>Ga0307290_10000731_pt1 | contig 10774 bp, 6 predicted proteins | sample ER_DNA_144_FD_194472 | JGI IMG/M metagenome (GOLD analysis project Ga0307290, IMG submission 194472) | Bulk soil microbial communities from the East River watershed near Crested Butte, Colorado, United States - ER_DNA_144 | ecosystem: Environmental > Terrestrial > Soil > Floodplain | place: USA... | reverse complement strand
TTCGGACGACCTTTGCGAGGAGGGGGTTCTATCGGGTTGGGGTGACGGTGATGTGGGCGGCTGAGGCCTTCCTGGATGGGAGGAGGGTTGGGGAGGTCGACGATCTGGTGTCACGGGCGGAGACGATCTATCCGGTGGCGGAGTTGAGGACGGTGCTGACGGGGTAGGGCGGGCTTCATCGGTTGCCTGGGTTGGGATAGGCTGGCGGTGGATCGATCAAGTTGTGGCGTCGGGACGTTCGGCTTGGTCGGGTTGATCGGGTTGAAGCCGTGGTCCCTTCTGGCCGGTGAAAGGACTGCTCGTGGCCGCCGCGCTCATCGTCCTCACGGTCGTTGTGGTGGTGCTGGGCCTTTCGGTGCTCGGCTACAACGGGCTGGTGCGGCGGCGGATCCAGGTCGACAGCGCCTGGAGCCAGGTCGACATGCAGCTCAGGCGGCGCTCCGAGCTGATCCCGAGCCTGGTCGAGACGGTCGATGGCTATGCCGGTCATGAGCGGGGGAGCCTGGAGGCGGTCACCGAGGCGCGGGCGAGGGCGATCAGCGCCCATGGGCCGGTGGAGCAGGCTTCGGCGGAGGGCGCGCTCACCGGGGCGCTGAAGAGCCTGTTCGTGGTGGTCGAGTCGTATCCGGACCTGCGGGCCAGCCAGGGCTTTCTGGAGCTGCAGCGGGAGCTGTCGGTCACCGAGGATCGTGCCGCCTACGCGCGCCACTACTACAACGACGCCGTGCTGACCTATAACAACGCCGTCACGACGGTGCCGCGGCGCATCCTGGCGGCGGTCCTCAAGTTCCGGACCCGCGAGTACTTCCGGGCCGGCGGGGAGGAGCTGGGGCCGGTCCGGGTCTAGTCCGGGGCGGCCGGGGACGGCGAGCCGCCACACGACCTCCCGGGTCAGCGCCGGCGGTCGTCGTCCTCGTCGGAGCCGAGGCGGGCTCGGCGGGCCCGTTCGGCGGCGTCCCGGTCGGCGGGGGAGATGTCCTCGGCGTCGGTGTGTTCCTGGCCGACGCCGACCAGGCGCTCGAGGCGGCGCCGGGCGCGCTCGAGTGGGGAGCGCTCCTCTGGCGGGGTGGCGGACTGGCGGGCGATGCGTTCCCGCTCGGCGGCCAGCTTCGCCTCGCGCCACCGGTCGCTGGATCCCACGGGTCGGTCGAGGGGCACCTGCTCCTCGAAGCTTCCGGCGGGGGCCGGTGGCCAGGTGGCTTCCTCTGGTGGTCGGCCGGGCTCATCCGCGGGTTGCTCGGAGGGGTCGGCGTCCTTGTCGATCGTGGTCGGGCCGGGTCCGTACGGGGCGGCCGCGGTCGAACCGGGGAGCCCTGGCTCCACTGGTGCGGTCCGGGAGAGATCGGGGTCGTGCTCGGTCAGGTCCTCGGGCCACTCGGCCGCCGGCCCGGGCCCGTCCGGCTCGACCACCTCGGACCGTAGCCCTTGCTGATCGGCCCGGGTCGCGTCGTCCGAGTCGGCGGTGCCAGGCTCGTCTGGCACCCCGCCTTCCGCGTCGGTGCCGGAACCCTCTTGGCCCCCGGTGGCCTCGTCCGTTCCGGGCTCGGCCGGGACCGGGCCGGGGCCTTCGACGGCCTCAGGCTCCGGGTGGACCGGGTCGGGGTCCTCGGCTCCGGGCTCCGTCGCCACCGCGGCGACCTCGGGCTCCATCGGGACTGGAGTGGGTCCATCGGTCGCCGCGGGCTCCGTCGGAACCATGCCGGGCTCCTCGCCCGTCGCCCCACGGTCCGTCGCGACCGAGCCGGGTGCCGTGGCGGCCTCGGGGTCCGTTGCGACCGGGGTGGATCCCTCGGCTGTCTCGGGGTCCGCTGTGACCGCTTGGACAGCTCCCTCGGTCGCTTCCGCGTCCGCCGGTTCCTCGCCTGCGGGCTCGTACTCCACTCCGTAGTGGGCGAACAGGGCGGCCTCCTCGTCGGGGCTGAGCTCGTCGTGGAGGTCGACCCGGGGGGTGTCCTTGATGTGGCGCTTCTCGTAGGGGACCTGGAGGCCGTCGGCGATCTCGGTGGCGTGGACCAGGGGCACGAAGGTCTGGGTGGTGCCGAACAGGCCGGTGTTGACCAGTGCCCAGGTCGGGTGGCCGGTCTCGCGGTCGAGGTAGAACTCGCTGATCGTTCCCACCGTGCTGCCGTCCCGGTCGACGATCGCCAGCGCCCGCCAGCGGTCCAGCGTCGCCGGGTCGAAGGCCGCCATGGTCGTCCTCCTTGCGCTCGCCATCCGCGCCGCTCGGGCGACGCCACCCCTCACTGCCCGCCGAGCAGTCCGCCTAACCGGGCAAACCCGCAGGCCGCAGGATATCCGGACGGCGCCTCAGTCGGGAGCCGACTGCTCCAGCTCCAGGCCGCGGGTCTCGGGCAGGCGGGCGAACAGGACGCAGGTCAGGACCACGGGCGCGCAGATCAGCACGGCGGCGGTCGAGAAGCTGTCCAGGGCGTCGGTGAGCAGGCCGAACGCGACCAGCCCGGCCACCGCGCCGACCACCCCGGCGGCCACCAGCCAGCCGGCCACGGTGGCCCGGACGCTGGTCGGGAACAGCTCGGAGCCGAGGGCGCCGAACGCCGGCGCGTAGGCCGAGGCGACCAGGATGGCCAGCAGGTAGCCGGCGGCCAGCGCGGCCCGCGAACCGCTGTAGGTCAGCATCCCGGCCAGCGCGACCATGGCCTGGGTGCCGGCGGCGGTGACCCGGCGGCCCAGCCGGTCCGCCGCCCACCGCCCGATCACCAGCCCGACCAGGCCGAGGGGGCCGGCGGCCAGGACCATGGCGGCGGTGGAGGAGCGGGACATGCCGAGCGCGTTCTCGGCGTAGACGAACAGGAAGGTGTTCATCGGGCCGGTGACGAACGCGATCGAGAAGGCGAGCACGGCCAGCAGCCGCAGGCGGGGACGGAGCTCGGCCCGGACCCTGCCGAGCACGGCCGGCCGGGCGGCGGCCAGGCCCGGGTCCGCGGCGGCCCGGAGCCGCTGGTAGCGGTCGGGCTCCTCGAGGCGGCGGGCGAGCAGGGGCATGGCGGCCAGGGGGACCAGGGCGAGGGCGAACAGGCCCCGGAACCCCAGCTCGCCGCCCGCGACCCCGCGGATCAGGGCGGTCAGGCCGGCGCCGATCCCGTACCCGGCCGTCATCAGGGCGATCGCCTTGGCCCGGTCGCGGGTCTCGGTCTCCTCGGCCGCGACCACCACGGCGACGGCGTTGGTGGCCGACAGCAGCGGCCGGCCGAGGGCGAACAGGGCCACGAACCACCAGTAGCCGGGGCTCAGGGCGGCCAGGGCGGTGACGGCCAGGCCGCCGGTCACGCAGCTGAGCAGCATCCGGCGGCGCCCGTGGCGGTCGGCCAGGGCGGCCAGCGGCAGGCTGGCCAGGGAGGCGAGCCGGACGATGGCCAGCCCGATGCCCAGGGTGGTGCCGGACAGCCCGACCCTGGTCACCAGCGAGGTGCCCTCGCCGGCCTGGCCGAAGGCCCGGGCCACGTCGCCCAGGGCGGTGGTGGCGCCGAACTGGGCGAAGCCGGCGGCGACGGTGGCCGCGGCCACGGCCAGGATGGCCGGATGGCGCCAGCTGTGCAGGCGCACGCGGCGGGCGGAGGGTTCGTCGGCGCCAGGGTCGCCGGCCGGCGACGGTCCCGGCGCCCCGGTCGAGGTCACGTCGCTGATGGCCCTGGAGGTCGGCTTGCCGTCAAGGCACTCTAGCGCCTCGCATCGGCATGGCCGCCGGGCATCGGGCCTGTGGACAGCCCGACGCCCCCTCGTCCCCGCTCGGCTACCCTCCCAGAAGGGGCCCCGACAGCGGGGGGTGGGGGTCTGGCGTGCCCGGGCTCCCGGAGGGGCGGGGCACCGGTGGGTGGGGGTCGGGCGTGCCCGGATTGCCGGAGGCATGGCCACAAACCATTCGGGGGATCTTGACACGGTTTGCCCGGTACGGAAGCGTTACCGCGTCTCCGGGTTCAGCTCCACCACCTGCATCCAGCGCCGGTTCCAGGAAGGTGCCCATGCTTGCTCGCCGCCGCCCCCGCCCGCTTCCCGCCGTCCTCGTCGTCGCCGTCCTGGCCGCGCTGCTCGCGACCGCCGCCCCCGCCCCGGCGAGCCCGTCGCGGGCCGTGGCCGCCCCCCACGAGCAGCCGGCGATCCTGTTCGCCTCCGACGGCATGCGACCCGACCTGGTCGACCGCTTCGCGGCCAGCGGGGACATGCCCAACATGCGTGAGCTCATGCGGCGCGGGGTGGAGGGCCGCAACGGCCTCACCCAGGGCTTCCCGCCCAACACCGGGGTCGGCTGGTACTCGCTGGCCACCGGCGCCTGGCCGGGCAAGCACGGCTCCACCAACAACACCTTCCACCAGACCGGCACCGACTTCTCCCGGGCCACCAGCTTCACGTCCCCCGGCGTCCTGCAGGCCGACTCGATCGCCTCGGCCGCCGAGCGGGCCGGCCGCAAGGTCGCCCAGCTCGACTGGGTGGCCGGCCGCCAGGCGAGCATCGCCGGCCCGACGGTCGACTTCACCACCTTCTTCTCGACCCGGGGGGTGCTCGCCGCGCCGGCCGATCCCGACGAGCAGGCCGGCGCGGCCCGCTTCGGCCTGTCCTACCAGCTGGCCTCCTTCGCGCCGGCCAGCGGCTGGAGCAACGTGCCCGCCGGCGACCCGGCCACCCCACCCCAACAGACGACCCTGACCGTGGCCACCACGTTCGCCGCGCAGAACCCCAACCGGGTCTACGACGTCTACATCTTCGACTCCCGGGCCGACGCCCGGCGCGCCTACGACCGCGTGCTGCTGGTCCCGGCGGCCGCCGCCAAGGACGCCAGCAAGGCCGCGGCCACCCTGCGCGAGGGCCGGTTCGAGGAGGTCAAGCTGCGCGGCGCGGACGGCCTGATCGGGGCCAGAGCCGGCCAGAGCGCGGGCTTCTACGTGAAGCTGACCGACCTCGCGGCCGACCTGTCGAGCTTCAAGATCTACTTCACCTCGGTGGCCAGGGCCAACGCCACCTGCCAGACCGCCGCCTGCGCGGCCCTGCCGGCCGGCGGGGCCGGCGAAGACCGGCTGGAGAAGTACATCGCCGACAACCTGCCGTCCTGGATCGCGGCCGACTTCGCCCCGCTCGAGGCCCACATCATCGACGAGGACACCTATGTCGAGCAGGCCCGCGACCTGGAGGCCCGCTACGGCGACGCGGTGGTCCGCTACGTCCTCGGAGAGCTCCAGCCCGACACCGACCTGGCCATGGTCGGCTACCCGGCCACCGACGAGCTCAGCCACCAGTTCCTCGGCCTGATCACCCCGACCGACCTGGACGGCCGGCCCAACCCGTTCTACGACAACGTCGACGGCCAGGGGCCACGCGACGGCCGGGTGCGGATCCGCTCCGGCTACATCCGCAGCGCCTACCACGAGGCCGACGCCAAGCTGGGGCTGACCAGGCGGCTCATGCCCGACGACGCGGTCGTGATGGCCAGCTCCGACCACGGGTTCGGCGCCGCCTGGCAGGCGATCAACGCCGGCAAGGTCCTGACCGACATCGGGCTCCAGCCCAGCGAGCAGCCGGGCAACTGCCGGCTCGACGCCGCCGCCGCGACGACCACCAAGGCCAAGGCCTGCTACGCCGGCGGGACGGCCCAGATCTACCTGAACCTGGCCGGCCGCGACCAGCCCGGCCTGGTCCCGCTGGCCGACTACGACAAGGTCCGCGACCAGATCATCGCCGCGTTCAAGGGGCTCGAGGACCCGAGGGCGCCCGGCCGCCAGGTCGTCCTCGACGTGCTCAAGAAGGAGCAGCTGACCGACGTCGACGGCAGCGACTCCCAGCACCCGACCCGCTCGGGCGACGTGGTCGTGATCGCCCGTCCGCCCTACCAGTTCGACGCCGCCACCCCGGGCGTGACCATCGCCCCGTCGGAGTTCTTCGGCCAGCACGGCTACCGGCCGGAGTCGGTCGATCTCGCCCACAACCTGAACATGCACGGCAGCTTCGTGGCTGCCGGGCCGGGCATCCGGCACCGGGGGCCGGTGTCCGGGGTCAGGTCGGTGGACGTCGCCCCGACCCTCGCCTTCCTGATGGGCATCCCGGGGCCGCAGACGGCGCAGGGCCGGGTCCTGTACGACATCCTCAAGGGCGGCGACCGCTATTTCGACGCCCACCTGCTGGGGATCAACGACTTCCACGGCAACCTCACCGGGGCCGGCCAGATCTACACCGACCCCTACAGCGGGTTCCGCGGGGCGGCCGGGGGCGCGGCCGTACTCGCCCGCTACCTGCTGGAGCGCAAGCGGGCCAACCCCGACACCACCCTGCTGGTCCACTCCGGTGACATGATCGGGGCCAGCCCGCCCGAGTCGGGCCTGCTCCAGGACGAGCCGACCATCCGCGTCCTCAACCAGATCGGCTTCGACGTCGGCACCCCCGGCAACCACGAGTTCGACGAGGGACTCGAGGAGCTGCTGCGGCTGCTCAACGGCGGCCCGTCGCAGTTCCCGCCGGGCAGCACGTTCGAGGGCCAGGACTTCCCGCTCGTCTCGGCCAACATCGTCGACGCCGACACCAAGGAGCCGATCTTCAAGCCCTACCTGATCAAGCGGGTCAAGGGCGTCCCGGTGGCCTTCATCGGCGCCACCACCATCACCACGCCGACGATCGTCGAGCAGGGGGCGGTCGACGGCCTCGAGTTCCTGGACGAGGCCACGGCGGTCAACCGCTACGTGCCCGAGCTCAAGCGCAAGGGCGTGGAGGCGATGGTGCTGCTGATCCACGAGGGCGGCACCCAGGACCGGTTCCCCTTCGGCACCATCTCACCCCGGATCAGCGACATCACCCGGGCCCTCGACCCCGAGGTCGACGTGGTCATGGCCGGCCACTCCCACACCGCCCTGAACTCGCGGGTCGACGGGCGCCTGGTCGTGCAGGCGTCGTCGTTCGGGCGCGCGTTCGAGGACGTCCGCCTCACCCTGGACCGCAAGACCAGGGACGTGGCGGCGGCCTCGGCCACCCTGCAGGGGGTCTGGACCTACAACCCGCCCGACATCGCCGACCCGGCGCATCTGGTCGCAGGGGACCCGGGGGTCCAGGCGATTGTCGACGACGCCGTCGAGCAGGTCGCGCCGCTGGTCAACGAGGTCATCAACGTCGCCGCCACCGACCTGCTGGCTGGCCGCGACGGCGGGGCCAACGCGGCCGGCGAGTCGCCGCTCGGCAACCTGATCGCCGACGCCCAGCGGGCCGAGATGGACACCCAGTTCGCGTTCATGAACCCGGGCGGCATCAGGGCCAGGATCCAGGCCGGCGAGGTCACCTGGGGCGAGCTGTTCACGGTCCAGCCGTTCGCCAACGACCTGGTCAAGATGGACCTGACCGGGGCGCAGGTCTGGACGCTGCTGGGCCAGCAGTTCCAGACGCCGTCGAACCGGATCCTGGAGATCTCGGGCCTCCACTACCGCTACCACCTGACCTCCCCGACCACCGGGGTGATCGACGCCGTGTTCGTCGGCCCGCCGGGTGACGACTCCACCCCGGTGCCCAACGACGCCAGCGTCACCTACACGGTCACGGTCAACTCGTTCCTGGCCGGCGGTGGCGACGGGTTCACGGTCCTGCGCGACGGCACCAACCGCGTGGTCGGCCCGGTCGACCTCGACGCCCTGGTCGAGTACGTCAGGGGACTCCCCAGGCCCTTCACCAGCGAGATCCAGGGCCGGATCGTGCTCACCACCTAGCCCGGCGGCCGCTGGTCAGGGGAGACGGAGGAACCAGGTGATGGAGGCGGCGGCGCCGAGGAGGAGGAGGATGGCGGCTCCGCCCATGAAGTAGGAGGTGAGCTCCCGCTTCTCCTCGACGTAGGTGAGGCGGCTGCCGAGGTCGCGGTAGACGGCGTTGAGCTGCTCGGCGGTGGGGGCGGTGAAGGACTGGCCGCCGGTGATCTCGGCGATCTGCTGGAGTTCGGGCGGGGGCTGGGAGGCCAGGGCCACGGTGAAGACCGGCACCCCCTCCTGCTTGGCCTGCTGAGCGGCGGCCAGCGGGGGCACGCCGCTGCGGCTGGCGCCGTCGGTGAGCAGGAGGATGGCGGTCGGCGGGCGCTCGGCGTTGGCGGCCGCGTTGCGGGGGCGGCTGGCCGCGAGGGCGCGGACCAGCGCGTCCCCGACGGCCGTGCCGTCGCGGACCGGGGCGTTGCCCAGGGCGGTCCGGATGGCGTCCTTGTCGGTGGTCGGGAGGGCCTCGACGCTGGGCGCCCCGGCGAAGGTGACCAGGCCGACCTGGAACCGGTCGGGGATCTCGCCGAGGAAGGTGTCGGCCGCCTCCCTGGCCGCCTGGAGGCGCGTCGGGTTCACGTCGGTGCTGGTCATCGACTTCGAGGTGTCCATGACGAGCATGATGGTGGCCTGGTCGCGTGGCACCTGGGCGGTCGCCTCGGGCCGGGCCAGGGCCACCAGGAGCACGGTGGCGGCCAGCAGGTAGAGGAGCACCGGGGCCACCCGCCGCCAGCCGGGCCGGGCGGTGACCACGTTGGGCAGCAGCGCCGGGTTGCCGAACACCCCGGCCCGCTGGGTGCGGCGGCGCTCGCCCCGCAGCCACACCAGCAGCACGAGCGGCACCAGCAGCACCGCCCAGAGCAGCTCGGGCCAGCGGAAGCTCATGCTGGTTGTTCTCGGGCGAGGTCGATGCGGGGTGGGGGGATGGCGGCCAGGACGGCGGTGAGGAGGCTGTCGGGGTTGACCTGTTCGGCCAGGGCCTGGTAGGTCAGGACCAGGCGGTGGCGGAGCACGTCGCGGGCCAGTTCCTGGACGTCTTGGGGCAGGCAGTAGCTGCGGCCCCGGAGCACGGCCAGGGCTCGGGCGGCCGCGACCAGGTTGATCGACCCCCGGGGGCTGGCGCCGTAGGCGATGTAGCCGGCCAGGTCGGGCAGGTTGTAGGCGGCCGGGTGGCGGGTGGCGTCGCACAGGGCGACGGCGTATTCGGCGACCAGCCGGTCGACATAGACCTTGGTGGTGTGGGCCTGGAGGGCGGTCAGCTGCTCCAGGGTCAAGATGGTGGTGATCTGGGGGGGGTCGACCAGGCTGCGGGCCACAATCGTCATCTCTTCGGAGAAGTTGGGGTAGTCGACCACCACCTTCATCAGGAAGCGGTCGATCTGGGCCTCGGGCAGCGGGTAGGTGCCGTCGGACTCGATCGGGTTCTGGGTGGCCAGGACCAGGAACGGGGTCGGGACCGGCCAGGTCTTGGCCCCGATGGTGACCTGGTGTTCCTGCATCACCTCCAACAGGGCCGATTGGACCTTGGCGGGGGCGCGGTTGATCTCGTCGGCTAACAGGAAGTTGCAGAACACCGGGCCCAGTTCGGTGGCGAAGCCGCCCTGGTCGGGCCGCCAGATGCGGGTCCCGACCAGATCGGATGGGACCAGGTCGGGGGTGAACTGGATGCGCTGGAAGGACCCGCCCAGGACTTGGGCCAGGGTGGCGATGGTGCGGGTCTTGGCCAGCCCGGGGACGCCTTCCAGGAGCAGGTGACCACCGGCCAGCAACGCGACCAGGACCCGCTCCAGCATGCCTTCCTGCCCCACGATGACCCGCTTGATCTCAAACAACGCCGCCTCGAGCTGCTGGCGGGGCACGGGCGCGTCGGCGACCGACGCCAGGCGGGAAGGTTGATCGGTCACCTGGCAGGCTCCTTGGCCGAAGGGATGGCCACACCGAGCGCGGCCGGTTTTTCCACCTTAGCGTTCCCTGCGGGATCCGGCGAGACCAAGTATGGCTGGTCGTTCGGCCGAGCGGGACGAGCCCCCAAGGCCCCGAGGCCGGAGCGGACTCCGGCCTCGTCCCACCATGCAGGCCTCGGGCGTCGCCGCCGCAGCGGCCGGGCGGCTAGCCTCACGGCCGCCCGCGCCCGTCCGCCGCGAAGGCCATGGTTGTACCTGGCGTCCCTGAGAGAACCCTGAGTTTCTCCTAGGACGCTCTTAAGAATGGTGTCCCGAACCGGTCACCCGGCCGACACCGGCTGGGCGCCGGCGTCCTGGCGGCGCCGGGACGGGCGCGGCGGGCCCTGGACGACCGGCAGGGTGACCACGAAGGTCGTGCCGTGCCCGACCGCCGACTCGACGGTGATCGTGCCCTCGTGGGCCTGGACGACCCACCTGGTGATGGCCAGCCCGAGCCCCGACCCGCTCATGCCGCGGACGTTCGGCGCCCGCCAGAAGCGGTCGAACACGTGGTCCAGGTGGCCCTCGGCGATGCCGATGCCGGTGTCGCGCACGGTCAGCTCGGCCGTCCCGTCCCAGGTCCGCAGGCGCAGGTCGACCTTGCCGGCCCTGGTGTACTTGAGGGCGTTGTCGACCAGGTTCCAGACCGCCCGGCGCAGGTCGTCGCGGTCGCCGGAGACCCAGACCTCCGGCAGCGGGCCCAGCGTCACCTCGACCCCGGTGGGCGCCGTGCGCAGGGCGTCGCGGTGCACGTCGGCCAGCATGTGGTCGAGCCGGAAGGTCCGCCTGGACGGCCGGACGGCCGCCGCCTCCAGCCGGGCCAGGGCCAGCAGGTCGCCGACCAGCGTCTCCATCCGGCGCAGCTCGGTGAGCACGTCCCGAAGGGCCTCGACCCGGTCCTCGGTGCGGGCGCTGGGGACCCGGGCCAGGAACTCGACGTTGGTGCGGATCGCGGTCAGCGGGGTGCGCAGCTCGTGGGAGGCGTCGGCCACGAAGCGGCGCTGGGAGTCCAGGGTCGTCTTGAGCCCGAGGTTGGCCTGCTCCAGCTCGGCCAGCATCTGGTTGAACGACAGCGACAGGCGGCCGAGCTCGTCATGCGGGTCG
>Ga0307290_10000727_pt1 | contig 10791 bp, 5 predicted proteins | sample ER_DNA_144_FD_194472 | JGI IMG/M metagenome (GOLD analysis project Ga0307290, IMG submission 194472) | Bulk soil microbial communities from the East River watershed near Crested Butte, Colorado, United States - ER_DNA_144 | ecosystem: Environmental > Terrestrial > Soil > Floodplain | place: USA... | reverse complement strand
CACGGTATCGCGATCGAGGATTTGGCCAACCATCTGCGCCAACACCTGCCGGAATACATGGTGCCAGCGGTTTGGCAGGAACTCGATGCGCTGCCGCTCACGCCAAATGGCAAGGTGAACCGCAAGGCACTGCCTTCGGTCGCACGGCCGCCGAGCGCACAACCCGCACCGACGCAGCAGCAGCCCGATGTACTCGCGCGCATCACGGCTTTGATTGCGCAGGAATTGGCGCTGCCGTCGGTCGATCCCCGCAAGAACCTGCTCAGTCTGGGCGCCACCTCGATGGATCTGGTGCGCATCGTCGGACGACTGCAGAAGGAACTCAACTTCCGACCGTCTTTTCAGGAGTTCCTGCGAGACCCCTCCGCCGCAGCGCTTGCCGAGCGCTATCAAGAAAACAGCGCCATCGCCACCAAAGCCGGCACACCTGCGGCCGTATCACTGCGACGCAGCTTTGACCTGATCCTGGACCCTGCGGCGAAGGAGGCTTTCCGTCGGGAGAACCACGGCATCCGGGCGTTCCCCGAGGACTGGGGACGGCTGCGGCTGGACGACGCCGGACGTCCAAGCGATCTGGAGGATCGAACCAGCCGGCGGCGCGCGGTGCGGCATTTTCGTTCCGAAGCGGTCCCCCTCGCCGCGCTCGGTGCGTTGCTAGCCGAGCTCAGCCGAGTGACGAAAGGCGACACGGAAAAATACGGCTATGGCTCCGCGGGCGGCTTGTATCCCGTACAGACCTATCTGCATGCGAAGCCCGATGGAGTTGCCGGTCTTCCCGCGGGGACGTTCTACTATCATCCGGTCGAACATTGTCTCGTGCCGATCACGCTGGGGGCGGAACTGGATGCTGAGATCCATGAGCCGTTCACCAACAGGCCGGCCTTCGAACAAGCGCGTTTCTCCCTGTTTTTCGTCCACCAGCCGAGAGCCATCGAGCCCATCTACGGCGATCTCGCCTGGCGCTTCAGCTTGCTCGAGGCGGGTGCCATGGCGCACGCCGTCGAGACTTCGGCGTGGCGTTACGGTCTCGGCCTTTGCCCCATAGGCTGGCTTGATTTTGCGCGGGTGCGCGGCTTGCTGCAGCTGGAGGATGGGCAAGAGCTGCTGCACGCTCATGTCGGAGGACTGCTCGAAATGCCCCATGCCTCCGGGGATTGGGAGGAGGGCGTCATATGACGGCGCTGGAGTTGTTGAGCGATCTGCGCGATCGCGGCGTCAAGCTCTGGGTCGATGGTACCGATCTGCGGTTCAGCGCCCGCAAGGGCACGCTCGGCAAGGCCGCTGCGGAGTTGCTGGCACGGCACAAGACGGAATTGGTCGAGCTGTTGAAGGCGCCCGACGCGGGCGCCACGACACCTCGCCAGGATACCGCCCGGACCAAACGTTTCTCTCTCGACGATCAGGCGATCGACTTGTCGTCGGTCCCGGACTGGCATCAGGACGAGCAGGACCCTTATGTGCGGTATGTCGCGCCATACAAGGGCTTTCTGTATCAACGGCTGGCGCTCGACAAGAAATTCGTGCGCGGCGAAGGATGTTTCCTGTTCGATGCCGAGGGAACGCCTTACGCCGATTTCATCGCGCAGTTTGGAGCCGTTCCGTTCGGTCATGATCCAAAACCGATTTGGGACGCGCTGGAGACAGTGCGGCGGGAGTCGCGCCCCAATCTGGTGATCACGTCAATTTCCGCAGCAGCGGGCGAGCTCGCGGAACGCTTGCTCGCGGTCGCCCCCGCCGGACTCAGTCACGCAGTCTTCACAAACAGCGGCGCGGAGGCGGTGGAAGCCGCGATCAAGCTCGCCCGCGCTCGCACGGGCAGACTTGGGATCCTGTCGACTCGCGACGGCTTTCACGGCCTCACGCTCGCGGGGATGTCCGCGACCGGCAGGGAGTTCTTCCAGCGCGGCTTTGGCGCGCCGGTACCGGGCTTCAACTACGTGCCGTTCGGGGATCTCGAGGCCCTGCAAACAACGCTTGAATTGCGGCCCGATTTCTTTGCAGCCTTCGTGGTGGAAATCATCCAGGGGGAATCAGGAATCCATGTCGCGCCTCCGGGCTATCTGGCGGCGGCGGCGGAGCTGTGTCACCGCTTCGGGGCATTGCTTATTGTCGATGAGGTGCAGACCGGTCTCGGACGAACGGGAACCCTGTTCGCCTGCGAAGCCGAAGGCGTGACTCCCGACATCCTCACGCTCGCCAAGGCGCTCGGCGGCGGGCTCATGCCGATCGGCGCCTGTCTCTACAAGCAATCCGTCTATACCGAACACTTCGATCTGCGGCACGGGTCCACATTCGCGGGAAACGCGTTGGCATGCAGCGCCGCATTGGCGACGATCAATGAATTGACCAAGGACGACCGGCGCTTGGTGCGCCAGGTGTCCACGGTCGGGCGGCGACTGCAGCAGCAGTTGCGGCAGCTCCAAAGCGAATATCCCTTGCTGGTCGCAGACATCCGCGGACGCGGGCTGATGATCGGCGTGGACCTGAACCTCGAACACATCGCGAATACCCAGGCGGGAATGCTCGCGGTCATGCAGGAGCACGGGCTGTTGCTGTATATGGCTGTGAGCTACCTGTTGAATGTCGAGCACATTCGCATCGCGCCGTCCTTTACCAACGGCACGGTGCTGCGCATCGAGCCTCCGCTGATCGCCGACGCAACCCTTTGCGACCGGCTGATCGAATCACTGCGACGCCTGTTGGACATCCTGCAACGCGGTGCGGCGGGTGAGCTTCTTGCCCACCTGATGGAGGGCGCTTCCGCCCCGACGCCGTCTCGGCTCAGCCAGCCGAAACAAACGCAGCGCCCCATCTCACGGCGCGCGCTCACGAAGGACCGCACACGATTCGCCTTCGTCGTTCATCTGCTTGCAACCAGCGACCTGCGCCGCTTCGATGCAACCCTGGAACCATTCAGCGATGAGCAATTGACCGGGTTGAGGGGGCGAATCGCAGAATTTGTCAAACCGTTTCCACTCGATGAACTCGCTATCGAGTCCACGGACAGCAGTGTTGCCGATGGCGAGCTCATCGTGCTGCCGCATCTGCCATCGGAGCTTCTCGCCCTCTCGGGCAACGCCGCGGTTGCGCTCGTGCAAAGCGCGGTCGATTTGGCCAGCGAGCGCGGCGCCCGCGTGGTCGGGCTGGGAGGTTTCAGCTCGATCGTCGCGGATGGCGGCCTCGCGCTAACGCACCGACCAGGACTGACGATAACCAGCGGCAATAGCCTCACGACCTGGACCGCCATTCGCTCCGTTGAGGCTGCCAGCGCGAAGTACGGCTTCGCACTGGCGGATTGCACGGTCGCGGTCGTTGGCGCCACCGGTGCGATCGGCCACGCGCTGAGCCTGCTGTGCGCCGAGCGGGCCGCGGAGTTGATCCTCATCGGCAATCCCCTCGCCACTGAAGCGAGCCTCGGAAAACTGCGGGAAGTGGCCGAAGACTGCAGGCGGCATGTGGCCACTCGTGTCGCCGCCGGGCGGGAGTTTACCCCCGGCACCTTGGCGGCGCGGATCGCTCACGGACGGACATCCGCGCCGCCGCACGGCGACGCGGGGATGACTATCACCACCGATATCGACCAGCATCTCCCCAGGGCACATGTTGTGCTGGCGGCGACCAACGCCGTGCAGCCTTTCATTGCGTCCCGCCATTTGCGCAGCGGTGCACTGGTCTGCGACGTATCGCGCCCGTTCAACGTGGTGCCGGATCTGGTCCAGCAGCGGGACGACCTGCGGCTGTTGAGCGGAGGCCTGGTTCTGCCACCGCCGTCGTCGGTCTTGGGACACGTCGAAGCCCCCGAACGCGCGAATGCGCTGGTGGCCTGTGCGGCCGAAACCATCGTGCTGGCGTTATCGGGATATCAGAGCGCACATCTCTGTGGACGGCTGGACATCGCAACGATCGAGGACATCGGCAGGCTCGCTGAGGAGCTGGGCTTTTCAGTCATAGCCTGAGGGAGCTTGGCGAACCTCGTGGAGGCTCCGCCCGCGACGCTTGCGGGGGGCGGTGTCGTTATCCCACCGTTTGAACAATCAAAAATGAACGCGGTGCATGGTCCCACGAGGCCGGGATCATGCACCGAAAGAGCGGCTTAGAGCAAAATTGCGAAACAACCTCAGCGATTCGCCGCCGTTGCGCGCCTGCGCATAGGCAGGCTCACTTGGTCGGTCGAACTCTCGGCTACGCACAGCCCTGAATGCGTCCTCAATCCTCGTCGTCGCGGCCGAAGAAAGCCCAAGGCGGCCCGGGAAGTTCGCGCACCACGATCACGACCGGCTGGGCATTGGCCTTGACCGTGCCATCCTCGACGAGGTCTTTGACGATCCGTTCGACGTGGTTGAACAGCTTGCCCTTTCCTTTACGGAGGCGCTTGACCGCCACCGGCGATTGCGGCTCGTCGAGATCGACGACCACGATCTGCGACTTGCCAGCTTTATCCTGCTCCCGAGACTCCCGTTGTTCAGGAGTGCTCGTTGCGGTGGTTGCCATCTCAATCTCCTTCATTCGTCATCGTCGTCGTCATCGTCATCAAATTCCATCTTCGGCATCCCGAATGGCGACGCCTTGCGCATCTCCTTGAGAGCCTTCCGGCGCGCCTTCATGAAATTGCCGGGATCGTCGACAATCCAGCTGTTTCCACCCTTGGCAACGGAGTCGAGGTGTCGCTGATAGGCGTCTTGAGCCGCGATCACTTGTGCCTTCAACATATGCCGGACACTACGTTCGAGCCGCTTGAAGTTCGGGGCACCCGGACCCTCGTCGTCGGTATCTTCGTCTTCATCATTTTCGTAGACGACTTTTGCGTCGCGATGCTCGCCACTGCTTTGAACAACGGTGACACGTCTCACGAGCTTGTCCATGCTGTCCTTCCTAGCGAGGGAGTGAAGATTTCGGCGGACTGTTCGGCGCATGTTCCCGCCCGGCTGACGTCCATAGGCAGGCATCGCTTCGAACGGTCGTCGGTCGTTGGCCGAGATGAGCCGTGACGACAATAACGACGTGACCCATCTTGTTCCCTGCAGTTGTCTCAGACGTCCTCAGGGGCACACAATTCCGGCCCTGTCCGGCCGACCGTAAGCTGCGGTTCGCACCAACTTTATAGCAGCGGCCGCTGGTTCGGCAACCGACCATTCCCAGAATATCTTGAAGCGGACGACAGCCTCCGGGCCCGTGCGGTCGTGAACCTGGCCTTGATCGGTGTTAAAGACGCGAGGCTGGAGCTATACTCAGTTGGCTAATCTGCAATCCGCGAGCCCTATGGGAGATTTTGTGGAGAAGCTGTTGAAGGCGTTTGCGATCCCGGTTGCCGTCGGCATCACTTGCGCACCCGCGCAGTCGCGATCGCTGCAGATTCTCGGCACCGCCGGTTACCTCTCGGAATGGGAAGTCAACGGCACCGTCACGGAAAAAAGTCCGGTCGGCAGCAATGAGTTTTCCGGGGCTTTGATCTGGAAGCATGTCGGTCTGTGCAGCGTGAACGGTCCGCAAGAAAAATCCGGCGAGATCAGGTTTCAGATCTCCAAATCGGGCCCATCGTCCCGGATCCAAGCGGCGATCTCGCTCGATGGCGCTAAATGCACTTACAACGGGGAATTCTCCGGCAGCTCGAGCGGGCATATGGATTGCTCCGATGCCAAAGGTGTGCCGCTTTCGATTTCGATCAAGTGACGATCGGTCATCGGCGCCGCAGTCGGTCATAGCGGCAAGCTATCGCTCGGGACCGAGCCTGGTGTCGGGCATATTCAGCCGGATCACAATTCTGCGGATAAGTATCAGCAGAACCGCAATCAATACCAGCTGCACCCACCCAAACGATGTCGCAGCTTCCAGCATGGAGGCCCAGTCGATTTGGCGACCGAACCATCTCCTTGAGACGGCGTCCGCGATCAGGCCAATGCCGACTGCAGCAGCAACCATATAGCCCAGCTTCATGACCAGGGATGCGATGTAAGCGATCTTTCCCACGATGTTCCTGAAGTGGATGATCGGATTCTCGATGTTGCGCTGCACCTGGAAAAAGAACTGGGTGACCACGTCTCCGAACTCCTCCATTTGGAGGTAGTCCATGTCCGTTGGTCCGCGGCGCCTCGCGCGCATGCTTTTTTGCACGCGCTGGCGCGCTTCCCTGCCGGCTTGCCGCTTGTAGGCCTCCCATTCTCTGGCGATGTCGATATCCTTGTTCAGCCGCGTAACGATTGCGTCGTAGGCAAACGAGGTGCGGAAGTACTGAATCGTCTCGAAGCTGGCGGGCAGGGAGAATTTCTGCGAAACCTCCAGGAAGCGAAGCCACGCCTGCGCCGAGGTCTTCTCCCACCACTCGGCATCCTTGCTTTTCATGGCGTAGACCGTGTCAGCGTAGATCTTCTCCATCTCGACACGAACCGTCTCGACATCCATGGGAGGAAGCGGTCCGGCGAGAGTGAGCGCACAATTGACCATCCGCCCAATGTCGCCTCTGACCATGTGATGCTGGAGCTCGCGGAAAATCTTTCGGGTCTGCGTTGAAAAGCGCCCGATGGCGCCGAAGTCGATATAGCAAATCCCGTTATTGGGCATGATGATGAGATTCGAAGGATGCGGGTCGGCGTGGAAGAAAAGCTCTTCCTGCACCTCATGTTGCATGACCAAGACGAGCTTACGTGCCAGCGATTTAGGCTCGATGCCGATGCGACGCACCTTTGCCAAGAACTCCTGATCGTTGCTGTCGACGGCAGCCATGAGTTCCCACATCCACACGCCGGAGACGAGTTCGCTCACCATCACTTCTTCGCTGCAGTACTTGAAATAGACCTGCGGCGCCGTGACGCCCTTCTTGCGCTTGGCCGCGCGCCGTCGAAATATATCCGTGTAACGCGCTTCAGCGCGGAAGTTCAGCTCATTGAACAGAATCGTCTCGAAATCCTGCCGGAAACGGCGGGTGACCCCCGGTGGAATGATCGTGAGCGTCTCTCCGAGGATCAAGATCCAGTCCAGCGCGCGCAAGTCAGCCGCGATCAGCGGGCCGATTCCAGGTCGCCGCACCTTGACCGCCACTTTCTCGCCGGTCTTCAATTGGGCCTGGTACACGCAAGCCAGCGACGCGGAGCCGATCGGTTCGGGGTCGAAAATCTCGAACACGTCGCTGAGGGGCCGTCCAAGATTGCGTTCGATGATTTCGACGGCTTGCTGCGTCGGGAAGGCCGGTGCCTGGTCGAGCATCTTGCCCAGTTCCGCGCAATAGGCATACGGCAGCATGTCGGCACGCATGGATAGCTGCTGCCCAAGCTTCGCAAAAGTCGCACCGGCATCTTCGAACACACGACGTAGTCGTACGGCGCGGCGTTGGTCGCTGGAGCGACGCAGAAAGACATCGAGGGTGTTGCCGAAGTAGAACCGCAGAAAGCCCCAGAGCCAGACAAACAGTCTGCCGATGGGCCGGATGATCCCGGCCTTGAACACGACGCGGCGGGCCCTGGGAAGGTCAACAAGAACGCTGTCAATCGAATGCGAGAGCCTGCGGCGCGGCATCGGGCGGATGATATCGAATCCGGCCGTCGTTATCGGCGCCTCGGCCGCCGGTGTCATTCCGGGCTGGGCCTGGCTTGCAGGACGGGGCCACAATGCGCGACGGAGTTTCATTTGCAGCTCATGCTTAAGGCCCCGTCGCTGGCGGACGCCGCGACCATTGCCCGGAGGCCGGATGTCCGCCGAGCCTCTTGATCGCGCACACGCTCTAGCACGGGCTCGGCCCTCCGGCTGGGCGGACATTCATCCATGCTTTTGCAACAAATTCAAATCCGGCCTCTGCCACTGAGCACGCAGGAGAAGCGAAACGCCGCATGATCGAGCGGCACCTGTCCTTTCCACGTTATAGCCGCGGCATATTTGTCTGCAGGTCTGGGCTGGCGACCCAATTGGGCGGCAATCACGAAAGTCTTCCTTCATGCGGTGGGACGGCGCACCGGGGCGCTGGCGGTGACATTTCCGCCCGCGATTGCCATAGTACGCGCAAAGAGTGTTGCTCACGTCCGGCTCGGTTGTCGCGGCCGTGAGAGACCGGCGCTCCGGCCAGGCGACGAAGAGCTAGTGTTCGCCGCCTGCGAGGTAAGAGGGTTGTCATTCCCTGGACCGATGAGAACGTTGGCCGATCGTCATGCCGCCTTGGTCTCCCGGGTTTTGCTGCAGGCAGTTCCGATGATAATGACGGATGCGCGACGGCAGGCAGGCCGGTCATTTGTTGCTGACGAGTCCGCTCAAGCGGGAGGACGCTGATGGCGATTAACATTTCTGCGTGGTCGATACGACACCCGCTTCCCCCTCTCGTCATGGCGGCGGCAATCGTCGCACTCGGCTACATCAGCTTCACCAAGCTGCCGGTTACGCGCATGCCGAACGTCGATGTTCCCGTCGTCTCGGTCACCGTCACCCAATTCGGGGCCGCACCCGCGGAGCTGGAGTCGCGGGTCACGAAGACCGTCGAGGATGCCGTCTCGGGGGTCGCCGGCGCCCACCACATCAACTCCGTCATCACCGATGGAATATCCAGCACGACGATCACGTTCCGGCTGGAGACGGACACGGATCGCGCGCTCAATGACGTCAAGGACGCCGTGACGAGCATCCGCGCCAATCTCCCGCGCGGCATCGACGAGCCCATGATCCAGCGGGTCGACATTGCCGGGCTTCCGATCCTCACCTACGCCGCGATAGCGCCCGGCAAGACACCGGAGCAGCTCTCCTGGTTCGTGGACGACGTGGTCATACGGGCGTTGCAGGGAGTTCGCGGGGTCGCGCGGGTCGATCGCATCGGAAGCGTTGAGCGCGAGATCCGGGTCGGGCTCGACCCGGTTCGACTCCAGTCGGTCGGCTTGACGCCGCTCGATGTCAGCCGCCAGCTTCGCGGGAGCAACGTGGATCTCGCCGGCGGGCGCGCCGAGATCGGCGGCCGCGACCAGGCCATCCGTACCCTCGCCGGCGCCAAGACGGTTGCCGATCTCGCGGCGACGAGGATCGCGCTGCCGGCGGGCGGCGAGGTGCGGTTGGACGATCTGGGGCTCATCACCGATACGATTGCGGAGCCCCGGACCTTTGCGCGATTCGACGGTGCGCCTGTCGTCGGCTTCAATATTCTGCGCGCGAAGGGCGCAAGCGATGTCGTCCTCGCAGATGCAGTTGCTGCTCGCATCGAGGCCATCAAGGCGGCCAACCCGACTGTCGACCTCAAGCTGATCGACACATCGGTCGTTCATACGTTGGGAAACTATGAATCGGCGATGCATACGCTGTACGAGGGCGCCATCCTCGCAGTGATCGTGGTTTTTCTCTTTTTGCGCGATTGGAGGGCGACCATCATCGCGGCGGTCACCCTGCCGCTGTCGATCTTTCCAGCCTTCTGGGTCATGCAACTGCTCGGCTTCTCGCTGAACATGGTGACCTTGCTGGCGATCACCCTCAGCACCGGAATCCTCGTCGATGACGCCATCGTCGAGATCGAAAACATCGTGCGGCACATCCGGATGGGCAAATCGCCCTATCAGGCTGCGCTCGAGGCGGCCGACGAGATCGGCCTTGCGGTCATCGCCATCAGCCTGGCGATCGTTGCGGTGTTCATCCCCGCGAGCTTCATGCCGTCGGTTCCGGGCCAGTTCTTCAAACAATTCGGCATAACAGTCTCGGTCCAGGTGCTGTTTTCCCTGCTCTGCGCGCGGATGATAACGCCGATGCTCGCAGCCTATTTCCTCCAGCCGCATCAGCACGAAGAGCAGAGCGATGGACGCATTCTGCGTCTTTACACCCGGCTCGTCACCGGCGCGGTGCGATATCGCTTCATTACCGTGGCCCTCGGCTTGCTTTTCTTCGCTGCATCCCTGGCTGGGGCATCCCTTCTGCCGAGCGGCTTTCTACCTGTCACCGACACTGCCCGCTCGATGCTCGGCATCGAACTGCCCCCCGGCTCGCAGCTCTCCGACACCGAGGCGGTGACCGATACCATTGTCAATCGCATGCGGAAGCGGCCCGAGGTGGCGAGCGTCTTCGTCGACGGCGGACGAATTCCGAACGGCGCCGTCGATGTCGGCCGGGCCGGGTTGACCGTCAACTACGTGCCGAAATCGCAGCGATCGCTCTCGCAGCAGGAGCTCGAACAGGCGATCGGCCGCGACCTCGCGGACATTCCCGACATCCGCTATTGGTTCGTCGACGATAATGGACAGCGAAACGTCAAATTCATCGTCACCGGCCAGGACAACGCGACGGTAGCGAATGTCGCGTCCGAACTGGCCGCTCAAATGCGCCGGCTCCCGATCGTGGCAAATGTCGTGTCCGGCGCGACTCTCAATCGCCCGGAACTGCGGATTTACCCACGCCGGGATCTGGCGGTACGGCTCGGTGTCTCGACCGAGAGTCTGTCGGAAACGATCCGGGTGGCGACCATCGGCGATGTCGGCCCGGCGCTTGCAAAATTCGATGCCGGCGATCGGACCATCCCGATCCGCGTCCTGCTGGAGGAAAACGCGCGCGCCGACCGGCAAGTTCTCGAACAGATACGCATCCCGTCTCAACGCGGAGGCGGCGTGCCGCTCGTCGCCCTCGCCGACATAAGCTTCGGCGAAGGCGCCACCAATATCGTTCGCTACGATCGTCAGCGGCAGGCCAGTGTCGAGGCGGATTTGGCCGGCGGTGCCGCGCTCAGTGATGCGCGGGAGGCCATCAAGGCGCTCTCCGTGATGAAGAATCTGCCGCCCGGCATCACTGTCAGCGAGGGCGGCGATGCGGAGCTGCAGGCAGAACTGTTCGAAGGATTCGGCGGGG
>Ga0307290_10000725_pt1 | contig 10821 bp, 11 predicted proteins | sample ER_DNA_144_FD_194472 | JGI IMG/M metagenome (GOLD analysis project Ga0307290, IMG submission 194472) | Bulk soil microbial communities from the East River watershed near Crested Butte, Colorado, United States - ER_DNA_144 | ecosystem: Environmental > Terrestrial > Soil > Floodplain | place... | reverse complement strand
CCCGCAGTGCCACCGATCAACCCGTGATCGGCACCCTCATCGGGACACTAGTTGCGGCCGGTCTCGCAACGTTCGTCATAGCTCGCTCGGCGCCCCGGCGGCAAGCCGCAGCCTCGGATTGTCACTCCGGCGGTTAGTGGGCAGGCGGGTAGATCCCGCTGATGCCAATAATGCTCGTTTGAGGTTCCTATCGGACACACACCGACGACCAGATCCTCGGGCTCACGATCTGTCGACAAGACTGGCGGCATCCGCGTCCGGCAGCGGGTGGTCAACGGCGCTGGCGACGGACGACAATAAGGGGATGGCTCGGCCCGGCGGCTACTTAGCGGTCACCGCGCTGACGTTCGATGCGCTTGATAAATAAGCGACACGAATCGAGGGAGTACCGATGCGGCAGCGACCAACCGTTGAAGAGTCGGCGCCAGCGAGAACCCACCGTCCCCTACGTCAGATCGTTGTGTTCCTGTGCATCACGTACGCGTTGACGCTTGCCATTGCCCTCGCGCTGCCGCACGCGGGTATTGCGCCGCTGATCAGTATTGCTGTGCCGGTGATCGCGGTGGCACTTACCGTCGCCTTCACCGTTCCACGCGGTCAACGACGCGCGATTTGGGCAGGGGTGGGATTCAACCCGCGGAGGGGGCGAGGGCTGCTGATTGCCGTCGTTGGACCGGCGGTGATCATTGCTGTGAGCTTCGGCGTCGCGGCCGCCTTTGGGGTTGTCAGCTTTCCCGGCTTGGGTCCGGGCTTCGCCAGGGGCGTTCTCAACGTCGCCTTAACCACAATCATTTTCGCGGTTGTCTTTCTCGGTGAGGAGATCGGTTGGCGGGGATACCTGCTTTTTCGCTTGGCCGAACTCATGTCTGGGCGGCGCGCGGCTCTTGTGACCGGTGCCTTCCACGCGATCTTCCATCTGCCTCTGCTGGTGCTCACCACCACCTATCAGAGCGAGGGGAAGCGCTGGATCGTCGTACCGATCGTGATGGTCACGCTGACCTTGGCTGGTGTCTGGTATGGGTGGCTGCGATTGTGGTCGGGAAGCATCTGGCCGGTCAGTCTTTCTCACAGCGCCTTCAACAATCTGATGGAGACGGTCGCCGGCGTTGCTATAACGACGTCGCCGGCGATGATGGCGTACGTGACGACAGAGACCGGCGTGGTGACGATGATCATCCTGGTGCTGGTCGCGGGCTACCTGCTGACCCGCAGGGCCGCAGACTTCACCAAGGCCGAGCCAACGTCCCCGCGGCCGACCACCACAGCCCGCGCTGCCGCACGACAGGCAGGTCCGGACGACTCAGGCTAAATCCGCTGCTTGCGCATCGTGTGCATGCATCCCCTGATCCTTAGAGAGCCTCGCGCAGACAGCTGAACCTGACAGAGGTGCCTTTACCGTGCTGGCAGCGGTGACCGTGGGCGAACGCACGCCAGCGACGACCGGCTCCGACAGGTGCTGCACGACTACTTCGCCTGGACGACCCTGAGCACGATGGCCCGATACCACCGGTCCGCAGAGGATGTCCCGGACGGGTTGCACATCCCGCGGTGGTCGCGGGACGGACTTGTCGACAGGTGATTGGCGCCCCCATAGCCTCCACTTGCTCGTTAGTCGTTACTCCCGCGGTGAAGCAGCGCCCGTCCCGGCGACCGGTCGGCGATCGGTTCGTTCTCATCGAATCGTCTAGCGTTTGGTACGCACCTCACCGAGGTGAGTGCAGACCGGAAAGGTCGAGATGAGCACACCGCCAGCTGAGGACGTAGTCGCCACCGAGCTGGTCGCTGCCCGAAGAGAGGGGCGGAGCCTGACCCGGTTCCCGGGTGTTATCCCCGCCAGCATGGCTGTGGCCTACCAGATCCAGGAGCTGGCGATGTCGCGATGGCAGGACTCGCTGGTCGGCTGGAAGATTGGCTACATCTCGGCGGACCGGCGCACGGCCGGGGATCCGGACCGGCTGGTCGGCCCAATCTGGCGTCAGCAATATCACCTTGGCGAGGAGCGCGTATCCCCAGCCGAGGTCGGTATCTTCGCGTCCGGGTTCGCGGCCGTGGAAGCAGAGCTGGTCATTCGGCTGAGTCATGATCTGCCCTCCCACGATGACGCTGACTGGGCGGCCCAGGAGGTGGCGGACCTAGAGCAGCATCTGCTGGTCGGCGTCGAGGTGGCCAGCAGCCCGATCCCTGACATCAACTCGCTCGGCCCGACAGTGATCGCCGCCGACTTCGGGAACAACAACGGTCTGGTGCTCGGCTCGGTCCTTGCGGACTGGCCCGGTGGAGCTCCGGTCCAGCTTGCCTGTTACATCGACGGGCAACTCATGGGAGAAGGATCTGCCGAGAACTTGCCCGGGGGAATTCATCATGGTCTGGCGACCGCGCTGAATATCCTCGCCAGTCGAGGTCAACCGGTCCGAGCGGGCATGGTCTTCGCCACGGGCGCCATCACCGGTATACATCCGATCGGCGCGGGGCAGCATTGCCGCGTCGAAGTGCGAGGTGGACCGTCAGTGGAACTCCGGACCACCGACGCGCGCACTTTGTTGCGCAGCTGAACCTCCGTGGTGAGCCGTGTGAAACTGGCCCAGCAGACGACGTCCATGCGTCAGCGTGGCCGACTTGGTTGGTGCTTTGGGTGAGCTTTAGGTGAAGATCGGCAGCCGATCCTGGCGCCCGCCCCACCTAGTAGTCGACCGCCACGGGCCTCTGGCTCGCATGGGACCCCCAACCGCGGGTCTATGACCGTGATGCCGGCAAGACCAAACCGCGGATCCAGTGAGGTCTTGTTGCTCAGTCGATACGCCCGCGTATTCCACCCAATGCTCGTTCATTACCCAGTCAGCCTAGGAAGTCAAGACATAGAGCGGCCTGCCCGCAGTAAGGTCGGCTCGCGGCAGCGGTGTTCCGGCCGAAGTCGATGCTCCGCTGGGCCTGGCACGCCATTCGCCTTCGACCTGAGGGGTGCGGGGCTCTGGCTACAGGGCTCGGCGTTGAGCGATGAGCGGGCAGAGGAAGGGGTCTTTGCCGCGTAATCCCACGGTGTTGAGGTAGCCGATGACGGCGCGGTAGGACTGCCAGAGCGTGGTACGGGTGTAGGGGACGCCTTGGGCGGCACAGTAGGCGGCGACCAGAGGCTGCGCTTTGCGTAGATAGGGTCGCGCCATCGAGGGGAACAGGTGGTGTTCGATCTGATAGTTCAGCCCACCCATGAAGACCGAGATCAGCGATCCGCCGCTGATGTTGCGGCTCATCAGGACCTGCCGGCGTAGGAAGTCCAGCTTCAGCTTGGCCGACACCAGCGGCATGCCGATGTGGTTGGGCGCGAATGATGAGCCCATGTACAGGCCGAATACGGCCAGCTGCACAGCCAGGAACGCGACCGCTTTCTCCGGGGGCAGCACAAGGAACACCAGAAGGGCCAGTCCTCCGAGGCGGAGGATGAGGAAGCTGATCTCGACCCAGCGACGCTGAATTTTCGCTGGACTGATCACCCGGCGGATCGCCTCGTGGTGCATCGAGAGTCCGAGCAGCAGCAAGATCGGGAAGAAGTACCAGCCCTGATGGGCCACCAACCACCCCATCAGCTGGCTGCGCTGCTTGGTTGCTTGTGCGGGCGTGAGAGCGAGGGCAGTCAATGCGATGTCGGGGTCAGCTCCCACCTTGTTCGGGTTCGCGTGGTGGCGGTTGTGCTCACGTTGCCACCAGCCGTAGCTGATCCCGACCAGCAGGTTCGCGATGATCAGGCTGACCCAGTCGTTCCAGCGGCCAGATTTGAATATCTGACGGTGCGCGGCGTCATGGCCTAGGAACGAGATCTGGGTCATCAGAACCGCGAGGATTCCGGCGTTGGCTAGCTGCCACCAGCTGTCGCCGATCAGGATGAAAACCACGACCCAGGCGGCCAGGATGAGCACGGCACCGATCAGCCTGGCCCAGTAGTAGCCATAGCGGCGGCGCATCAGTCCCATCTCCTGGATGCTGCGGGTCAACGCGGTGAAGGAACTAGCGGACCTGTCGCGGCTGGGCGACGGGGGCGCGGCAGTCGGCTGTGACGTGACTGGTGAGCCAGGACCGGGGCGGTCCAAACTGCCGGGAAGTGGGAGGACGGAGGTCATGGTGAGATAACCAGTCGAAGCGGATAATCCCGATGTGTCCTGGGCGGGAGCATAATGCTCGTCGAGCCGCGGCATGTAGGTGAACGGCGGCTTCGGGCCCCAGGCCGGCTGCGACATCCAGCTTCCCGAAGTCTACTGCCGAACAGGTTACGGACCGGGCATCGCCTTGAACGCGGTTCGAGTGTAGGTCCTACCGCATTCGCTCTGGCAAACCGCCAGTGTTACCCCTTGCTCCGCCAGCCACCGGACCACGTCGCCTCTTCGGTAGTGGCTCTCCTTGTGCGTTTGATAACCCGGAGGCCCTGTGCCTTCCTTGTGCCACTTGAAGATGGTGTCAAGCGGAACGTTGAGCAGCGCCGCGACCTCATCAGTCGTGAAGGGAGGTTCCGACTCGGCGCCGGCCGCTTCGCCGGCTGCTGGCACGTCTAGCGGAGCGATCTCGGTCGGTGGGCAGTCCGACTTGGGGCAGGACCACAGTGTTGCCATTGCTCTATCCTCCACATACCGATCGTCGCGGCCTACGCCCAGCCGGGCGACTGCGGGACTTTCCCCACCTAGCGCCGTCCGCCGCATTTGTGGCAGCTGTTCGTGAAATGGACCGGTCGGCCAAGAACCTGGACCCCGGCCGGCAGGTCGTCATTGGCGGCTGCGGCCGGCAGACGCCTCCGCCGCCTGTCCTCGCCCGTCCCGGTCCGGAACGTGGCCCTCCTCCTCGAGCAATGCTCCCGCCGCTGGAACCTAGGCGTGGCTGACACGACCGCACCGGACTACACCATTTGATTACCCCTTCAACCAGCCGATGGGTGCTGCCATGACCTGACACTAGGCCGGATCAGCGGCTCGGGCACTAGGACGCAGCGGAATCAGTCCCGCTGGACGTTCGCGTTCCGGTCGCTTCGTCGGCTGCTTTCGAGGTGACTTGGCGCTCGGTTCGGTCAGATATCGTGGCGCGCGTACTGTGGGGACTACCAGAGAAACATTGCTGCTGACATCCGGTTGGTAGGTCCCTGGCGCTCACTATCTGGCCCTTGTGATGGGCCTTTACGGACTTCGACATGCATAGTGACTCGCCAACCGTCCGTGCGGATGACGCGGAGCGCGACCTCTGCCGCACTTGCGGACATCCGCTCTCAGCGCACGATGCCATCAGCCTGCGGTGGTGCGCTGCCAGCGAGCTCGGCGTTGAGAACCGAGCCTGCATCTGTTCCGGTGTCGTTCAGGCCGCCCGGGTGCTCACCCACTACTGACCTCGCCCGGTTCGGCAGTGCGGTCCAGCGGCCTTCGAGGGCGGCAAGCCGGTCCGTCACAGCGAGCGCCGTCCTCGTGCCCACGGCTGTCAAGTTCCCGTACCCGCTTGACAGATGAGTTCTGGTAGCTCCTTGACATGATCATTTGGATGGTTAGGGAGAGGGTCCGCTTACGCCACTCGGTGAACTGGCGGCTGCTCGCCTTGGGTGAAGCTCACCCGAGGGGTGGCGCTAGCTGGCTCGCCGAGGTGGGCTCGGCGAAGCGGGACCTTGGCCTATGGCCGTCCGGCGATTTGTGTGGCGAGCCTGTTATCAGGTCTTGGCGAAACGTGTGCCGACGACCCCAAGCCGTCGGTCAGTTCCGGGCATCTAGGCAAGACAGCGCGCGAACGCTGGTCCACGCCCGCTGCGAATGGCTACTCACACGCCCGGTCGCAAGATCGGCGGCATGGGCATCATCAACGTCATCTTCGAGACCTAAGCCCCCCAAAATTGGGTTCGAGCATCGCATCGGACGACCGAGGAGTTTGATGGGCCGGTCCTCCGTTTGCCTTCTCAGAAAAAAGAGGGCTCCGAAGGCAATCACGTCACCTGATGCGTCGGAGAAAGGAGAGCATCGAGGCTTCTGCCTGTACACGCAGCAGGGTGTTCGAATAATCTGTGGTGACGACCGGAAGAATGAGTAGTCCGACATGACGTGGGTCAAGCGCTTTATCGTCTTCTTGGTAGTGGGCTTCGCACTCTTCTATTTGATTGCCTACCCTGAGGCTGCCGCAAACGCCGTCCGTGCCGTCTTCTACGGCCTTGCTCTGGTATTTCGCTCGATCCTCATCTTCTTTCAGTCTCTGGCTAGTTAGCGGTGGACATGCCGGGGGTGGTCGGACAGCCACAAGTGATGTGATGCTGCGGCGTAACGCTCGGCGAGGTCGTCGAGGATGGGTGCGGCCGTGCTGCCGGCGGGGTCGATGCCAGCCTTTAGGGCAGCGGCCACCCGCTCGCGGACGTAGTTGCTTAGGTCATGGTGCAGACCCGTCCGATCTCCGGCGTGGCGTTCGGCTGCCTGGTACTCGGCCATGCGGCGAACACTGGCCCGAAAGTCTGCGTCCTGCACGAGTTCGGCAAGTTCCACCCATGCCTCGACCTGGTGCGGCTCGGGATCGTCGGGGAGTTCACCTACTGGAGACTCAAGCGATTCGGATTCAAACCTTGCAAGAACTGCGTGCCGTTCAGCGTTCCCGTTCTGGCGGCACGCCGGTGGTGTTGGCCCTCGACGTCGCGGATGCCGAAGCGGTGTTCGCGCAGGCGGTGGCGGCGGGCGCAGCGATTCGTCAACCGCTGGCGGACATGTTCTAGGGCGACCGGCACGGCCAGCCCGAGGACCCGTTCGGGCATCGCTGGACATCGCTCAGCACCTGCGCGACGTGCCACACGATGAGGTCGTCGTCGCCGCACGGGCTCTCACCTGGTGCGGTCCCGCTCAGCCGTCCGCTGGCGGGATGTTGTGGTTGAGGCGGAAGAGATTGTCCGGGTCGTAGCGGCGTTTCAGCTCGCGGAGCCGGTCCCAGGTCGGGCCAGGGTAGGCAGCGCGGACCGTCCCCTCGTCCTCCTCGCCGAGGAACCCGACGTAGCCGCCCGCTCCGTCCTTGCCGAGTGAATCGGCCAGGCCCGCGACCCATGCGTCGTGGGTGTCCTTCTCGCCCGGATCCATAAACATCGCCGCGATGTTGACGAACAGCCGGCGGTCGCGGTGGGCGAAGGCGGTGGCGTCGTTGGGGACTTGCGCCAGCGCCCCGCCGAGCACCCGCAGCTGAACGGCCTTCATCATCGCCGTCGACTGGTGGAGCTGCTCAAGGATCGTCGCCGCGTCGGTCGGCGCGAGGGTATCGGCGAAGAAGTTGGTCCCGGCTGCATACCGGACCTCCGCCCCCTCACCTTCGTATATCTCTGGGTAGCGGATCGGCCGCACCATGTCGGCGTATGGCGCGCCGAGCGCCCGGAACGGCGCCAGCACGCCCTCGGCCTGATCGGCTGGGCCGACGTCGGCCAGCAGCCCCATCAGCACCGGTTTGCCGTGCGCCTCCACGGGAATGAATGGCATCGGCGGCGCCAGCATCACGTTGGCGATCGTCGAAAGCTCCTCCGGGGCGGCCTCGGCCGCCTCAATGAAGCCGGTGATCACCTCCGGGGTGGCCGGCAGTATCAGCATCCCGCCGATGATCTCTGAGATCTCGTGCAACCGCAGCTGGAGGCGTGTGGCGACGCCAAAGTTGCCCTCGCCCCCGCGGATCGCCCAAAAGAGTTCGGGCTCGCTCTCCTCGCTCGCCTGCACAATCTCACCGTCGGCAGTGACCACTTCGGCTGCGAGCAGGTCGTCGATCGTCAGCCCGTACTTCCGGACCAGAAAGCCGATTCCGCCCGCGAGTGTGATCCCGCCGATCCCGACCGAGCCGGTGTCGCCCAGCCCCGTGGCACGCCTCCGCTCACCGACGGCGATGGTGTACTGGCCCGCCGTCATCCCGGTCTCGACCCAAGCGGTCTTCGCGTCGGGGGCGATGTCGAGGGCGCGCATGCCCGACAGGTCGATCACGATCCCGCCCTCGCTGGTCCCGTAGCCCGCGCGGCTGTGCCCGCCGCTGCGAACGGCCAGCTCGAGGCCGCTCTCGCGGGCGAGCGTGATGACGCGAGCAACATCATCCGCGCCGGCGACCCGCGCCACCGCGGCCGGCCGGCGATCGACGCCCTTGAAGATGACCTGGCGCGCCTCGTCGTATGCGGCATCGTCTGGGCCGATCACCTCGCCATTTAGGTCGGAGCGGAGATCGGGGATCGAGATGTCCTTTGATTGCTGCGGCGTTGACGACACGGCGACTCCTCTTCGTCTAGGGATGCAACTCTAGGAGTTGACAATTTTCGGCCCGGGAACTCATCGGTTTGGTGGCGGTAATCGAAGCGGCTTCAACCGCGTGCTTCGAGGATCCGAGGTCTCGAACTCCATTCCTGCACCTTAGATAGGAGCCCCGCCATCCAGGAAGCTGGTGACCATTGAGACCAGCCAGTCGACCCGCTCGACGATCGCCGTGCGAGACGTCGGCGTCGGTCAGCTCTCCGGATGCGGTGCTCAGAGTCTCACGTGACATGAGGTTGCGGCCAGCCGGCAATTGTCCGTTAGTCGGTCGCCCTACGGCACATCGGCGCCGGCTCGGTGGCGCTCGGCACTCCCCCAATTCCAGCCACGAATCTGGGGCCGAATGGCACCAATGACATACGCGGGCGGTTTGATGATCTTGCAGGTTCTTTGTGGACCTTGCGGTGTTGTGTCCGAGCTGTCGGCCGGGATTACCAACGGCCAAGTCGCGAAGGCCGCGAAGAGCATCGTGCCGCGCTCGAGCTCGGGGGCGTGGCCTTGGACGCCGCGCCGGACGGGCGTTGCCGCGAAGCGGGGAATGGCCACCGGCACCTTCGTGTTGTAGACCTGCCCTGCCTGCCTCGGTCATCGTGTCGGCCGGCCCAGCCACCCAACCGACGCGCCAGCCAATCCTTGCAGTGCTCCGTCGACAGCGAGGCAACGAGGTGGTCTCGGCGTTGATGCGAAGAAGCTGCTCTCGCAGAAGCGCGTCCAAGGCCGGTCGACCGACACGGGGGACTTTCACAGGTCGAGCAGGCAAGTCCTCGTTGCCCGGGCCGTCTTGGCTGCGGGAGTTCGAGGGTCGAGGTAGATGTGACCACGTCCGCATCAAACCCGCACGCCACGGCTCAACGGCAAGGTGGAGAGATCCCACCGCATCGACTCCGAGAGTTCTACCGGCTCCTCGAAGGCCAAGTCATCGACGACGCCAACCTCTTCTCCGAGAACCTGCAAGAGTGGGGGGATTACTACAACTACCACCGCCCCCACGGCGCTCTAGGCGGCCAAACCCCCTACGAACGCCTTCGTCAGAAAGCCCAAGACCCGTTGTCATAGGCCTTCATCAGTTGCACACTCGCATCAGTTGCACACTCGCACTCGGCCCGGTCAGGGCCCTCCCCGCCAGTGTTCGATGCGGTGATGGTCGGGTGTGAAGCCGTGGCGAACGCCCCACAGAACCGCCTGGGTGCGGCTGCTGACGTTGATCTTTCGATAGATCGTTCGGATGTAGGACTTCACAGTGTTGGGGCTGAGGTAGGTGAGGGCTGCCACCTCGGCGTTGCTCTTGCCTTGGGTGATCAGCGCCAAGATCTCCGATTCGCGGTCGGTGAGCCCCTCACTTCGTCCTGGCCAATTCAGCCCGCCAATGCTGCGGGCCCGAAAGGGCGAGTCGCTGATCACGACGTCGCCGGCGTGAATCGCTTCGAGGGCAGCAACCAGGTCGCGCGCCGGTAAGGCCTTTGACAAATACCCGTGGACGCCCTGCCTGCGGGCGCTCTGGACCAGGTCGGGGTCGAAGTTCCAGGTGTAGACCGCAACTCGCCGGGCGCGCGGATTTCGGATCAGCACGCTGATCTCGTCGTGGTCGGATTCGGGCTGCGCGAAGGAGTCGTACAAGACGATGTCGACCATGTCGGAGACGTCCTTGTTGGTGTCCAGCTCGGCGATCACTACGCGATCTCGGTACTGCTGGAGAATGTGCGCGATGCCCATCACCACGATGTCGTAGTCGTCAACCAACGCAATCGTGACCGGCGCGATGGTGACAGGCGTCATCGCCGTGGGCTCCATAGGACGACTTTAACCTCCCTAAGGGTGTAATGCATCCGCCCTTGGGGTGGTTGAGTTGTGGATGGAGCGGATCCTCACCCTGAGGAAGGTGTTCGCCAGAACGGGGTGCGCGCTCAACGTGATGTTGTTACCAAGGTCACTTCCGCACGCGAATCGAAAGGAGGAGAAGTGAACCGTGGAATCATTGGGGTCATTATCGGCGTCCTGGTCATTATCATTTTGGTGATAGTGATCCTGCAACTGACCTAGCTCAGCCCGGGCCGCGAGGCGGTCAGCTTGCCGAAGTTCGACTCGTTCGAGTCTTGCCTGGTGCATAGCTGACCGTTTGAATGCTGCTGGTGCACAACAGGCAGCAGGTATGACGCGCAGGTCCCACTGCTGTATATGCATGTTTGTATATGCATGTTCCGCTAAGCCGGTCGGCGCCGGAACACGCTGTCTCGAGCTCACTGGATCGACATAGTGGCTGTCGGCATGGAGGAGCAAGCCCTGGCGGGCAGCAACACCGGCGATACGACGCGGGTGACACTCTGACCGCCTCGGCCTGGGCGCCGCCAATGCCCGACACGTGGTCCAGGCCGAAGGGTTCACCGCGTTCGACTTGGATAGCAGGGCGGTTATGCCGGAGTTAGCGGCATGACCCGCCCAGCTATCCGGCCCCGCCGACTGCGCCTCTTCCTTGGACGAGTACGGCTGGAGCGGCGCTACTGCTGCCTTCCTCGGCGTGGTCCAAGCGCGGGTCCGAGTTCTTGCCGACGGGATCGCA
>Ga0307290_10000720_pt1 | contig 10860 bp, 9 predicted proteins | sample ER_DNA_144_FD_194472 | JGI IMG/M metagenome (GOLD analysis project Ga0307290, IMG submission 194472) | Bulk soil microbial communities from the East River watershed near Crested Butte, Colorado, United States - ER_DNA_144 | ecosystem: Environmental > Terrestrial > Soil > Floodplain | place: USA... | reverse complement strand
TGGTAGATCCGGCCGGTCGTGACGTTCGAGAGCTGCGTCAGGTTCTCGTCGATGAAGCGCTCGTAATGACCGAGGTCGAGGTCGGTCTCGGCGCCGTCGTCGGTGACGAAGACCTCGCCGTGCTGGTAGGGCGACATCGTCCCAGGGTCGACGTTGATGTAGGGGTCGAGCTTGAGAATCGAGACGTGGAGGCCTCGAGCCTTGAGGAGTCGTCCGACGCTGGCGGCGGTGATGCCCTTGCCAAGAGAGGAGGTGACGCCTCCGGTCACAAAGACATACTTCGCCATGGGTTCGGTCCTCCGGGGGTTTTTCCAATGCTATCGAAAAGACCGCTCGGAGGCAAACCGACGTCGCGTCTGATCGGCCTCGGGTGACCCGGATCCGGGTCGCGTGCCCGGGCGGAGCGCCCTCCGCCGCCCGGCTCCTCGACTTGACAGGCGATCCTCAGGCGAGCACTAAGCAGGGCCTCCGACGAACTGGCCAATCGGCCGAGCGTGGCTGTAGGCACCGCGTGTGACAGGCGATCTCCTGGTGGTCGAGTGTCAAGAACGTGCCGCCTAACGCTCGCCTGGGTAGCGGCTGTCAAGTCGTGGCGCGGGGGTTCGGCGGCGCGGAGAGGTCGGCGGCGCGGATGGCCGGCGGCGCGGATATGGGCCGCGGGTCAGCGAGGAGCGGGTCCGGGGACGCGGGTCAGCGAGGAGCGGTCACGGCAGGCGCGCCGCCGGCGACGATCGGTAGCGAACGAAGTCCCGCCGCGTGATGAGTACACCGCCGAGGATGATCGCGCCGCCCAGGACCTGCCCCGGCCTGATCTCTTCGCGCAGGAACACGAACGCCAGCACGACGGCGAGGGCCGGGACGAGGAACTGGAGCGCCGCCGTCCGTGTGGGCCCGACGACCTTCACGCCGTTGAGGACGATCACGTTCGAGACGCCCGCCGCCAGCATCCCCGAGTAGAGAATCGCTCCCAGCACATCGAGGCCCAGCGGGATCCGATCCATGCTCGCCAGCTGGACGACCGCGAGCGGAGCCAAGACCAGCGTCCCGGAAACCGTCGCCCAGGCCGTGGCCCGGAGCGGCGAATGACGCCGGACGAACGGTGCGCCGAAGGCGGTATAGGCCGACCAGCAGACGGCAGCCGCCAGCGTGATCGCCTCCCCGGCGATCGAGTTGCCGAGCGTGAACCCCGGCCCGGAACCGATCACGACCACGACACCGACGAACGAGATGACGACGCCGGCGAGCTTGACCGGCGTCAGGACGTCCGACCGGGCGACGACCGAAAGGAGGGCGACCAGGACGGGCGTCGTCGCGATGAGCAGCGCCGAGTCGCCCGCCGGCACGGTCGTCAGGCCGGTCGTCCAGAGGATCTGATAGGCCCCGAAACCGACCGCCCCGAGCCCGAGGATCGCGACCAGGTCGCGCCGCGGCAGCCCGACGCTGCCCTCCCGCCAGCGGAGCAGGACGAGCAGTGTCAGCGACGCCAGCGTGAACCGCAGGAACGTGAATCCGACCGGCGGCAGCTGGGCCACGGCCGACTTGACGACGATAAAGTTGGCGGCCCACAGGACCATCACGGCGAGGACGCCGATCTCGGCCAGCCGCCTCTCCCTGGCCGATGGGCCCGCGACGTGTGGTGGGGCGGACGTGCCGACGCCCGCCGGTCCGGCGGGCGTCAATGGTTCGGGTGTGTGGGCATCCGCCCGAGGATGTTAGGCGCCTTCGCGATCGAGCTCGAGAATCTCCTCGTCCGCCTCTTCGGTCAGCTTCAGCCACACGAAGAGCCCCGCCAGGACGACGAGCGGGATGACGATCATCGCGGCAAGGGTGATGCCGAGCGCTACGGCAACGGTCTTGAGAGCCTTCATAGGAACCTCCTGCTACTGGATGGGTTGAGGGATGTCGGGTATCGGATCAGGACGCCGCACCGGAAGCCGAGCCGCCGCTGGGCGTGGCGGCCTCGCGGTGGCGGAGCGCCGGGCCCTGGGCGATCATCTCGGCGACGTCGTCCCGGGTGAACTCGGCGAGGACGTGCTTGCTGCCGGCCTGGGTGGCCATCAACAGGCGGACGACGAACGCGCCGTCCTGCTCGAAGAAGAAGACGTCGTGGGGCTTCTGCTCGTCCATGTAACGCCCGAGCACGCGGAAGGCGTTCTCGTAGTGGCCGGCGTCACGTTCCGACTCGGGCGACGGCTGGCCCCGTCGGGCGATCGATTCCTCCATGAACCGGGCGATGTCGTCATCGAGGAAGGTCAGGGTCTCCTTCGTCTGCGTCCCGATCGTGTCGGACCAGGTCCCACCGCCGGTGCCTGAGACGACGATGCCCTGGACGATGAAGCCGTCCGGCGCCTCGACGAGGAGGACCTCGCCCATCCGGCGCTGGTCGAGGAACGCCCCGATAGAGCGAAAGACTTCCTCGAAGTCCTTGCGTGGGCTGCCCTCGTAGATCCGCATCGGGTCTCCTCTGCGCGCCGCCTTGCGCCGCCGCCGTCCACGGTTTCAGGACCCGGTGGTCTGGTCCAGTAGTCCGCGATCCTTCGCCCGGCGGTCGCTCGTCCTGAAGACGGCTATCGCTGCGAGTGTAGCCACCGCCCCGGTCGCCAGCAAGGCGACGAGGATCTGAAGAGCGTCGGGCCGTCCCTGGCTGCCGAGCGACGTGAAGAGCGAGCCCGGCCCGCCGACCGCCGTGAGGCCGCCCGGAAAGAGCGCGTCCCGGACGCCCTCGATCCACCACGTCAGCGGGGTCATCAGCCCGATCGCCTGGATCGGCGCCGGCAGGACGGCGAGCGGAAAGACAGCGCCGCTGATGAGGAACAACGCTCCCGCTACGGCCTCCGGGTATGACCAGGCCTCCTGGCGGGTCTGGAGGCAGATCGCGGCGAGCAGAATCCCGATCGCCACGATCGAGGCGATCCCGGCCGCCATCACGATGACGAGCAGCGGCCAGTTGACGACGAACGGGTCGAACGGCACCCCGAGCAGGACGACACCGATCCCCAGCGTGATCACGGCGCCCATCCCACCTACAGCCACCCGGGCGAGGCCGCGCCCGAGGAGGACGACGAGGAAGTCGCTCGGGCTGACGTAGACGTACTTCAGCATGCGGTAGCGCTCGCGATCGTCGAGGACGCTCCAGGCGAGGCCCGAGATCCCCGAGATGACGAACGACCACAGGGCGCTGCCGATGACGACGAAGGCCCGATAGTCGAGCCGGCTGCCCGCGCCGATCACCTCGAGCATGAGGACGAGGATCAGCGCCGACGAAACCGGCTTGGCGACCGAGTAGATGAAAAACAGTACCGGGTCAGTCCAGTTCGCCTCCATCTGCCAGCCGAGCCTGGCGGCCACGCCGAAGCTGCGCCGGATGTCGGCCGCGCCCCGGCCTCTCGTCCGCGCCGGATCGAAGCCACCCCACTCCGGCGAGGCGAGACCGACGGCAGCCGGCAGCTCCGTGCCGCTCATTGCCAGCGCACCGACAGGCGGCCTTCGCTGCGAGCCCGGTTCTCGAGCACGCGCAGGGCCCACCGAGCGACGAGCAGGAACACCACGGTCATGGCAACGAGGATGAGCGCCTCGATCTGCGGTCCGGGCGTGCCGAGCGGATACGCCGAGTCGGCAAAGGCGAGCTGGCGCATGGCGTCGAGGCCGACCGCCAGCGGCAGGATCGAGATGGCCAGCGACCCGACGACCCCGAGTCGCCCGACCGGGAAGCTCATGCCCGATACGAAGTAGACCGGTTCGATCAGCAACTGGGTGAGGTGCCACGCCTCGCGACCCCACATGAGGAACAGGCTGGCGAGGACCATCCCCAGCCCGTACAACGCCGCCAGTGTCAGCAGGAACACGGCGATCAGCAGGAACCACTGGTCGACGGCGAAAGTCACGCCAAAGAGGGTCGTGGCGATGACCAGCACGGCCGCCGCGCGGGTCGAGCTCATGACGAAGCCGCCGACGGCCATCCCGAACAGGACCGACATGATGTTCATCGGGGCGGCGAAGTACAGCTCGAGGTTGCCCTGGCTCTTCTCCCACCAGAGCTGCTGGGCCATCATCCAGATGACGTTCAGCCAGAACGAGGTCATCGCCCCGCCGAGGACGACGAAGCCGATGTATTCGGGCGGCGCCTGGAGCGCCCGGTAGACGAAGACGAACGCCGACGTCGCCAGGAACGGCAGCAGGATCTCGAAGAAGACCCAGCTTTTCTCGCGGAACATGCCGGTGACGCGCGGGTAGGCACGACCCCGCACCGACCGGAGGTCCGTCGCCAGGATCTGGCGCGGCGACCAGTTGGCGGCCTCCTGCGGGCTGCGTGTCGGGCGGAAGACATAGGGCGAGCTCATACGAGCGCCTCTTCCTCCTCGGTCTCGCCTGCTTCGTGCGACGTGTCCCGTGGGTCGGGCGTCTGGTCCGGTGCCGGAGGCTCGGCCCCCTCGCCTTCCGACGCCTCCTCGTCGAAGCCGCGACCGACGAGCTCGACGAAGACGTCCTCGAGCGACGGCTCGGACTTGCGTAGCGCGACGATGTGCGAGCCGATGCCCGCGAGCGCGCCGACGACGCCGCCGAGGGCCGCGTCCTCGGCCAGGGTCAGGTTGACGACCACCGTCTGGCGTTCCTCGCCGGCGGTCTGGTCGGCCGCGGCGGTGGCGGCGCTGAGGACCCCGGGCAGCCGGCGGAGGGCGCCGGTCCCACCGTCGAGCCGGTCGAGCTCCAGACGAAAGACGGACTCACGCTGGACCCGCCGCTTGAGCTCGGCGGGGCTGCCGAGGGCGAGGATCCGACCGTGGTCGACGATCGCGATCCGGTCGCACAGCTCGTCGGCCTCGGCCATGTAGTGGGTCGTCAGCAGGACCGTCCGGCCCGGCACCGCCGCCTTCCAGGCGAGCACCAGCTCGCGGACGGAGCGGGCGGCAGAGACGTCGAGACCGAGCGTCGGCTCGTCGAGGAAGAAGATCCACGGGTCGTTGAGCAGGCCGCGGGCGAAGTTCATCTTCTGGCGCTGGCCGGTCGACAGGGTGCTGACCCGCTGCTCGCGCTGTTCGTCGAGGCCGACGGCGTCGACGAGCTGGTCGACCCGCTGCCAGCCTTCTTTCGATGGCAGCCCGTAGAACTGGCTGAACATCCAGAGCTGTTCGCGGACGGTGAGGATCCCGTAGCCAGACTGCTCGCCGCCGGCGACCATGTTCATGATCCGGCGGATCTGCTTGGTCTGGCGCTCGACGTCGAAGCCGAAGATGTGGGCCGTGCCCTCCGAGGGCAAGAGGAGGGTCGTCAGGATCTTGATCAGCGTGGTCTTGCCGGCGCCGTTCGGGCCGAGCAGGCCGAAGAACTCGCCCGGCTCGACCTGGAGGTCGATGCCGTCGAGGGCCACGACGGGCTTCGGCTTGACGTTGTAGACGCGGCGGATGCCGCGGACGTCGATGGCGAGCGGTTGGGACTGGGCTGTGTCGGACACGGAACTCCCCGGACGAGCCACCTGAGGGACCGGCAGTGTACGACGGCGGCGCGAATTGCTCCGATATCGAACGCCGCGGAACGCCGGTTTCCTCGCGGTCCATTACTCGGAGATCGGATTCCGGATTCGGAGGATCGGCGGGAAACGGAACAGACCACCGCCGGCATTCGAAATTGGACGACGTTCAGCTGCGAGTGACGCCGCCTCCAGCGAGATAGACGGCCACGGCTCCGGCCACCCGGGCGTTGTTGACGATCAGGGCGGTGTTGGCGCGGATCGAGGCACCGTCCGTCAGCTCGCCGATGCGGGCGAGGAGCCAGGGGGTCAGGGCCGGGCCGGCGACCCCGGCGGCGTCGGCTTCGGCGGTCGCTCGTTCGATTGCGTCGGTGGCGTCCGCGCGCGATAGGGCTTCGGAGGCCGGAACGGGGACGCAGATAAGGATCGCGCCACCGAGCCCGAGACCGAGGTGCGTGGCGGCGAGCCTGGCCGCGGCCGGCACGTCCGGTACGGAAGCGGGCGCCGGTACACCGAGGGAGGTCGCGAAGAACCCGGGCAGCTCGGCCTGGCCGACAGCGACGACAGGCACGCCGCGCGTCTCGAGGTATTCGAGCGTCGCGGGAACGTCGAGGATCGCCTTCGGCCCCGCGCAGACGACGGCCATCGGCGTCCGGGCGAGCTCCTCGAGGTCGGATGAGATGTCAATGGTCGCCGCGTTCCCAGGCTCGCCGCTGCCGTTGCCGCGGCCCAGTGCGCCGCGATGCACCCCACCGATCCCGCCCGTCGCGAACGTCCGAATCGCAGCGGCGTGGGCCACGATCATCGTCGCGGAGACCGTGGTCGCCGCCCAGCCGCCCGCGTCGACGGCGAGGGCCAGGCTCGGCCGGGCCGCCTTCCGGACGGTGCCGGTTGCGGCAGTCGCCAGTGCCTCCAGGTCGGCGTCGCTGAGGCCCACGAGAAGCCGGCCATCGCGGACGGCAATCGTCGCGGGGACGGCCCCGGCATCTCGAACGGCCGCCTCCGAGGCGCGCGCCACTTCGATGTTCGCGGGATAGGGCAGGCCGTGGCTGATCAGCGTCGATTCGAGGGCCACGACCGACCGTCCGGCGCGGAGCGCGGCGTCGATCTCGGGGGCGATGAGGAGTCGGTCCGCGACCGACGCCTGGGCAGGTTGGGCCATCGGCGAAGCGTAGCGTCGGCCGCCGCTTGCGTGGGCAGGTCATCATCGACCGATGACAAACCCGACCCGCGCCCCTCGGCTGATCGCGTTCCTCGCGGCGACCCTCGCGGCCACGATCGCCCTGCCGGCCTCGGCCGCGGCCAGCCAGTTCCCGCCCGGCTACGAGGGGTTCCACACGTACGCCGAGGTTGCTGCGGATGTCGCGGCGACCGCGGCCGCCCACCCCGACATCGTGTCGCGCTTCTCGATCGGCAAGAGCTACCAGGGTCGGGAGCTGTGGGCGGTCAAGATCTCCGACAACGTGGCCGTCGATGAGAACGAGCCGGAGGTCCTCTACGACGGCGGCACCCACTCGGACGAGCACATGGGCGTCGAGATGACGCTCAAGATCATGCACTGGCTGGTGAACGGCTACGGCGTCGACCCGCGGATCACGAACATCGTCAACAAGCGCGAGATATGGATCGTGTTCCTGGTCAATCCGGACGGCGCCGAGGCCGACATCAGCGGCGCGCGGTTTCACCACTGGCGCAAGAATCGCCAGCCGACGCCGGGGACGACGGCGATCGGGACCGATCTCAATCGGAACTTCGGGTACCGCTGGGGGCTGGAGGGCAACACCAGCACGAACCCGCGGGCAATCACCTATCGAGGCCCGCGGGCCTTCTCGGCGCCCGAGACGCGGGCGATGCGGGACTTCCTGGCCAGCCGCGTCGTCAACGGGCGGCAGCAGATCCGGACGGCCATCACGTTCCACGAGTACGGCCGCCTGGTGATGTGGCCCTATGGCTACAGCTATGTCGACATTCCGGGCGACATGACGAAAGCCGATCACGCAGCCCTGGTCGCGATCGGCCGGCACATGGCAGCGACGAACGGCTACCGGCCGGAGCAAGCGAGCGACCTCTACCTGACGAGCGGGACCACCCGCGATTACGAGTACGGCATGTATCGGATCTTCAGCTACACGTTCGAGCTGTCGAACCGCGACTACCCCAATCAGACCTGGATCTCCGGCGAGACGGGGCGAAACCGCGAGGCGGTGCTCTGGCTTGCCGAGCGGGCCGACTGTCCGTTGGGCGTTCTCGGGCTGGGGGCACGGGTGGCCCGCTGCGGGGCGTTCGACGACGATCTCGAGGTGAATCGCGGCTGGGTCGTGAACCCGGACGGGACCGACACGTCGGTCTCCGGGCGCTTTGCCCGGGCAGATCCGGCGGGAACGTTGAAGAACGGGCCGAAGCAGCTCGGCGGGGTCGTGTCCGGCTCGAAGGCCTTCGTTACCGGGGCGGCTGCCGGATTGTCGGCCACCGCGAATGATCTCGACGGTCGAACGACGATTCGGTCCGTCCCGATCGCCCTGCCGGCGGCGGCGGGCCAGAAGCTGATGTTCCGCTACGTTTTCGCCCACGGGGTGAGCTCGACCAGCGCCGACCGCCTCGCGGCGATCGTCGAGGACGCCGCCGGGACCCAGACCACCGTCTTCCTCCGAAGCGGCGCCCCGACCGACGTCGACGGTGTCTGGCGGATTGCGTCCGTGTCGCTCGATCGCTGGGCGGGCACGACGATCCGAATCCGCTTCATGGCGGCGGACGCTGCCCGCGACAGCCTGGTCGAAGTCGAAATCGACGAGGTCGCGGTGACCCAACCCAGGTGACGTTGCGCCCGAGTCGCGCCCGGGCGCGGTAGCCGCACAAATCAGCCGCCCCGACGCGCCGGAGCCGTGCAAGACGCGCCGGAGCCGTGCAAGAAGCCCGCGCGCAAGCACGCGGGCGACCGCGCCCATCGGTCAGTGATGCCGTTGGTTGCATATTTGATGACGGCTTCCCACCTGGCCACACCCAGGACAGCATCGGTAATGCAGCCAACGGCATCAGCGGCGGCGAGGTTGGCCGGCTCGACGGTGCGACGCAGCATTGTCGGGTATGCAATCAACGGGCATCAGGGACGGCGTAGCCCGGCTCGACGGAGCGGGCCAGCCGAATCGGTTATGCAACCAACGGCACCAGCGGCGGCAAGGTCATGTCGCTGGCGATGCGCCAGAGCCGGACCGGGCGGGACAGGACGGGACGGGGGACGGGGCCGAGCCGCGACGGGGGACTGGGGACGAGGCGGGGAGGGGCGTCAGCCGAACGACAGTTCGGGTGATCCCCCGGTGAGCTGGCGGGCGGCGGCACGGTGGCCGGTGAGGGCGGCGCGGCGGAGCGCTGCAGGTCGGACGCGCGCGTCGGCCGCGGAGGCGACGAACGAGGCGAGGAAACCTGCGTCGAAGGCGTCGCCGGCGCCCGTCGTATCGGTGGCCGTCAACCCCGGCGTCGCAACCTCGAAGCGCAGGGGCGCGATCGTTCCGCGGGCGAGCAGGGTCGCTCCGCCCGCTCCCCGCTTGATCACGGCGAGCGGCGCCGCCTCGAGCAGTCCGGCCAGGTCATTGCTGCCGAGATACGCCTCCGCCTCGCCGATGGTCGAGAAGATGAGATCCGGAGCAGCTTCCGCCACCAGTCGACGGGCCGCCTTTCGTCCCTTCGCCAGCAGCGGGGCTGCGGACGCGAGATCGAGGCTGATCAGCGCCCCGTGGCCGCGAGCCAGCTCGATCGCCCGCCGGCCAGCATCGCCCAGCGGCGACCCGATGAGCGAATAGGCCGGCAGATGAAGCAGATCGGCCGCGAACCAGTCGGATCGGAGGTCGCTCGGGCGGAGCTCGTCGGCCGCCCCGCGATCCGCCACGAACGACCGCTCCCCGCCGAACATCACGACGACACCGATCCGGCCGGTCGGCTTGGCCGCGACACGAGTCGCCCGCACGGTGACGCCGTCACGCGCCAGGGCATCGACGAGCGCCCGGCCAATCGGGTCGCGGCCGATGGCGGTGACCAACGTGGACCGGACTCCCAGTCGAGCCAGCCAGCGAGCACAGTTGGCCGCCGAGCCACCCTGGCGCAGGGCGACCCGACCCGGGACGTCCGTGCCGCGCTCGAGTGGGCGGACCGGCATGATCACCGCGTCGAGCATCAGGTCGCCGAGCACCGTGATTCGGGGGCGCTTCGGGCGGCGGCGGGGCACCGGTCGAGCCATCCTCGCAGCATAGCCCGGCGGCCCATGGCGCCTACAATGGCCCCAATTCACCGACGTTCCTGATCGGAGCCTGCCCGCCATGACGATCGCGACCGAAACACTCGACAAGCTCGCCATCGACACGATCCGGACCCTGTCGATCGACGGGGTCCAGAAGGCGAACTCAGGTCACCCGGGCGCGCCCATGGGTGCCGCCCCGATGGCCTACACCCTGTGGACCCGCTTCCTGCGACACGCCCCGACGAGGCCGGACTGGCCCGATCGCGACCGATTCGTCCTGTCGGCCGGGCACGCCTCGATGCTCCTCTACTCGCTCCTCCACCTGACCGGATACGCCGTCACGCTGGAGGACCTCCAGTCGTTCCGCCAATGGGGCTCGAAGACGCCGGGCCACCCGGAGTACCGCCTGACGCCCGGTGTCGAGGCGACGACGGGACCCCTCGGTCAAGGCTTCGCCAACGCAGTCGGGATGGCCATCGCCGAGCGCCGCCTCGCCTACGAGTTCAACCGGCCCGGTCACGACATCATCGACCACTGGACCTACACGCTCTGCTCCGACGGCGACCTCCAGGAGGGAATCGCCTCCGAGGCAGCCTCGCTCGCCGGCCATCTCCGGCTCCGCAAGCTCGTCGCCCTGTACGACGACAACGGGATCCAGCTCGACGGCCCGACATCGATGGCCTGGTCTGAGGATGTCGTCGCCCGTTTCAATGCATACGGCTGGTCGGCCAGCCGGGTCGACGACGGCAACGACATCGAGGCGATCGCGAGGGCAATCGAGGAAGCCCGCGAGGACGATCGGCCGTCGCTCATCGCGATCCGGACTCACATCGGCTACGGCAGCCCGAATCGCCAGGACACCCAGAAGGCCCACGGCCAGCCGCTCGGCGCGGACGAGGTCAGGCTCGTCAAGCAGAACTACGGCTGGGACCCGGACGCCACCTTCTTCGTTCCGGACGCCGCGAAGGAGCTGTTCCGCCGAGCGATCCCGGCCGGCGAGGCGCTTGTCGAGGCGTGGCACGAGGCGTTCGTCGCCTACGAGAAGGAGTTTCCGGACCTCGCCGCGGAACTCCGCCGGCGCCTCGACGGCCGGCTTGCCGACGGCTGGGACAAGGACCTCAAGACGTACGCCACCGGCGAGGAGATCGCCACCAGGAACGCA
>Ga0307290_10000712_pt1 | contig 10902 bp, 5 predicted proteins | sample ER_DNA_144_FD_194472 | JGI IMG/M metagenome (GOLD analysis project Ga0307290, IMG submission 194472) | Bulk soil microbial communities from the East River watershed near Crested Butte, Colorado, United States - ER_DNA_144 | ecosystem: Environmental > Terrestrial > Soil > Floodplain | place: USA... | reverse complement strand
CACCCATGAAGGTGATCACGACCCCTGGGAGCTGAATCTGAATGAGGACCCTCGGCTCAAGGCGCTCTATCTGGACAATGAGTCCTACGACGGCTACCACCGTGACCAGGACGTGTTCGGGCCGGGAGTGACCACCGAAGACAACCTTTCAGTGATCGTGGACTATGCCCGGGGCGCCACTCTCAGCTATGCCCTCAATGCCCATTCGCCCTGGGAGGGTTACCGAATCGCCGTCAACGGTGACGAGGGCCGGGCCGAGCTCGAGGTCGTCGAACGGGCGGCCGTGCTCGTTGACGCGGACGGCAGGGTGGTGATCGACCCGAGTGCCGTCCCGGAGTCCTCATCACGGACCGGCGGTGAGCGCCTTACTCTGCAGCGTCACTGGGAGGCGGCACAGGACGTCAAGATCGAAGAAGGCGCCGGAGCTCACGGTGGAGGCGACGCGCTGTTGCTCGCCGATATCTTCCTGGGGCCGGGAGATGACTGGTTAGAACGGCCAGCCGATTGGCTGGCTGGAATCCGCGCGATCGCGGTGGGCATGGCAGGCAACGAGTCATTGCGCACCGGCGTGCCAGTCAAGATCACCGATCTTGACCTTGGTGTTGATCTTTCCCACTGAGTTTAGGAGTTGTCGATGTCGTCCCTCCAGCTCGACCCGCACCGGGCGCTCCCGTTTCCGGCGGAGCAGCGGAGCATAGCCTGGGAAATCTATAGCGAGACGAAGGATCTGCCTCTGATCTGCATGCACGGGCACGTGGAACCAGAGGTGTTGGCCGAGGACGTTCCGTTCGCCGACCCTGCGCAGCTCCTGATCGTTCCCGATCACTACGTGTTCCGCATGCTGGCCTCTCAGGGCATCGAGCCTGCTCGGCTCGGTGTGCCGAGGCTCGATGGAGGCCCGGTCGAGACCGACTCTCGAAAGATCTGGCGTACCTTCTGCGAGAACTGGAAGCTCTTCCGCGGGACGCCATCGCGGTATTGGCTGGAACACGAGCTCGTCGAGGTATTTGGTGTCGATCAGGTTCCGAGCGCCGAGACCGCCGACGCCATCTATGACCAGATCGCCGCTTCCGTGGCCGATCCCGGGTTCCGTCCACGCGCGCTACTCGACCGCTTCAATATCGAGGTCATCTCCACGACGGACTCGGCTACGTCTGACCTCCGGCACCATGCCAAGCTGGCCGCCGACGGTCTCGGCGAGCGCGTACTTCCAACCTTCCGGCCCGACGCCGTGGCCTACCTTGATCGACCGAACTGGCGAGCCGACGTTGCTGAGCTGGCTGAGGTCTCGGGGACTGACACCGCGACGTACGACGGCTTTCTGGAGGCACTGCGTACGCGCCGAGCAGCCTTTGTCGAATCAGGCGGCCGCGCCACCGATCACGGCCACTTACTTGCGGACACCACACCAATGGAGGTGGATGCCGCTCGTGAGCTGTACGCCCGCGTCCTGGGTGGGGCGGAGCCGAGTCCGGCCGAGGTCGACGCGTTCGCGGCGAACATGCTGTACCAGATGGCTGAGATGTCCTGCGAGGACGGTTTGGTGATGCAGATCCACCCCGGCGTGCTGAGGAACCACAACACCGCAATCTCGGAGACGTACGGCCTGGATAAGGGCTACGACATTCCCATTCAGACTGAGTTCACCCGTGCCCTGCGACCGATGCTCGACCGGTTCGGCACCGACCCCCGGTTTCGCGTCATCCTGTTCACCGTCGACGAGACTGTCTACAGCCGCGAACTGGCGCCGATCGCCGGCACCTATCCCTCGGTGCGACTGGGTGCGCCATGGTGGTTCCTTGACTCGCCCGAGGGCATGCGCCGATTCCGAGAATCCGCCGTCGAGACTGGCGGCTTCTACAACACTTCCGGCTTTGTGGACGACACCCGGGCGTTCGCGTCAATACCCGCACGCCACGACCTCTTCCGTCGCGTCGATGCTGGCTATCTCGCCCGTCTGGTGCTGGAGCATCGGCTCAGCCTGGACGAGGCCGTGGAGACGGCCATCGACCTGACGTACAACCTGCCAAAGGAGTCCTACGCACGCCCCTAACGCGCGTACGAGGCAAATGGCGTCAGGTGCTTTACGAAGTGGTCCGCGATGATGCGGTAGTGCTCCTCCTCGTTGTCGTTCCACACCTGGTACATACGCGGCCCGAAATCCTCGAGGATCGCGCCGTAGCCGACGTGCAATACCTGCCGTGAGTCGACCCGGTCCATCAATTGCGCGACTTGATCATCGGTCGGATCAGTGGGGATTTTCGTCGGATCGCAGGACAGGTGGTAGCTCTTGCGGTTCGCCTCAAAGCTGTCGAGGGCGAGCGCTAGAACCTCTCGCATCAGATCAGGATCGTTGTGCGCGATCACGCGGAGCGCCTCTGCCCAGCTGGTGCCCGCCGTCTTCAGATGCACTATGCCCTTGGTTGCCTCCGCAATCAGGGGATAGGTGGAGTATTTGTCCGAGCCGGAGTGCAAGGACAGCTTGTACGGGCCGAGCGCGCGGGCGATGTCGGCGTGAATCTCGAAGTCCCGCTGCAACTGGTCAAGATCGCCGATGTACTCCACACCTTTCTCGAACCGGCCGACGAAGCGCGGTGCGAAGGAGACGAAGTCCATCCCGAGACGCTGCAGCTCGCTGACCACGACCACATGCTCGGCCGGCTTGGTCGGATAGTCGGTTTCATCGACCGCGAACTCCACCTCACAGTCGATGCCTTTCTCCCTGAGGCGCCGGTACATGGCCATGGCGTGCGCAAGGGAGGGGCCGTACTTTGCCATCGCGCGAACGACCGATTCCTCGTCCAGCTCGATCGCCTCGTGCTCGAGATCGATGCGATGCCCGACGTAGGACTTCCTAAACGTCGCGAGGTCAGAGTCCAAACTGGGCCAGTCGAGCGTTTCGACCTTCTGCTGGATCACCGCAGCGTCGGCGTGTTCAGCCTCGGGATCGACTTCAGCCTTGGGATCCAGCGTGTAGAACACGAAGCCGGCGGCCACGGTGTCGTCGATGTCCTCGAGCTGCTCAAGATGATCGGCGTCGCCGCCGACCGGCGTGGTCCAGCCCGCCTGGAAGGCTCCCCAGGTGGCGTCGTCGAGCACATTGCGCGGAGTCCGATGGCAGCGGCCCATCTCGCGGATGGACTGCTGGGCGAAGACTGGGTTGATTGGCCCGCCGACCGTTTTCAGTGCCCGTACATGACCGGGTGTCGCCAATCCGAGCCGGTCGCCGAAGCCGACCGAAGTATGCAGTCCGAAGCGGGACGGCGTCAGCCAGGGCAGCGCCGACCGGAGCGCCTGGGCATTCTCCGGCGTGGTGTCTGCGACGAGCCGAACCTGGCCATTGGTCCGCTCCGTAGTGCCCGCGAAGCCGCGGAACGCCGACTCATCATCGGCCACGACAACGAGGCGTTTGGCACCATCAGCTGATCGTTCCAGCCAATAGGTGGCACCCTCGTAGCTGACTTGTGACTCCGGATAGGCGCCATCGTTGAGCAAAGTGGCAGCGGACGGGTCCAACTCATTAGGTCGGGTAGTCATAGCGTTAGGCTATCTGAAAGCGCTTTCTCATTGAGGAGTGGGTCTGAGGGAAGGTCTGAGGCAATAGACATCGATGATCTTCGTTTGGGGTTCGCCGACCCGCCGCGGTCTACGGCGCCTCGCATGCGCTGGTGGTGGTTCGGACCGTCGGTGACCCGACAGGAGCTGGACCGTGAGCTCACCACGATGGCCGACTCCGGAATTGGCGGAGTCGAGGTGGCGTATGTCTATCCGCTCGCGATGGCTGCCACGGAGTTCGGTTCGGATGCCTTCCTGGCCGACCTCCGCTTCGCCGCCGAACGAGCACACGAGCTCGGGCTCAGCTTCGACCTCACACTGGGCAGCGGCTGGTCATTCGGCGGCCGGCACATCTCCACAGAGCTGGCTGCCCGGCAGCTGCACTGGGAGCGACGGGAGATCGGGCCGGGACCGCTGGAGGTTCCCGTGGTCTCAGCCTGGCCAGGCGACGAACTGATCACCGCGTACGTCGGTGCCGGCTCGCTGCAAGAGCGGCCGACTTCGTACCAGCGGTTGCCCGTCGACGACGGTCGGATCCTGATCAAGGCCGGGACCGGTCCCCGGGTTGTGCTGCTGGCGTACGCCCGACTGACTGGGCAGAACGTCAAGCGCGCCGCGCTCGGAGCCGAAGGTCCGGTGCTGGACCACTACTCCGCGGCCGCGATCGAGGCGCACCTGCAAGCAGTCGGCGACCCAATGCTTGACGCTGTCCCAACCGATCTGGTCGGCTCGGTCTTCTGCGACAGTCTCGAGGCGTATGGCGCGGACTGGACGCGTGCGTTGCCGGCGGAGTTTGCCCGGCGCCGCAGTTACGACATGCTTCCGGTGCTGTATCGGCTTACGGTCGATGAGCCTGGTGCGGCACGGCTTCGCGCCGACTATCACCACACCCTGGCTGAGCTGTATCAGGAGAACTTCGTAGCGGTGTGTCAACGCTGGGCGGCCGGGCGGGACGTGCCCTTCCGGATCCAAAGCTACGGAACGCCGCCCGCCACGGTCACTAGCTATCGGTTCGCGGATCTTTTCGAGGGTGAGGGGTGGGGCTGGCGGGAGATCACTCAGACCCGGTGGGCGTCCTCGGCCGCGCATCTCTACGGGCGCACGGTGGTCTCCGCCGAGGCCTGGACCTGGGTCCATTCGCCCTCCTTCCGGGCCACCCCACTCGACCTGAAGGGCGAGGCGCACGAGCACTTCCTGAATGGCGTCAATCAGCTCGTCGGGCACGGCTGGCCCTACTCGCCCACCGACGCGCCCGGGCTGGGCTGGTTCTTCTACGCCGCCGGTGCCCTCGACGATCGGAACCCGTGGTGGCCGGCGATGCCGGAGCTCGCGAGGTACCTGGGCAGGTTGTGCTGGTTGCTGCAGCAAGGCGAGCCGGTGCGCGACATCGCGATGTATGTGCCGAACCAGGACCTGTTCGCGATCATGGGTGCGGCGCAGGGCGGTTCGCTTGATCCCTGGCGGGAGGCAACTCGGCGGATTCCGGGCGCGATCCCGGCGGGCATTCGGACGGCTGGGCTGGACTACGACCTGATCGACGACGACGCGCTGACGGTCACGTCGCCAGACCGGTATCGAGCGGTTATTGTGCCGGTCACGACCATGATCACGGACGCAACCGCGGCCTGGCTCGAGAAGGTGACTGCGGCCGGTGGGTCGGTGATCGTGATCGACTCGAGCGTCATTGTGCGTGGGGCGATTGCTGTGAAGGCTGAGGAGCTGTCCGATGCGCTAGTCGCGGCCGTTACGCCGGATCTGAGCATCTCGCCTCTGACCCCGGACATTGGCTTCGTACACCGACGCTCCCGGGATACCGAGGTTTTTGTGGTGATCAACACAGGTCCGCTGACTCGGACCTTCAGCGTTACACCGCGTACGAGCGCGACGACTTATGAGCAGTGGGATGCACTGTCCGGCCAGGTACTCCGAGGAGGACCGATAAGCGAGGGAATCGAGCTAGCGCTGCATCCGTACGAAGCGACCGTGATCGTCCTCGGCGAATCCGACTTGTCAGAATCTGAGCACCATGTTTGGTGCTCAGATCCTGACAACTCGGTGCTGTTGAGTGGCCCTTGGCGCGTGGCGTACGGCAATGAGCCGGCGCAGCCCGTCGACCTACCGCACATCTGGGAGGACGAGCTCGGGCGGCGGCACTACTCGGGAGCGGCGACGTACATGACCAGCATCGATCTGGACGCTGTCGACGGCCGGGTGTCAATCGACTTCGGCAATTCCGAGGTTCTCGACGGCGGCGCTACAGAGCGCGGCCTGGTTGGCCCCTCCTATCGGGTGGCGGTACGTGGCCCGGTTGGCGAGGTCGCCCAGGTTCGCGTAAACGACATCGACTGTGGCCTGGCTTGGGCTCCGCCGTACCGAGTGGAGATCACCGGCGCGCTGCGCAGCGGCCCCAACAAGATCGAGATCATCGTGTACAACACGGCCGCGAATGCCCTCGCCGCTGACGAGCACATCACGCGGCTAGCGGAGGAAAGCGAGGCCCGCTATGGGCGTAGATTCCGAATGCAGGATCTGGACCGTGCCATGGAGTCAGTGCGCTCCGGTCTGCTACGCCTCCCGACGATCGTAGTGAGCGTCTGACGGATCCGGTACGGTTTGTGAAAGCGTTTTCTAGGCTTCGCACGGCTATTTGGACGATCATGGCGTGGAAGGGGCGGGGACAGGGATGAACCTTTCCGCTGCAGCGTCGGACTCCCCGGATTCTCCAGCGCGTCTCATCCTGGTCGGCGTACGGGGGTTCGGACAGGTGCACGCCGAGCGGATTGCTCGGCTTACGGATCAGGGCCTGGTCGAGCTGGTCGCGGCCGTCGATCCTGGAGTCATCCTCGACCCACCCACCATCTATGGCGTGGACCTTTATGCCGATCTGGCCGAGGCACTGTCTGCAGTCGGCCCCGTTGACGTCGTAATAATCGCCGCGCCGCTCGGTGCGCACTTCGAATTGGCCACAATCGCCCTTACCGCAGGTGCGGACGTCTATCTGGAGAAGCCGCCCGTGGCTTCCCTGGAGGACTTTGAGTCTCTGCTGCAGACCGAGCAGGAGACCGGGCGCGTGATCCAGGTCGGTTTCCAGAGCTTCGGGTCACATGCAGTCCGGATGCTCACCGAGGACGCCTTTGGCATCGGGTCGCTGATCAAGGTAAGCGCCGTCGGAGCCTGGTCGCGCACGGTTGGGTACTGGACCCGTTCGCCATGGGCTGGCCGCCGCAGCCTAGGTGGCCGAGCCGTTGTCGACGGCGTCGTGACGAACGCGCTGGCGCATGCGGTGGTCACCGCGCTCGCCATTGGGGGGTGCCGCCAGCTGGATGACGTCGAGACGGTGGAGACGGATCTCTACCGGGCCAATGCCATCGACAGCGATGACACCTCGGTGGTCCGGATCCAAACTGCTCAAGGCACGCAGGTGATCTGCGCCTTGACTTTGTGTGCGCCGGTCCAACATGAGCCGCTGCTGTATGTCGAAGGAGAACAGGGCCGCGCCACCTTCGCCTATACCGCGGACCGGGTGGAGGTCGACACAGCCGCTCAGGGTCGTACAGAGGTTACGCCCCGCGTGGACTTGCTCGAGAATCTCCTGGCGCACCGCCGTGACGGAGCACCGCTCCTGGTGCCACTTGTCAGTACCGGGGCGTTCATGCGAGTACTGGCTGCAGTAGCGGAGGCTGATGAGCCGGTACGGATCCACCCCCGTGGAATTCAATGGGATGGGGAAGGACAGGACCGACGCGCGATGGTCGCGAATATCGACCACTGGCTGGAGCAGGCCGCATCCACCGGGCAGACATTCGCCGAACTCAAGGTGCCCTGGGCGCACCGGGAACGGGACACGCTTCTCGTACGGGCTCGACTCTCGCAGACCGAGGTCGCGGTGTACCGCGACGGGCGCGGCACCATATCGACCTCGAGTCCGCGGCCGTACCTGCATCCGGTGCGCACTTGTTCTGGCGTCGTGGTGTCAGCGCACCATACGGCCGATCACGACTGGCACAACGGTGTCGGCATGGCGATACCCGATGTGAATGGCAGCAGCTTCTGGGGTGGTGGCACGTACATCGACGGACGGGGGTACGTGCTGCTCGACAACCATGGCGTGATCGTCGGCGAGCCGCCGGAGCTGGGGGAGGACGCGTTCACCCAGGAGCTGGCGTGGATTGGCCGCGACGGATCGGTCGCGCTGCGCGAGCAGCGGTCGGTCGGCTGGAGTGCCATCGACCAGCACAGCTGGAGATTGATCTTCGAGTCGCGACTGCACTCCGATGCCGGCGCAGAGCTCAACTCGCCTGGCAGCAAGGGCCGCGTCGGTGCCGGCTATGGCGGTTTCTTTTGGCGGTTTCCTGCTTGTGAGGACGTGGACGTGTTCACCGCTGAAGTTCGCGGCGAGGACGAGGTCAACGGCAGTGTGGCGCCCTGGCTGGCGTGGTCTGCCGACTTCGCCGCAGGACCGGGGATCAGCGGGCCCGCCACCATCGTCATTGCCGCGCCAAACGCTGCCGCGGTCGGGGAGCCCTGGTTCGTACGAGTGCGCGACTACCCAGGCATTGGTTCGGCGCTCGCCTGGGACCGTCCCGCGATCCTCGCTCCCGATGCCGAGCTCCAGCGGCGTTTTATGGTGACGATTTGCGACGGTCGACTAAGCGAAGCGGAAGTAAGGAAACTGGCCGCCGGAGATGCCTAGCAGGGATGCACTACCTGACTAGCGGAGCGGACCCCCAATGGTCGTGGTCTCGACGGTCAACGCTCGCGCCTGGTCGCTGAGCGAGAACCCAAGGCCCGGCCGAGCCGGCACGTGCATCCGACCACCGGCGATGCGCAGCCGCTCGTTGAACAGCGGCTCCAGCCAATCGAAATGCTCAACCCAAGCCTCCAGCGCGTACGCCGCGGACAGGTGCAGGTGGATCTCCATGGCAAAGTGCGGGGCGAGCTTGAGCCCGGCTTCCTCGCCCGACGCCATGATCCGCAGGAATTGGGTGATGCCGCCGACCCGGGCGGCGTCGGGCTGAATGTAGTCCACGGAGCGGCGCTCGATGAGGAGTCGATGCTCGGCAGTACTGGTGAGCATCTCCCCGGTCGCGATCGGAGTGTCAAGCTTGTCCGCGAGCATGGCGTGGCCCTCGGCGTCGTAGCAGTCCAGGGGTTCCTCGATCCACGTCAGGCCGTAGCGTTCGAGCTGCCGGCCGATGCGGAGCGCGGAAATCCGATCCCACTGCTGATTTGCGTCGACCATCAAGGCCACCTCGTCGCTCAGCTCGGCGCGGATCGCCTCGACCCGATTCAGGTCGATCCTCGGGTCAGGCTGTCCGACCTTGATCTTGATTCCGCCGATTCCCCGCTCGAGTGAGTTGTGCGCGTTCTCGATGATCTCTTCGAGCGGAGAGGAGAAGAAACCGCCGGAGGTGTTGTAGCAAGCCACCGAATCCCGATGGGCACCGAGCAGCTTTGCCAGCGGAAGTCCGGCCCGCTTGGCCTTCAGGTCCCAGAGTGCAATATCGATGGCCGCGATTGCTTGAGTCGCGAGGCCGCTCCGGCCGACTGATGCGCCTGCCCAGACCAGCTTGGTCCAGATCCGCTGGATGTCGTTGGGGTCCTCGCCGATCACATCGTCGGCGATCTCTTTGGCGTGGGCGTACAGACCGGGGCCGCCGGCTCGCTTGGAGTAGCTGTACCCGACACCCTCGTGTCCTTCGAGGGTGGCAATCTCAGCGAAAAGGAAGGCGATTTGGGTCATCGGCCGCTGCCGGCCGGTGAGCACCTTGGCGTCGCTGATAGGGCGATCGAGCGGAAGGAACACCAGCGACAAGGTGACCGATGTGATCTTGTCCTGACTGGCCTCGCCGGGCTGCAGAGCGGCGAAGTGGCGGTCGGTGGCGGCGCTGGAATCAGTGGTCGCGGTGCGGGCTGTCATGGAGACTCCATCAAAAGGTTGACGCGGTCGCGGACCGTCTCAACGAGATCCGTGTCGGAAGGAAGATCCCCGTCCAGAGTGCGGAGCACGCCCTCGACCGCACGGTTGAGGTCCGGATCCGCAGCCGCAGCACTGGCGGCTTCGGCACCGGGGTCCTTGACCGGTGCGCCCTTCCCCCGCAGATGCAGGATCCAGGCCGCAATAGCGGTTGCGCAGCCGACTGGCATCCGGCCCGCCGCGCGTTCCGCGCGCAAGGTCGGGAGGATCCGGATAGGCAGCTTCCGGGAACCGTCTGGGGCGATCTGACTCAGCTGATGCCGAACTCGCAGGTTGCCGAACCGGTCGACAAGGGCCGACGTGTACGTCGCAGCGGCCTCAGTTCCGAGAATCAGATTCCGCCCAGCTTCGGTCCAGAACTCTTCCACCCAGCTTCGGCATTCAGGATCGGCGATCGCCTCGTCGATCGTGGCGTGGCCGCGAATGCTCCCGGCGTACGCCAGCAGCGAGTGTGACCCGTTGAGCAGCCACAGCTTGCGCTGCTCGTACGGCGTGACGTCATCGACAATGCGGGCACCGGATTCGTCCCAGGCTGGCCGGCCCGCCGGGAATTTGCCGCTGATAACCCATTCGCTGAACGGCTCGGTCGGCACCGGACTGGCATCCTCATACCCCTGGGTGCGCGCCACCAGCACGCGGTCCTCTGGGCTCGTCGCGGGCGTAATGCGGTCCACCATGGACGTAGCAAAATCGACATTTTGGTCAATCCAGCCGAGCAGACTGTTATCGACGTCTGCAGCTAAATCGCGCACTACGGCGGCGGCTAAGGCGCCGTTCTCGGGAAGGTTGTCGCAGGACAAAATGCTGATCGGTCCGCCTTCCGCTGACCTGCGAGCGAGCAGCCCGGCTACCAGCTTCGCGGGAATTGAGGTCACCGGTGCCTGCGAGTCGTCTCGAAGTGCCGCGATGTCGGCCTGCACGGCGTCGTTCGTGCGATCCAGACTCCCGTCGGATCCAGCTAGGTAACCGACCTCAGTGACGGTGATCGTGACAACTGCGACCTCTGAGCGGCGCAGGTAGTCCAGATAGGCCGCATGATCGGTGCTCGGATGGACCGCGGCGAGCGAGCCGATCAGGGTGAAGTCGTCGCCAGTGCCGCCGCGAGTGATGAGCGTGTAGAGGCCGTCCTGCGGGGCGAGCTGTTCTGCCATGTCCGGTCGACGGCTGGTGAATCCAGCTATGCCCCACTCGGCGGCGTCGGATGCATTGGCGGTGTACCACGCCTGATGTGCCCGGTGGAAGTTGCCGATGCCCAGATGAACCATCCGGACCGGCGGCGCTTCCGGCATACCCGGCAGACGGCGGCTCAGGCGGGGCAAATTCCGATCAGGCACCCCTTCATCCTCCGGCAGCCCGACCCTCGACGACAA
>Ga0307290_10000706_pt1 | contig 10970 bp, 9 predicted proteins | sample ER_DNA_144_FD_194472 | JGI IMG/M metagenome (GOLD analysis project Ga0307290, IMG submission 194472) | Bulk soil microbial communities from the East River watershed near Crested Butte, Colorado, United States - ER_DNA_144 | ecosystem: Environmental > Terrestrial > Soil > Floodplain | place: USA... | reverse complement strand
CAGGCCGCCGTCGAGGCTGGCCTGGCGGATGCTCGGGGTGCCCTCGTTGCAGGCGCTCAGGGTCCGGGGGGCCAGGAGCTCGCGGGCCGGGCGGCCGGCCAGCAGCGCGTCCAGGGTCGCCCAGTGGCGGATGCGGAGCCGCCCGCCGTGGCCGTCGTTGAACTCGGCCGCCGTCAACAGGCCGCCGTCGCCGGTGGCGGCGATCGTGGGCTGGGTCGCCGGCTCGTCCACGACCGCCCGGTGGGTCCACTCCATCAGGTCGGTGGAGGTGGCCAGGTGGCACACCTCGCCGCTGTGGTACACGGCCAGGTAGCCGCCGGCCGGGCCGGGGATCACCTTGGCGGTGTCCATCCGGTTCCCGGCCGAGTCCCTGGCGTCGTAGCGGAAGGCGGTGGCGGCGCGCACGTCGCCGAGCAGCGCGGCCAGCGGCGTGGTCACCGGTCGAGCCACTCGGCGGCGAGGCGCCTGGGGGCGCGGGCCAGCCACGCCTCGACCAGCAGCTCCTCCTTGGCCCCCAGGTCGGGCACCCGGGCGGCCAGGACCGGCCCCTGGGGCGCGGCCTCGCCGAGGGCCTCCAGGTCACTTCGGCGCAGCGGCCGCTCCCAGGCAAAGGTCTTGCTCTTGACGCTCCAGTTGAGGAAGCCTTCCCGTGACGATCCTTCGACCGTCTGCGGCAGCGCCAGCGCCAGTCGGCGCACGTCATCCCAGGTGGCCATGTGCGACACCATAACGCGTCCTCCGGCGGCCGGAGCACGCTGACCGTCGAGCTGCTCCCAGCCGAGCACGGCGACTGCCTCTGGGTGCAGTACGGGGACCCGGGGCGGCCGTCGGTGCTCCTCATCGACGGGGGGACGGGCGCGGCCGCCACCACCAGGCTCCTCGGCCAGCGGATCACCGACCGGCTCGGCCGCGACCACCCGGCCGCGCTGCTGGTGGTGACCCACGTCGACGCCGACCACATCACCGGCGTCCTGGACCTGCTCGAAGCCCCGGGCGGGGACCCACCCTTCGCCGAGGTGTGGTTCAACGGCTGGGAGCACCTGGCCCCGGGCGTCCGCGGCCCGGTGCAGGGCGAGCGGCTCGGCGCCGCCATCCGCCGCCGGCGGCTGCCCTGGAACGCCGCCTTCGACGGCAAGGCCGTGGTGGTACCCGAGGACGGCCCCCTTCCCGTGGTCGACCTGCCCGGCGGCCTGCGCCTGACCCTGCTGTCGCCCTCCCCCACCCAGCTGGCCGCGCTCCAGCCGGTGTGGGAGCGGGAGGTCCGCGACGCCGGGCTGGTGCCCGGGGCACCGCCACGATCCGCGCCGGCCGCCCCGGAGGTCCGCGAGGGCCCGCTGGACCCCGAGAGGCTGGCCGCCAGGCGGTTCAGCGAGGACGCCTCCGAGGCCAACGGCTCCAGCATCGCCTTCCTGGCCGAGCACGACGGCGCCTCGGTCCTGTTCACCGGGGACGCCTTCGCCGGGGTGCTGGCCCGGAGCCTGCGGCGGCTGGCGGCCGAGCGGGGCACCCGCCGCGTGCCCATCGACGCGCTCAAGCTCCCCCACCACGGCAGCCGCCACAACCTGAGCCCGGAGCTGCTCGAGCTGCTCGACTGCCCCCGGTTCCTGTTCTCGACCAACGGCCGGCGGTACCGCCACCCGGATGCCGTGGCCGTCTCGCGCATCGTCGTCGGCACCTCCGGCGCCGAGCTGCTGTTCAACTACCGCACCCGCTACACCGAGCCGTGGGAGGCGGAGCCGCTCCGCCGCCGCTTCGGCTACCGGACCCGCTACCCTGCCGGCGCCACGAGCGGGCTGACGCTGGAGCTCTAGGGGTGACCGTGGCTGGAGGGGCGGCTGTTCGCTATCTCGCCGGGGCCTGACCGCAGGTGATGTTGGCCGCGGCCGCGGTCACCGCGCCGGCGTGGTCGGAGGCCATGAAGGCGGCCACGTCCCCGACCTCGGCCAGCGACGTCAGCCGGTCCAGCATGGTGCTGCGCCGCAGCCAGGCGAACAGCTCCTCGCGGGTCATGCCGTCCTCGGCCCCGGTGCCGTAGCCGGGGAGGATCTCGTCGGTGACGGCCTCGGGCAGGCCGGTGGTCTGCAGCCAGATGACCCGGACGCCGTACCTGCCCAGCTCGCAGGCCCACTGCCGGCACAGGCTCTCGATGGCGTCGAAGGTCACCCCGGTGCCGCCGACCTCGGGGATGGCCAGCCGGGCGGTGGTGGCGGTGATGGCCATGATCACCCCCGACCCCTGCCTGGTCATGTGCCGGGCCACCGCCCTGGTGGTCAGGAACTGGGCCCGCATGGCGGTGGCGATGGGGCGGGCGAAGTCCTCGAACGGCATCTCGAGCAGCGGGGCGCCGTGGACGTCGCCGTGGCTGACGGCGTTGAAGGACACGTCGATGCCGCCGGCCCGGGCGGCGACGGCGTCGGCGTGGCCGTCGACGGCCGCCTCGTCGAGCGCGTCGACCTGGGCCGTCTCGACCGCCCCACCCTCCTCGGCGATCCCCCGGGCCACCTCGTCCAGGGTGGCCAGGGTGCGGCCGGCGAGGAAGACCCTCGCCCCCTCGCGGGCGAAGGCCCGGGCCACGGCCCCACCCACCGACCCGGCCCCGCCGTAGACCACCGCGTTCTTGCCCTCCAGCAGCACTTCATCCTCCTTCATGGCGAGTACTCGATCGCGCAACGGCAGCATAGAGTGCAGCAGATGACCGACCTGCCCACCGGGACCGTGACGTTCCTGTTCACCGACGTCGAGGGATCCACCCGCCTGCTCCAGACCCTCGGCGACCGGTACGCGGCGGTCCACGACCAGCACGCGGCCATCATCCGCCGGGCCGTCGCCGAGGCCGGCGGGGTCGAGGTCAGCACCCACGGGGACGCCTTCTTCGTCGCCTTCCGCAGCCCGGCGGGGGCGGTCGGGGCGGCCGTGGCCGCCCAGCGGGGCCTGGCCGCCCACGACTGGTCCCCCGGCCCGGCCGTGCGGGTCCGCATGGGCGTCCACACCGGGGAGGGGACCCGGGGCGGGGACGACTACGTCGGCATCGACGTGCACCGGGCGGCCCGGATCGCCGACGCCGCCCACGGGGGCCAGGTCATCGTCTCCGACGCCACCCGCGGGCTCGTCCAGCACGCCCTCCCCGCCGGCGTCTCCCTCCGCGACCTGGGCCCGCACCACCTGCGCGGCATCGAGGACCCCGAGGGCCTCCACCAGCTGGTCGTCGACGGCCTCCCGGCCGACTTCCCGCCGCCCCGGACCCTGGACGCCAGGCCGAGCAACCTGCCGCCGCAGCTCACCTCGTTCGTCGGCCGGGAGGAGGCGATCGCCGAGGTGGAGCGGCTGCTGGACCACACCCGCCTGCTCACCCTCACCGGGCCCGGAGGCTCGGGCAAGTCGCGGCTGGCCCTGCGGGTCGCCGCCGACCTGCTCACCCGCTACCAGGACGGCTCCTGCTTCGTTGACCTGTCCCCGGTGACCGACCCCGACCTGGTCCCGGCGGCGGTGGCCAAGGCCCTGGGGGTCCCGGAGGCGGCCGGGCGCCCCATCCTGGAGGAGGTCAAGGAGCACCTCCGCCACCGCGAGCTGCTCCAGGTGGTCGACAACTTCGAGCAGGTGGCCGAGGCCGGGCACGTGATCGAGGAGCTGCTGGTGGCCGCGCCCAGGCTGCGGACGATGGTCACCTCCAGGGTGGTGCTGTCGCTCCAGGGCGAGCAGGAGTACCCGGTCCCGCCGCTGCAGGTGCCCGACGCCGGACGGCTCCCGCGCGACCCGGCCGCCCTGGGCGCCGTCGAGGCGGTGCGGCTGTTCACCGAGCGGGCCCTGGCCGCCAGCCCGCGGTTCGCCCTGACCGAGGAGAACGCCCCGGTGGTGGCCGAGATCACCGCCCGGCTGGACGGCCTGCCGCTGGCCATCGAGCTGGCCGCCACCCGGACCAAGGTGCTCACGCCCGAGCAGATCCTGTCCCGGCTCAAGCGGCGGCTGTCGCTCCTCACCTCCGGCCCCCGCAGCCTGCCCGAGCGCCAGCGGACCCTCCGGGCCACGATCGCCTGGAGCTACGACCTGCTCGACCCGGTCGAGCAACGCCTGTTCGCGCGGCTGTCGGTGTTCACCGGCGGCTGGACCCTCGAGTCGGCCGAGGCGGTGTGCGACCCGGAGGAGCTGGGGCTGGACACCCTGGACGGGCTGGCCTCGCTGGTCGACAAGTCGCTGATCCGGCGGGTGGAGCCGCCCGGGCGGCCGTCCCGGTTCTCGATGCTGGAGACGATCCGCGAGTTCGCCCAGGAGCGGCTGGAGGCCTCCGGCGACCTGGAGCCGGTCCGGCGGCGCCACGCCCAGCACTTCCTGCGCCTGGCCGGGGAGGCCGAGCCCCACCTGACCGGCGCCGACCAGGGCGAGTGGCTGGACCGCTGCGACACCGAGCACGCCAACATCCGCGCCGCCCTCCGCTGGGCCATCGACCGCGGGGACGCCGGCCCGGCCCAGGCGGCCGCCGGCGCGCTGTGGCGGTTCTGGCAGCAGCGCGGGCACCTGGCCGAGGGCCGCCGCTGGCTCCAGGAGGTCCTGGCCATGCCGTCCGGGCAGGGGCGGACCGCCGCCCGGGCCAAGGCCCTGGCCGGCGCGGGCGGGATGGCCTGGTGGAGCGACCGGGAGGCGTCCCGGGCCCCGTACGGGGAGGCCCTGGCCATCGAACGGGAGCTCGGCGACCCGGCCCGCCTGGCCGTGGCCCTGTACAACCAGGCGTTCGTCGTCGCCGCCGACCACGACCAGGGGTCCGCGGCCCGGCTGCTGGAGGAGAGCCTGGAGCTGTTCCGCCGGGTCGGGGACGAGCCCGGGGCCGCCGGGGTCCTGGCCATGCAGGTGGTCCCGGACGCGATGGCCGGCGCCTGGGACCGGGTGGTGGCCAGGATGGAGGCGGTGGCGGCGATCTGGCGCCGGCTGGGCGACCGCCTCAGCCTGGCCTTCGGCCTGATCTGGCTGGCGTTCGCCTACGGCCGGGCCGGCCGCCCGGCCGACGCCCGCGCCACCGCCCTGGAGGCCCTGGAGCTGTTCCGGGAGGTCGACAACCCCACCGGGACCGCCCTGGCCTTCCTGGACCTGGCGTTCCTGCTGACCTGGGAGGGCCGCCACGCCGACGCCATCCGGATGGCCGGGGTCTCGGAGTCGGTCCGGGAGCGCGCCGGCGGCGGCCCCACCCCCGGGTTCGGGGGCATGCTCGAGGGCGACCCGGTCGCCGAGGCCCGCGCCCACCTCACCCAGGAGGCGGCCGAGCAGGCCTGGCAGGAGGGCCTGGCGATGCGCGTCCCCGACGCGGCCACCCTGGCCCGGGACGGCCCGGCGGCCTGACGCGGCCGGCTTGCCCAGGGCGCGCCGCACCACCTCGGACCCGGCGGGCGGCCGGGTCGGTCATGGGGGCCCGGCGGGCCGGTCCCCGGCCGGGGGGTCGTCGAGGACCTGCTGGGCGACCCTGAAGGCGCGGTTGGCCGCGGGCACGCCGGCGTAGATGGCCACCTGGAGCAGCACCTCCTTGATCTCCTCGGGACTGAGGCCGATCCCGAGGGCCGCCCGCACGTGCATGGCCAGCTCCTCCTCGTGCGACAGCGCGGCCAGCATGGCCAGGGTGATGCAGGAGCGGGTGCGGCGGTCCAGGCCCGGCCGGCTCCAGATCTCCCCCCAGGCATACCGGGTGATGAGGTCCTGGAAGTCGGCGGTGAGCTCGGTGGTGGCCGCCGCCGCCCGGTCGACGTGGGGGTCGCCGAGCACGGCCCGCCGGACGGACATGCCCTGGTCGTGTCGGCGCTGGTCGTCCATGCCGTCACCGTCAGATGGCAAGGAAAGGGGTCTCCTGGGCGCCCTGCAGGCAGATGTCGAAGCGCAGCCGGTCGTCCCCGTCGGGGACGGCGACCAGCCGGGCCCGGGCCGCCGGGTCCTGGATCGAGCACAGCAGGGGGTCGGCGGCGTTGGCGTCGGGCTCGTCGGGGAAGTAGATGCGGGTCACCAGCCGGTGCAGCAGGCCGCGGGCGAACACCGAGACGTCGAGGTGGGGGGCCTCGGTGCCGCCGTCGGGAGCGGGGAGCGGGCCCGGCTTGACCGTGCGGACGGCCCAGCGGCCCTGGTCGTCGGTCGGGCAGCGCCCGAACCCCCGGAAGCCTGACCCCGGTCCACCGGGGGACCACCCCGGCGGTCCCCCGGACCCCCCCGACCCTCCGGGGGACCACCCCGCAGGCCCGCGGGGGTCGTCGGGGTGGGCGAACCGGCCCTGGCTGTCGGCCTGCCAGGTCTCGACCAGGGCATCGGGGACCGGGTCGCCGGCGCCGTCGAGCACCCGGCCGCCGATCCAGCGGGCGCCGGGGGTGACCTCGCCGACCACGTCGGGGCCGTCGGGCCAGCAGATCCCGACCGCGAAGAACGGCCCGATGGTCTGGGAGGGGGTCGGCGGGTGGGTCACGCGTCGTCCTCCTCGTCCTCGAGCGGGGTCGCCTGGCGGCCCCGCAGGACGATATCCCAGCGATAGCCGAGCGCCCACTCCGGCGTGGTCAGGTCCATGTCCAGGCGCGAGACGAGCCGGTCGCGGGCCGCCTCGGGCACCGACCCGAGGATCGGGTCGAACGGGAACAGCGGGTCGCCGGGGAAGTACATCTGGGTGATGAGCCGCTGGGTGAAGGCCCGCCCGAACAGCGAGAAGTGGATGTGGGCGGGCCGCCAGGCGTTGGGGTGGTTCTTCCAGGGGTAGGCGCCCGGCTTGACCGTGACGAACCTGAAGCGGCCCTCGGCGTCGGTGAGGCAGCGGCCGGCGCCGCTGAAGTTGGGGTCCAGGGGGGCCGGGTGGCGGTCGCCGTCGTGGCGGTAGCGGCCGCCGGCGTTGGCCTGCCAGACCTCGACCAGGGTGCCGGGGATGGATCGGCCGTCGCCGTCCAGCACCCGCCCGGCGACGATGATCCGCTCCCCCAGCGGCTCCCCTGGGTGCTGGGCGGTCAGGTCGTGGTCGGCCTCGCCGACCCGACCCTCGCCCAGCAGCGGCCCGGTGACCTCGGTGAGCCGCTGGGGCAGGGGCACCAGCGGCTGGCGGGGGTGGCGCAGCCGGGTCGAGCGGTAGTCCGGGTAGTCCAGCGGCGGGTGGGTTCCGGGCTCCTCGGGGCGATAGCCGGGCAGGCGGCCCTTCAAGGTGTCCGACATGGCGCCGCTCCTTCTCAGGCTTCCAGGACGACGGCCAGGCCTTGGCCGACGCCGATGCAGATGGCGGCCAGCCCCCAGCCGCCGCGGCGATGGAGCTCCCGGGCCAGGGTGCCCAGGATCCGCGCCCCCGAGCAGCCGATCGGATGGCCGAGGGCGACCGCCCCGCCGTTGGGGTTGACCAGCTCCGGGTCCAGCTCGGGCCAGGCGTCCAGGCAGGCGAGGGCCTGGGCGGCGAAGGCCTCGTTCAGCTCCACCACGGCGAGGTCGGCCCAGCCGATCCCGGCCCGGGCCAGGGCCTTGTTGGCCGCCTCGACCGGGGCGATGCCGTACAGCTGGGGCTCGACGGCGTGCACGGCCGAGGCGGCGACCCGGGCCAGCGGCCGCCCACCCAGCCGGTCGGCGGCGGCCCGGTCGCCGACCAGCACCGCGGCGGCGCCGTCGCTGAGCTGGGAGGCGTTCCCGGCGGTGACCGTGCCGCCCTCCCGGAAGGCCGGCCGCAGCCCGGCCAGCCGCTCCACCGTCGTGTCGGGACGGATGCCCTCGTCGCGCTCCAGCCCGGTCCCGGGGACCGGGACCACCTCCTCGGCGAACACCCCCCGCTCCCAGGCCGCATGGGCCAGGCGATGGCTGCGGACCGCGAAGGCGTCCTGGCGGTCGCGGTCGATGCCGAACTTGTCGGCCAGGATCTCGGCGCCCTCGCCCAGCGACACCGTCCACTCGGCCGGCATGGCCGGGTTGACCAGCCGCCAGCCCAGGGTGGTGGAGGCCAGCTGGGCGTCGCCCCTGGCATAGGGCCGCTCCGGCTTCGGCAGCACCCAGGGGGCCCGGCTCATCGACTCGACCCCGCCGGCCAGCACCAGCGACGCCTCGCCCAGGGCGACGGCCCGGCCGGCCTGGATGACCGCCTCCAGGCCCGACCCGCACAGCCGGTTGACCGTCACCCCGGGCACGCCGGTGGGCAGCCCGGCCAGCAGGGCCGCCATCCGGGCCACGTCCCGGTTCTCCTCCCCGGCGCCGTTGCCGTTGCCGAAGACCACGTCGTCGACCGCGGCCGGGTCCAGGGCCGGGTGGCGGGCCAGCAGCGCCCGCAGGACGTGGGCGGCCAGGTCGTCGGGACGGGTGCCGGCCAGGGCGCCGCCGTGGCGGCCCACCGGCGTGCGGACGGTGTCGAGGATGAGCACCTCAGCACTCACGCCTTGCTCCCTTGCAGTCGACGGAGGGTGTCAGGGTCAGCGTCTGCCAGCCCGCCGCCGAGGACAAGGCCGGGACCCGTGGGCGGGCCGAGCGCCGGGCCCGCCGGCCGGTCAGCGCTTCCTTGCCCAATCGAAGGACAATGGGCACATGACCGACCACAAGCCATCCGGGATCGGCTTCGGGACCTGGGTCGAACGCCAGATCCGGGAGGCGACCGAGCGGGGCGAGCTCGACAACCTCCCGGGGGCCGGCAAGCCCATCGCCGACCTGGACAAGCCGCACGACGAGCTGTGGTGGGTCAAGCAGAAGCTGCGCCGCGAGCACCTGTCCTGGCTGCCGCCGACGATCGCCCTGCGCAAGGAGGCCGAGGAGGCGCTCCTGGCCGCGGCCCGGGCCGGCTCCGAGGACCAGGTGCGGCGGATCGTAGCCGACATCAACCGCAAGATCCTGGAGGGCAACCGCAAGGCGGCCTCCGGTCCCCCGCTGAACCTGATGCCCTTCGACGTCGAACGTGTCGTCCGCACCTGGCGTGAGCGGCGGGCCTCGCCCTAGCCGGCCAGCAGGCCGAGCTCGCTGGCCCGGCGGGCGGCGTCGGCCCGGGAGCGGCAGTCGAGCTTGGCCAGGATGCTGCCGACGTGCATCTCGACGGTGCGGGGGCTGAGGAACAGCTCGCGGGCGATCTCCCGGTTGGTGTGGCCCATGGCGACCAGCCGGACGACCTCGACCTCGCGGCGGGTCAGGCCGCCGTTGGCCGCCTGGGCGACCGCCCGCCGGCCCAGGCGCCGGTCGGCCCGCTCGCCGAGGGCGGCGAGGCTGCCGGTCACCCGCTCCGCCAGTGGCCGGGCGCCCAGCCGGCGGGCCGTGCGGTGGGCGGCGACCAGGTGCTCCACGGCCTCCTCGCGCCGGCCGATGCCGGCCAGGGCGGCCGCGGCCCGGCGTTCGGTCTCGGCGCGGTCGAAGGGCACCTCCAGGCCCTGGAGCAGCACCAGGGCCCGGGCGAAGTGGTCGGCCGCCTGCTCGGCGCTCCCGTCCAGCAGCGCCGTCTCGCCCAGGGCGTGCGACAGCGCCGACATGGCCTCGTCCTGGCCGGTGTCGGCGGCGATCTGGGCCAGCGCGGCCGCGCAGGTCCGTGTCCCGGGGCCGTCCCCCGACTCGGCGAAGAAGGTGGTCGCCCAGCGCAGCGGCGCGACCGCGTAGTGCCGGTCCTCGGTCTGCCGCCAGCGCTCGACCATCGACCAGCAGTGCCCGGCCGCCGACCCGGTCGCGCCCTCGGTCTGGTCGACGATGGCCAGCCCCCAGGTCGAGTTCAGCTCCATGGCGGCCAGCTCGATCCGGCGGGCCAGGGTGAGCGACTCCAGCAGCGGCGGACGGGCCCGCCGGGTCTGGCCGCGGAGGCCGAGGATCGAGCCGAGCATGCCGGTGGCCACGGCTCGGGCGTGCAGGGTGGCGTCCGAGGAGTCGATGACCTGCCGGCAGAGGGCGACCGCGCGCTCCCAGTCGCCGGTCTGGCGCAGCACGGCGGTCAGGCAGGCCAGGCACAGCTGGGCGGTGGGCTCCAGGGCGTTGGCCGTGCAGAAGCCGAACGCCTCGTCGTAGGTCTCCTTGGCGGCCGTGTAGTCGCCGGTGTGCTCGAGCGCGTCGGCCAGCCGCTGGTAGATCTCGGCCGCCGGCCCGGCCAGGCCGTGCTCCAGGGCCATGGCCAGGCCGGCCCGGACCTGCTCGACGGCGGCCTGCCCCTCGCCCATGCGCGCCCGGGCGTTGCCCTGGTGGCCGAGGATCCGCGCCTGGAGGTCGACCCGCCCGGCCGCCCGGGCCTGCCGCCCGGCCGTCTCCAGCAGGCCGACGGCCGCCCGGAAGCTCCCGGCCGACCGGAGGTGGGCCGCCGAGGCGAGCCGTTCGGCGGCGGCCTCGGCCGGGAACCCGCCGGCGGTGAAGGCGACGGCGGCCTGCTCCCGGCTGGCCAGCGCCTCCTGCCAGCGGCCCTGGAGCTCCAGGACGGCGGCCAGCCGGCGCTGAGCCGCCCCGAGCGGGAACGGGTCGCCCTCCCGCCGGCGCCCGTCGGCGACCTCGCGCCAGATCGTGGCCGCCTCGGCCAGGTCGCCGGCCAGCTCGGCGCAGCCGGCGAGGCGCCCGAGCACGTCCAGGCGGGCGCCCTCCTCGGCCTCGTCGCGCTCCTCCGGCCACAGCTCCAGGGCCCGGCGGGTGGTCCGCTCGGCGTCCCGGTAGGCGTGCACGGAGCAGAAGGCCTCGGCCGCCACCAGCAGCGACGCCCGGGCCTGCTCGGGCCGCCGGCCCAGCGCCCAGTGCTCGGCCACCACCACCGGGGCGGCGTGGGTGGCCTCCAGCCGCTGGGCCACCGCCCGGTGCAGGGCCACCCGCCGGGTCCAGGGGACCTCGCCGTAGAAGGCGTCGCGGACCAGGGCGTGCCGGAAGGCCATGCGCCCTGGGGCGGCCTCGGCCACGATGCCGTGGCGCAGCAGCTCATCCGGCCATTCGGCCAGCCCGGCCACGGCCGTGACCAGCTCGGGGTCGAAGGTCTGGCCGGCCACGGCCGCCGCCAGGACCGCGGCCCGGGCGTCGCCGGACAGGCCGGCCGCCCGCAGCAGCACGGCGTCGCG
>Ga0307290_10000704_pt1 | contig 10985 bp, 7 predicted proteins | sample ER_DNA_144_FD_194472 | JGI IMG/M metagenome (GOLD analysis project Ga0307290, IMG submission 194472) | Bulk soil microbial communities from the East River watershed near Crested Butte, Colorado, United States - ER_DNA_144 | ecosystem: Environmental > Terrestrial > Soil > Floodplain | place: USA... | reverse complement strand
CGCGCGGCGAGGAGAGCAGCCCAAACCGTGGGTGCCGTGCCGAACAACTCGATACTCTTGTGAGACTCTGCGAAGAAGACAATTGGGTCGCATCGAGGCAGCAAGCGGAGGTAGTTAGCTTCCCACGAAGACGCAGTGAGATGCCACCATGGCGCACTCGTGTGCAAGTCGGCTGCGAGCACCGTCTGGACGAACGGCCGCTCTGCGAACACGATCGCCAATGCTTCGGCCTTCCACTCGGCAAACAGTGCGGCAAGGCCATGCGGTCGAGTTGGCGTCACGGCATCACCGCGGGGAAGTCGCTCGATGGAATCCGCGCAAGACGCCACAACGCGATCGATTGCCACAAACGGGTTGATGGCAAATACTAGAGGAATCTTCAATCCGCTCGCGAGCTCTTGAGTATAGTCGCCCAACCGCGAGACACTGGCTCCATCGGACGCGGCGACGCGAAGGTACCAAGTCGACGAATCCATTTCTACCCGTCGAGCGCAATCGCGCCCGACGGGTGCCTCGAGAGCCAAACGAAGAGGAGGGTCTGTCGCCATCTTTCACTCCGAGATTCTGTGCCGTTAGAAGCCTATCGCTGCTGCAACACACCCCGCCAGTGCTGCCCCCGTCGTGCCCAACACCTTGCTGGCCGCCGTACCGTCCAAGTGCCAGCCCCTACCATGATGGGGCGGATCGAAGCGAATGAACTGGCGCAGCCGCTGGATCGGAGCCGGGACTCCTTTTGGCGAGAACGGTCCGAACACGCGAATGCCGTATGCGCTAACCAGTGTCGCTGCGGTCTGCCACTGCGTGTCAGGCGTCCACAAGGCAGCGAAGCTACCCATGGTCCCATTCCAGGCCTGACCCGCGAACGTAGTTGACTGGTCATACTGTTGCCGCCAGTAAGCCACTGCGTCCTCTCCAGCTTGTGCTCCCGGAAGCTCAGGCAGCTGGAGCCCGCACACTTTCGGGGGCTTTGGCCTTGACGCGCCCGATTGGGCCGAGCGACCACCGGGCCCATCTTCTCCCGGTTCGCCCGCCGAATTGACACAGGTAAAGCCTACTGGATCGTATCCTTGCCCCATTCCCGCGCAAAACCCGCCAGCATAGTAATCCCAACACTGATCGCTGCCGGGGGCCGCCCCTATGGCGTCACAGTCCTGTGTGGTGAGGTGGCAATCCCAGTGCCCGCCGTTGGGGTCTTCCACGCCGACGCAGTCAAACATTCCGCTCGGGTCGCGCCCGTTGACCGGGTCGTTCCCGGCGTACGCGTACAGATTGAGGCCCCCAGCAATTCCGGCCGGGTCTTCTGACAACCAGCGCCCCAGCTGTGGGTCGTAGTACCGCGCCCCCATATGATAGAGCGCGGTCTCGTGATCGTACTCCTGCTGACCCATTCGGTAGCGCACAATGAAGAAGCCGGTATCCGCTGGCTCTTGGCCCCATGGGAAGAGCGGGCTGTTCCCCACTTGGTCGGGATATGCCTTCAGGACGGCACCGCCGTTGGCTCGCGCGATCCCCAGCACTGTCCCGATCGTCGGGGTCGAAACCACGATCCCCGTGTCCGCCAGAGTCCGAATGACGTACAGGGCGCCCGCCTCTGTATACCCGTATTCTGCCACTGCCGTTTGATTAGCAGAATCCACATCCATTTCAACCCGATCTCGGTCGTACACGAACCACGTCGTGACATCGCCGTTGATCCAGCCGGGTGTGCTCTTGGCAATGCGACGGCCGAGTGCATCGTAGCGGAATGTCACGACCTTATGGGCACCGCCAGCGGGCCACTTCTCCACGCGTATCAACTGGCCTCTGCCATTCCATTGGAATGTCGTTGTATCGGTGCTCGTCCAAATCCCGACGGTGCCGAGGCCGGCCTTCTTGATGACATTGCCAGCCGGATCGTACGTCATCGCGTATCCCTTGAACTGCGTAATTCGGTTCCCGGCAGCCAGGACCGGGTGCGCGGTCGTATCGATGCGGTTCCCGGCGGAGTCGTAGGCGTACGCACTGACGCCAGCCTGATTGTATTCGTTGTTGCAGGAACTCGACGAAGTCTGCATCTGACAGGCATTGATCAGCGCGCCCGCCGCATCATAGCTGTACAGTTCGCGCGGATACGCGCCCTGTAATTTCGACTGAACTGTTACGCGGTCCAAAGAGTCATAGGTCCACGCGGAGGTCAAGGATGTCTGCGGCGCGGTAGCAGAGAACCCATCGCTCGTGACACGATGCAGGGAATCAAATGACAACATGTGCTTCCACGGGTTCGCGGCGCGCGCGTGATACGTGAAGGTGTCCGGTTTGAGCTCGCTGTCGCGAGCGACGGCGGTACAGGTCCCCACGGCGCACATCGTGTCCAGGACTCCCAGGTTCGCACGGTAGACCCACCGGGCCGCACTTCCGTGGGGGGGGGCCGTGCGGTTGATGAGGTGTCCGGTCGAATCGTACGTGTAGCTCATGGCATACGTCGTGGTGTCGCCCGGGAAGTGTTGTCCCGCGTAGACGAGGCGTCCAGCCTTGTCGTACGCGAGCGAGTCCCGGCCGTTCGTGCTCGAGGCCACGGTCCAAGAGCCGCCCGCAGGCAGAAGTCCGTAGCTCAAGGACTCGGCCGGAAAAGAGTTGGGCCCCCTTCCTGTGTGGGTCCGCGGACGACCCAACGCGTCGTACGTGACTGTGATCGTGTCTCCCCGTCGGGTGATGGCCGTCCGCACAGCACCCGCAGCATCGTATTTCAAGGAGTCGACTTTGGTGGTATCACCCAAATCGTGCTGCGCCGCGACAACACCCCACGCATTGAGGTCGAACTTATAGGGCTGCCGTTTGGGGTCCGTCACACGCGTGAGACCCGCGGGACTGTACGAGTACTGCGTCGCGTACCCCAGGCCGTTCGCCGTGGTTGTCGTCCGGTTGATCATGTCATAGGTTGCTGACTGCTTGACCCCGTTCGCCAGTGTCGTGGTATCGGCAAGACCGTAAGCATTGTAGTGAAAGCTCGTGACATGGCCGAGGGCGTCCTTCGTTTGCAGCAGATTTCCCCCCGACGCGGCGGCGGCATAGACCCACCGGCTCTTATGGCCGAGCCCATCGATGACGAGCGTGTCTTGTCCGTACGCATTGGGATAGTGCCATGCGACGACGGTTCCACCGCTGGGTCCTAGGCCGCTGCCACAAAACTCGCTTCTTCCCGCGTAAATCTCTTGCAGCGTCCCGGCGGGACCCTGCGACCCATCGTGGTAGAAGAAGTCGAGCCGCACAGCGCCGCCCTGAATGCACTGCAGGCGGTGCGGGGGAAACTGGCTGTAGGCGTAGCTGTAGGTGAGCGCCTCGGTCGTGCTGCTGTCGTAAGTCCCGATGACCCAACTTGACCCAGCATAGGTCGCTGTGGTCGCATGCCCGGTGGGTTCGTGCGTGTGAGTTACGTTGCCCAGCGTGTCTCGGGTGAGCTGCGCTGTTTGGCCGAGCGCATCCACGATCGTCGTCGCCAAGCCAAAGCGATCCAGTTGGATCTTGGTCGTTCTCCCCAGAGGATCGGTGCTCTTCGCATAGATCGTGTCCGGCCGCACGCTCCCCTTCGGGGCCCCCGCGGAGGTTCCTGCAATCCCGGGTTGCCACAGGATCTCCCCCTGCGTTACCACAGTAGTCGTCGGCCGGACATTCGCGCCCGTGTAGTCGGTGGCCGACGGCGCGCGCACGGTGTCCCCCTGGTAGAGGGCATTGTATCCGTAGTTCCAGACCCCGCCGGTACGACTGTTCAACTGCGTCACCCGGTTGGCCGCGTCATAACTCAGGGAATCCACACCACCGTCCGGATCAATCACCTTCACGAGACGGCCAGAGACGATCGTGTCCTTCGTAGTCCGCCCGGCGAAGTCCGCAATCTGAGTGAGCAGACCGGCATTGTAGGTGAGCGTGAATCCCCGGCCACTTACGTCGGTCACGGCGGTGAGGAGGTTGTTGGTCCAGGTGAATGTGAGGTCTTGGATGCCCGCGAGCAGGTAGTGGCCCACCAGGTAGCCCTGCGTGTTGAAGCTCGCAATGCTGCCGTCGAGCCCGGTGAGCGCGAACAGGGTGTCACTGTAGGATGTGAGGGTCCGGTTCTCGCCGGCCGGCGACCCGAAGAGACACGTCGGACAGATCCGATCGAAGTACTCCGTGACGCCGCTGCCATCCACGAGGAGCCGTCCGTAGCTGCCGGTCACCGTATAGAGATGCCCAACGCCGACGAGCCCCACGCCCGCGCCAAAGGGGCTGCCGGTCTCGTCATTCACCAGGAGCCTCGTCGGTTTTGTGGTCGTGCGAGGCCCATTCGGATAGGTCGTCGTGAGGACGAGATTCACTGGGTAGCTCCCCGTCCCCAGGAGGTTGGCCTTGGCGTCAACCGCTGCGGTCAGACGATCCACGATACCAGGCGTGGGGGAGTAATAGACCGCCGTCGCGCCGTTCATGAGGGTGAGGTACGCCCCGCCGAGCTGCACCTGTAGCTTGTACATGCTGGGCGCCGGCGACGTGGGCCCGGTGACGTCGATCGATACGACGCTCACGGGATGTACCGTGGCGCTGTTATACTCGAGGGCCATCCCCCATGTGCGTCCCATGGACCCTATGGATGGCGTCGCGTGAACGTAGGTAACCCCGTCACCCGCCAAGGTGAGGCTGCCGCTATAGGGCGTTAAGGAAACGATGGGGTCCGGACCGCTGATCTGGACGTTGTACCATCCGGTGTCGCTCGCAATCCCCGCCTCATCGGTGGCGTGCAGGATCACCCTTCCGTCTGTCGTCCCGACCGTGTACACGATCGACGCCGCCGTCGAGGCAGCCCCCCCGAGTTGGACCGTATCGGCGGTGCGCGGCGCGTGTCCCGGCGAGAACACGGAGACGCACGTGGGTCCGCCGGTCTTCGAGCAGGTGAGCACGAACGTGTTGGTGCCCGGCCCAGTGTTCTGGACGGTGAACCCGACCGTATCGGTAGTGTTGGCGCCCACCACCACCAGCCCGCCGTCCGGTGTCGCCGAGACGCCGACCACGGTGACGTTGTAATCGCCGGATGCTACGTCGCCGTACGGTGAGCCCGAGACGACGCAGTGGATGGTGCCGTTTACAGCGCCGTCCATATACGTGACAATCACTTCATTCTGGTCCTCATACGATAGCGAGAAGGCATTCGGCTGGACGTTGGTGATCGTCACGCCGGAGGCCGTACAGCTGACGCGAAACAGCTCCGCATCGGGCCAGACGACGCCCGGGTTCTCGTTCCTCACCGTGATACCGAGGTAGTGCGGGCCGCTGTTCTTGAGATCGGGCCCCAGGTCGGCGCTGGAGGGGTCCATCGTGACTTGGGCCGCAGCGACCGGCGACAGCAGAACACCGCACAGACCCAACAGGGTGACCTGACGAGCGAACACGGGCGGCTCCGAGGAAGGTTCGCCCGCGCCAATAAGCACGCGATGTGCCGCGATCTCTTTTCCGTTGTGCAGTAGCTACAGCAACTTACAAGTTTGACGTGTCCTGATTTTCCGGAATTACGGTGGAATTACGGTGGAATTCCGGCGCTCCGGATTTCCGCAGCACCCGCAGCGAGATGCCCGCGGCCCGCAGACGGTCATAGAGAGTCGAACGCGCAATTCCGAGACTCTCGGCCACGCGACGGGCTTCCCATCCGTTCGCCGCGCACTGCGCGATGAGATCATCCCACGAACGTCGGGGCATCGCGCGCCTACGCCGATCCGCTGCGCGACCCCGACGCTCGGCCGTACGCCGATCGTTGCTCGGCACTCGCGGCAACCCCAGGGCAATCGCATCGCGCACCGCACCCGGCGGCAGTGTGCCGTTCTCGACGAGGCACCCCGACCGCTCGATCGCGAGTCGCAGCTCGCGCACATTGCCGGGCCACGCATGACTCTCCAGCACCTCCGTCGTTCCGACTTCGAGCCTCTGGCCCTGCCCCGCCGCGAAGTACTCCGCCAGCGGCACGATGTCCTCGGGACGATCAGCCAGCATAGGCAAGTCGATCACGACACCCGCCAGACGCTGAAACAGATCATGGCGGAACTTGCCGCCATCGAGCCGTTCGGGGGTGTCTTCTTGCGCCGCCGACACCACGCGGAAGTCCACCCGTTGCTTGCGTCCCGCGCCGAGCGGCTGCACCTCTCCGGTTTCTAGCGCGCGGAGCAATTTGACCTGAGCTGACAACGAGAGATGAAGCACCTCGTCGAGGAACAGAGTCCCCCTGTCGGCGCGCTCCAGGTGGCCAACGACGGACTCCACCGCGCCAGTAAATGCTCCACGCCGATGCCCGAACAAGAGGCTCTCGGCGATGTCGTGTGGCAGCGCACCGCAGTTGACGTCCACCAGCTCCCCTCGGCGCCCGCTGCGCTGGTGAATGTGGCGAGCGAAGAGCTCTTTGCCCGTCCCGGTCGCGCCAATGAGCAGGATCGGCAACGCAGTGGGCGCGAATCGGTCGATCAACGCAGTCGCGCTCTTGATTGCCTGTGACACACCAACAATCGGTGCGAGAGTGTGGGCGCTCATTGCACGCCGGTCCGTAGTAGGCGCGGTGCCGTCACGCTGTCCGCATCGGCGTCCGTCTTGAGAATCCGCGGCGTAAGAAAAAGGTAGAGCTCCGTGCGCGTTGACTTGCGTTCGGCGTGCCCGAACAAGCCGCCGATCAGCGGGATCCCGGAGAGAATCGGCACACCGCCCTGCGTCCTATCATTCTGCTGATCGCGCAATCCTCCGATGACGATCGTTTGCCCGTTCTTCACGAGCACCTGCGTCACCGCCTCACGGGTGGAGATTACCGGGGCATCGAACTGCACTTCGCTCGTTGCCTGATTGATTTCCTGCTGAATGAGCAACGAGACATAGCCGTCCTGATTGATCGTGGGCCGCACGGTGAGCTTGGTCCCGACGTCACGATACTGAATCACCTGATCGCGTGTCGGCGTGTCGGTCGGCAGGCTGCGACTGACTTGCACGAACGGACGCTGTGAGCCGACCAGAAACCGCGCCTCCTGATTGTTGGAGGCGAGGAGAACGGGCCGGGAAATGATCTGCACATCTCCGCGACTGGCGGCGGCGGACACCGCGGCATCGATGTTCGCCCGTCCGAGCTTCATGATCTGAACGACAAGATCGCCGAGCCCCGCCCCAATCCAGTTCCCTCCCGCCGTGCCATTGCCCTTGTCGATCGACTGCTGGGGCACAAAGAAGGATGTTCCGAACGAAAAGCTGCGATCCTGCCGCGCCTCGACGATCAGCACCTCGATCAGCACCTGCAGCGGGCGGATATCGAGCTGATCGACCGCTTCCTTAATAACATCGTAGTCCCGCTCCGAGGCCCGAATCAGCAACGAGTTGGTGAGCTCATCGGGCACGATGGTCACCGATCCCGCGAGCGATGATTGGCGCACGTTCGGCTGGTTCGCAGGAGCTTGCGCCCCCGCTTGAGGCACGACGTTGCGCCGCAACTCGTCTGACAGAGTGCCCGCGGACAACCCGCTCTGGCCCGAAAATGCGCCGCTGCCACCGAACAGTTGATTCACGGTAGCCGCGACGTCGGACGCACGAGCGTGACGGAGGCGGATGACGAACAGCTGCATCGGACCGGAATCCGTGGATGCTCGCGCGGCGCGCGGTTCCTGTGGCGCCTTCGGCCCGATCCGATAGAACGACGAGTCTTCCACAAATTCCAGATTCTGGGATTGCACCAGCCCCCGTAGTAACGACAACAACGTGGCTCGGTCCACTGGACTGGGCGTCTCGAGCGTCACGCGCGTGGGCTGAATGGGACCAACCAGCACCGGCTTGGGGAGATAACGTCCGACGGCCTGGATCACCGCGCGAATGTCGGTCTCGACGAACCGCACCGCGATGCTGTCGTGCGTGAATCGCACCCCGGACGAGTCTTGGGCGGTGAGAGGTATCGAGACCGCGCAGAGCAGCGCCAGAATCAATCCGCCCGTCCGCCCATCCGCCCGTCTGCCCGTCACGGTTTCCATGGCTCCCGCACCTCCAGCACCCAGGTGGTATCCATTCCAGCAATGAAAACCCGACTATCAGTGATCTTCTTCACCTGCAGCCCGGCAACAACATCTCCGACTCGCACGACGCGCGAGCCTTCAACTCCCGGAAGGCCTTCAATCACTGCCGAAGGATCGACGCCATTCACCACACCGACGAGAATGAGGGTTGGTTTCGGCGGCGGTGGAGCGAGCTGCTCGGTGAGCCGCATCGGGTCGTAGGCTGGCAGGAGCGGGCGGCGTCCGATTCGAAACGGATCTCGCGACACGATCGTAGAGACAGACTCAGCTGCGATCCGAGCTCGTGGACCAGCCGCCTGCCCGCCGGAATCGCCGACCGGTGAGCGCGGCAGCTGAACAGTGACGATCGGTCGTGTCGCGATGCGAACCGACGCCGTGACGCCGAGTACGGCGACCAGCAGCAGCGGCAATCGGAGATCGGTCGTCATGTTTCGCGTTTCTCCGTCGCGCGCGGCCTGATGTACCAGCCGCTGACCGTTACTTCCACCTTCAGGATCTCTGGCCCACGCTGCACGGTGCCCGGCTCGGGCGACTCGACGTGGAGCTCGTCCAGCTTCAGGACTTCGTCACCGCCGTCGATCGCACGGATCAGGGCGATCAGCCCGCGCACATCGGTCTCGAGCGCCGCATGCACGCGCACGCGACCCAGACGGCCCTCGCCGCTCGAGTCCGGGAGCGGATCGATCCGCTCGACTTTGGCCGGCGCGCGTGAGGCGGCCAGGTTCATCCTGCCCGACAGATCCGCGCCGGCTTCGGCCGGCGTCGAGCCGGAGAGCACTTGCGGAGCCAACGCCAGTAGCGCTTGGGAAAGGACGTTCGCCGAATCGCGGAGCTTGGGAAGCGAAGCCATTTCGTCGCGGGTACGCGCCAACAATGTGGCACGCTCGCGCAGCACGGCGTGGGCCGCGGTCACGCGCCGCACCGACCACGGCAAGACGCGCAGTCCAAAGACCGCCCCCGCGATGGCGATTCCCCCCACGAGCAGCGCCCGGCGATCTCGCGGCGTCATGGGTTTCTCGGGCCGAAGATGATCGTGAAGCGCTCCCAGTCGTGCCCGCCGAACGCTTCGCGCACGATTGCGCCTTCGATGCGGGGATCGGGAACGGCGTGGCTCCGCTCGACGCCAGCCAGTACATCCGCGGCCCGTCGACCTGCGCCCGCGAGGATGCCTGACGCGTCTGATCGCCACGTGTAGGAGGTGAGCACCGCCGAATCGGGCATCGCGCCGTTCACACGCGCGAGCGTCGCGAGCGCCTGTCCGCGTGAGCGCCGTGCCTCGGCCAGGCTGAGCACCATCGTTTCGGCCGTCCGCATCTCGCGGCGCACATCACGCAGTGCGGCGAGCGGTGCGTCGGCTGACGCCAACTCCGTCTCCACATCACGCCGCTCGATCATGAGGCGGACACCGAAGAGCACGCCGGCTAGCAGCCATGCTGCGCACGCCGCGACGGCGAGACAAAGGATCGTCCGGCGACGGGCCCGCCCACGAACTGCGCGCTCGGCGGTCGGCAGGAGCTGCAGCTGCGGAGACATCCCCGCCGCAGTGATCGATTCGACCGCGAGGCCTGCCTCGGCGGCTCCGGCCACAATCGCGAGGACGAGCGGTTCCGCCACTGCCGTGGCATGCGTGACGCGCCCAACAGCGTTCGTGACCCAGGTGGCGTCGGTGACGAGCGCCGTCCCATTACGGCGAAAGAACCGTCCCGCCTGGTTCGCTACGAGCGATGCGAGCTCACGATGACGCACGGGAGGCAGATCGGTGAGCGTGCGGGTCTGAGCCGGAGGGCGCTCCAGAGTCACGCGGAGTCGCCGGCAGCGTTCAGTGGGTGCCGCCGCAAGCCGAGCAACAACCTCAGCCAGGTCGTTCGGTGAATCGTATGTGGCCTCGCCCGCCCAAACCGCGGCTCCCCCGCGGATCGCCTCGGCGCGGACCGTGGAGTCGCCCACAATCAGGTGGAGTACGGGTGCCCGCATGGGTATCGATTTCATTCTGTTTCTCGACGAATGACGGCAAGACGACCGGGCACCGGAACCGTCGTGAGCGTTGCGCGCGCCACGATTGGCGTTCCACGGACTCCGCCCTCGATGGTCGCGATGAGTTGGGGGGGGTCGAACACCGCTGCACGCACGAACTCGGCATAGCTGCCAAGAAACACTGTTCGCGACGAACGGGACAAAAGGCCCGCCAGCTCATCCGCACTATGGACCGGCCGCAGACCACGACGATTCGTCAGCAGGACGACGCCTTCTTCAGTCATACCGGGAAGCGTCCGCAGTACTTCGGGCGGCGCCGCGTTGACGTTGACGACACCGGTTCCCCGCACCGTCACGAACGGCGTCAAATGGGCGACGACTGCGGAGTCGACGCCAGGCACTTGTCTGACGTCGTAGATCGCGCCGCGCGTTCGCCGCACGATGACCGATTCCGCGAGCGCCGGCTGAAGGCCAAGCGCTTTGAAGAGCTGCGCGAGGCCCTCGCGGTCCGCGGTGTTGAGATTGAGTCTCGCGGCGGGATCGTCCAGCGACGCTCGACACCACGACCCCCGTCCGAGATCGATCGGTTCGAGCTCACGGATCGTGGGGTCCGCGGCGAAACGCGCCGAGAGGATTTCACCGCATCCTTCGCGTGCCCATTCCGCGCGCGCGAGGAGAATGCGGTTCCGGGTGGTCTCGCTGCCGAGTCGCGCCACCAGCAGGCCGGCACCGGTGAGCGCCGTCAGCGCGGTGAGCACCCACAGCACGGCGAGGAGTGCGAAGCCATGCCGGTTCATCCCCGCTCCTTTACAAGGAAGAGGAGCGTGTCTACGCATCCCGCGGCGCGTCTCCCACATCCCGCAATGCGCAGGCGCACGGCGAGCGGGGCGCTCACGGGCGAGATCCACTCGCGCACCCACTTGGTCTCCGCACCCGGATCGAGCAGGTAGTCGAATGCGACATCGCTCACGCCGTCCG
>Ga0307290_10000703_pt1 | contig 10986 bp, 7 predicted proteins | sample ER_DNA_144_FD_194472 | JGI IMG/M metagenome (GOLD analysis project Ga0307290, IMG submission 194472) | Bulk soil microbial communities from the East River watershed near Crested Butte, Colorado, United States - ER_DNA_144 | ecosystem: Environmental > Terrestrial > Soil > Floodplain | place: USA... | reverse complement strand
AAGACGCTCCCCCGCATCTTCCTGGACCTGGTGCTGCCGCGGCTGCCCGGCCTGGGCGCGCGGCTCGAGGAAGGCGGCCGGGTGCTGGACGTGGGCTGCGGCGGCGGCTGGGCGCTGGTGCAGCTCGCCGAGCGGTTCCCCAGGACCTCCTGTGTCGGGATCGACGTCGAGCCCTACTCGGTCGAGCTGGCCCGGCGGCTGATCGAGGAGCGGGGGCTGGCCGGCCGCTGCCAGGCCCGGGCCCAGAGCGTCGATCAGGTCGGCGAGGAGGGCGCCTACGACGTCGCCACCAGCTTCCTGGTCGTCCACGAGATCGCCCCGTCCCTGAAGCCGACGGCGTTCGCCGCGGTGGCGCGGGCCCTGAAGCCCGGCGGCCACTTCCTGATCTTCGACGAGGCCTACCCGGAGACCGACGCGGCGCTGCAGACGATGCCCACCCGCTTCGCCGCCCTGGCCCAGTGGTACGAGCTCACCTGGGGCAACGTGGTCGACACCCGGACCGCCCTGCACGAGCGCTGCCGCGAGGCCGGCCTCGAGGTCGCCGAGGAGACCACCTTCTCCCGCTTCACCATCACGGTGGCGCGGAAGGCGTAGCCGGGAGCGAGGCTAGGTCGTCCGCGGCCAGAACGGCGGCGGGGCCGGGATGCGGGCCAGGGGCGAGCGCAGGCGCCCGAACCGCGGGTGGCCCGACTCCCACTGCCGGTAGGCGCTGTCGAGCTCGTCGCGGCTGCGTACGACGAAGTTCCACCACATCAGCACCGGCTCGGAGAACGGCTCGCCGCCGAGCAGCAGCACCCGGGCCGGCTCGGCCGCCGACAGCACCAGCTCCGCCCGACCTGCCCCCAGGTAGGCCAGCTGGCCGGGCCGGACGACGCGGTCGTCGACCAGGACCTCGCCGTCCAGGACGACCAGGGCGTGCTCGAAGGACGGCTGCACCGGCCACGCGCCCGTCCCGGGCCCCAGGGCCACGTCGGCGCCGACCAGCTCGGTGTCCCGCCGGGCGGACGAGGCGGCCCCGGCGAAGCTCCCGACCAGGACGGTGGCCACGGCGTTGCCCAGCTCGACCCGGGGCAGCTCGGCGTGGTGCTCGAAGGCGGCCCCGCCGTGGCGGGTCGCCTCCGGCTGGGCCACCCACAGCTGTACCCCGTGCAACTGGCCGCGGTAGCGGCCGGTCGCCTCCTCCGAATGGGTCACGCCCTCACCGGCGGTCATCAGGTTCAGCTGGCCGGCCCGGATGACCTGCTCGCTGCCGAGGCTGTCGCGGTGCAGCACCTCGCCGGCGACCAGCCAGGTGACCGTCTGCAGGCCGGTGTGCGGGTGCGGGCCGATGTCCAGGCCGCGCGTCTCGGTGACCAGCTCCGGACCCATGTGGTCGGCGAAGCACCACGCCCCCACCGTCCGCCGGCCGATGCGGGGCAGCGCCCGGCGCACCCGCATGGCCCCGACGACCGATTCGCGGCTCGGGGTGATCTCGACGCAGGCCGGCCTGACGGCGCTGGCCTGCGCCTGCGCGGGAGAGGCGTCGGCGACGCCGACCGGACCGCTCATCGGAGGCCATGCTGCGTCGCGGCGGGCGCCCTGTCCAGCCGGGCCGCCGGCCGTAATGGTGCCGTGATGGTGGAGGGCGACACTCGACGGCGACGACGGCGTGAGGAGGCGCGACGGTGACCACCCCAGGCATCCGGCGGTCGGCATGGCCTGGGCCGGCCGCGACCCGGCTGGCCTGGGCGCTGTGTGTCCTGTCGGTGACCCTGGCCGTGGCCGCGGTTGCGTTGGCCTTCTTCAACGGCGAGAACCTGCTCGAGCTGGTCGCGGCCCACCACGCCATCGGCATCCTGGATGCGCTGGTCCTGTCGGTCGTGGGCGCCCTGATCGTGGTCCGCGACCGCCGCCACCTGCTCGCCTGGCTGCTCCTGGTGGAGAGCCTCTTCCTGGCCGTCTTCAACTTCACTTCCCAGTACGCGCCCCTGGCCCTCGGCCTCACCTCGCGGCACCTGTCGCTGCCCGGCGGGGACCTGGCCAGCTGGCTGGCCAGCTGGACCAACGTGCCCGGCATCGTGATAGGCGTCGTCTTCCTGGTCCTGCTGTTCCCGGACGGGCGCCTGCCGTCGCGGCGCTGGTGGCCGTTGGCCCTGGCCGGCGCCCTGACCGCGGTCGTCCCCACGGTGCTCCTGGCCGTCGGCTACTGGCCGCTGCGGGGGCCGGCGCTCCTCACCCAGGAGGGCGAGGTGCCGCCGCTGGTGGGCGAGATGTTCTGGATCGCCTTCGCGGGGTCGCTGGTGCTGGGCGCCGTCAGCGTGGTCGCCCTCGTGCTGCGGTTCCGCCGCGCCGGTGCCGTGGAGCGCCAGCAGATCAAGTGGTTCGCCTACGGGGCGGTCCTGAGCATCCCGCTCAGCCTGTTCCCCGAGGCCGATCCCTGGGGACCGTATGCCGAGCTCCTGGGGACGGTGCTGCTGCTGGCCGGGCTCGGCGTCGGGATCCTGCGCTACCGGCTGTGGGACATCGACCGGCTGGTCAACCGCACGGTGGTGTACGGCCTGGTCACGGTCATCCTGGGCGGCACCTACGCGCTCGGGGTGCTGGTGCTGGGCCAGGCGGTCGGCGCCGGGCGGAGCCCGTCCAGCCTGGTCGTGGCCGGGACCACGCTGGTGGTGGCGGCGCTGTTCCAGCCGCTGCGCCGCCGCGTCCAGCGGGCCGTGGACCGGCGGTTCGACCGCCGCCACTACGACGCGGCCCGCACCATCGAGGCGTTCGCTGCCCGGCTGCGGGACCACACCGACCTGCATGCCCTCTCGGCCGAGCTGCTGGCCGTCGCCGACCAGACCCTCCAGCCCACCCAGGTGTCGCTGTGGCTGGCTCAGCCGCCGACGTGGATGGCCGGCCTTCGGCGCGGGTCCTCCTCGCCCTCGCCGAGGAGCAGGTAGCGGAACAGGGACGCCAGGTGCCTGGTCTGCATACCTCGCCGGCGGTTTTCTCAGGCACCATGCTGCGCGTCCGCTACGACCACGACCACCGGAAACGAGCACATGCACGTGGTGCAGCTGACGCCGCCGCCGCCCGCCAGGAGCTGATCGACCGCGGCGTCGAGGCGAGCGAGCTGGTCTCCTTCGGCGACCAGGACGGCAGCACCTTCTTCGGCTTCGCCGACCCCGACGGCAACACCTGGGCCGTGCAGGAGCTGAAGCTGCGCGCCCAGAAGCCGCTCATCCCGGTCGAGGCCCGCGGCCGGTTCGGCGCGTCGTGACGTGTTCTCCCCGCGCTTGGATTGGTGGATAATCTCCGCGACATGGGCAGGCGGGTCACAAGCGCCGCCTTCATCGGTCGCAGGGGGGAGCTCCGCGCGCTGAAGGTGGCCCTGTCGCGCGCCGCCGACGGTGACCCGGCCGTCGTCCTGGTCGGTGGCGAGGCCGGCATCGGCAAGACCCGCCTGGTGTCCGAGCTGACCGCCGCCTGCGCCGCCGACGGGACCCGGGTGCTGACCGGAGGCTGCGTGCCCGTCGGCGAGGGCAGCCTGCCGTATGCCCCGGTCGTCGAGGTGCTGCGGGCGCTGGTCGCGGAGCTGGGCCCGGACACGGTGCGTGAGCTGGTCGGGCCGTCCTGGCCCGAGCTGGCCCGCCTGGCCCCCGGGCTGGGCCGGCCGCAGGGCGACCCGGACGGCCACAGCACCCAGTCCCGGCTCTTCGAGCTGCTGCTCGGCCTGCTCGGACGGCTCGCCGAGCAGGCCCCGCTCGTGCTGGTCGTGGAGGACCTGCACTGGGCCGACCGCTCCACCCGCGAGCTGCTCGCCTTCCTGGTCAGGAACCTGCGCCACGAGCGGGTCCTGCTGGTGGCCACCTACCGCGACGACGAGCCGGGCCAGCAGCGGCTGGGCGCCTACCTGGCCGAGCTGGACCGCGGCCCGGTGGAGCGCCTCTCGCTGCCCAGGCTCGACCGGGCCGGGACGACCGCGCAGCTCACCGGCATCCTGGGGGCGGCGCCGGCGACGGACCTGGCCGACGCGGTGTTCGCCCGCTCCCAGGGCAACCCGTTCTTCACCGAGGAGCTGCTGGCCGTCGTGCGTGCCGGCTCGGGCGACCTGCCGGCCACCCCGCGCGACCTGCTCAGGGGCCGGGTGGACGCCCTGGCCGAGCCCGCCCGGCGGGTGCTGGCCGTCGTCGCGGTCGCGGGCCGGCAGGTCCCCCACCGGCTGCTGGCCGCCGCGGCCGGCCTGGACGACGAGGCGGTGACCGAGGGCCTGCGGGCCGCGGTCGCCGGCCAGCTGCTCGTGAGGACGGGAGGCGACGATGGGTACGACGTGCGGCACGCGCTGCTCCGCGAGGTGGTCGAGGCCGACCTGCTGCCGGGCGAGTCGGCCCGGCTGCACGCCCGCCTGGCCCAGGCCCTGACCGACCATCCCGGGCTGGGCGACGGCTCGCCGGCCATGGCCGCCGCCGAGCTGGCCGCCCACTGGGACCGGGCCGGTGAGCCGGCACGGGCGCTGCCGGCCCGGGTCCAGGCCGGGCTGGCCGCGGACCGGGCCCATGCCTTCCCCGAGGCCGGGCGCCACTACGAGCGCGCGCTCGAGCTGTGGGAGCAGGTGCCCGACCCGGACCGGGACGCCGGCCTGGACCGGGTCGAGCTGCTCACCAGGGCGGGCGCCGCCGCCGGCGCCACCGCCCAGGTCGAACGGGCGACCATGCTGCTCACCATGGCCCTGAGCCAGGTCGACCCGGCCGCCGACCCGGTGCGGTCGGCGCTGCTGCACCTGCGGCTGGGGGAGCAGCGTTGGCACGGTGACGACGAGAAGGGCTGCCTGGCCGCCCTGGAGGAGGCGGTGCGGCTCCTGCCGGCCGAGCCGTCGGCCGACCGCGCCCGCGTCCTCACCTACCAGGCGCAATGGCTGATGCTGGCCGGCCGGTGCCACGAGGCCGAGGGCCGAGCCGCCGAGGGGCTGGCCGTCGCCCGGGCGGTCGGGGCCCTGGCCGAAGAGGGTCACGCCCTCGACATCCTGGGGAGCTGCACCTTCGACACCGGGCAGCTCGAGGCGGCCTGCCGCATCGCCGAGGAGGTCGGGAACGCCGAGGGCATCGTCCGCGGCTACCTCAACCTCAGCTCGACGCTCTGGACCATCGGCCGGCTGCGGGAGGGGCACGCCACCGCCCGGCGCGGTCTGGCGTTCGCCCGCGAGCTCGGGCTGGAGTCGACGCTCGGGAGCGTCCTGACCGCCCACGTGGCCGAGGGGCTCTACGAGCTCGGCGACTGGGAGGAGGCCGACCGCGTGCTGGCGGGAGCGCTGGCCCGCGACACCTGGGCCGCCGTCCCGCTGCACGGGATCGGTGGGCTGCTGGAGCTCGGGCGGGGCGACCTCGCCGCGGCCCGCCGGCACCTGGACCTCGCCGGCCGGACCGACCCGTCGGCGGGCGGGGGCGACTTCGTGGTCAGGGGCCTGGTCGAGTTGGCCGTCCAGGAGCGCCGCTACGGCGACGCGCGCGCCGCCGTGGACCGGGCCCTGCGCGCGGTCGAGCGGCTGGGCCCCGAGGACGACGAGGGGCCGCTGGAGTTCTCCGGGATCCACGCGCTCGGGCTGCAGGTGGAGGCCGGCCTGGCCGAGGTGGCCCGCGCGGCCCGGTCGGCAGCCGGCGTCGAGGAGGCCCGCCGGCGGGCCGAGCCACTCCTGGCGACGCTCCGGGCGACGACCCGTCCGGGTGCCGCGGACTGCATTGGCTGGGTGGCCTGGGACGCGGCCCAGGGAGAGGCCGAATGGTCCCGGCTGGAGGGACGGCCGGACCCGCGGCGCTGGCAGGAGGCCGCCGAGCGCTGGGGGCGGCTCGAGCTGCCCTACCGGGCCGCCTACGCCCGCTTCCGGCAGGCGGAGGCGCTGCTCGCCGCCAGGGCGCCGCGGGCCGAGGTCGAGCCGGCGCTCCGGGCCGCCCACCGGGCCACGGTCGCGCTGGGGGCCGGCCCGCTGCGACACGAGATCGAACTGCTCGCCCGCCGCGGCCGCCTCCGGCTGGAGGACCTGGAGGACCCGGCCGCCACGCCGGCGCCGGCCACCCAGCTGGCCGCGTTCGGGCTCACCCGAAGGGAGACCGAGGTGCTCGAGCTGGTGGCCGCCGGCCACACCAACCGCCAGATCGGCGAGGAGCTGTTCATCACCCCCAGGACCGCCGGCATCCACGTCTCCCGCATCCTGGCCAAGCTCGGCGTGGCCGGTCGCGGGCAGGCGGCCGCGGTCGCCCACCGCCTGGGACTCGGCCGGTGACCGGCCGGCGTCGCCGGTGGCTGGCCGGCCTGGCCGCGGCGACGCTGGTCGTGGTGGGGGTCGCGGTCGCGACCCTCCGCGGCGGCGGCGCCGACGACCCCGGCCCTCAGCAGGTCGAGGTCCGGGAGGGCGGCACCGTCCGGGTGGCCAGCACGATCGAGGTGACCGGGTTCAACCCCAACACCTCCGAGGACTCCGGCCCCGCCGTCCAGGACATCGCCGCGACCGTGTACCCGTCGGTGTTCCGGGTCCACCCGGACTTCTCGGTCCGGCTCGACCAGACCTTCATGGTGGCCGCCGAGCTGACCAGCCAGGACCCCCAGACCATCACCTACCGGATCCGGCCCGAGGCCCGCTGGTCGGATGGCGTGCCGATCACCGCCGCCGACTTCCGCTACCTGTGGCAGCACCTCAACGGCACCAACCCCAGGACCGACGCGGCCACGACCACCGGCTACGACCGGATCGAGCAGGTGACCGGCTCGGGCGACGGCAAGACGGTCACCGTGGTGTTCGACCAGCCGTTCGCCGAATGGAAGAGCCTGTTCGCCAACCTGCTCCCCGCCCACCACGTCCGCCGGCAGCCGGGCGGCTGGAACAACGGCCTCGACAAGCATCCCGAGAAGATCCCGTCGGGGGGACCGTTCCGGATCGCCGGCTTCAGGCCAGGCGAGACCGTGACCTTGAAGCGCAACGACCGGTACTGGGGCCCGAGGGCCCACCTGGACCGGATCGTGACCCGGCTGGTGCCTGACTCGGACGCCCAACTGGACGCGCTGCGGAACCGCGAGGCCGACCTGATCAGGCCCCAGCCCACCACCGACCTGATCAACCACGTCAGACAGCTGCCCGGGGTGCGCAGCCAGGCCCTCCCGAGGATGGGCTTCGAGCATCTGACCTTCAACCTGAAGCATCCGATCCTGGCCGAGCTGGCGGTCCGCCAGGCGATCGCCACCGCGATCGACACCGAGCAGCTGGTCGACCGCCTGCTGCGGCCGGTCGACCCCAACGCCCAGCCGCTCGGCAACCGGATCTGGCTCGCCAGCCAGCAGCCCTACCAGGACCACGCCGGCGGCTACGGCAAGGGCGACACCCAGGCCGCCAGACTGCTGCTCGAGCAGGCCGGCTGGAGGCTGGGCGGCGACGGCGTCTACGCCAAGGGCGGCAAGCCGCTGCGGCTACGCTGCTTGACGTTCAGCGGAGATCAGCTACGGACGTCGGAGGACGTCCTGCTCCAGGCGCAGCTCGCCAAGGCCGGCATCCGCCTCGAGCTCATCGCCCGAAGGATGACGACCGTCTACGACTGGGTGTACGACGGCAACTTCGACATCGCCGACATCGCCTCGATCGGCAACCCGTTCGTCCTCTCCGGCAGCCAGGAGACCTACCGGACCGCCGGCAGCGGCAACCCCGGCCGGTTCTCCGACCCCGAGGTCGACGACCTGTTCCAGCGCGCGACCGGCGAGCTGGACCCGGCCAGGGCGGCCGACCTCGGCAACGAGATCGACCGCCGGCTCTGGGCCCAGCTCCCCTCGATCCCCCTCTACCAGCCGCACGGCTTCCTCGCCTGGCGCCAGGACCTGGTCAACGTCGAGCACAACACGACCACCGAGGGCCCGTTCTGGAACGCCGGGACCTGGTGGTTCGCCAAGGCGTGAGGCCCGAGTCGCCCCGTCCGGTTCCGGTAGGTCTGGACGAAGTGGCAGACTATGTGCAGCCGGGGCCGTGGGGGGACACATGACCGAATCCCAGTCGGAGTTCGGCGGGCCGACCGTCCGCCGCATGCTGGTCGGAGCGCAGCTGCGCCGGCTGCGGACCGAGCTGGGCCTCTCGCGCGAGGAGGCCGGCGAGACCATCCGGGCCTCGGAATGGAAGATCCACCGGCTCGAGAACGGCCAGGTCGGCTTCAAGGAACGCGACATCATCGACCTGCTCCGCCTGTACGAGGTCACCGACCCTGACGACGTGGCCGCGTTCCTCCTGCTCATCCGTGAGGCCAACACCCCCGGCTGGTGGCAGCACTACGGCGACGTCCTGCCCCGGTGGTTCCGGACCTATGTGGACCTGGAGTCGGCGGCCACCCTGATCCGGACCTACGAGGGCCAGTTCATCCCCGGGCTGTTGCAGACCGACGACTACATGCGGGCGGTGATCGGGGGTGCCCAGCTGGAGGAGTCGTCGGAGGAGATGGGCCGGCGGGTGCGGCTGCGCATGGCCCGCCAGACGCTGCTGACCCGTGAGCACCCGCCGCGGCTGTGGGCGGTGGTCGACGAGGCCGCGATGCGCCGGCCGGTCGGCGGCCCCGAGGTGATGCGGGGGCAGCTGGAGCGGCTGATCGACGCCAGCAAGCTGCCCAACGTCACCCTCCAGGTCCTGCCGTTCGCCGTCGGGGCGCATTCCGGCATGCCGGGCGCGTTCAGCATCCTGCGGTTCGCCGACCCGGAGCTGCCCGACGTGGTCTACCTCGAGCACCTGACCAATGCCGTCTACCTCGACAAGCGCGACGAGGTGGAGCGGTACCTGGACGTCATGGAGTCCCTCTGCGACGACAGCGAGCATCCGGGCAGGACCGTCGAGCTGCTCGAGAGGATCCTGGACGAGGTCTGACCTGCTAGGCTGCAACTCCCCCGCTGTGCTCGCATGGAGGATCAGGTGGCCGACGACTGGACCACCAGGATCAACACGGGCGTGCCCAACCCGGCGCGCATCTACGACTACTTCCTGGGCGGCAAGGACAACTTCCCGGCCGACCGTGAGGTGGCGGAACAGGTGGTCGCCATCGCCCCGGTCGCCCGGGACATCGTCGAGGACAACCGGGCCTTCCTGCGCCGGGCCGTCCGCCTCCTGGCCGGCGAGGCCGGGATCCGGCAGTTCATCGACCTCGGCAGCGGCCTGCCGACCCAGGGCAACGTCCACGAGATCGCCCAGGCCGCCGCCCCCGACGCCCGGGTCGTCTACGTGGACAACGACGCCATGGTGGTCACCCACAGCCGCGCCCTGCTGGCCGGCGACAACACCGCCGCCATCGAGGCTGACCTGCGGGACCCCGACTCGGTCATGCGGCACCCGGAGGTCCGGGAGCTGATCGACTTCGACCAGCCGATCGCCCTGCTGCTCATGGCGATCCTGCACTTCGTCCCCGACGAGGAGGACCCCTATGGGATCGTGGCCCGGTTCCGGGACGCCCTGCCGGCCCGCAGCTACCTGGCCATCTCCCACGGCACCAGGGACATCCCGGCGCGGCCGGACATGTCCCCGGAGGCCATGGCCGAGATGGGGGCCAAGGTCGAGCGGCTGTACCAGCTGACCACCGCGTCCCTGGTGACCCGCACCCACGCCCAGGTCGAGCGGTTCTTCGACGGCTTCGACCTGCTGGACCCCGGCCTGGTGGAGATCCAGCTGTGGCGGCCCGACGAGGCCGACGCGCTGCTCCCGGGCGGGTTCTACGGCGGGGTCGGCCGCAAGCGCTGACGGTCCCGGCGATGAGGACCCCTGGGCCGCTGGTGGTCTCGCGGGCCAACCCGCGCTACTTCACGGTCGCCGGCGGCGACCGGGCGGTGTACCTGACCGGCTCCCACATCTGGAACAGCTTCCACGACGGCCTGGGCCCCGGAGCCGCGTGCGCCGACACCCCGGAACGCAACGACTACCGGGCGTATCTCGCGTTCCTCACCGACCACGGGCACAACTTCATCCGGCTGTGGCGCCTGGAGCATGTCAGGGCGCGGGCCGAGGGCGGCGCCTTTCACCTGTGCATGAGCCCGCAGCCGTGGCCGCGCACCGGCCCGGGGACGGCCGTGGACGGCAAGCCGGCGTTCGACCTGTCCCGATTCGACCAGGCCTACTTCGACCGGCTGCGGGACCGGGTCGAGGCCGCCGGGGCCGAGGGCATCTACGTCGCGGTGATGCTGTTCGACGGCTGGGCCCTGCACCTCAGCCCCCCGCCCGACAACGTCGAGGGCCACCCGTTCGCCGCCGCCAACAACGGCAACGGGATCGGGATCGCCTCGATCGTCGACTACCAGGTCCTGCCCCTGGACCCGGCCGTCCAGGCCCTCCAGGAGGCGTACGTCCGCAAGGTCGTCGACACCGTCCAGGACCTGCCCAACGTCCTGTACGAGGTGGCCAACGAGTCGTCGGGCGTCGACGCCCCCTTGGTGGCCCTGCCCGACGGGTCCTCCATCCCGACCCCGGTCGGCGACTCGACCGGGTGGCAGCACTGGGTGATCGACGTCGTCCGGCGCCACGAGCGGGACATGGGCCACCAGCGCCATCCCGTCGGCATGACCGCGCAGTTCCCGGTCCTGGACCAGGCCAGGGTCAACGACCCGCTGTTCGACGGCCCGGCCGACTGGGTGTCGCCCGCCTTCGACGACGCGGTCTTCACCGGCCGCTGGGCCACCGACCCGCCGGCCGCCGACGGCACCAAGGTGGTGATCAGCGACACCGACCACTACGCCCCCGGCGGGGGCGACGCCCTGTGGGCGTGGCGGTCGTTCCTGCGCGGCCACCACCCGATCCTGATGGACTACGGGATCATCGACGTCGTCCACCCCCTCGACCCCTCCCTGGGGGTGCCGCCGTACGAGTCCCTGGAGCCGGCCCGCCTGGCCATGGGCGACACCCTCGGCTTCGCCCGGCGGATGGGGCTGCTGGCGATGACCCCGCGCGGCGAGCTCAGCTCCACCGGCTACGCCCTGGCCGACCCGGGCCGGGAGTACCTGGTCCTGCAGCCGGCCGGGGGG
>Ga0307290_10000698_pt1 | contig 11038 bp, 9 predicted proteins | sample ER_DNA_144_FD_194472 | JGI IMG/M metagenome (GOLD analysis project Ga0307290, IMG submission 194472) | Bulk soil microbial communities from the East River watershed near Crested Butte, Colorado, United States - ER_DNA_144 | ecosystem: Environmental > Terrestrial > Soil > Floodplain | place: USA... | reverse complement strand
CACCACGTTCACGACGCCCGGCGGGAACCCGACCTCCGTCACGACCTCTGCCAGACGAAGGGCCGAGAGCGGTGTCTGCTCCGCAGGCTTCAGGACGACGGTGCAGCCGGCCGCGAGGGACGGGCCGAGCTTGTACCCGCACATGAGGAGCGGGAAGTTCCACGGGATGATCGCGCCGACCACCCCGACAGGCTCGCTCCGCATGTACGTGTGGAAGTTGCCGAATGACGGCGTTCCCACCTGGCCCTCGATCTTGGTGACCCAGCCCGCGTAGTAGCGAAACAGGTCCGACGTGAGCGGGATGTCGACGATGTGGGTCTCCGAGAGCGGCTTGCCGTTGTCGAGCGTCTCGAGCTCGGCGAACTCGTCCTCGAGCTCTCGGATGCGGGTCCCCAGGCGCCAGAGCAGGTCGGCGCGCTGGGCCGGCGGCATGTCTCGCCACGCAGGAAAGGCATCGCGGGCCGCGCTGACGGCGGCGTCGACGTCCGCCGGTCCCGCGGAGGGAACGGTGGTCAGAACCGTTCCGTCGGCGGGATTGAGGACATCGAACCGCTCGCCACTCGCGGCTTCCACTTCCTCGCCGCCGATCAGGAGCCCGTGATCCTGAGAAAGGAACTCCGTGACAGGGTCAAGGAGCGCGTACGTCGGGGCCATCAAGTCTCCTCAGATATGAGATACGATTGCGAGCCTATCCAGCATTGCAGCGGCTCGTCAAGCGGCCAGCACCCTCTCCAGAACCCCGGCCAGCTGACGACGACCAAGCTTAAGGGCATCCGCCTCTATCCACTCGCCGGTCGTGTGCATTCCCTGCCCGTAGGAGCAGCCGAGCGCCACGGCGGGGATGCCCCGCGCCAGGGCCGCGTTCGCATCCGTGGAGCCGGCTTCGAGCTCGTCCGGCAGGCCAAGGTCATCGCGGGCGGAGCGGACGGCGGCCAGGAGCGGCGAGGCCCGGTCGAGCCGCCCTGCGGGCCGCCGTCCGACGCCGTCGACGGTCACGGTGAGCGGCTCGTGGACCACCAGGCACTCCGCCGCGCCCACGAAGGCGTCGAGGGGCGCCTCGCCGAGCGACCGCATCTCGGCAATGAGCTCGGATTGGGCCGCGATTGAGTTCACGGACTGGCCGCCCGAAATCGTACCGAGGTTCACCGGATTGTCCGGGGTGGCGTGGTCAAGCAGATCCTGACCGAGGGCGAGTAGCTCGTGCACGGCACTCGGCCCGCCGCGATCCACCCACGAATGGCCTCCCGGCCCCTCGACCCGAACCCGAACGCGGGCACTCCCGACCGCATCGACGAGCACGCGCTCGAGCCCGTGTCCCTCCACGGCCACAACGGCGGCGGGCTGGAGGCCCTCGCAAGCCGCGACGGCCCCTTTGAGATTCCCGAGTCCCTCCTCGCCGACCGTGAACACCAGTGCTCCGGGGCGGGCCGTTTGTTCTCCGAGGAACTCGGAGACCGCGTGCAGGGCGACCACCACGGCGGCTGCGTTGTCGCCGATGCCTGGGCCGATGAGCCTCCCTTCCTCTCGCCGGAACGAGAGCGTCGTCTCCGCGGGGAAGACGGTGTCGACGTGGGCCAGAACTGCCAGCTCGGGCCGGCCGTCGCCCCACTGCCAGACCAGGTTTCCCGCCGCGTCGCGGAAGCGGTGTCCCGGCGCCGAGGTGAGGCGCTCCTCAAGCCAGTCGAGCCGAGCCTCCTCGGCGAAGGTCGGAGCCGGGATCGCAGCCAGCTCGAGGACGTCTGCGACTAGCTGCTCCGTCGTCACGGGGTGGGTGTCGGTCAGAGGGGCTCGCCGTCGAGCGCCAGGGTGGCGCGAAGGAGGACGCAGTCGATGTGGGAGCGCGCGTCATTCGAGCCCCCGTACGGCACGTTGTTCCCGACGGCAACGTGTGCACCGCCGACGATCCCCTCGAGCTCGAGCGCCGACCCGCCCGGACGCGAGAACGGGTTGAGCCCGATCGACACCTCGGCGAGGAGTGACATGCGGTCGTCCCCGGAACGCTCGAGGGCGTCCGCGAGACGCCAGCCATCCGGGCCGTCCACGTCGACGAGGTGTCCCGCCTCGAAGCGAAGCCGAACCGGGCTCGCAAGCTGGTCCGGGCCGAGGAAGAGAAGTGAGCCATCGACGACCACGACGCCCTCAGCGGTTCCCTCCACCGGGCTGGCACCCACTTCTACATCCGGCGGGGCAGCGTAGCCGCCAGGTTCGTCGGCAATGCCCCATAAAGGCCGGCCGCGCCGCCCTTCGAAGCCGCCTACGAGATCGGTTCCCGCGTCGCTCGTCAGCCTGAAGTCGGCCGCGGCGTCGAAGCGCTCGGCCAAACGCTTCGCATGCTCGCCGAGCGCGTGGAAGTCGGCAGAGAACGGTCCATTCGGACGCAGGGTCGTCCAGCCGAGCCCCGGGACGGTTAGGTAGCGCGCACCTTGCTCGCAGGCGGTCCGCCGGGCTGCGCACGATCCGATGAAGACCGAGGTCAGCTCGAGGATGAGGTCGGCTTCCAGCATCGCCGCTCCGACCGCCGCGGGTGGATCGTCGCCGGGCAGCTCCGCGGGATCCGAGCGGACGACGACGACATGCCCTCCTAGCGTCGTGAGGACGGCCTCCGCCGACTGCACGACGTCCTGATCGGCCCCGGTGTCGCTCACGATCAAGCAGCGCTCTCCGGGCTTGAGCCCCCCGCATGTCGTCGCGAGGATTTTGAGTGCCGGCAGGCACTCGAGCCGGCTACTCATCGGGCGCAAGCAGGATTGCCGCGGTCGCGGCGTAGACCTGCGCTGCGATCTCGATGTCCTCGGTCGCCAGCCATTCGTTCGGCATGTAGACCGGCTCGCGGCCGGGACCGAAGATCACCGTGGGAACCAGGTTCCCGAAACTTGCCGTATCGGCGAGCCATGAGCCGCCACCATACGCGGCAGCGCTTCCCGTCACAGACTCGATCGCCTCCGCCAGGGCGACGGTCAGCGGATGGTCCCGCTCGATCAGGTGGGACGACTTCTCGTCCGCCAGCACGATGTCGAAGCGGGCTTCCGGATCCCGCTCTTGAGCCCGTTCCACGGCGCCCTCGATGAGTCGCCTCACCTCGTCGATCTCGACCCCAGGCTGGGGTCTCGAGTCGACGCGGATCGTGCACTCGTCAGGAATCATCGACGGCCCGCCGGGAGGCAGGCCCCCGTAGATCCGCCCGACCGCGGTGTAGAGCTCCGGGCCGAAGAGCTCGCTGACCCAGTCGGGAAGGTCCGGCTCGTAGCGAAGCGCCTCGACTTCCTCGATCAGCGGCACCATCTTCGCGATCGCGTTCACGGCCAGGTGGCGATGGCACGTGTGCGCGGAGTGGCCGATCGAGGTGATGTCCCAGTACGCGCGCCCCCGGTGTCCCAGGTAGATGACCAGGTCGGTCAGCTCGGCAAGGATGCAGAAGTCCCCTTGGTGCTCTTCGAAGAACTTGATCGCCCCCTGCTGGTCCCCCATGTGGTCGGAGACAGCGGCCACCAGCACTTTCCCACGCCACCGATCTTTCGTTCGGGCCAGGGCGGCGCCCGCCTCGACGAAAGCTCCCACCCCGGCCTTCATGTCCATCACCGCGTGGCCGTGGAGCTGGCCGCCGGCAAGGCGGCCCGAGTAGGGATCGTCGTCCCAGCCGAGGCAGACCGGCTTCGTGTCTATGTGCCCCGTGAGGACGAGCGTCGGCCCCGGCCGGCCCGAGTCCACGACGCCGACCACGTTGGGCCGGTCCGGCAGAACGTCCTGGAGGTAGACACCGTCATAGCCCATTTCCTCCATCCGAGGAGCGAGCGCCCGGGCCAGCTCGCCCTCCTCGCCGACGACGCTTGGAATCCGGACGATCTCCTGTGTGAGCGAGACGGCGTTCGCTCCGTCTACAGCGTCGAGCACGGTGGAAATCGGGTCTGAGGCGGACGCGAGAGACATGATCAGATATCAGATACGAACGCCTCGAGTGTACGAGCGCAAACGGACGCCTGTCAAGGCGAGATACGATGTATCACCGAGGGCATGCGTCAGAGAATCCTCCCTGCACAGCTGGAGCGCCGTGTCTACGAGCAGCTCCGCGACGAGATCCTCACCGGGACGCTCACCACAGGCGCCCAGCTGGTCGAGGCCCGGATCGCGACCGATCTCGGGGTATCGAAGACCCCGGTCCGCGAGGCACTTATCCGGCTCCAGCGCGACGGCCTCGTTGAAATCGAGCCCTACCGGGGCGCTCGCGTAATCGAGCCGGCCGAGGCCGACGTCCGCGAGATCCTCGAGCTTCGGATCCTCCTCGAATGTCACATCGCGCGGGACCTGGCCAACCGTCGCCCTCCCGACGTCCTGGACAGCCTCGAGCGGACGATCGAGGAGTGCCGCCGGGCGCTACAGACAGGGGACGACGCGAAGGTGCACTCCGCCCTGACTGAATTCTCCGACGTGATGACGGAGGCCAGCGGAAACAGGCGCCTCGGGAAGGCCCTCGACGAGCTCCGAAGCGTCCTGCTCCTGATCGCCAACACGTCGCTTCGCCGCCCCGGACGCGAGGCGCGATCCGTGGCCGAGCATGAGCGAATCCTGGCGGCCATCCGGGCCGGCGATGCCGAGGAGGCTGCCGCGGCCACGGAAGCACACATCCGCTCGATTGAGGCAGACTCGGTCGGAAGCGACGGCGCGCTTGCGGCCGTCGAGGCCGGCAGACCTCAGCCCGCCTAGCCTGGGAAGCTCCTAGAGCGAGGTCCAATAAGGGCCGAGGTGCTTCCGCGTCGATGCGTTCGCCTCCACGTGCCAGTGAGCCAGCTCTCGGCAAGTGGGTTGCTCCGCAATGAAGTCCTCGAACGGATCTTCATGGACGTCCAGTCCGCCGATCGTCTCGAGGAAGGCCAGCCAGCAGAGCGGCGAGTACACCGGGCTGTAACCGCCTTCCTGCACAGAGACGAGGCGTCCGTCCGCGACTTCGCGTGCAACGCCGAGCAGCCGCTCGGCCATGCCTGCAAAGCCGGCCGCAGTGACACCCAGGCGGGCCATCGGATCGAAGAGGCTCGCGTCGACCCCGCAGGCAACGACGACGAGCTGCGGGCTGTATTCGAGCAGCACCGGGACGACGATCCGGTCGAAAGCATCCAGGTAGGCGGGATCTCCGGCGCCTGCAGGGATGTTCACGTTCACGTTCGTCCCCTCCGCGTCCCCTGCGCCCACGCTCTCGACGCCCCCCGTCTCCACCGGGAAGCTCCGGTCCTGGTGGAGCGAAACCGTGAGAACGCTCGGGTCGTCGTAGAAGATCGCCTCGGTGCCGTTGCCGTGGTGCGCGTCGATGTCCACGACGGCGACTCGTTCGAGGCCGAGCTCGTCCCGAGCCGCTCGAGCGACGATGGCGCAGTTGTTGAAGATGCAGAAGCCGTAGCCGGATTCACGCCAGGCGTGGTGCCCGGACCGGCGCAACAGCGCATGGGCCGGGTGCCCACCGGAGACGACGGCATCGAGCGCGGTCAGGGCCGAGCCCGCGCTTAGGAGCGCGAGATCATACGAATGCTCGTCCATCGGCGTGTAGCCTCCGCCGGCGTCCCCCCCGCCAGCCTCCGACACCTCCTGCATCCGCTGGACGTGCTCCTCCGAGTGGACGCGAAGGACCTCCTCGACGACGGCCTTCCGGGGCTCGAGGATCGTCGCCGCATCGTCAATGCCCGTCGTCCGGAGCAGGTTCCGGGTTCTGGTGATCCGCGCCGTCGAGTCGACGTGGACGTCATCTTCGATGAGCCCGCCGACCGGGAGGTAGAGACCGGCCCGGCCGCTGTCGTGGATCGCGAATTGCTGACTCCAGCAGACCGCTAATGTCACCCTCGGCTCCTCTCGTTTGACGGGCGCAATGGTCTCGTTGACACCTGCAGGGGCGCAAAGTAGGGTGCCCCGTATCTCATATATCAGAACTCCCGAGGGTAGGCATCTGGACTCTCACGCGGCGGTAGCAACGGATAAAGAGAACGAGCGAGTTACCTCGGACATCGTCATCGGGGGCGTTCGCCACCGGTTCGGCGACGTGCTCGCGCTCGAGGCGACGGACTTGACGATCCCGGCCCACGAGCGGCTCGCGATCGTGGGTCCGAGCGGTTGCGGCAAGTCGACGCTCCTCTTCGCCATCGCCGGCCTCCTCGAGCCCACAGAGGGAACGATCCAGATCGGCGCCGACCGGACGGCGCGTGGGCGGCTTCGGCATTGCGCCCTCATGCCCCAGAAGGACCTCTTGCTGCCGTGGAGGAGCGCGCTCGACAACGCCGCACTCGCACTCGAGAACCGCGGCGTCTCGAAACAAGAAGCCCGTTCCCGGGCGCAGCCTCTCTTCGAGCGGTTCGGTCTCGGCGAGTTCGAGAGCCATAGCCCCGCCCAGCTCTCGGGCGGGATGCGCCAGCGCGTCGCGTTCCTGCGGACACTCATGGCCGACAAGGAGATCCTGCTCCTGGACGAGCCCTTCGCGGCCCTCGACTCGATCACGCGAGCGCAGATGCAGGAGTGGCTCCTGGGGGCGCTCGGAAGCGTGCCCCGGACAGTCGTCCTCGTCACCCATGACGTCGACGAGGCCCTTCTCTTGACGCACAAGATCATCGTCCTCTCCGCTCGGCCCGGCCGCATCATGGTCACGCTCGACACCAACTTTCCAACGAATCTCCCGCGCCGCGAGATCGTCACGTCACCGGAGTTCGCCAACCTCAAGCAGCAGGCCCTGGAGGCGCTCGAATGCTGAACGTCGAGACTCCTGCCGTGCAGGGGCCTCGTTTCGGCGTCGGCCGCAACCGGGCTTCGAACCTGGTCAGAAACTACGGCCCTGCTGCGGTCCTCGTGTTGATCGCAATCGCGGTCTGGGAAGCGTCAATCCGGATCCTCGACGTACCGAGCTATCTCTGGCCCGCACCCTCCGTGATCGTCCAGAGCATGGCCGAGGACACGGATGTCCTCCGATCCGCGACCTGGGTCACGCTGAAGGAGGTCCTGATCGGCTTCGCGATCGCGATCGCGGCAGGACTGCTGGTCGGGATCGTCCTCCATGTCTCGCGCACGATCCGCCGTGCCGTCTATCCGATCCTGATCGCCTCGCAGAGCATTCCGACGGTCGTGCTCGCGCCCGTGCTCGTCCTGCTGATGGGGTTCGGGATCGGTCCCAAGCTGGTCGTGATCGCGCTCTTCACCTTCTTCCCGATCGTCGTCAACACTGTCGACGGCCTCGGGTCGGTGGATCGCGACTACATCCGGATGATGCTGACCCTCGACGCCTCGCGGTGGTCGATCTTCCGCCGGGTCGAGTTCCCCGCCGCGCTCCCGCTGGTCTTCTCGGGAATCCGGATCGGAGCCACCTATGCCGCGATCGGCGCCGTCTTCGGCGAGTGGGCCGGATCGGATGCCGGTCTCGGCTACGAGATGCTCCAGGCGCAGGGACGCCTGGACACGCCGCAGGTCTTCTCCGCCGTGATCCTGGTCACCCTCATAGCCGTTTGTCTCTTCGCATTCGTCTCATTTGTCGAACGCCTCGCGATCCCCTGGGCGCACGGCGACGGAACTGCGGGAGGGAAGGCCATGGAGTGAGCGGACTCGTGTCCTTCAACCCCCAAGAAAAGGAGATATCTGGTGCAAAGGCTCTCAGCAAGACAATTGATCTTCCTCCCCATCTTCCTCGCCGCGCTCGTCCTCGCCGTTGCGGCGTGTGGCTCCGACGACGAAGGGGACACGGCTGCCCCCGCGGATACCGCAAGTGACTCGACAGGTGCGACGGAGACCACGAAGGAGCCGGCCGAACTCAGTGTCGCGCTCGACTGGTTCGCGAACCCCGACCACATCAGCCTCTTCTACGCCCAGGACAACGGGTACTTCGACGACGAGGCCCTCGACGTCACGATGAAGACACCGTCGGATCCGTCCGCCGGCCTGAAGCTCGTCGCTACGAACAAGTTCGACCTGGCCGTCTTCTACGAGGGAGACCTCTTCTTCGCCGCCGAGCAGGATCTACCGGTCATGGCCGTTGGCTCGCTGATTCCGACGCCGCTGAACTCCGTCATGTCCACGGCGGACTCGAAGGTTCAATCCCCTGAGGACTTCAAGGGCGCAACGATTGGCGTCGCAGGGCTGCCCTTCGATGACGCCATCCTCGAGACCATCCGCCAGCAGCAGGGGCTCAGCGAGGACGACATCAAGAAGGTCAATGTCGGCTTCAACCTCGTTCCGGCTCTCCTGACAGGCAAGGCCGACGCCGTCATCGGTGCGTACTGGAACATCGAGGCGACCCATGTCGAATCGGAGGACGGCAAGCCGGCGACCGTGATACGCCTCGACGAGCTTGGGGTTCCGACCTACGACGAGCTGATCATCGTGGCCAACCGAGACAAGCTTCAGTCGGATGAGGCCTACGCCGATGCCGTGCGCCGCTTCCTCGCGGCGATGATCAAGGGCTCAGAGGCAGCCCAGCAGGACGAAGCAGGCTCGATCGCCATCATGAAGGAGGACACCGACTACAAAGCCGCCGAGATCGAGGACATGGTGCCCGCCACGCTCGGAGCGCTCAAGTCTCCCACCGGAACCGCCACCGGCTGCTTCGACCTCGAGGCCTGGGCGGAGTTCGGGCAGTGGATGCTCGACAACAAGCTGCTGAAGGCCGAGATCGACCCGTCCGTCATCGCGACGAACGAGTACCTCCCGAACGGCTGCGCATAAAGGAGTTCTCGGAGGAGGCCGCGGCTATCGCGGCCTCCTCCTCGGCTCTACGCCTCAGGCGCGCTGAACCTCTTCGAGCGTTGGCGCGTCCATTCGACCAAGTACCTCCCGGAAAGCGCGGTTGGCCTCCCGAAGGACTTCCTCCTCGTCGATGGTGGTGAACTGTCGATCCTCGTAGACGATCTTGCCGTCGACGAGCACCGTCTCGACGCAGCTCCCGTTCGCGGCGAACACGAGGTGGGAGAAGACGTGATCCGAGTTCTCCGGCATCAGCGGCGTGAACATCTGGTTCAGGGTGTCGACAATCGCGATATCCGCTTTCTTCCCGGGCGAGAGCTCACCGGCGTCGAACCCGAGCCCGCGCGCGCCGTTGCGTGTGGCCATTCGTAGGACGTCGGGTGCCTGCTGGAGGCTCGCGTCGACGCGCGCGGCGCGATGCATGAGCGAAGCGAACTTCATCACCTCGAACATGTCGCGGCTGTTGTTGCACTCCGCTGCGTCATGGCCGAGGCCGATGTTCAAGCCTGCCGCAAGCATCTCGGGTAGACGGGCGATGCCGTTCCCGAGCTTCGCGTTCGAGCTCGGGTTGTGGGAGATCTGTGTGCGAGTCTCTCGCATGAGTGCGAGCTCCGTGTCCGACAGCCAGACGCAGTGGGCGGCGATGCAGTCAGGCCCCAGGATGCCGCAGTCGTAGGCGACCTCGGTGGGGCGGCGGCTGAACATCTCCTTCGAGATCTCCACCTCGCTCAGCGACTCGTTCAGATGAATGTGAACTCCCGTGCCGAGGTCGTCAGCGAGTGCGCGTGCGTCGCGGAGGAGCTCCTCGGAAGCGAGGGGTAGCCACTCGATGCCAACGAGCACCTTCACTCTGCCGTCGGCGGCGCCGTTCTTCGTCCGGAAGGCCTCCTCGTTGTCGGCGAGCGTGTCGAGATTGTGCTCATCCGTTGCCACGTCGTTCGAGAGAACCGCGCGGATGCCGATCTTCTCGGCGGCCTCGGCGAGCGCGCCGAGTTGCCGGTACATGTCGTTGACGGCCGTGACGCCGCATTTGATCGACTCGCTGTAGCTCGCGAGCGCGGCCCAGTACGCTGACTCCGGGTCGAGCGCGCGGATCATCGGGTACCAGCATGTCTGGAGGTACTCCCAGAGCGGCAGGTGATCGCTCCATCCTTTGCCGAGGGCCGTGTGGTAGTGGAAGTCGACGAGACCCGGCATGACGATCTTGTCGGTGCCGTCGATGACTCGTGCGCCGTCGCCGTTCGGAGCCTCGCCGGTGGCGATCTCCGTGATCCTGTCGTCATCGATGACGACCGACGCGCCGAAGTGCACGTCGTTGTCGTCGTTCATCGTTACGACGGTCGCGTTCCTGATGATGACTCGCTCGCTCACTGCAGCCTCCGCTCGTCGCTCGGACCTGAGTCGTATATCAGATCTTGCCGCGGCAAATCCAGTCAGCCTCCGCGAGGCCGGGCCGCGCTCGATCGCAGCAGCGCGTCTAGTCGATCTTCGCCATGACGTGCTTGATCTGGGTGTAGTCCTCGAGCGCGTAGATCGACTTGTCCTTGCCGTAGCCCGACTGCTTGAACCCGCCGTGCGGCATCTCCGAGATCCCGGTGCCGTGGTCGTTGATCCAGACGGCGCCGAACTCGAGCTTCCGGGCCGCATTCAGCGCCCGGCCGATGTCGCGCGTCCAGACGGAGGCGGCGAGCCCGTAGGTCACGTCGTTCGCCCAGGCGAGCGCCTGGTCGTCGTCGGCGAAGCGCTGAACCGTGACCACCGGTCCGAAGACCTCGCGCTGGACGATCTCGTCCTTCTGGTCGACGTCGGTGATGACCGTCGGCCTGACGAAGAAGCCGCGGTCGCCGTTCGAGTCGCCACCGGTGAGCACGGTCGCGCCGGTGCGCTCCAGGAACCCGAAGACCCGCTCCTGCTGAGCCTTGGAGACGACCGGTCCCATCTCGATCTCGTCCCCCTCGGACGGGTCGCCGACCTGCATCGACTCGACGGCCGGAACGAGCTCCTCCAGGAGCCTGTCGTAGATCTTCGGCCCCGCGACGACACGCGACGCGGCGGTGCAGTCCTGGCCCGAGTTCCAGAAGCCCGCGATCTTGATCCCCTCCGCTACCGCCGCGGGATCGGCGTCGTCGAAGACGATCACCGGCGCCTTCCCGCCCAGTTCCAAATGGACGCGTTTCAGCGTCTCGGCGGCGGCGCGGGCGACTTCCTTTCCTGTGGCCGAGTCGCCGGTGAGCGACACCATGCGCACGTCGGGATGGCGGACGATGCCGGCGCCCACCGGCTCGCCGTCGCCGGTAATGACGTTCAGGACGCCCGGCGGCAGGATCTCCCGCGCGTA
>Ga0307290_10000696_pt1 | contig 11045 bp, 12 predicted proteins | sample ER_DNA_144_FD_194472 | JGI IMG/M metagenome (GOLD analysis project Ga0307290, IMG submission 194472) | Bulk soil microbial communities from the East River watershed near Crested Butte, Colorado, United States - ER_DNA_144 | ecosystem: Environmental > Terrestrial > Soil > Floodplain | place... | reverse complement strand
GTGTTGCGCCTCTGACGATGACCGGCAGGGGTTGTCTCGGGTTGCGTCGGAATCGCAGCCGTGATCGACCGAGCGGCATTGGCCCATCGAGCGAGGGCCACTAACTGTTGGAAGTCGCGTCGCGTCCGCAATGCAAGGAATTGCTCGGGCGTGCAGGAAACCTGCCATTTCTTCGTTGCGGGGGCTGTCATCGTCCAAATCTACTCGACCTTACTCCGACTTTCCGTGACCGGCCTCCATCCTGTACCATTGTGACATGCCTGACCCACTAGAAAGAATTGGTAAACAACTCGACGACACGTCTGATCCGACGCTCTTGATCTTGCGCGCGCATCTGCTTGTTGAGGAACTGTTGCGTGATATTCTGGACCGCACCTGCCAAGCGCCTAACGAACTCCCGCCAGCTCGATTGTCATTCTACCAGGTCTATTGCTTGTGCCGCGCCATTGTCGGGAAGAGCGATGATCGCGTTTGGGACTTCATCGCCCGCCTGAATGAAGTGCGCAACCGCATGGCGCACCATCTGGAACCCGGTGATCTAGATGAGTTGGTCGGTTCGGTGGCTACCACACTGCGTGTGAAGTATCCCGGCGCCAAAACGCCAGTGGATCGGGTCCGCGCCGCGACGTACTACGCCTGCGGCTATCTGATGGCGACTAGAGGCAGCGTTCGGCTAGGCCCGGCATACACAGCAGAGGAGCCCGAGAAATAAAGAATGCGACCGGGGCACAGATGCCGCAATTCAACACGTCGATGCAGCAAAAACGCCCTAGGCAACTCCTGTAAGATGCGGCACCGTACTAAGGCCGTGCCATCGCTTGAACCTCCCGCGTCTTGGAGTCGCCTTTCGCCATGACAACCGACGCACCCTGGAATGAAGGCATTCGTGGTGAGGCTACGCTCCGACTCATCAACTCGGACGACCGTGTTATTCGCGTTGAGGCTGGTCCGGGCACGGGTAAGACGATTGGGTTGGTCAGGCGCGTTCAGCGGATAGTCCATCCCAACGGCCTGAACGTTCCCGGCAGAGAGGTTTTGGTAGTCGCGTTCAACCGGATAATTGCCGCCAAGCTCAGAGAGGACATAGACGAGCGGCTAAAGACCCTGCCTGAGGAAGCGCAGCCGACGATCCGGACAGTGCATCGGCTGTGTTTGGATGTGGTCGGCACTCCGGTTCGACTGCTACTTGAGCATGAGCGCGACGCGATGATGTACGACGTTCTTCATGCCAATCCCGCCCTTGTGACGCGCTATAAGAATCACGACAAAGCGGATCAAGCGCTCAAAGATCATGAAGCGCACATGGGCGATCACGTTGAATTATGGCAGGACGTGGGGAAATGGCTTTTGCGCCACAAGGCCCGTCTCGTCAGCGAACTGCCCACCATGCTGCTCGATAAAATCAAGACGGGTGACTATACGGGAGGACTCTACGAGCATGTCGTTGTGGACGAGTATCAGGATCTGACACCTGCCGAACAGCTCTTGTTTAACAAGCTGCGCCGTCCGGGGAAATCGCTCACAGCACTTGGCGACTCCAAGCAGTCGATCTACAAGTTTCGTGGTAACGAACCTGAAGGACTTCGGAAGCTAGAAGAGCTCGATCCGACCACCCCCGTAACTGACGTACCACTTAATCAGTGCTACCGCTGCCCTCCCAAGATCGTACAGGCGGCGAATCGCCTAATGTCGTCGCACCCCGCGATGGAGGCGGCTAACACCGCGGTCGCAAACATCCACGTGGTGCATTGGGACTCGTATGCTAAGGAAGCGCGGGGCATGGCAAAACACATCGTGGACAAGATTCACGCAACTCGTACAGCCAAGCCGCCACAGCGTCACCTCGCAATGGTCACACGCAAGCAATTTGGCTACGCGCTGCGGGACGAAATTCGCAAGCTTGACGACACCATAACTGTCAATGTGAATTTTTCCGAGAGCATGCTGGACAAGTGGCCGGTCCGAGAAGCGTTTCTGTTTTTCTGCCTGCTGGCTGACAATGACCCACCAACGTGGAGAGCGTGGCTGGGATACCAAAACCCGAAGGGTCCTAAGCCTACACCCCTCGCCTCGAAACGAAATTCGGATGCGTACCTGAAATTCTTGGCAAGGAACAACGATACAATTACGCCCGAGGTTGTTACGGCGGCCGCGAATGGTCCGGCCTCCGCGATTAAGGGCACGGGCGGGTCCATCGTGTGGAGTCGGGCGAAACGGTATGTGGACCTTGTTCGGGCATTTGGTTTGGCGACGCCGGACAATGCTGGTCAAGTTGTCAAACTCATCTTTCATGCCAACAAATGGACCAACGGAACCGAGCCTGCTGCCGCATCGGCTTTCACACTTATCGCAGCACGTGCGTTCGCAAGTCTTGATAGTTTGACCGAAGCACACCCATCGTGGGATGCTGCAAAGCTGCTCCGTGAAGTGGCGCGTCGGTTGCGTCACCTTATCGCCACGCGGGAGCCGTTTGAGAGTGTTGAAGAGCACGATGTGCAGATCATGACTCTTTGGGGTGCCAAAGGCGTCACGGCGGAGCACGTGTACGTATTGGGATTGTGCAATGCGGCGCTGCCCGGTCAGCCCAAGCCGGAATACCCCGGTACCGATCTGGAATTCGCCGAGGAACAGCGTCGGTTGTTCTATGTAACATTGACCCGCGCACGGGAGACTCTCGTCTTGTCGCGTTTCCGACGCATTAGGGTAGGCGACGCGCGTGATCTTGGACTTCGGCCGCTACCGAAAGTGCGCGGATATATCGCGGAACTCGAAGCTTCCACCTATCTGCGTGACATACTGCCGTTACTACCCGACAGTGTATCCGGACCAACATGGGGCGGATGCTGCGGATGATCCCGTCCACAACACAGTCCCCCACCTATGAACCGCGCCGTCCATCACTTTTTCGTTAGGCCGTGGCCGGTCTGGCTGATGCTCATCGGCATCAGCGTGGCGGTGACCATTGGTGCCTTCTTCGGCAACACGTCCTACGAACGCGCGGCATGGGCGGCGACGTTGCTGGAAATCGCGGGTCTGGGAAAAGTCGCGCTCGACCTTCATCGGGTGCGCAAGGAATACGCGCGACCAAGCGTTGTTGACGAGATCACCGCATGGTTCCGCGACCTGCCCTCGGTATTTCGCGGGCCGAAGGGCCGTACGATTGCCGTGGGCGCGGGCGAGATGGTCGTGGTTGGTAGCCGGATAGGCGTATCCGTAAAGGCTGGACCAAATTCAACTCTTGAACGGCGCGTGCAGATTCTCGAAGAGGAATTGGAGCGGGTACGGGATCACATGGCGGCGGAACACCATGATTTAGTGGTCAAGGTCGACAAGATAGAAGCCAGTGTTGCCACCGAACGCAACGAGCGGACGCAGGGTCAGCACGCGCTTCAACAGAAGGTCGCTGACTTGGCTGTGGGCGGGTTGCACCTTGAGCTCGTCGGCCTCGTGTGGCTCTTTGTCGGTGTTGCACTGAGTACGCTCCCGGAGCGGATCGTCACAACGATTTGGGAACACGGGGCCACGATCCTAGGTGTCCTTTGAGGTCACCGGGTTTACGGGTTGACTGTGGTTGTGCCCGTCATGGTCGAATGAATGCCACAGCGATAGACATACGACGGCTGCGTGCCGAGGAATGTGTACACAACCGTTTGGCCGGCGGGCAAGCTGAAACTAAAGCGGCCGCCGGCATCGATCACGGTATGATTCAAGTGGCCGGTGTTCTGCCAGCACACCGACTGCCCGCTGGAAACTGTGATGGAAGCCGGTGTGAACGTATAGTTGTCCGCTGCGGTCACTGTGACGGCCGCTCCGCTGCCAGCGCACAGATCGGTGGACGAGGAGTCTGTGGAATCGCCGCAGGCGAGGCCAGTAAGGGCCACCACGACGAAGAGCGCTAGGTCGCTACGCATGGGCAAGCACCTCAGGTAGAATCACATCACAATTCTACGACACGAAAGATCGCATCGCTCGACGGCCTTCGACCGGACCTCGCTGGTGTCCGGCGCCTCACCTTTCTACATTCACCCGCATGGAGTTCCCAGAGCCTATCAAGCTTGAAGCCAAGCGGCGCGCGAATTTCTGTTGTGTCTGCTGTCAGCAAGTCGTCTTTGTCGAAGTGCATCACATCATCCCGCCGGGAGAGGGTGGAAGCTGCGAGCTTGAGAACGCGGCGCCACTCTGCCCATCCCATCACACGCTGTATGGTGACAATCCGCGCATGCGGAAGTTTATCCGCGAGGCTCGCGATTTTTGGTGGGATTACTGCGCGAAGCAGGCGGCCAGTCCAGCCACAATCGCTCTGCGCGAGGGATTCGATCGCATTCAGACACAAGTCTCCGAAGGGCATCGCGAGATGCTAGCCGAGGTGAAGGCAGTCATAGCGGAGCAGCTTCGAGGTGTGGCAGATGCCGTAAGTTCGGCACGCAGCGTGCAGGAAGTAGTCGAGGCAACGTCCAGCGGTGTGACTATTTATGGAAGCGGATCCATCATCGTTCCTTCGCCCGTAATCCGCGGCACAGGTTGGGTTGGTCCGCCGCCAAGCAGCCCTGACACAACGAAGCAGTAGGCGCCACGTGGCATCAACGTGGCAAAACTATCGGAGTCAAATGGCCACCAAGCGACACACAAGACGCGGGTTTTGTGCTCGGTGGTGACCGTTGGCGACGCATAGTGTTCCAAGGTGGTGGCGCTTAAAATCCCTCGGGGGCGACCCCTTGCAGGTTCGATTCCTGCCCCGAGCACCTGTCTAGTGTCCGGCTTGCTCCCCCGCGTGCGACGGCTCATGTTCTACAAGTAGTGACAAGCCGGGAGGCAAGTATGAAAGCCGCGATCCTGCTAGCGCTGCTTGGTCTCGAGGCAATTGCCTCACAGTCCGCTGGTCAAACACCGCAATCGGCCAGCAACTCCGACAACGCGACCGCTGCCGCTCCGATGCTTGCCGATTCCGACGTCACGCAGGCGGTAGAGTTCGGCAAAGCCAATAAGAATAAGTCGTTCGGATATCGTGGTTCAGCCAATTGCAACGGCTTCATGCAGGACTGGTTGCCCGTGTATTCGATCGTCGCACAAGGCCCGGTCGCCCGCATAGAAACCGCCAGCGCCGACGCGGCGCGCAAGTATGCCACGTTCGTCCTCGCAGATGTTTCCCCCGAGATGCGTGCGCCGACCCTCGACATCGGTGTACAGCAGGCCGTCAAGCAGTGGCCCGACGGGTCACTGAAGAGCGAGATCGTTCCTGTCGAGCACCTGGTGATCAGAGGATTCGACGCCAACGGAGAACCTGGTCCTGCAGTGCAGCCGACCCACATAGAACCGCTGCCGAATACCTGGGCGAATCTGCTGGGCGGCAAACTGGAGACAAAGGGTGTGCTGGCGACGTTTGACACCCGAGCATTTGCTACCGGCGATTTGCAACTCGTCGTGATTACCGCGGGCAAGGAATGCCGCACGACGATCCGCGACAAGGACCGCACGAAGCTGCAGTAGCAGGGTGGGAGCGACCCCTTGCAGGTTCGATTCCTGCCCCGAGCATGGCCAAACTCTTGATGTAAACCCCCTCAATACACACCTTAGGATCCTCCCTCACGGGGATATCCGGTGCGGTCACGACCCTTGGTCGCCGGATTAGCGGCGGGCTTGCTTGGTAGTCTGGTAGTGAGCTGTGGTTTGACCGATGTCTTCGATCCGCCTGGGGCGGCGGCGGACATCAGCTTCGTCTTTGCCGATAGCCTCCTGGCCGTCGGCGATACGATCCCCCTCGTCGTGGTGGTGCACACCGCCGCAGGCGATCTCGCCAATCCGCACCTCCTCGTTACCTCGCTCGATCCTGGGCTTCTTCAAGTGAACAGTCGAGGAGACACCTTGATCGGCATCGGACCTGGGCGCGCCACGCTCGACGTGCAGCTGGTCAGCTCCGTGATCAGCGGGGCGATGCCCGATACCCAGTACTCCATCCGCGTGCGCCCATAGTGGCCGACAGCGTGAAATGCTTCGGATGCGGCACGCAGGTGCCGGCAACGTCGCGGTTCTGCGGGAATTGCGGGCGCCTGGTCGTCGATCCCAATACCAGCACCGTCGTGGATCAGACAGCAGCGGAAGACACGCTGCTCGACCGGCTGCGGCGCGTGCTCGCCGGCGACTTCGAAGTCGAGTCCGAGCTCGCCCGCGGCGGTATGGGCATCGTCTTCCGGGCTCTCGACGAGCAGGCGAAGCGTTCCGTCGCGCTCAAGGTGCTCTCGCCCGAGCTCGGCCTGACGGCGCGCGCCGCCGAGCGCTTCAAGCGCGAAGGACGCATGGTCGCCGAGCTCGAGCATCCGAACATCGTCCCGGTGTATCGGGTGGGGCAGATCGGTGGGATCCTGTTCATCGCCATGAAATTCGTCGAGGGCCGATCCCTCGACGAGATTCTCGATGCGCAAGGCCCGCTGCCGGTGCCGGCGATCCTGCTCGTGCTGGAGGCTGCCGCGCGGGCCCTCTTGTTCGCTCACGAGCGCAGCATCGTCCACCGCGACGTGAAGGCTGCGAACATCTTGATCGATCGCGACGGGCGCGTGATGATGACGGATTTCGGCGTCGCGCTGCGTGCGGCCGACGTCACCCTGACCGCGGACGGTGCGGTGATCGGGACGCCCGGCTACATGAGCCCGGAGCAATGCGCCGGGCAGCGCGCGACTCCTCAGGGCGACCACTACTCGCTCGGTATGGTGGCCTTCCAGATGCTGACCGGCACGTTGCCATTCCAGGCCGACACGCTCGCGGGCATTATGCACCACCATTTCTTCACCCCGCTGCCCGACGTGAACATGGCCCGCGACGATATTCCCCCAGAGCTCGCCCAGATCGTTGCGCGACTCACCGCGAAGAAGCCCGCGGAACGCTATCCCACGACCCGCGACCTCCTGACGGAGATCGAGTCCATGCCGTTGGACACCGTGGCGCGTCGCGAGGCCGAACAGCTGCTGCGGCGGCTCGCCAAAGGCGACGCGGTCGCCGCGGTCACGACTCGCTCGCTGCCGGCGCTCCCGGATTCGCCGACGCTGCAGTTCGACGTTGGGAAGCGACCGCGCGGTCGCCGCTCCACGTGGTGGAAGCAGCGCGCATGGGCGGCTGTCGCGGGCGCGGCTGTCGTGCTGGGTCTGGCCGGGTGGGTGGTGTTTCGTCCCGCCGCCAGCGAGGGACACGATTCGCTCGGCGGGGGCGTTGTGCCGCAGGATTCCGTGGGGACGCAGGTGCCCCCAGCCCCCGTTTCCGCGCGCCCGCGTCCCGTTGCGACCGGGTTGTTACGACTGCTGACCACACCGAGCGACGCCCAGATCCTCATCGACGGCCGCGTGCGTGGCACGGGTGCCGTCCTCGACGTGCCGCTGGCGGCCGGCAGTCGCCGCCTGCAGATCCGTGCGCGCGGGTACATCACATTCGATACGACCATCACCATCTCGGCCGACAGCACCATGTCCCTCGGCCGCATCGCCCTGCGGATCCCCGAGCAGAAGCCGTGAGCCGGCGCGCGGCCGCACTCGGGCTCGCGTTCCTGCTGATCGTTCCCACCACTACCGCCGCGCAGGCTGGCACCGCCGAGCTGCTACAGCAGGCGCGTCAGCTGTACGAGCGGCTCGAGATCGAACGCGCACTTCCGATCCTGCGTCAGATCGTGTCGCCGGAGTGGCCGCTCGAGGTGACCAACGCGCAGCGCGTCGAAGCGTACAAGTATCTCGGTGCGGCGCTGGCCCTCACGGGCAAGCAGGATTCCGCGGTCCTCTATTTCCGCGCGGCACTGGAGCGCGACGCGTTCGCCGATCTCGATCCAGCGCAGTTCACGCCGGCGCAGGAGGGTACGTTTGCGATCGCGCGCCGGCGGACGTTCTCTGTGGGCCTGCGGCCGATTCCGGAAACGCGCGTCGATCCGCGCAGTGGCCGATTGACCGTCACCGTGGTGACGACACATGCCGCACTGCTACGCGCGACGCTCCGCGTGCTCGGTGGCACGGATTACGTGGTGCTGTATGACGGGGCGAACGCCGGCGCACGCGAGCTCGGATGGAACGGTCTCGGGCCGGACGGCCAGCTGGCGCCTCCGGGGCGTTACGATCTGTCGGTGGTGGGGCGCAGCCAGCTGGGCGCGCAGGCGGATTCACTGCGCATCTACGTGGATGTCCGCCACGAGGTCGAGCCGCTCGAAGACACACTGCCCATGCTGGGGACGGCGGAGTTGGTCCCCGAACGACACGGGGAGTCCACGGCCGGGAACGATCTCCTCAAGGGGTTGGGGGTCGCGGCCGGAGCGCTTGCCGTCGGCAGCCTGCTGGCGAACGATCGGCTCGGCACGGGGCACGACGGCCGGATCATGGTGGGCGTGGCCACGGTGGGCGGGATCGCCGCGTTCTTCTATCGTCGCGAACACCGTGAAATTCCGCGGAATGTCGCGCTCAACACTGCGCGCCGCGCTGGGCGGGACGCCGCCAATGCGGCAATCCGCTCGCGCAACGCCGACCGCATCGCTCGCACGATACTCCTGATTACACCGGCCAGCGCACCCGCGGTACGGCCATGAGCCGGGCGGGTCCCATCGTGCTCGCCGGATTGCTGCTGCCGGCGATTGTCTCGGCACAAGGGATCGAGTGGAGCGGCCTCGTCACGGTGGCCCATGGCGATCACCGCGTCGACCCCGGTCTCGGCGTGGAGCGCGCGACTGGACTGCTCGTGGGCGGTGTGGTGCGCCTGGAACGCCGGGGCATCGCGCTCGAGCTGTCGGGCGTAACCGGGCACCTCACGGCGGTGCAGGGAAGCGGTGGCATCGATCGGGATGTCTCGCAACTCGGTGCACTCGCACAGTTCGCGCCACTCCCGTGGCTGGTGCTCGAGAGCGGCATCACGTTTCGCAGCTTTGGGACGGTAGTGGCACGGCAGCGGTGGACGTTGGTGCGTGCCGGTGCCGAGGCCCGAGTCCCGCTGAGCGGTGAGACCTTCTGGGCTCTGGGTCACGCGCACCTCCTGCCGATGGTCTCCGTCAACGGCCTGCCCAATGCCGCGATGTCGTTCGATGCCGGGACGGGACTCGCGTATCGGCGCGGTCGATTCGTCTTCGACCTCACGTACACGTTGGAGCGCTGTGACTTTCCGTCGCAGGGAAGTACGCGTCGCAGCGAGCAGCTGGGCACGATCGCACTTCGCGGCGGTGTGGAGTTGCGACTGCATTAAGGTCGACCCCGCGCCGCGTGACGCGAGTCACCCGTTCGCCGACATGCGACGCCAATGTGGAACGCACACGACACGCGATCACCTGTCCAGAACTCGTCAAGCCGAAATCCCATGCAACCTTTCCCGCCATCGCTGCGTCTTACCCTCTGAATGATTCGAACATGTCTCTAGCTGGAGGATGAGATGCGCGGCCTGACCCTGTTGATCGCGACGATCCTGACCTTCGGATACGGCTTCGCCGCCCAAGCCGCCATGACCCTCGAGCGCGCGCAGACCTATGCCCGCGTGGCTCGAACGGTCGAAACCGTGAACCCGGTAACAGACCCGAACCGCGTTTGGTACGGGGGGATGCTGGACCCGATTACCGTCGAGGCTCCCGCCCCTCCAGCCCTGAAATGCTCGGTTGCGTAGGGATTCGCGCCGCCCGCGCCGCCCGCGCCGCCCGCCCAGTTCCGGCGGGCGGTCGCGTATTCGGGCGAAACTTGTAAGATTGAAGGCGCGTACCAACACATAACCATGGACATGTCACTAGATCAGTCGGCCACACCTACTCGGCGTTTCTGGCGCACGTGGCGTCGCGAGATCATCCGCGGCGGCGTGCTCTTTGGTCTCGTCGTCGGGACCGGTCTCTTCATCCGCAGCGTCCGCATTCGCGTCCCGTCCCCGCTGGGCGCCCTCGGGTCGTTCGGCGATTTCAACTGGGGCGACGGGGACGGCGGCGATCTCTTTGGGCGCGGCCGCCAGGTTGGCGATGCGTGGGAATACCGGGCGCTCATCAAGCCGACGCAGCACGTCTGGATCCGCAACACGAACGGTCCGATCGAAGTCGTCGCCGGAACGGGCGACAGCCTCGTGATCAATGTCGAGAAGAGCTGGCGCAACTCCGACCCACAGAGCGTGCAGCTGATTCCCGTGCTCACCGAGCGAGGACTGACCGTCTGCGCCGTGTGGGAAGCGCGCGATCAGCGCTGCAACGAGGGCGGCGACTATCGCATGAACGGCGTGAAGAAGAACGACGTCGCAGTGCGCTTCACCGTGCAGCTGCCGCGCAGCGTTCCGGTCGATGTGTCGACCGTGAACGGCGGCCTGGAAATCGACGGCGTGAGCGCGCCGGTCGAAGCCGCGACGGTCAACGGCCGCATCGTGGTGAATACGTCGACCGGTCCGGTTCAGGCGACGACGGTGAACGGCAGCATCGAAGCGAACATGCAGGCGCTGACGAGCGGCGATGTCCGGCTCACCACCGTGAACGGTTCGGTGAGCGCGGGGCTGCCACAGCAAATCAACGCGAACGTGGATGCCGAAACGGTGAACGGCCGCGTCGAGACCGACTTCCCGGTGAAGATCACCGGCAAGATCAGCACGCGGCACCTGCGCGGCACGATCGGGACCGGCGGTCCGACGTTGAAGCTCCTCACCGTGAACGGGTCGATCACGTTACACGAAGCGGACGCCAACCCCAACCCGAATCCGGAGCCGCATCGGGGGCACCGGCCGCATCCGCGGACGCCGCCCCCGGCGGAACGGCCCTAGATCGTCGACGCGGGCATGCTCCGCCCGATGCTGTAGGGCCACCGGCCCGGATACAAAGTCGCCAGCCCGTAGAACATGAGGCACGCGCCGGTGAGCGCGATGTTCTTCCAGAAGTGCGCCGCTTGATTCGCCGCCATCATCGGATCGGCAATTCCCCAAAACTTGTGTACCGTGAATGCCGCGGGGATGAGAAATGCCGCGATGAGCAGCGATCCCCACTGCGCCTTTACGCCGAGCAGGATGCTGAGTCCGCCCGCGAGGAGCATCAGACCGGAGAGGGCAGTGAGCAGCGTTGGCGCGGGAACGCCTGATGC
>Ga0307290_10000692_pt1 | contig 11075 bp, 12 predicted proteins | sample ER_DNA_144_FD_194472 | JGI IMG/M metagenome (GOLD analysis project Ga0307290, IMG submission 194472) | Bulk soil microbial communities from the East River watershed near Crested Butte, Colorado, United States - ER_DNA_144 | ecosystem: Environmental > Terrestrial > Soil > Floodplain | place... | reverse complement strand
CGGCGAGGAGCGCCTGCCCCACGCCGAGGATGCCGATTCGCGCCAGCGGCAGCTGACGCGTATGGGGAACGCGGCAGGCGGCGCGGGTCTCGCGCTGCTCATGAAGGGCCGCCGCGAAGACGCTTCCGACTGGCTGCACCGTGCGGCCGAGCGGTATCGGGAGAGCTTCGCCGACGCGCCTGCGGGCAGCTGGGGCCGGCCCATCGGCTCGATGAAGGCCCTCGTCCTCGCCGACGACTGCCCGGGTGCCGAGAATGCCGCTCGGTGGACGCTCGAGCTCGGCGCCGGCGAAGCCGAGTCTCCGATCGGACGCTACGCGGCCTCACTAGCACTCCTCATCCTCGGAGGCGACGACGAAGCTCGGCCCCTCGCAAGCTCGCTCCGCGAGCGGGGCGACTTTCCCGGCGATGTCGCCGATGCCCTCGCGACGCTCGCCTCCGCGGACCGCCTCGGCTACACGATCGCAGTCGAGAGCGTCCTCGAGTCCTTCGAGACCCGCGAGGAGTATCTCGAGGACATTCCGGCCGCGGACACGGTCATCGTGCTCCAAGCTCTCGCCGGGCGGCGGGACATCGCCGCGGAGCTCAGCTCGCCGCTACTCCCTGGGAGGATTTGAGCTGGGCGGGTGCAGGAAGGCGGTGATCACGATCGGGTCGACCGAGGGGTCCTCCATGTCGCGGCCCTTCTCGACGAGCTCCGTGATCAGCTCGATCGCCTGCTCGGGCGTCACCCGCGCAGTCACCTGAGCACTCCGAAACTGCCCTCCCTCGCGCTTCGCGAAGCCGTTCTGCACCTCGTCGAGCATTGCCCCCTGGAGATCGCCCGTCAGTCGTGAGCCGAGAAGCTGCGGCGCGACCCGGACGGTGCTGGCCACGGCTCGGTACGGCTTCTCCCTGCCCTTCCCGCCCTCCGCCCGCTCGATGAGCCCGGCTCGGAGGAGCATCTTGACGTGGAAGTGCAGATGGCCTGGATCGACGTTGAGCTTCTGGGCGAGCTCGCGGTTCGTCAGCGGCTCGGCGGCCTCACCGCCCAGTGTCTCGAGCACCCGCAGCCGGAGAGGATGGCCGAGAGCCTTGAGCTGTTCGGCTCGCTCGATGGTGAAGACATCGTCGGGCACAGAGGGGACGGCCTCCGGCATCGAAAAGCTACATATAGGATTTCAGTGTCCGTTGTCAAGTTTGGCGGCGGCGGCTCGATCGAGCAGGACGATGGTTTCTCCCTGCTCCGAGCGCAGCAAGCTCGCGGGCGTCGCGGGGTTCGGAAGGCCCGCAAACGCGCGCGCCACGGCCTCCGCCTTCGTCTCTCCAAGGACGAGAAAGACGACGCGGTCGGCGGCCGAAAGGACAGGCAACGTCATGGTCACCCGCTCGACGTCCTCGTGCGGGACGGCAAGCGCACGCCGTTCCCGCTCTTCGAGGGCGGGCGAGTTCGGAAAGAGCGAGGCGGTGTGCCCGTCGGGCCCGAGCCCCTGCAGCGCGAGACCGAGCTTCACGCCTACCAGAAGGCGGTCGTACTCCGCCGCCGCGGGCTCTCCGCCGAGCTCACCGCGGATCCGCTGCACCTCGCGCGGCTCCCGCTCGACCCGATCGAGGAGCGTCTTCTTCACGAGCAGGTAGTTCGAGCGCTCGTCGTCGGGCGGCACGCAGCGCTCGTCGCCCCACCAGAGGCGCGCGCTGCTCCAGTCAGGCTCGAGCTCGGCGGCCTGCTCGTATGCGGGCCCCGGCGCGCCTCCGCCCGAGAGCGCGATCGGCTCGCCTCGGCGGGCCTCCTCGACGAGGAGCTCGGCCGCCGCGTGCTGCGCCTCGAGAGGAGCGTCGAAAACCCTGAGGTCGACGCTCAGGAGTCGCCCTCGGCGAGCTCCTGCGAGCGCTCCATCGCCGCCTGGATCGCGTTCAGGAAAGCCGCGCGCACGCCCGCGCGCTCGAGCTCGCGGATGGCGCGAATCGTCGTTCCGCCGGGCGAGGTGACCATCTCGCGCAGCTCGACCGGATGCATCTTCTCGTCGCGGAGGAGCTTCGCCGTGCCGAACATCGTCTGGACGACGAGCTCCGTCGAAACCTCGCGCGAGAGCCCGAGCAGGATCCCGGCCTCGATCATCGCCTCGGCCAGCAATGCGAAGTAGGCCGGGCCGGAGCCGGACACGGCGGTGACTGCGTCCATGTACGGCTCGGGAACCTGAACGACGCGCCCGACGTGCGTCAGCACTTCCTCGGCCATTGCCAGGTGATCGCCGTTCGCATGCGCGCCCGCGCACAGCCCGGCGACGCCCTCGTGCACGGTCGCCGGGGCGTTCGGCATCGCCCGCAACACCGGCACGTCGTCGCTCAGGTGCTTCTCGATCTGCGCAGTCGGCACCGCGGCCGCGACCGAGAGCACCGTCTGCTCGGACGTGAGGAGACCGCCGACCTCGCCGAGCAGCACCTCGAAGTCCTGGGGCTTGACCGCGATCACGATGAAAGCGGCGCCGGAGACGGCGTCGGCGTTCGAGAGCGTCGTCTCGACCCCATAGCGCTCGGCAAGCTCGTCGATGCGCTCCTGTCGCCTGCCGGTGACGACGATCTCGTTCGGCTTTCGCCAGCCGGCGCTGAGCAGCCCGGCGAGGAGCGACTCGCCGATCTTGCCGCCTCCGAGGATGGCGATCCGCCGTCCGTTGCCGGCCATCAATTGAGTTTAAGCCGCGTAGCGGGCCTTTACGCGCTCGCGCCGGACCTCGGGTCGGTTGAGCTTCAGCGGCACGAGGCCGCGTCCCGCGCCCACCATCAGGTACATGCATGCGAGGCCTGCCCACTCTCCGTAGCGGCCGAGGATCCGAGCCGTGTCCTCGGCCTCGACCCAGCGGCCCTCGATCGCCGAGCAGATCTTGAGGAGGCCGAGGTCGCCGACGATACCGCGGTCGAAGCGACCGAGCCCTTCCGTCCAGACGACGCCGATCGAGTACGGACCGATGCCCCGCTCGCGCTCGAGCCTCGCCGCCGCCGCGTCGGGAGGGAGCCTGCGCAGGCGTTCGGGATCAAAGGTTCGGCAGATGCGAACGAGAGCGGTCGCCTTCCGCGCCGGCAGACGGAAGCGATAGAGCTCCGCGGGAGCGAAGTTGCCGAAGTGATGAGGAAGGGGCGGCGCCTGAAGGCCACCGACCGCTTCAGTCGTTGCGTGAATGAGCCGCCACTCGATCGAGCGCGCCTCTCGCATCGTGATCAGCTGGCTGGCGATCGCGCGCAGGAGCGCGTGCGTGACCGTCGCGGTGCGGATGGGCCGCAGGCCCTTCAGGTGGCGGATCGGGCCCGCGAGCAACTCATCGTCGCGAAAGCGCTGGAGGAACGGCGTGTGGTCGTCGTCCGCGCCGAGCACGAAGCGAAGCTGTTCGAGCCCGGCCTCGGTCTCGGTGCGGAGAACGAGCCTGCCGTCAGGAAGCTGCCGAGCCGAGGCGAGCTCTCCGCCTGCGAGCACGCAGGTGAGGACGCCGTTGTCGAAGCGCCGGGTCGAGTCAGACGCGCGCCGCGCGGAAAGCGCGAGCGAGAAGGGGCCGCGCGGCCTGATCGTCGTCTCGAGCGGCACGACGCAAGCCTACGCGCCGGGACGGCTGGGTCTTCGCCTGCCGCAGGCGCTCGACGCGCTCGCGGCTGAGAAGCGACTGGGTCTGGGAATCGAGCGGATACATGCGGCTCCCTTCGACTTGGAGTATCTTGAGATCGAACTAAAAAGAAGTTAGCATAGAAGTATCTTGACGTCAAGACTCTTTCTGTTAACCTTTTCCCCGTGGCTCAGAAGGCACAAGAGCGAGACCACGTGGACCGGTTCCTGGAGTCCACCTGGCTCGAAGAGATCCCGAACCTCGATATCGAGGTGGAGGGGATCGTCGACCGGATCGGCGGCCTCGCCCGTCGCTTCAAGCGGAGCCTCAACGAGACGCTCGCCGCGTACGGCCTGAGCTACGGAGAGTGGGACGTCCTCGGTGCTCTCCGGCGAGCCGGGCCGCCCTTTCGCCGGTCGGCAGGCGAGCTGGCGGAGATCTCAGAGCTCTCGAGCGGCGCGATGACGAGCCGGCTCGACAAGCTGGAGAAGAGTGGGCTCGTGAAGCGCCTGCCCGATCCGAACGACCGACGCGGCGTCCTGATCGAGCTGACCAAGGCCGGTCACAAGGCCTGGGACGAGGCGACGGGAGCCGAGGTCGCGCGGGAGGCCCTCATCGCCGGCGTCCTGAACAAGCGCGAGAAGGAACAGCTGAATGCGCTTCTGCGTCGGCTGATGCTCCAGTTCGAAGAAGATGAGCACCGTGGCTGACCCGATCGATCCGGGCGTAGACATCGGGCATGTCCACCTCAAGGTCGCGGACATCGATCGCTCGCTCGCCTTCTACCGGGACGTCCTTGGCTTCGAGGAGCAGCAGCGCTACGGCGACCAAGCCGCCTTTATCTCGGCTGGCGGCTACCACCACCACATCGGCCTCAACACGTGGGAGTCGAAGGGCGGCTCGCCGCCGCCGCCAGGGACGACCGGCCTCTACCACGTCGCCATCCGCTACCCGTCGCGCGCGGCGCTCGCCAACGCGCTCAAGCGGCTTGTCGAGAACCGCATCCCGGTCACCGGCGCCTCGGATCACGGTGTCAGCGAGGCGATCTACCTCAACGATCCCGACGGGAACGGGATCGAGCTCTACCGCGATCGCCCGCAGGAGGAGTGGCCGCGGCCTCCCGAGGGCACGGGCGTCGCGATGACGACCCAGCCGCTCGACCTGGAAGCGCTGCTCGCCGACGCCGATGCCTGAGACTTCACAAGACCCTTGGGCCGCGTGGGTCCTCGAGCGCCGCTTCACCGATCCGGAGCAGGCCGAGCAGGCGATGCGCAACCTCGTGTCGATCCGCGAGCGGGTGCTCGAGGGCGCGAGCATCCGCGAGGGCGACGTCGTCCTGGATGTCGGGGCAGGCGATGGGTTGATCGCGTTCGCAGCCCTGCCGCTCGTCGGCGAGAGCGGAAAGGTGATCTTCAGCGACGTCTCGCAGGAGCTGCTCGATGTCAGCCGAGGCCTCGCCCGGGAGCTCGACGCGCCCGACCGCTGCGAGTTCCTGCTCGCGCGAGCCGAAGACCTCGGGCCGGTGGCCGACGCCTCGGTCGACGTGGTCACGACTCGCTCGGTCGTCATCTACGTCGAGCAGAAGCAGCGTGCGTTCGACGCCTTCCACCGCGTGCTCAGGCCCGGCGGCAGGCTCTCTATGTTCGAGCCGATCAACAGCTTCGGCCATCCCGAGCCCGAGGCGCAGTACCTCGGCTTCGACCTGGCCCCCGTCGCGGCTCTCGTCGGGCGCGTGAAAGACGCCTACGAGCGCCTCTCGAAGGGCGGCGACTCGACCCTGCTCGACTTCGACGAGCGCGACCTGCTCGCGTTCGTAGACCGCGCGGGCTTCAACAAGGTCGAGCTCACCTATGAGGCCGGGCTCGAGTACGGCGCCGGGGCCCGCTGGGGGAACGAGCTCAGCTGGGACAGCTTCCTCCGCATCGCGCCGAACCCGCGTGCGCCGAGCCTTGCCGAGACGATCGACGACGCGCTGACCCCGGAAGAGGCGGAGCGCTTCGTGGCGCACATGCAGCCGCTCTTCGAGGGAAAGCAGGGAACGAGCCGCTCGGCCGTCGCCTACTTGCGCGCGGTCAAGTAACGGCCAAACAGTCCTCGTTTTCGAAACAGGCCGAGGTCGCGCCGATGGCTCGCGCTGCTAAGCGGCGAGCCGCTCGAGCTCGCGCTGGGCAGCCGGAGCGGTTGGCATGGGGCGATTGCGCCGCCTCACCATCGCCCAGATCCTCGAGAAAAGCGGCTTTGGCGGTGCCTGCGCGCTCTCACGCAGGCGCTGAACGTGCTCTTCCACGAGGACGGATGAGAGCTCCAGGTGCATGGCGTCCACGCTAGAGACAGCATCGGCTGTTCGGGGAAACCGGCTGGGAAGATGGGGTGTCGGAGGTGGTGCTATACCTCCGAGAGAGGAATGGCCAAGCCCGTCGAGCAGCTGGAGCAGGTAATCATCCGGTTCGCCGGCGACTCCGGGGACGGCATGCAGCTGACCGGGGGCCGTTTCACGAGCGAGACCGCCCTGCTCGGCAACGACCTTTCGACTCTGCCGGACTTCCCGGCCGAGATCCGCGCGCCCGCGGGGTCGCTTCCGGGTGTCTCAGGCTTCCAGATCCATTACGCGGATCACGACATCCTCACTCCGGGCGATGCGCCGCACGTGCTCGTGGCGATGAACCCGGCAGCGCTGCGCACGAACCTCAAGGACCTGCCGCCGGGTGGGACGCTGATCGTCAACAGCGACGCGTTCAACGACCGCAACCTCCAGAAGGCCGGCTACTCGGCGAACCCGCTCGAGGACCGCACTCTCGACGAGTACCAGGTTCACGAGGTGCCGCTGACGTCCCTGACGCTCGAGGCGCTGAAGGACGTCGACGTCTCGAAGCGCGAGGCCGAGCGCTCGAAGAACATGTTCGCGCTCGGGCTGATGTCGTGGCTCTATACGCGCCCGACCGAGGGGACCGTCACCTTCATCGAGCAGAAGTTCGCCAAGCGGCCTGAGATCGCGGAGGCGAACACTCGCGCCTTCCGGGCCGGCTACGCGTTCGGTGAGACGAGTGAGGGGTTCGCGACGCAGTACGAGGTGGCGCCCGCGCAGATGCCGCCCGGCACCTACCGGAACGTGACCGGCAACCAGGCGCTTGGAATGGGCCTGATCGCGGCGAGCGTCCAGTCGAAGCTGCCGCTCTTCCTCAGCGCGTATCCGATCACGCCGGCCTCGGAGATCCTGCACGACCTCGCGCGCCACAAGAACTTCGGCGTCCGCACCTTCCAGGCAGAAGACGAGATAGCTGCAGTGGGTGCCGCTCTGGGCGCGAGCTTCGGCGGCGCGCTCGGCGTCTGCACCTCGAGCGGCCCGGGCATCATCCTCAAGCAGGAAACGATCGGGCTCGCGGTCACGCTCGAGCTGCCGCTGCTGATCCTCGACATCCAGCGCGCCGGCCCTTCGACCGGGATGCCGACGAAGCCGGAGCAGGCCGATCTGCTGGCCGTCATGTTCGGACGCAATGCGGAGTCGCCGGTGCCGGTCGTGGCCGCGTCCACTCCAGGCGGCTGCTTCGACACTGCGCTCGAGGCGGTGCGAATCGCCTTGAAATACCGCACGCCGGTCTTTCTGCTCTCTGACGCGTACCTCGCCAACGGCTCCGAGCCATGGCTGCTTCCGGACGTCTCGGAGCTGCCCGACATCTCCACCGAGTTCGCAACGCAGCCGAACGTCGACGGCGGATTCATGCCCTACCAGCGCGACGCCGCGACGCTCGCCCGCGCATGGGCGATCCCGGGCACGCCGGGTCTCGAGCACCGGATCGGCGGGCTCGAGAAGGAGGACGTCACCGGCAACGTCTCCTACGACCCCGAGAACCACGACCACATGGTTCGCCTGCGCGCCCAGAAGGTGGCCGGAATCGCCGCCGACATCCCCGAGCTCGAGGTCGACGACCCCGACGGCGCGACGCTCCTCGTGCTCGGTTGGGGCGGGACGTATGGGCCGATCCAGTCCGCAGCGCGCCGGCTGCGGAAGCAGGGCAAGAAGGTCGCGCACGCGCACCTCACGCACCTGAACCCGTTCCCGCGCAACCTCGGCGACGTGCTGGGCCGCTACGACAGGGTGCTCGTGCCCGAGATGAACCTCGGCCAGCTGCTGAAGCTCGTGCGCGCCGAGTTTCTCGTCGACGCGGTGGGTTACAACCGCGTGCGCGGCCTGCCGTTCCGCTCCGACGAGCTCGCCGAGGCGATCGAGGCGATGCTGTGAGCGAGAACGGCGGCAACCGGAAACCGCTCGTGCAGTTGACCGGGAAGGACTTCAAGTCCGACCAGGAGGTGCGCTGGTGCCCCGGGTGCGGGGACTACGCGATCCTCGCCGCGGTGCAGAGCTTCATGCCAGAGCTCGGCCTCCCGCGCGAGCGAATCGTCTTCATCTCCGGAATCGGGTGCGCCGCGCGCTTCCCGTACTACATGCAGACCTACGGCATGCACTCGATCCACGGGCGCGCCCCGGCGATCGCCACCGGGCTCTCCACGTCCCGTCCCGACCTGTCCGTCTGGGTTGTGACCGGCGACGGCGACGCCCTGTCGATCGGCGGCAACCACCTGATCCATGCGCTACGCCGCAACGTGAACGTGAAGATCTTGCTCTTCAACAACCAGATCTACGGGCTGACGAAGGGGCAGTACTCGCCGACGACCCCGCTCGGGACTAAGAACAAGTCGACGCCGATGGGGTCGCTCGACTACCCGTTCAACCCGGTCTCGATCGCGCTCGGCGCGGAGGCGAGCTTCGTCGCGCGCTCCATCGACACCGACAAGAAGCATTTGACCGAGGTGCTACGCCGCGCGGCGAACCATCCCGGCTCGGCGTTCGTCGAGATCTACCAGAACTGCAACGTCTACAACGACGGCGCCTTCGACGCGGTCAAGGAGCAGACCGAGAACCAGATCCGCCTCGAGCACGGCCAGCCGATCCTCTTCGGCGCCGAAAGGGAGCGCGGAGTGCGGATGCGCCCAGACGGCTCCTGTGAGCTCGTCGCAGCCGACGAGGGCGAGCTGCTCGTCCACGACGAGCACCAGGAAGACGGGTCGCTTGCGTTCGCGCTGTCGCGGATCTCGCATACGCCGCACGGCCCGACTCCGATCGGAATCTTTCGAGACGTCGAGCGCCCGGTCTACGACGAGCTCATGTCCGAGCAGCTCGAAACGGCGACGGCCGAGAGCGGACCGGGCGACTTGGCGGCACTTCTGAATTCAGGAGACACCTGGCGAATCGGTTAGCTTCGGCGCCCGCTTAGGGCGTCACTCGAGTCGAGGCGAACATTCCCTGGTGAAGCAGCCCTCCGCTGGGTGCTGACGTCAGCGCGAAAACCGGGACTGGGCGGCCGCGGACCCACGACGTCGAGACGTAGTCGCCGAGGAAGCGGCCGTTGCCGCCGTCGGCTATCCATTGCAGGGGCATCGTCTGCGCATTGAGGCGCTGCGGGCGCAGCCACGTCTTGCCTGCGTCGCGGGAAACAATCAGGCCCACGTCTACGCCACTGGGGCACGTGAAGACCGGGTCGCAGCCGACGGGCGTTTTCAGCGTGTGGTAGAGCACGGCGATTCGGGTCTTCGCGCCTGCCGTAGTCGGGTCGACGGCGAGCCCTGGCAGGAAGCGATTGACCGGAGCTCCGACGGCGCCGATCGGGACTCGATCCGGCTCGGCCCACGTCAGGCCGTCGCGCGATCGCGCCAACGCGATGTCGGCTGTGCACTCGTCCGAGAAGCGGCAGTCGCTCCACGCGACGTAGACCGTGCCGTTCCGGGCCACCTCGACCGACGGGAGCGGCGGGGCCCGCATGCCGCTCACCTGAACCTCCTCGAGCGGCGCGACGCGTACGGGAGGCGAGAACGTCGCACCACCGTCTGTCGACTTGATCGCCGCGATCTCGTTCGTACTCGTCTCGAGCGCCGCCCAGACTGCGAAGACGACGACGAGCGAGCCATCCGGCCGCACGACCGGCTGCACGCCGTTGATCACAGCGGTCGGGCGCGAGACGGTGACGGCCGTCGGCTCCGACCAGGTGGCCCCGCCGTCTCGCGACATCCGCGTTTCCATCAGCTCGCCGGTGAAGTTCATGTACGTCAGGTAGCAGCGCCCGCGGAAGCGGCTGGATCGCCAGTTGTCGCAAACGATCCACTCCTTGTCGTAGTCGTCCGCCTGGCTATGCGCGACCGTTACCGGCACACTCCAGCTCACGCCGTTCCGCGAGCGGCTGACGACGATGTCGCTGAAGCGCGCGGATACGCCGAGCGACGTGATCAGCCAGTACCGATGAACCGCGTCGTAGGCGACGACGGGATCGCTCACGCGGTCGAGGGCGCCCGGCGGCTTCGAGAACAGCGTCAGCTGCGGGAGGTGACCGGACCGCCAGGTGCGCCCCGCGTCGCGCGAGGTCGCCCACCCGATGCTCGTCGCGCCCGAGGCGAAGCGACCCGACTGAAACGTGGCGACCATCGTCGACCCGTACGCGAACGTGTCGGGCTCGACCTGTGTCTCGTGCTGTGCGTCGAAATTGCGGAATGGATCGCGCGAGAGCTGGCGGCTGACGACCTCGCAGTCGGCGGCGACCTTGTCGAAGAGATCCGCGTTGACGATGTCGCGGCCGGGCCCGCAGCGCACCCGGTCGACACGTCCGTCCCCACTGATGAGGAGTCGGTCGCTTCCGGCGCGCGCGTTGAGCCGGTCAGCGCGGGCGGTTCCGATCAACTCGTCGGGCCCGATCGTCCCGAGGATGACCGCGGCGCCGGCCACGCCGATCCCGGTCAGCACGCTCAGCGAGAGGAGGACGAGCGCCGAGACCAGGAGACGACGCATGCCGCCAACCTAATCACTCCCGGAGGGAGCTGGCTAGCGGCTACGAACGGTCGCGGGCGGCGAAGAGCTTTTCGAACTCGGGCTGCGCGAGGATTCGCTGGCGGTGCTCGTACTGCGCCCGCCTGGCCTCGGCCTTTCGGACTTCCGGCGACTTGCCGTCGCAGAAGGGGAGCTCGAAGCGTTCTGCCGGGCGCGGGTGGCGGCGAAGCTTGGTTGCGAGCCAACTGGTCACGCCGAACCTCCAAACGTCTTGGCGTGACCGCTCCGCCTATTTTCCTGTCATACGCAATATCGGCCAAGCAGGTTCACCCGGCCATCCCCCGCGGAAGTGATCTACGGGAACAAGCCGGCGACGCGCGCGATCGCCCCGCTGCTGGCCGCCGCAAACAGCGTGAATGCGGCGAGGCAGAGGAGCGTGATCACCGAGAGGACGGTGGCGTACTCGGCCATGGTCTGTCCGTCTTGGTGCGCAAGCCAGCTGTAGAGCTTCTCCATCCGAGCAGACCTCCTGAACGAAACGGTGTCGGCCGCGGCACCGAGGATTGCGGTAGAGGACGCATCGTCCATTCTGGTTCGCGCCACGATCCCCCGCGAAAGTGATCCCGGGAATGCCGACGGCGCGGCTCCGAAGAAGGAGCCGCGCCGAAGGGTGCGTCAGCGCGTAGGTGA
>Ga0307290_10000682_pt1 | contig 11189 bp, 7 predicted proteins | sample ER_DNA_144_FD_194472 | JGI IMG/M metagenome (GOLD analysis project Ga0307290, IMG submission 194472) | Bulk soil microbial communities from the East River watershed near Crested Butte, Colorado, United States - ER_DNA_144 | ecosystem: Environmental > Terrestrial > Soil > Floodplain | place: USA... | reverse complement strand
GACAAGCAGGACGGCCAGGGTCGAACCGCCGCTCCAGGCGAGCAGCCGCCAGCGAACGCGCCGGACGAGGGCGGCGTCGGTGGTCGGCTCGGAGGAGGTCGATCGGTCGGTCGGTCGCGCCGCGGGCGCGTCGGGCGCCGCGGGCGCGTCGGGGGCGTCCGTGGGACGGTCGTCGGTCATTGCTCGGCCATCCGGTATCCGATCCCGCGCACCGTCGCGATCCGGCTCGCCCCGGCCGGCCCGAGCTTGCGGCGGAGGAATGTCATGAACGCATCGACCGTGTTCGGAGTAACGGCAACGCCCAGTGGCCAGGCCTGGTCGAGGAGCTGATCGCGGGACAGCGCATGGCCAGGGTGGCGAAGGAGGCATTCGAGCAGCGAGAACTCGCGCGACGTCAGCTCGATCGGCCGGCCCTCGACAGTGACGCGGCGGCGGGCCTCGTCGAGGACGATCGGGCCATTCGTCAGGCGGGCGGCGTCGGGTCTGGCGGCGGTGCTGGCACGCCGCCCGAGCGCCCGCAGCCGCGCTGAAAGCTCCTCGTACGCGAACGGCTTCGTCAGGTAATCGTCGGCGCCGGCGTCGAGCCCGGCGATCCGGTCCGGGAGGCCGTCACGAGCGGTCAGCATGATGATCGGGGTCCGCGAGCCGCGGGAGCGGATCCGTCGGGCGACCTCGAGGCCGTCCAGGTCCGGCAGGCCGACGTCGAGGATGATCGCGTCGAGACTCGCTCCACTGTCGGCGGCCTGGAGGCCGTCGCGACCGGTCGCCGCCAGCTCGACGACGTGACGATCCTCGGAGAACAGGCGGACGAGAAGTCGCCCGAGGCGCGGATCGTCCTCGACCACGAGCAGGTGCATCGCACAGGCTTACCACGCGTTTCTGAACGAACGCTGAAGAACGACGGCCGCCCCGGGGAATGACCCCCCTCGAACGGGGCATTTGACGAATCAACGATTTTGGGCCATTATTCAAGGGTCCGCAGAGGCGAACCGCCGGTAGAGCGCAACCCGCTCCCGCCATCGCTCCGGATAGGAAACCAGCAATCTCGCTCCGGTTGTCATGATTCGAACCGTCACGAGCGAACCAGGGTCGCGATGCCGCGTTGAGCGCAACATGCGCCCGCGAGACGCGCGACCAGTAAGGACCAGGAATTGAATCCGCGTACCACGACCATGTCGGTCGCGGGCCGAAGCGTGGCGACCCGCCGCCTGCGGCGCCGCTCGGCATCCGCCAGCCGACCCTACTGCAGCACAAATGGCTGCACCAGCTATCTGATCGTCGATCCCGCGAGCGGCATCGCTCGCTGCGACATCTGCGGCTTTACCCGCCACCTCCACTGAGGGACCGCCCGGACTCAATGTCCGGGCCTTCCGCGCTCCTGCGCCGCGGCCATTTGCGCCGCGGCCTGAGCACCACCCACTGAATACCTGTCGCGCCGCACGGGATCGGACGCACCCGTCCTGATCCGTGGGGCATCATCGGCCGATGCCGACCGAAGCCACCCACACCGTCGACCGCGCCCGCCTCAGCCGCCTGATGGCCGAGGAGTCCGACCGCTTCCGGAACGCTCATCCGCGATCTGCCGAGCTGTTCGAGCAGGCGAAGCACTCGCTCCTCGACGGCGTCCCGATGAACTGGATGAGCGAGTGGGCGTCGCCATTTCCCCTGTTCGTCGACAAGGCCTCGGGCGCGAGCTTTCGCTGCGTCGACGGCCACGACTACGTCGACTTCTGTCTCGGCGACACCGGCGCGATGGCGGGCCATGGCCCGGCACCGACGATCGCCGCCGTGGAGCGCCAGATGCGCCGCGGCATCACCCACATGCTCCCCACCGAGGACGCGATCGCCGCGGGCGAGGAGCTCCGCCGCCGGTTCGGCCTGCCGCTCTGGCAGTTCACGATGACCGCGACGGACGCCAATCGCTTCTCGATCCGGCTCGCCCGCCATATCACCGGCCGATCGAAGATCCTCGTCCATGACGAGTGCTACCACGGCTCGGTCGACGAGACGTTGGCCACGCTCGACCCGGACGGACGCGTCATTGCGAGTGACGGCAACATCGGCCAGCCGGTCGATCCCGCCCTCACCAGCCGTGTCGTACCGTTCAACGACGTCGACGCCCTGGAACGGGCCCTGGCCGATGAGCAGGTCGCCGCGGTCCTCGTCGAGCCGGCCCTGACGAATGTCGGGATCGTCCTTCCCGAGCCCGGTTATCACGAGGCGCTGCGCGAGATCACTCGTCGCACCGGCACGGTCCTGATCATCGACGAAACCCACACGATCTGCGCCGGCCCCGGCGGGATGACCGCCCGGGACGCCCTCGAGCCCGACATGCTCGTGATCGGCAAGACGATCGGTGGCGGGATCCCGGCCGGCACGTACGGCATGTCCGACGCGATCGCCGAACGTGTCCGGGCGTCGATGCCCGAGCGGGCCGACATCGGCGGCGTCGGCGGAACGCTGGCCGGTTACGCCCTGTCGCTGGCCGCGATCCGCGCAACCATGGGCGAGGTCCTCAATGACGAGGCGTTCAGCCGGATGATCCCCCTGGCCGAGCGCTGGGAGGCCGGCGTGAACGACGTGATCCGGTCACGTGGCGTGCCGTGGCACGTGACTCGGCTGGGCGCCCGGGCGGAGTACCACTTTATCCCTACACCGCCGCGCGACGGCGCCGAGCAGATCGCCCACAACGACCCGCTGCTCGACAAATACCTCCACCTCGCGGTCATGAACCGCGGCGTGCTCATGACGCCATTCCACAACATGGCGCTCATGAGCCCGGCTACGACGGCGGCCGACGTCGACCGTCACACGCAGGTATTCGGCGAGGCGGTCGACGCGCTGGTCGCCTGAGGTCAGGGCTCCGGGTCGTGAGCTCGTGCGAGCGCTTCGAGCTCAGCCTCGAGGTCGAGGGGGCGACGGTGCTGGCGATAGGTCGGCGCCTCGTGGTTCAGGCGGGTGATCGCCCGATTGGCGGAATCAATGACACGCCTGAGCTCCGCGCGGTCCCGCGGACGGCCAAGGGCGGATGAGCGCGGGGCGCGTTCGAAGATCGCGTCACGTTCGGCGAGCAGCGCCCGGATCTCCTTGTCCGTCTCGATCCACGGCGGAGCGAAGCTGGCCCCCTTGAGCATCCGATAGGCCAGCGCCCAATCGCCCGCGGCGGAGTCGTCGACGAGCGGCAGCGGCTCGCCCTGGAACGGCAGATCGTCGAACGCGCCGGCCTCCTGGGCCTCGCGGATCTTGCGATCGATGAGTGCCTCGCGGGATGGCGGCGTCCAGGGTTTCGCGGCGTCGGGATCGGGCTTGGTCATCGGTGGCTGCTCACGCCGACAGCGTAAACGCCGGCCGACACGATCGTCCGCGCTGCCTAACGACCGCACCAGGTGCGCCTGACAAGAACCGCTGTTGCGACACATCGGTCGACCTGCACGCGTGGACCGAGAGCGTGACAGGCAAGCTGACGCGGCTCGCAGGTAAGGTTGGAACGTGCAGCTCGTCGACGAAACGATCATCGTCAGCGCCACGGACCTTGTCGGCTACCTCGCCTGCGACCACCTGGTGACCCTCGAGCTCGAGGCGGCGGCCGGCCGGCTCGAGCGTCCGATCCGCCACGACCCGGAGCTCGAGCTGATCCAGCGTCGGGGCTTCGAGCACGAGGCGGCCCACCTCGCGGCGCTCCGCGACGAGGGCCGCTCGATCCACGAGATCGAGACGCGCGATGCCAAGACGCCGGACGAGCTGCGGGCCGCGGAATCCGAGACGTACGCAGCGATGCGAGCCGGTCGGGACGTCATCTTCCAGGCCACGTTCTTCGACGGACGGTGGCGCGGGCATGCCGACTTCCTTCTCCGCGTCGATCGGCCGAGCATCCTCGGGGACTGGAGCTACGAGGTCGCCGACACGAAGCTGGCCCGCCGGGTCAAGGCGGCTGCCCTCCTCCAGATGTGCGTCTACGCCGATCGTCTGGAGCAGCTCCAGGGCGTCGCGCCCGCGACGATGTACGTGGTGACGGGTGACGGCGTCCGGCATCCGCATCGCGTCGCGGACTATTCGGCCTACTACCGCAGGATCAAGGCGAGCTTCGAAGCTCGCGTCTTCGGTGACGGTGCGGCGCCGGTCACCTACCCGGAGCCGGTCGATCATTGCAAGGTCTGCCGCTGGTATGGCCTCTGCGCCGACCGTCGCCGATACGACGATCATCTGTCACTTGTGGCCGGGATCAGCCGAGTCCAGCGAACGCACCTCGTCGATGCCGCGCTCCCGACCCGACGAGCGCTCGGCGCAAGCGTGCCGGGTTCGTCCGTGCCGGACATCGGTCAGCCGGCGCTGGAGAAAATCCGGAGCCAGGCACGAATCCAAGTGGAGGGCGAAGAAGCCGGCCACGTCCTCTCGGAGCTGATCGCACCGGAGCCACCGGACCCCCAGGCGAGCGGCCCAAGCCGGCGCGGCCTCGCTCTCCTTCCCGAACCATCTTCGGGCGACCTCTTCTTCGATATTGAATCGGACCCCTGGGCCCTCGAGGACGGCCTGGAGTACCTGTTCGGGGCCGTCGATGAGGTGGGCGGTGCCGCCAACTTCACCGCGCTCTGGGGACACGACCGAGCGGGTGAGAAGGCGATGTTCGAGGCCTTCATCGACCGGGTCATCGGGCGTCTCGACACCGACCCCAACATGCACGTCTATCACTACGCACCCTACGAGCCGACCGCGATCAAGAGGCTCATGGGACGCCACGCGACGCGCGAGGACGAGGTCGACCGGCTGTTGAGAGGTGGCGTCTTCGTCGACCTCTACCGGGTCGTCCGACAGGGCGTCCGCGTCTCGACCGAGTCGTACTCGATCAAGCAGGTGGAGAAGCTCTACATGCCCGTACGCGAGGGGCCGGTCACGGATGCCGGCTTCTCCGTCGTCGCCTACGAGCGGTGGATGGAGAGTCGCGATCAGGCCATCCTCGACGGGATCGAGGCGTACAACCGGGACGACTGCGTCTCCACGTGGATGCTCCGTGACTGGCTGGAGGATCAGCGTGAGAAGGCAAAGGCCGCCTATCCGGACGCCGATTGGTCCCGGCCTCCGATCGTTGACGGGGCCCCAACAGCGGAGATCGCGACGACACAGGCGGAAACCGCCGACCGGGCCCGGCGCCTGACGGAGGATGTCCCGGCCGACGCGACCGAGCGGACCGAAGAGCAGCAGGCGCGCTGGCTCCTGGCGGGGATCCTGGACTGGCATCGGCGCGAGGCGAAGCCGCAATGGTGGGCCTGGTTCACGCTCCGTGGCGCGTCACCGGAGGAGCTCTTCGACTCGCCCGACGCCCTCTCCGGCCTGGAATTCCTCGCCGACATGGAGACCATCAAGCAGTCGCGGGTGACCAGATATCGGTTCGACCCGACCCAGGAATACAAGCTCAAGGTCGGCGATACGCCGATCGATCCGGCAACGGGTGCGTCGGCCGGCACCGTCCACGACCTCGACCCGGCCGCCGGGACCGTCGACCTCCTCCGTGGACCATCGCGACAGGGCACGCATCCAGCCGCACTGATCCCGTCGCAGCCGTTCGATACGAAGCTCCAGCGCGAGGCGCTTGGCAAGGTCGCCGATCGGGTTCTCGCCGCCGGGATCGACGGCCCCGGGCCCTACCGCGCGGTTCGCGAGCTCCTCCTCCGCCGCCCACCGCGGATCGTCGGCCTGCCTGAGGGAGCGCCAGTTGCCGGTGGCGCCGAGGACATTGTCGTGGCGGCGAGGCAAATCGCCCTTGCCCTCGACCAGACCGTCCTCCCGATCCAGGGCCCGCCGGGTTCCGGAAAGACCTACACCGGTGCGCGGATGATCGTCGAGCTGGTCGCGGCCGGAAAACGGGTCGGCATCACGGCGACGGCCCACAAGGCAATCACGAACCTCGTCGACGCGACGGTCGCCGCGGCTGCCCTCGAGGGCGTCGAGCTCGGTGTCATCCAGAAGGGAACGATCGACTCGGGCTCGCGAGCGCCGGGGGTCAGTCTGACCGGTGAATCGAGTGACGTCGCACCTGCCCTGACCGCCGGCACCCATCGCGTCGCCGCCGGCACGAGCTGGCTGTTCGCCAGGCCCGATATGGCCGGAGTCCTCGATGTCCTTTTCGTCGACGAGGCGGGCCAACTGTCGCTCGCCGATGCCGTGGCGGTCGGCGGGTCGGCCCGATCGATCGTCCTCCTCGGCGACCCGAATCAGCTGCCGCAGGTTTCGCAGGGCAGCCATCCCGACGGTGCCGAGGCATCGGCCCTCGAGCACCTGCTGGGGGAAGCCCAGACCGTGCCCGAAGATCGCGGTCTCTTCCTCCCGACCACTCGCCGGCTCCACCCGGACATATGCGACTTCATCTCCGAGGCATTCTACGAGGGGCGGCTGCAACCGCACCCGGAAACGGCTCGCCAGCGCGTCGGCACCGGTGGGTTCGTCGAGGGCACCGGGATCCGCTTCGTGCCGGTCGCGCACGAGGGGAACCAGGCCCGTTCGCGCGAGGAAGCGGAACTCGTCGCCGCGGCGATCCGGGGCCTCGTCGGGAGGCACTGGACGGACCAGCGTGGCATCACCCGTGATCTCGGAATCGAAGACGTCCTCGTGGTTGCTCCGTACAACGCCCAGGTCGCCGAGATCGTCCGACGAGTCGGCGACGAATTCGGTCGACCGCGGGTAGGGACGGTCGACAAGTTCCAGGGTCAGGAGGCGCCTGTCGCGATCTATTCGATGGCGACATCGTCGCCGGAGGATGCGCCCCGCCAGATGGAGTTTCTCTACTCGGGCAACCGGCTCAACGTCGCGATCTCGCGGGCCCAGGGGATCGCGATCCTCGTCTGCAGCCCCGCTCTCCTGCGTGTTCGGTGCCACACCCCCGCCCAGATGCGGTTGGCAAACGCCCTGTGTCGCTACGTCGAGATGGCAGCGCCACGACCCGACGATGGCGGCCTCGGGCATGGACAACCGCCGGCCATCGGGCTGCGCCAGGAGCGCGACGCTGAGGAGGCGCTGACCCTCGGTTTCTGAGTCGGCGTGGCGCTATCCTCGCTGCGACCTCAGTCCTACCGAGCTCGACATGATCCGTTCGGCCCTCGAGAACGTCCTGACCCAACCGCCAATGTGCGGGTGACCGCCCCGTTCAGCGAGGCGGATCGCCTCCGTCATCGCCGCCGGGCGGTCCGCACGCTTGTCGGCGGGGTTGCCCTCGGGAGCACCGGCCACATCGCCGCAGTCACGGTCGCGACGATCGTGGCCCAGGATCTCGCGGGCACGTCGGCGCTGAGCGGCGCTCCCGGCGCGGCGGTGGTCGCCGGCGCTGCGCTCGGAGCGACGCTCCTGTCGCGGTTGATGGTCCGCCGCGGCCGACGGACGGGGCTGGCCGCCGGTTATGCCGTCGGGGTCGGCGGCGCCGTGCTCGCGACGATCGCCATCGTCGCGAGATCCATGCCCCTGCTGCTCCTCGGGATGCTGCTGATCGGCTTCGGCAACGCCTCGAACCAGCTGTCGCGTTACGCGGCGGCCGACATGTTCCCGAGCCATCGCCAGGCGTCCGCACTCGGGACGGTCGTCTGGGCGGCGACGATCGGAGCCGTCGTCGGACCGAACCTGGTGGCGCCGAGCGGCACGGTCGCCGAATGGCTCGGCCTGCCCCGGCTGGCAGGCCCGTACATCGTGCCGATCGTGTTCGTCGGCCTGGCGGCCGTCCTGTCCTGGGTCTTTCTTCGCCCCGATCCGTTCGAGCTGGCCGACCGCTCATCGGCACCTAGGACCGACGGCGCCGACGCGGCCGTCGCCGCCGACCTCGAGGCGCCGGCCTCAACCGTCGGCGACCTGCTGCGGCGACCGACTGTGGCAGCCGCGTTGATCGCACTCGTCGCCGGTCAGGTCGTCATGGTCCTGATCATGACGATGACGCCGCTCCACATGACGGCTCACGGCCACCATCTCGAAACCGTCGGGATCGTCATCAGCGGCCACGTCTTCGGGATGTACGCCCTCGCGCCGGTCTCGGGGCGGCTGACCGACCGGTTCGGCAGCGGTCCGGTGATCATCGCCGGGCTCGTGCTGCTCGCGGTCTCATCGCTCCTCGCGGCGGTCGCCCCGCCGGAGGGCGGCGCCATCCTGTTCGTCGCGCTCTTCCTGCTCGGGTACGGCTGGAACCTCGGCTACGTCGCCGGCAGCGCGCTGCTCAGCCACGGCCTCGAACTGGCGGACCGGACGCGCCTCCAGGGCACGACCGACTCGATCATCTGGAGCAGCGCCGCGGCGGCGAGCCTCGGGTCCGGCATCGTCATCGCCGCGGCGAGCTACACCGCCCTTGGCCTGATGGGTGCGGCGATCGTCATCGTCCCGATCTGGCTGTTCGCGACTCGCCGAAGTCGGATCCTGCCAGCCGGACCCTGACCGTCAGCTGCGGGGTGGCTCGCCCAGCTCCCTGACGACCCACGCGGCGAGGACGCGGGCGCAATCGGCGACCTCGGCAAGGGGCACGAACTCGTCGGCGCTGTGGGCGACCCGCACAGCACCCGGGCCGAAGATGACCGTCGGCGTGGCGCCCTCGTTGACGAGGAGGCGCATGTCCGCGCCGTAGGGCTCCCCGAGCAGCGCCGGCCAGCGGCCCAGGGTCGACTCGCACGCATCGGCCAGCGAGACCGGCAATGGGTGATCGGCCGGGATACGGGCCGATGAGAAGCGGCCACCGGTGATCTCGAGCTCGACCGGATGGTCCTTCAGGAACGGATCCGCGACGCTGGCCGCGTCGATACAGACTCGCAGGTCGGCCTCGGCATCGCGCCAGGTCTGGCCAAGCTTGACCCCGTAGCGGCCCTCGACGACGACCCGGTCGAGGACGGTCGAGGCCCACTCCCCTCCCTCGATCTTGCCGATCATCGTCGCGTAGGGCAGCCCGAGGACGCTCATCAGCGGGTCGGTCTCGGCGGCGTTGCGAGCCGTTTCATCGGCTTCGAGCGCGCGGATCAGGGTGTACAGGTTGTCGAGCGCCGACACCCCCTCGCGCCGCGTCGAGGCGTGGGCCGCCCGACCGGGCACGGTCAGTCGGAAGGTGATGGCGCCGGCGTGGGCAATCACGACGTCGAGCTCGGTCGGCTCGGTGATGATCGCCGCGTCGCCGGTGCAGCCGGCCCGGATCGCCGCCAGCATCCCCTGGCCGCCGTCCTCCTCCGACGGCACGCTGACGACGAGCAGCTCGCCCGCGAGGTCGTTCGCGGCGCCGCTCGCGACGAGCGCCCGGACGGCCGCCAGGATCGCGACGACACCGCCCTTCATGTCGCAGGCGCCCCGGCCGTACATCCGCCCGTCGCGCACCACGCCGCCCCACGGATCGACCGACCACGTCGCGAGATCGCCCGTCGGGACGACGTCGACATGACCGACGAGCAGCACCCGCCGACCACCCTCCCGACCGAGTCGACCGGTCACGATCGGCAACGAGGTCCGTGGCATCTCCGACCCGGGGAAGTCCGGGTCGGCGGCGAACGCGACCGGGTCGGTCACGATCCGCTTCGTCTCGAGCCCGATCTCCTCGAACAGCGTTTCGATCGCGTCCTGGACCGCCTCCTCGGAGCCCGTGATCGAGGGGATCCGGATCAGCTCCCGGAGGTCTTCCTCGATCCGCCCGGGATCGACAGCGTCGACCGCGTCCGTCGCAGGCGTCATCGTCGAGTTGCCGGGCGACGGGCAAGCCAGATCTGCTCGCCGCCGTAGGCCGGCGGTGAGCCGCCGTAGTCGCTGTACTCGGCGATGGGCTCGAAGCCGCTGAGCTCCAGCAGGTGGCGCATCTCGTATCGGTAGGTCCAGCGCAGGGTCAGGTCCTCGAACTCCTCTCGGACCTGCGTTCCACCTGGCGACTCCTCGGCGAACCGCCATCGCTGCGTGAACCGCTGGGCAACGGGATCGTTGGTCCGGCTCATGACGGATGCGACGACCGTGTTGCCGGTCGTCGGATGGCGGAATTCGCGCCGCTCGGTCGGCGCTCGCGGCTCGGGCGTCAGCAGGTCGAGACGCGGATCGAAGATGTCGAGAGCCAGCAGACCGCCCGGCCTGAGATGGCGGCGGATCGCGAACAGGGCGGATCGCTGTGATTGTTCGTCGGGCAGAGCCATGAAGACCCGGAACGCGGCGAAGACGAGAGCGAACCGCCGAGCGAGGCGGAAATCGGTCATGTCGCCTTCGACGAATCTGAGGCGGCGGCGGACAACGGCCGGCAGGACATGGCGGCGCTCGGCGGCCATCGCCAGCATCGGCGCGGAGCGGTCGAGCCCGACGACTTGAAAGCCGGCTTCGGCGAGGGGAATCGCGACGCGGCCGGTACCGCATCCCAGCTCCAGCACGGGACCGCCGGCCCGCTCGGCCAGACCGCGAAAGAAGGAGACGTCGTCCCCGCCCGGGATCGTCTCGTGCTGAGCGTCGTAGGTCTCGACGTGGAGACCCGGTCGCAGGTAGAAATCCGGCGCGGGCGGGATCGATCCGGCCATCGTCAGCCGCGCAGGATCGGACGGGTCAGGCATGTCGGGCCACCCGAGCCGTTCTCGCCGATCTCGCCAAGCGGGATCGCGTGGACCTCGCAACCGGCGGCCTCGAGGCCGCGCCGTGTCACCGGGTTGCCGTCGGCAACGATGACGACACCCGGCCGGACGGCGAGGACGTTGCAGCCGAGCGACCGGTATTCCTCCTCAGGGACCTCGACCCGCCGGACCCCAAGGTCGCCGAGCAGCTCCCACAACCCGACCGGGAGAAGCGGCAGGAAGACAACCGCGAGATCGTCGGCGACGGGCGAGATGACCGACAGGAGGTGGACCAGCTCCGAGGGGCCGCGCCAGTACGGGACGTCGAAGATCCGCACCTCGCCACCGACGATCTCCGCAAGCTGACGGGCCCCCGCGTCGTTCGTCCGCAGCGTCCGGCCGATGCACAGCAGGTCCGGCCGGAGCCAGAAGGTGTCGCCGCCCTCGAGGCTGCCTGGCGCCTCGATCCGGCCGGCCGTCGGGATGCCGGCTGCCGTCGTCCAGGCCTCGAGGACCCGCGGTTCGTTGGCGCGGTTCGGTTTGCCCGGGCGCAGCGGGATGGCGCCGCGATTGCTGATGAGCAGCGGGTCGAACGTGTAGACGAGATCGGGATCCTCGGTCTCGGCGTCGAGAATCTCGACCCTCGCTCCGAGCTCGTCGAGCGTC
>Ga0307290_10000679_pt1 | contig 11203 bp, 10 predicted proteins | sample ER_DNA_144_FD_194472 | JGI IMG/M metagenome (GOLD analysis project Ga0307290, IMG submission 194472) | Bulk soil microbial communities from the East River watershed near Crested Butte, Colorado, United States - ER_DNA_144 | ecosystem: Environmental > Terrestrial > Soil > Floodplain | place... | reverse complement strand
TGGCCGACACGGTACATGCGCTGGGCCTCTGCGTCGGCCCCGATGACGTCTATCTCGGCCTGCGCGGACTGCGCACCATGGGCGTGCGGCTCGCCCAGCACCATCAGGCGGGGATGAAAGTGGCGCGCTGGCTCGCCGAGCGACCCGAAATCGCCTGCGTGCTCCACCCTGCGCTCGAAAGCTGTCCCGGCCATGCCCTCTGGCGGCGCGATTTCTCGGGCGCGAGTGGACTGTTCAGCATCGTGTTCAAGCCGGTCGCGCAGACCGCGGTCAACGCATTTCTTAACGAGCTCACTCTGTTCGGCATCGGCGCATCATGGGGCGGCTTCGAGAGTTTGGCGATCCCCTTCGACTGCGCGCCGATCCGCACGGCGACCAAATGGGCGCCCGGCGGCCCCACGGTGCGTATTCATATCGGACTCGAGGAGATCGACGACCTCATCGGCGATCTGGAGCGCGGCTTCGCAGCGTTCGCCGCCGCGCGTTAGTGTCGGGAATCAAAACTTTCTGGACAACACCTCAGGCGACGCCAGGTGTCACCGCGCCTTGATATTGGAAGCCTGGATCACTCTCGCCCAGGTCTCGGATTCCGCCCGCGCGCGCCGGGCGAATTCCTCCGGCGTGCTGGCGACCGGTTCGAAACCCAGCGCGGCCAGGCGCTCCTGGATGTCGCGAAGCGCGATGATCTGGACGATCTCGCGATGCAGGAGGGCAACGATCTCGCGCGGCGTTCCAGACGGAACCACAACGGCCTGCCAGTTGTCGCCGGCGATGCCCGGATAGCCGGCCTCTGCCATCGTGGGCACGTCGGGCAGCGCCTGCGAGCGCGCCTTGCTCGTCACCGCGAGCCCACGCAGCCTGCCGTCAACGACCTGTTGCGCAGCCGGTGATGGCGATGCGAAGCAAATGGGCGTATGGCCGGCCACCGCGGCACCCACCGCCAGCCCTGCGCTGTTGAAGGGGACATGCACGAGGTCGAGGCCGAGCGACAGTCGAAACTGCTCGCCGACCAGGTGACCCGGCGTTCCCGTCCCAGGCGAGGCATAGCTGTATTTGGCGGGATGTGCCTTGATCAGGACAACCAGCTCCTCGACCGTTCGCGCCGGGACGGATGGGTGGACCGTGAGCACCAAAGTAGTGGCAACCGCGAGCGTGACCGGATCGAAGTCCTTTTCGAATTCATACGGGACTCTGTCGTAGAGCGTGGGATTGATCACGTAGCTGGGATTGACCACCAGCAGGGTGTAGCCGTCGGGTACCGCTTTGGCCGCGCGGCCCATACCGTTATTGCCGCCGCCGCCGCCCACGTTCTCGACGAAAAATTGCTTTCCCAGATGCTCTGCCAGTTTCTGCGCCAGCAGGCGCGTGATCACGTCGGTCGGACCGCCGGGCGCGTAGGGAACGATCATGCGCACCGGACGATCGGGGTATGTTTGCGCCCGCGCGAACCGCGGCACCGCATGCACGGCCATCGCAGCCGATGCCAGGTGTAGAAATCGCCGGCGAGGAAGCCTCATGGTGCCTCGCTTGCGGCGTTCAGGTGGGCCGCTGCTCCCCTTTGACTTGGGTGCGATGCATGACCCGACGGCTGCTCGGGTCGAAGGCGTCGCGCCGGTGCATCGTGCAGCGATTGTCCCACAGAACCAGATCGCCGATGCGCCACACGTGTTCCCAGGCGAATTCCGGCCGATCGACGAAACTCCAGAGCTCGTTGAGCAGCGCCTCCGATTCGGCAAGCGAAAGTCCGACCAGATAGGCATTGCGACGTCGGCCGAGATAGAGCATGCGCCGACCGGTGTCGGGATGCCTGCAGACCAGCGGATGGATCGCACCCGGGGAGGTAAGCGGATCGTCGGTCGGGGTAACGCCCTGACGCACATAGCCGCCGCTGTTGTAGGTGCCGTCGTGCTTGATCTTCAGGCCGGCGATGCGGTCCCTCAGCGGCGGCGGCAGAGCCTCGTAGACGCCATACATGGTGCAAAAAGAGGTATTGCCGCCGCTGGGCGGCACCTCGAGCGCGTAGAGCATGCTCGCCTTCGGCGGCACGTCGAGATAGGACATGTCGGTGTGCCACACCGCTTCGCCGTCGCCGAGGCTGCCGATTGGCTCGCCATTCACCTTGACGTTGGAGACGATATAAATCTCCGGCAGCCCCTCGACGAACCGGCGTCCAGTCTCCTGGATGGGCGCCCAGTCAAGATCGCCCAAGCGACGGCTGAACGCGATGAGGTCCTGATCGCTGAGCCGCTGATCGCGGACCAGCACCACCGAATGGTCATGCCAAGCCTGTACGAGGCGCCCGAACGTCGTTTCGTCAAGGTGCCTGAGGTCGACACCCCTGACTTGGGCGCCCAGCGCTGCGCCGGTTGGAATCACTTCGATCGAGCCGGCAGCACGGCGTCCGGATGTGGTCGCGACACTCAGCGTCATGGGTGCCTCCGGCATGTGGCACGAGAATGGTGCGCCCGTTTCCCGTCGGCAGCATATCATTACGTGCACTTGCAGCAACCAGGGGCGCTGCTAATCGCGGATCATAATTTTTTCAGGTCAAGCTGCTACGCGGTGGCGATCACGCAATTCAAAATAAAGATTGCGCGCATACACGAAAACTCCGAAGCCCTGCCCCAAAATGAAAACCGGGTCGCGGACATAAAGCGCATAAGCGAACAGCAGCACGCCGCCACCGATCGAGAAGAACCAGAAAGCGATCGGCATCACCATTTTTCCCGCGCGCTCGGAAGCAACCCATTGCACCACAAAACGCATGGTGAACATGATCTGGGCGATATAACCGAGCAGCACCCACCATTGGAATTTGGCCACGAAGACGTCGTGCAGGTAATTGCCGGCTGCCTGTGAGAGATCAATCAGCATTCCGTTTCACCTCCAGGACATTAGGCACGCGACGCCGGCGGCGGATGAGCCACCACACGCCCATGAGATCGAGGATGCCGATCCAAAGCCGATCCCACATGCCGTAATTCGATGTACCCGAGTGCCGCGGACGGTCGACCACGTCAACATATGCCACGTCGTAACCCTCGCGCCGCGTCAGCGCCGGAAGAAACCGGTGCAAGCCGTCAAAATAAGGCAGCGCCAGAAACAGATCGCGACGGAATGCCTTGAGTCCACAGCCGGTGTCGCGAGTGCCGTCACGCAGCACTGCGCTGCGCACGCCATTCGCCAGCCGCGATTGGACCTTCTTGAAGCCGGTTGCCTGGCGACCGGTGCGCTGCCCCGCGACAAGTCCCACACGCGGGGTGCCTGCCGCCAGCGCGTTGAACAGCGCCGGAATGAAAGCCGGATCGTTCTGGCCGTCACCATCGAGGGTGGCGACGACGTTCGCCCTGGCATGGCGCACACCGGTGTGCACCGCGGCCGATTGTCCGCATGAGACCTGATGCTTGATCTGTCGTAACCAGGAACGGCTCGCCATCAGCTCCATCAATTCGGCTTCGGTGCCATCGGTCGAACCATCGTTGACGTAGATCACCTCGAAGCTGACGCCATTGCCAAGCGCGGCGGCGATCTCGGCGACCAGCGGCGCCAGATTGCCGGCTTCGTTCCGTACCGGAACAACGACTGAAACGGCGGGCGGGGCCGCGCTTGCAAACGTTTCACTCATGATATGCCCGATATGACCGCGACGTAGCCACTCGCATTTCCTCGAATGGCGCGAGCTTCTTATGGGGCCATAAGCTGCCGGGCAACCTTTTTAATCCGTGCGAGCGATGGCCCCGGCAATGGTCGAACAATTCCGTCGGTGCCGAGCACAAAGGCAAGCCCGCGCGTGGCGAACCAGTCGCGCACCAACAGCACTCCGACCACACCGACGACGGCGCCGGCCAGTACGTCGCTCGGAAAATGCGCCGTCAGCACGACCCGGCTCACGCCGATGATGATCGCATAGGTCCACATGAAAGGCCGCGTCCACGGCCACAGCGCGCCGATGGCCGCGGCCGCCGCGAACGCGTCGATCGAATGACCCGACGGAAGGCTGGCATATTCGACGCTCCAGCTCAGCGGCCGGAAGCTGAACGGAGCCGCACTTCCCTCCACCAGCGGGCGCGCGCGCCCAATCAGCCGCTTCGCGACGCTGAAGAACAGGCCGGGGAGACCGATCGCCAGAAACAGGAAACCGAGCCGTACCGCGATGAAGGCAAGCACGCGCTGGGACATGCGCGGGAGCGTCGGCGAGGTGCAAAGCGCAATCGCGGCCAGCGCGAGTGCGATCGGCACCAGAAACCAAAACGACTTCCCGAAGTCTGTGACGTAACTGAAGATCTCGATCAGCCGCTCCGGCACGCGCTGCGCCACGGTGACGGCGCGGGCGTCAATGAAGGTCATCGTCGCCGCGATGATCGCGGCAAGAACGACTGTGCCGACGCCGAGCCGAAGCGACTGGCGCCATATCGCCTTGGCCGCGAACCTTGGCTTGCGCTGAAAGTACGCGAAATACCTGGCCGCATTGCCGCGTATCCATTGTGCGCGCGTCAGCGCAGGTTCGGCTGGCACGTGGGTGAGGCGGCGGTTCACGTTCACGACGGATCTGCCGAACGGTAGACCGCGATCGTGACCGGCTGTCCGTTGCTGATATTGATCGCATCTAAACGGGGCCCGGCAGTGTAGCGCAGCCCGACGGCTTCGGCGCGTTGGGCGAAACTGCGTTCCTGGCGTGCCTCGACGAAAGCGAATCGACATTCACCGCCGCGCAGGAATTCCGCGGCACCCGCGGTATCGGTGAGGCGGGTCGCCGTGCCGGCGAGGAAGACCAGACTCGGCTCCTGATAGCCGACGGCCGCGGCGGCCGGCTGGGCACAGCCGCTGTCGCGCAGGATGCGAGCAAGCGTCACGCTCGGGAATAATTGACCGAGCGAGGGGACCACCAAGGCGAAGATCGCAATGGCGGTCAGAACCGCGGCGGCGATCGCGCGCAGCAGCGATTGCTCGGCGCCGTCGGCTTGATAGAGCCGCCACGCCAGGAAACCCATCACCGCCGCGCCTCCCATCAAGAGCCATACCAGCAGCCCGAACTGACGCCCGATGACGGCGAGGGCGACGATGCCGGCGAGCCCCGCGACCATGGGAACCACGAACCACCAGATCGTGCCCCACACCAGCAAGGGCCGGCGCGACAACATGTGCGCTTCGACCACGCCGGCAATCAGTATTGCAATCGCGGGATAGAGCGGCAGCACATAGTGCGGCAGCTTGGTCGCTACCAGCTCCAGAACCAGCCATGAGGGTACGAGCCACGCCAGCAGGAACTTGACCGCGGGCTCGCGGCGCGCGCTCCAGACCGCCGGCGTCGCCAATGCCGCCAATGTCGCGCCCGGCCAGAAGGTCAGCCAGAACAGAACGAAGTAGGTGCCGGGCGGCGCGCCATGGGATTCCTGGCCAGCGACAACCTTGCCGAGCAAGTCCTGCCCGACCGACTCTGCAAAGAACGTATCGCCCGCGCGTCCGACGATGGCAAGGAACCAGGGCAGCACCAGCAGCGCGAGCCAGACAATCCCGACGAGCGGTTTGAGCGCCAGCGGCCAGCGGGCGGAACGATCGACCACGATCAGCGCGACCGCCGCCAGCCCAACGATCATCACGATGAGCGGCCCCTTCAGCAGCACACCGATGGCAAGCGCGCTCCAGAACACCCCCGCCAACATCCAGGCGTCAGCCGGTCGGAGCCGCTCGCGTCGATCCGGGAGATACGCCCGCGCCATGGCACCCATGGCGGCGACGACGGTCAGGAGCAGCATGGCATCGGTCTTGGCGATAAGCCGTTCGATGCCAAGCAGCACGCAGCTTGCCATCATGAGACCGGCGAGCACCGCGGCGCGGCGCGAGACGAAGGCAAGCGCCGCCCAATACGTCAGAAGAACCGCACCGATGGCGCCGACCAGCGAGGGCACGCGATAGAGCCAAATCGTGGTGAGGGCCCGCTCGAAGCCGAGCGCGCGCGCGAGCTTCACCACTCCGCCCTGCAGCCAGTAGATCCCCACAGGCTTTTTGTAGCGCACCTCATCCTGGAAGCGGATATCGATGTAATCGCCGCTCTCCACCATCTGCTTGGTGGCTTGCGCGAAGCGCGCCTCGTCACGATCGAGGGGCGGGATGCTGAAGAAGCCGGGCAAGAAGCTCAACAGCGCAACCAGCAGCAGGAGCGCGACGGCGCGCTTATGCGAACCGACTGCGAAGTCGACGATCGCCTTGAGGCTGCGCGCAGACGTCAGATGACGCCGCTCGTTATCGGCTGTGACTACCATGTCCCCTGCTGCGCGGCGCCCTGCTGCGACATTCGAGTGTGATTGCGATGACGCCAATACGCCGCCGAGCCGCGTTCCAAGTCGGGGCGGTTAGTTCTTGTAGGAGGCGTCGCGCCGGTCGAGCATCCGTCTCAACGCCGGCCATTCCATCGAGCCGTGCGGACGCTTTCTGCCCTGGGCGTCCGGCGTCGGCGACACCGCGAGCTGCGCGTTCGAACGAGCGATAACGTCTTGCGGCGGGACCGATATTTCCGCATTGCAAGCCATCGCCAGCAGCTGCGTCTGGCAGGCCTTCTCGAGACGATAGATGTTGCTGAAGGCCTGACCGACGGTCTGGCCGACCGACAGCAGACCATGGTTGCGCAAAATCATCACTTCACTGTCGCCGAGGTTTTCGACCAGCCGCTTCTGCTCATCGAGATCGACGACCACGCCCTCAAAATCATGATACGCAATCCTCGACCAGCGCATCGCGGTCTGCGTGAGCGGCAGCAATCCGCATTTGAGCGTGGACACCGCCATGCCGGCATTGGTGTGAGTGTGCAGAACACATGCCACGTCGGGACGTGCGCCGTGGATGGCGCTGTGGATGACGTAGCCCGGAAGATTGATCGAGTAGTCCGGATTCGAATTGGCGATGATGTTTCCCTTGAGGTCGATCTTGATCAGGGATGACGCGGTGATCTCCTCGTACATCATGCCGAATGGATTGATCAGAAAATGCTCATCCTGGCCCGGCACCCGCGCCGAGATGTGGTTGAGATGGAGATCGCACATCCCGAACAGATCGACCAACCGATAGCAGGCGGCGAGATCGACGCGCGTTTCCCACTCCAACGGATCGATGCGGCCCACTCCCGCGGGTTGCGCGGCGGCCGGCTTGATCCTGGGAACTGTATTCATCGCTTGTCCTCGTCGACTGGCGCGTGACGGATCACTGTTGGCTAATCTTAGCATCGGCGATCACCTGACGCCATCGCACGACGTCCGCATCGTAGATACGCTGCAGCTCCTCCGGCGTGCTCGCGCGGGGCGTAATTCCGAGACCAATGAACCGCTCACGGACGTCGGGCGCCTCGAGCGCCTTGCCTATCTCCTTGTTGAGCCGCAGCACGATGTCGCGGGGCGTCTTGGCGGGCATCACGAAGCCGTTCCACGACACCAGCCTGAAGCCGGGGACACCGCTTTCGGCGACGGCCGGAACGCCGGGCAGGAACGGTAACGGTTTGTCCGACGATACGCCGAGTGCACGCAGATTTCCCGATTGAACCTGGCCGAGCACGCCGGGCGTCGTCTCGAAGCCGACTTGCACCTGGTCGGACAACAACGCCGTCACAATCTCCCCGGTGGTCCGGAAGGGCACCGTCGTCACATGCAGACCCGTCATCGAGGCAAACAGATGGGCGGACAGGTTCTGCACGCTGCCGACGCTGATTGTGCCGATGTTGAAGCGCGACGGCTCGCGCTTGGCGGCTGCAATGAGATCGCTGACATTCTTGAGCGGGCTGTCCTTGCCGACCACGATGATGAAATCGAACAGCCCGATGGTCGAGACCGTTGCAAAATCGTTGGCCCAGTCATACGGCATCGATTTGAACAGCGAGGGGCTTGCGGCGTTCTGGCCGCTGACCAGAAGCAGAGTGTGGCCGTCCGGAGCCGCGCGCGCGACCGACGCCGCAGCGCTCATTCCGCCGGCGCCCGGCATGTTCTCGATCACCACCGGCTTGCCGAACGAATCCGACATCTTTTGCGCGACAGCGCGCGCGGCGATGTCGCCGAGGCCGCCTGGACCGAAGCCCACGACGATCTTAATCGGCCGCGCCGGATAATCCTGGGCGTTCGCCGGCGCTAAGACGCCCAAGGAGACTAAGCAGAAGCCGAGCGCGATACTGAATGCTCTCAACAAGCTGTTCCTCCGTCGATCCGACCGTGTTTTTTTTCAGGGCCAGCGGCCGCAGCCGATCCGGTGGTGCTGGCGAACGATCAGCGCCGCAGCGGCGCGAACGATGCCGGTGACATCAGCTTGGATTCCTGCTTGAGCAGATAGCCGGCTTCGGCGTTCTTTTCGAGATACGCCTGCCATTCCGGATCGGCCATCATGGCCGCGCGACGGCGGCTACGATCGGCCGCATCCTCGTAGACCCAGATATGGACATAGCTGTTGACGTCTCCGGTCTCGGCGACCAGCCACGCCAGCGGCTCGCCGAAATGCCGCTTCTGAACGGCAAGACCGTGTTTTTCATAGAGCGCCATCTGTTTTCGCAGGCAGCCTGCGCGAACGGTGTAGGTGCGGTGATCGAGCAGCATGTGCCCCCCGTCGGGTTGGAACGTTTCCGCGCAAAATCTACTATGCCCGTTCGCCGGTGCAATCACGCAGTCGCGCGGGATGAGGCCTCGCGAGAACGGCCGCTATCTATTGCAACCGCACCACGACGCTGTCGATCGCGCCGCGGCCATCCATAACGGTGAGCCGCACGAAGCCCGGCCCTTCCGGCTCGAACAACAGCGCTCGCCTTCCACGCGAAGCCGGCGCTGGCAGTCCGTTGACCAGCACCGTCAGCGCACCGGCGCCCCCCGTTACCTTGAGCGCGATCGGGTCAAGCTTGCCGGAGCCATCGCTCGCAAGCTCGAGTCGGGCGCCGTTGGGCGGGAACATGATGCGGAGCTGGGGCTCGGCACTCTCGCCCGCGAGAGCACCGGGACGGAAACGCTGCAGGGGCGGCGGCAGCTTGGCCGTCGCCGCAACGAGCGTGCCGCTGGGCGCCCGCGGCAGCGGGGCCGGCAGCTTGCCGGTGCGCGCAAAGGCATCGAACAGGATCGGCGCCGCCGCGACCCGCCCGAGCAGGCCCGGTACCGGCGCGCCGTCGGGGCGGCCGACCCAGACCCCGATGGTATGCCTGCCGTCGAAGCCCACGGCCCAGGCGTCTCGATAGCCGTACGAAGTCCCGGTCTTGAAGGCGATGCGGCCTCCGGCTGCGTTCTCCGGTGGCGGCGTGCCGAGAAGGATACTGCCCACATACCAGGCGGCAACCGGATCCAACAGCCGGCGCCCGCTCGGCGCCTCCACACCGTTGGCAACGCGCTCGGTGAGCGGCACCGTCGTGCCGAGCCGCGCCAGCCCGGCATAGAGCGCAACCAGATCGGTGAGCTTCACCCCGACGCCGCCCAGGCCGATGGCGAGCCCGGGCACTTCCCCTTCGGGCAACGCGAACGATCCGCCGGCCTGCTCGAGCCGCGCGGCGAAGCGATTGGCGCCGATCTTATCGAGCACCGCCACCGCCGGCACGTTGAGCGAAAGCTGCAAGGCGCGGCGCACCGTGACCGTGCCCTGGAACGTCAGATCGAAATTCTCCGGCGCATAGCTGCCGAAGCGGATGGGGCGGTCCTCGATCAAGGTGTCGGGGTGGATAAGCCCATCCTCGAAGCCGAGCCCGTAGATGAACGGCTTGAGGGTCGAGCCGGGCGAGCGCACCGCCGCAGTCATATCGACTTGTCCGGAACGGCGGGTGTCGAAGTAGTCCGCCGAGGCGACCCGCGCGAGCACCTCGCCGCTGCCATGATCGACCGCAACGATAGCGACCGAAATTTCGGATCCAAGCGCACGCGCGCGCTCACGCGCAAGGTCCTCGAGATTCCGCTGCAGCGCCGCGTCGATGGTCAGGCGATGCAGGCTGCGATCCGGCGCAGCCGCGATCACGGCGTCGGCCGCGTGCGGCGCCAGCATTGGCATCGGCTTGCGTCCGTCCGGCACCGGCTCATGCTTCGCGCGGGCAATCTCGTCCCAGGGAACGACGCCCGCGGCGCCGAGGCGATCGAGCACCCGGTCGCGCGCATTGCGCGCCGCGTCCGCGGAGCGGTCGGGGCGGCGCTGCTCCGGTGATTGCGGCAAGGCGACCAGCATGGCCGCCTCTCCCAGCGTCAGGCGGCGCGGCTCCTTGCCGAAGTAGGCGAGCGAAGCCGCGCGCACGCCTTCGAGATTGCCGCCATACGGCGCAAGGCTCAAGTACAGTGCCAGGATTTCGTCCTTGGAGAGCGTGACCTCGAGCTCGAGCGCACGCACCATTTGGCGCAGTTTCGCGGTGAGGCTGCGCTCGGTGCGCGGTTCGAGCAGGCGTGCGACCTGCATCGTGATGGTCGAGGCGCCGGAGATGATGCGTCCGTGACCGAGCAGTTGCGTGAAGGCGCGGCCGAGTGCGAGCGGGTCGACGCCGCGATGCGCGCCAAAGCGCTTGTCCTCGTAGGCGAGCAGCAGTTGCAGAAACCGCGGATCGACCTGTTCGCGGCCGGCGGGCAACCGCCAGCGCCCGTCCAGCGTGGTGTAGGGCCGCAGCAGCCTTCCATCCCGGTCCACCACCAGGGTGGAGAATGCAAGCCCCTCCCCCAACGGCGGCGGACCGAGCGACGCGATCCACCAAGCTCCGCCTGACAGGACCGTCGCGGTCGCGACGAACACGACGACCAGGCCCAAGCCCAGCCATCGCCGCAAGCGCGATCTGAAGCATCGGCGCGGTGGCGCCGCCGTCCGGCCGGGGGTCAACGTATCACGCAACAGAGCCGCCCTCCCCGCAGCGCCTTCCGCAATCCGCCGCTTCTCATTTCGCGGCCGTGACCTCGACCGTCCCGGTGACGGTGCGGCCAAAGCGGTCGGGGCGATACATGTCCTCTACGTAAGCCTGTGGGTGGACATACCGGCCAGGCGAAACAGCGCGCACCACATACGCGACGGTGAACACGGACGGATCGCCGCTCTTGCGCTGGAAGGCCGCGCTGAAGCGGTCGTCCCGGAACTCGGAATTCACCGGCTCCTGCGCGTCTTCGATCCAGGCAAGCGTCCCCGTGTCCCCCGACGACACCAGCCGCGGATTGTCGATCTCGAAGCCGGCGGGAAGATAATCGGCGACGATGAGCCGCCCGAACTGCGGCTGCGGTTCGGTGATCTT
>Ga0307290_10000676_pt1 | contig 11229 bp, 12 predicted proteins | sample ER_DNA_144_FD_194472 | JGI IMG/M metagenome (GOLD analysis project Ga0307290, IMG submission 194472) | Bulk soil microbial communities from the East River watershed near Crested Butte, Colorado, United States - ER_DNA_144 | ecosystem: Environmental > Terrestrial > Soil > Floodplain | place... | reverse complement strand
TCGAGCCGTTCGCAGACCGCGTGGCTCTCGTCGCCGAGCGGGAGGGAATGCTCCCCGCTCCTGTCGTAGGTCACTCGCTCGGCGGGCTGGTTGTGCTGAGACTTGCGCTGCGACGGCCGGAGGACGTGCAGGCGCTCGTGCTCGCCAGCGCTGCGGGCCTCAGCATCGGCAACGTCTGGGGGCGGCAGCTGCTCTCGATCTTCACCTCCGTTCGTCCGGGGCGGCTCGCGGGGCGTTATCGAGCGTGGGTCTCGCGGTCGACGGTGTTGCGGCGGGTCGTCTTCGGCGTCGTCTCCGTCGCCGATCCCGTCGGCTTGACCGACGAGGCTGTCGAGGGCTTCCTCGCCGCGCACCTGCTGCACACGGACGTCGACAGTGCGTGGCAGGCGCTGCGCGTCGACGACCCGCGGCAGGAGCTGGAAGGGGTCCGCTGCCCCGTGCTCGTCCTGTGGGGATCAGAGGATGCTCAGCTGCCCCTCGACGATGCGTTCGAGTACACACGCCGGCTGCGCGCGCGCCTCCGCGTCATCCCCGGTTGCGGACATCTCCTGATCGGTGAGCGTCCGGACCCATGCGCGGACGCGATCGAGCGCTTCCTAGGCGACGGCGGCTTCGAACGGCACCACCTCCGCACCTGACTCGGCGGGACGGGGCCCGAGAAACTCGATGCGGTACGCGACGACCTCGATTCGGCTTCTCTTCTCGTCGCCCTCCTCCCACGCGTGGTAGCGGAGCCTGCCCTCGACGCCGACCTTCCGTCCCTTTGCGAGGTAGTCGGCGCACAGCTGCGCCTGCTGGTCCCAGGCGGCGACGCGAAAGAAGTCGGCCTCGTCGTTCTTCCCAACCCGGTCGACCGCGAGAAGAAACGTCGCGAGCTTCTTGTCCTCGCCGAACTCGCGCAGTTCCACCTCGGTGGCCAGATTCCCCGTCAAGGTGACACTGTTCATCCCTCTGCCTCCTCGTTGTCGATAAGGACAACGTAGCCGGGAAGGCGTGACCGGTCTCTGACGAAAGCGGCTACGCTGTGTGCCGCTTCGGGGTGTGGCGCAGCCTGGTAGCGCGCTCCGTTCGGGTCGGAGAGGTCCCCAGTTCAAATCTGGGCACCCCGATGGGAGCGCGGGGGAACCAGCGGTTCCCCCGCGCGATTCCTCAGGCGGCGGTTGCCGTATGCAAGCGCTCTCGGCGGCGAAGCACGTTCAGCGTCACGAACGAGATCGACGCCGCTGCTGCGACAACGCCCAGCGCCCACCACGCGCCGCTGATGTTGTCGTCCCAGCCGAGCGCGCGATCGACCGAGAAGCGACCGGGGCCGGTGCCCGCAACCGCGATCGCGACGGTCAGCAGCAACAGATTGAACTCGTAGCCGCCCGCCGAGTTCCAGAAGCCCTTGGACCAGTGGACGACGCCGATCGCCGTCAGCATCACGACCGCGATTCCGAGCGACGCGAGCGGTGTGAGGAAGCCGGCGGCGAACAGCAGGCCGCCCGCCTCGCCGAGGCCCGCGAGGACCGCCATCGCGACTGGGGCTCGGAAGCCGACGCTGCCGAAGAAGCCGGCCGTGCCGCGGATGCCCCCGCCGCCGAACCACCCGAAGAGCTTCTGCGCTCCGTGTCCGAACATCGTCCCTCCGGCCACGAGACGCAGGAGCAAGAGCCCGTAGGCCATCGTTCCCTCCTGACTTTTGCTTTTGAAGCTTTACGAAGTGTTCCTACCGCAAGGGCCGCTATGCAAACCGGGCGCTAGTCGACGGCCCGGATCCTTCGGTCGCTGAGCCCGACCAGGAAGAGGAATGCGCAGAACGCGGAACTGGCGGCGATCAGCGTGCCGGGAGCCGCCAGTCCGGATAGCGCCGCCCAGATGCCGAGCCCGGCCGGCAGGAGCCCGATGGAGCCGAACCAGTCCATGCTGATCACGCGCGACAACATGTGCTGCGGCACGCGCTGCATCAGCATCGTGTCCCAGAGCGTGATGCCGAAGCCGATGCAGAAGCCGCGCCCGACTTGCAACGCGGCCGCGCCCGCAAACCATGGCGATAGGCCGAGCAGCGTCCCGAAGAGGCTGTTGACGAAGAAGAGGGAGTAGATCGTCGTTCCTCGGCGTCGCATCGGTGACAGCTGCGCGAGCACGACCGACCCGATCACCATGCCGACTCCCTGAAGCGTGAAGAGAAGGCCGTATGAGCCGACGCCACCGTGCCACTCCTGCTCCACGAGCTTCGGCAGCAGGACCTGGAAGGCGGCGAAGCCCACCATCAGGATCAAGGAGAACGTCCCGATCGTGATCCAGAGCCACGGCACCCGCACGACGTAACGGAGGCCCGCCGTGAGCTCTCGCCTCAGACCTTCCGCCGGCGCCCGCTCGTACACGCGCGGCCGCGCGAACGCCAGGATCGCGGCAGAGACGACGAACGACGCAGCGTCGACCGCGAAGATCGCACTCGACCCGGCCAGGCCGTAGATGGCCCCCGCGATCCCCGGGCCGACGACGAACGCGAACTGGCGTGTGACACCGATCAGCGCGTTCGCCGAGCCGATGCTCGACTCCGCGACGAGGAGCGGCAGGATGCCGCCGAAGGCCGGCTGGAAGAGCCCGCTGCCGAGCCCGTGCAGCGCGACGAGTGCGACAAGGACGCCGAAGCTGAGATGTCCGGTCGCATCGAGGACTGCCAGCCCTGCGATCACGATCGCCCGAGCGCAGTCGGAGCCGATCATCAGCAGCTTGCGCGAGTAGCGATCCGCGAGCACGCCCCCGATCAGCAGTGTCGCGACGAGCCCGAGCGCCTCGACCATCAGCACGATCCCGAGCGAGCTCGCCTCGTTCGTGAGGGTGAACGCGCGCCAGCCGAGTGCCACGATGAACGCGGCGTCGCCGATCTGAGAAACGGCCTGTCCGGCCCAGAGGAGGCGGAAGTCGCGGTGCTGGAGCGCCTCGAGGACGCGAAGCCGCGGCGGGACGCTCACCGGGGCGAGGCTATCCTGCGCCCATGCCGGACCGAATCCGCGTTGCATGCGTGCAGATGACGAGTCGCGCCGACAAGGCTGCGAACCTCGAGGCGGCCGAGCGTCTCGTCGCGCAAGGTGCGGCGACGGGCGCCGACATCGTCGTGCTCCCGGAGAAGTGGAACGGGATCGGCGACGCGGCCTTCTACCACTCCACGGCGGAACCGCTCGACGGCGGCGAGTCCGTCGTCGCGATGTCCGGTTGGGCTCGCACGCACGGGATCACGCTCGTCGGCGGATCGATCGTCGAGCTGCGCGAGGGTCGCGAGAAGCGCTCGAACACGAGTCTCGTGTTCGACTCAGAAGGGGAGCTCGTTGCGACGTACCGCAAGATCCATCTCTTCGACGTCGAGGTCGGCGGCGTCGTGTATCGCGAATCCGAATCGGAAGAGCCGGGCGACGAGGCGATCGTGGCCGAGGTCGAGGACTGGAAGCTCGGGCTCTCGGTTTGCTACGACGTGCGCTTCCCGGAGCTGTATCGCATCCTCGCGCTCGAGGGCGCGGAGGTCGTCACTGTTCCGGCGCATTTCACGACGCCGACGGGGAAGGATCACTGGCATGTTCTGTTGCGCGCGCGCGCGATCGAGAATCAGCTCTACGTCGCGGCGGCTGCGCAGATCGGCGAGACACTTCCCGGCAAACCGGCCTACGGCCGTTCCCTGATCGTCGACCCCTGGGGGCTCGTGCTCGCGCAGGCGCCCGACGAGGAGACCGTCATCTCCGCGGAGCTCGACCGCGCGCACCTGGAAGACATCCGCACGAAGCTGCCGTCGCTCGCGAACCGGCAGGCGAACGCTTACCGCTGGCCGACGCCGGTCTCACCGGGTTGACGAAACTCCGCGCGGTTCTCTTCGACGTCGACTTCACGCTCTGCCGTCCGGGGCCTGAGCTGTCGGCCGAGCGCTACGCGCGCATCGCAGCACGCCACGGAGTGACGCTCGACGCGATGCGGTACGAAGAGGCGCGCGAGGCGGCGGCTCTCAACCTCAAGCGCCATCCCGAGCTGTTGCACGACGACACGATCTGGCATCGCTTCACCGAGGAGATCTTCCTCGGCATGGGCGGGCCGGCCGAGATCGCATCGGAGTGCGCGACCGAGGTCGAACAGGGCTGGGAGGTGTCGGAGAATTTCGAGCTCTACGAGGATGCGCTGCCCGTGCTCGAGGAGCTTCGCCGCGCAAGGCTCGGCATCGGGCTCGTCTCGAACGGCATCCGCGACCTGAACGAGTTCGTCGTGCACCACAGCCTCGACGTCGACGCAGTCGTCTGCTCGCGGGCACATGGTCGTGTGAAGCCGCACCCGACCATCTTCCAGGCGGCGTTGCGACAGCTCGGTGTCGAAGCCCGAGACGCCGCGATGGTCGGCGACTCGCTCGAGGAGGACATCGAAGGAGCCCGCGCCCTCGGCATGCGCGCGGTCCTGATCGACCGCGACGAGCGCCACCCCGATGTCGAGGAGCGGCTAACGGACCTGTACGGCCTGCCCGCGGCGCTCGGACTCAGCCGGCCCGGCTGACGGCGGACTACGATCACGCCATGCCCGCCTGGCTGATCTGGGCGCTCGCCGCCGTCTTGTTGGCGGTGGGCGAGATCGTCACGCCTGGCCTGTTCTTTCTCGGCCCCGTCGCCCTCGCAGCGGTCGTTGCCGGCGTCGCGGCTGCGGTCGGCCTCGGTGTCGTCGTCCAGCTGCTGCTGTTCATCGCCGGCTCGATCGCGAGCCTGTTGCTCCTTCGCCCGGTCGCCCGCCGGCATCTGCACATGCCGCCGGCTCTTCGGACGGGCACGGCCGCGCTCGAAGGCTCGAAGGCGGTCGTCCTCCAGCGCGTCGATGCCAACGGTGGCCGCGTCCGTATCGGCGGCGAGGAATGGTCGGCGCGCGCGTACATGGACGACCAGGTGCTCGAGCCCGGCGCGCGCGTCGAAGTCGTCAAGATCGAGGGTGCTACGGCGCTTGTCTACGAGTAAGGAGAAGACATGACAGCTGGACTGATCGTCCTCCTCGTCGTCGTGGGGCTCGTGCTGCTGACACTCGCGCGGACGATCCGGATCATCCCCCAGGCCCGCGCCGGCGTCGTCGAGCGCCTCGGGCGCTACTCGAGGACGCTCACGCCCGGTCTGACGCTCGTCGTGCCGTTCGTCGACCGCATCCGCGACATCATCGACCTCCGCGAGCAGGTCGTCTCGTTCGATCCGCAGCCCGTGATCACCGAGGACAACCTCGTGGTCAGCATCGACACGGTCATCTACTTTCAGGTCACCGATCCGAAGTCGGCGACGTACGAGATCGCCAACTACATCCAGGGCATCGAGCAGCTGACCGTGACGACGCTGCGAAACGTGATCGGCGGCAAGGAGCTCGAGGAGACGCTGACGTCGCGCGATGACATCAACGCTCAGCTTCGCGGAGTCCTGGACGAGGCGACGGGCAAGTGGGGCATCCGCGTCAACCGCGTCGAGCTGAAGGCGATCGATCCGCCCGCCACGATCAAGGACTCGATGGAGAAGCAGATGCGCGCCGAGCGCGACAAACGCGCGACGATTCTCAACGCCGAAGGCGTCAAGCAGTCGCAGATCCTCACGGCGGAAGGCGAGAAACAGAGCGCGATCCTGCGCGCGGAGGGACAACGGGAGGCGGCAATCCTGCAGGCCGAAGGGCAGGCCAAGGCGATCGACACGGTGTTCAAGGCGATTCACGAAGGAGACGCTGACCCCAAGCTGCTCGCCTATCAGTACCTCCAGGTGCTGCCGCAGATCGCGCAGGGGGAGTCGAACAAGGTCTGGATCATCCCGAGCGAGGTGACGCAGGCGTTGGGACAGCTCACATCCGCCCTGCCGGGCGGGAAGCGGGACGACTCGGCCGACGCCTAGCCGCCGAGCAGAGCAGCGGCGTCGAGCACCTGGCTCGAGGCCGGCGGACGTACGTTCACCTTGATACCGAAGGCGTAGAGCTCCTCGGTCATCGACATCGTGAACGCCCCGCCGACAGCGGTGTTGAACGACATGTCGATCTTCAGCCGCCGCACTCGGCCCTGGTCGTCGATCCACGCCTCGGCCGGGTACGACGTGGTGCCCGTCACCTTGCGCACCATGTCCAACGCCTTGCGGAGCTCTTCGCTCTCTTTCGCCAGCCGCGCGAGATCGATGTTGAGCTTGTAGTGCGTCGTGAACACTCCTCGCACGTGGTCGTAGCCGACCGGATGCGCATCGGTCGACGCCATCAGCATGCGCAAGGTCTGGGAGGGATCAGCCTGGTTCGCGTTCATCAGGCTGCTCAGGTCGACTCCTTGCTTCTTTGCCAGCTTCGCCATGTCGAGCTTCAGCCATTTGTCGGACGCGATCGTCTTGAAGAGCGGCGAGCGCATGTACATGACCAGGCCGTGGCGGCCGTCCATGATCATCTGCATTGTGGGGTCGACTCCGCCGAGTTGCGCTTGTGCCTCGGCGGGGAGCGTGAAGCGCATGTTCAGCGCGCCCGAGCGTGAGCGGCCGTCGAACACGCCGCTGCCGCTGAATGCCATCCCACCGACACCGTCGATGTTCATGGTCGCCGTGAACTCGACGCGCGAGGACGTGGTGCCGACCGTCTTGCTCGCGGCGCTGGCGACCGGATCGAGCGCGAACGTGTCGCCGCCACAACCGACAAGTGCGGTCGCGCACGCGGTCAGGCAGAGCAGCGAGAGGACGCGGCGCGCGCTCATGCCTTCGAAATCGTCCCCGCGCGAGCGCCCGTCTATCCCTCGAAGGAGGCACGCCACTCGTCGGTGTGCTCTCCGAGCGCGGGCGGGGAGCCGGGGATGTGTTGCTCGCCGAGCCATTCCGCGGCTTCGGCGAGCGTCGCCACGGGGCCTGCCATCACGTCCTCTCCCTCGAAGAGGTCGAGCCAGTGGTCGAGCGCTCGTGCGCGGAACACACCGGCGAGCTCGGCGGCCAGCGCGGCCTGATCGTCCTCGTATTGACGACCGACGAGATCCTGGCGGCCGATGAGCTCGCAGAGCCGCTGCCAGAACTTTGGCTCGACCGGAGTGATGGTCAGGAAGCGCCCGTCAGCGGTCTCGTAGATGCGGTAGCACGCGAGCCCGCCCGTGAGCGTCCGCTCGGGCTCGCCGTGGAGCCGGTGCGCGGCGAGCCTGTACGCGTTGTGGGTCATTGACACCGTGATGTGGCGGCCGCGGCCGGTGCGCTCGCGCTCGAGCAAGGCGGCGAGTATCTCGACGAGGGCGTACAACGCACCGCCCGCGAGGTCGGCGATCTGCACCGGCGGCAAGGCCGGCGCGGTGTCGTCGAGCAAGCCGGCCCAGCCCGAGTAGTTGAGATCGTGGCCCACGCGCCGGTCGCCCGCCCCGAAGCCGGTGATCGAGCAGTAGACGACCGACTTCGGCACGTCCGCAGCCCCGACTCCGAGCCGCTCCGTTACGCCTGGCCGAAAGCCCTCCAGCACGACGTCGGCGCGTGCGCACAATGCCCGTCCCAGGTCGGGGTCGCGCTCGAGATCCCACACGACCGACTCCTTGCCGGCGTTGAGCGCGGCGTCCCAACCGGGAGCGACCTCGCGCAGCGGATCGCCGTCCGGCGTCTCGACGCGCACCACACGCGCACCACGCTCAAGCAGTTCGCGGCTTGCAAACGGGCCGGGAAGGTAGCGCGTGAAGTCCACGACGAGGATCCCGGCAAGTGGCTCCACTATGCTGCGTAGATTGACTGACCGGTCAACAGGTCAGGAGGACAAGCGGCGCCTCATCCTCGACGCAGCGGTGCGCGTGTTCGCGCGCAAGGGCTACCACACGTGCCGCGTCGGAGACATCGCCGAGGAGGCGGGCGTCGCACACGGGCTCCTCTACCACTACTTCCGTTCGAAGGAAGAGCTGCTCGAGACGATCTTCCGAGAGACGTGGCGCGACGTGCTCGACGCTGTGCGCTCCGTCGAGGAGTCGGACGAGACGGCCCGTGACCGCCTCGCCGGCGTCGCGAAGATCCTGCTGCGCTCCTGGCGCCGCGATCCGGACCTCGTCCGTGTGCTCGTGCGCGAGGTCACGCGCAGCTCGCACCTGCAACAGCGCATCGACGAGATCGACCAGGCCTTCGCAGGCCTCGAGCGGATCATCGCGCGCGGGCAGGAGGAGGGCGAGTTCCGCACGGACCTGAATCCGCGCATGGTGAGCTACGTCTTCTACGGCGCGCTCGAGGAGATTCTCACCGGCTGGGTCCTCGGCCAGTTGGACGACGGCGACGACCAGGTCGCCGTCGCCGAGCAGACCGTGATCGAGGTGGTCTGCGGCGGTCTCGCGCGCGACCGTGAGGCCGCCCCGCTCTAGCTCGTGGCGCAACTGACCGCTCAGGCGGCGGCGCGGGAGCCCGTCGTACGCCGCAGGCTCTTCTGGACCCTCGGCCTCGGTGCCTTCGGGCTTGCGTTCTCGATCACGACGACGGCGGCGTACCTCCCGCCGCTGCTCGACCGCTTCACGGACTCCGGCACGCTGATCGGGCTGGTGCTCGGCGCGGAGGGCGTGTTCGCGCTCGCGCTGTCGCCGGTGATCGGTCCGTGGAGCGACACGTTCCACACGCCGCTCGGGCGCCGGCGCCCGTTCATGCTCGCCGCGCTGTTCCCACTGGGGTTCTGCCTCCTACTGATGCCGTTCATGCCGAACCTGTGGACGACGACGCTGATCGTGCTCGCGTTCTTCTTTGCGTACTACGTCTACGAGCCGCCGTACCGCGGTCTGTACCCGGACCTCCTGCCGCCGTCGACGTACGGGCGTGCGCAGGGGATCCAGCATGTGCTGCGCGGAATCGCGCTCGGCTTGGCGCTCGTCGGGGGCGGTTTCTTGCTGAAGGCATGGCATGCGGCCCCGTTCGTGCTCGCCGCGTTCGTGACGACGGCGGCCTGCGGCGCGACGATCCTCTTCGTCTCCGAGGACGGTGGTCACGGCCGCGTCTTCGAGGGCGTTGCCGCCTACTTCAAGCGGAGCTGGTCGATCCTGCAGCAGGAGACGGAAGTCCGGCGGTTCCTGGTCGCGAACGCGGCGTGGGAGGGGACCTTCGCGGCGGCGCGCACGTTCGTCGTGCTGTACGTGATCGAGGGGTTGCACGAAACCAAGGCGATTTCGTCGGCGCTGCTCGGTGCCGTTGCAACCGGCTATGTGATCGCCGCGCTCATCGCCGGCCGGCTCGGCGACAGGTTCGGGATCGCGCGGGTCGTGTTCTTCGCGTCCTTCATCTACGGCGGCGGGTTCCTCGTCGCAGGGCTCGCGACGACCTGGCACAACTGGTACTTCGCGTTGATCGTGCCGGTGTCGGTCGCCGGCGGGACGGTGATGACGCTCGCCTGGGGTCTGCTCTTCAAGCTGATGCCGGCGGAGCACCGCGGCGCCGTGTCGGGCCTGGCAACCACGACGAAGGGCCTCGGGCTGCTGCTCGGTGCACCCGTCGCGGGCGCGGCGATCGACCTCGCGCGACCGTTTCTGAGCTCGACTCAGGGGTACCAGATCCTCTGGCCGGTGTGTGGGATCCCGATCCTCGCGGTGACGCCGCTCGTCGCGCGCATGATGCGCGCGGAGCCGTCCGGCAAAGTCGAAGCAACGGTCGGCTGATGCCGCTGTGGGATCAGCTGGGTGCGCTCGGGTTGGTCGCGGAGGAGTTTCGGACCGAGCGGCAGTCCGTCGACGTCTCGACGCAGTTCACGCGTGTGACGACGACGGTGGTACTCAGCGGTTCAGGACACGAGGGTCGCGGCGAGGACGTGACGTACACAGCCGAGGACCACGACTGGTTCCCCGACCCCGAACCGCCGGGCGCCACGACCCTGGGAAACTTCTCGGCGGAACTCGACGGCCTGACGCTGTTCCAAGCGGAGCCGAAGATGGCCGCGTCGGTGGACTACCGCCGCTGGGCGCTCGAAAGCGCCGCTCTCGACCTCGCGCTCCGGCAAAGCGGGCTCAGCCTCGGAGCGGCTCTTGGGCTCGAGTACCGGCCTGTGCATTTCGTCGTCTCCACCCGCGGCGACGCGTTCGCCTGGCTCGCGGCGGCGCCCCAGCTCGAGCTGAAGCTGGATCCTGAGAACGAGTGGGACAGGCCGTTCATGGAGCGGCTCGCCGCGACCGGGCGCGTGCGCGTGCTCGACCTGAAGGCGTACTACACCGGGACAGCGGTCGACGTGGTGCCAGACCCTGACCTGTACCGCAGCGTCGTCGAGCTCTTTCCAGACGTCGTGATCGAGGACGCTTCGCTCGACGGCGCGTGCGGCGATGCCTTGCGCGGACACGAGCAGCGGCTCAGCTTCGACGCGCCCATCCACTCCGTCGACGACGTGCGCGCCCTCGCGGTTCAGCCGGGGTGGATGAACATCAAGCCGTCGCGCTTCGGCCGGATCGCCAGGCTGCTCGAGTGCATCGAGCACTGCGACGCGCACGGGATCCGGCTCTATGGCGGCGGACAGTTCGAGCTCGGCGTCGGCAGGCGGCACATCCAGGTGCTGGCGTCGCTGTTCTATCCCGACGGCCCGAACGACGTGGCGCCGAGCGAGTACAACGAGGGCGACCCAAGGCCGGGTCTTCCGCAGAGCCCGCTGCCGTCGCCCTCGGGCATCCGCTTCTGACGTCCGCGCGCCCGCCGAAAGGGACCAGTCCCAGGGTCTGACCCTTGGGCAGGTGCCGTCGGGGCAGGTCCCAGGGTCTGACCCCACGACATGTCGGGAAAGGTCAGGCGCCGGTTGCGACCGGCCCGCGCTGCACCGGCGAGAGCGCCGGCGCCCACGAGCAGAGCGGCGAGACGTCGCCGTCGCGGCCGTTCAGGCTGCGGTAGCCGAGCGCATGCTCGGCCTGCATCAGCTTGTGGATCTGCGTCGTGCCCTCGTAGATGATCGGCGCGCGCGCGTTGCGGAAGTACCGCTCGATGCCGTACTCCGCCGAGTAGCCGTAGGCGCCGTGCACCTGGATCGCGAGGTGCGCAGCGCGGAACGCCGATTCGGTCGCATGCCACTTCGCGAGTGACGTCTCGCGCGTGTTGCGCAGTCCCTGGTCCTTCATCCACGCGGCTTGCATCACGAGCAGCTTCGAGGTCTCGTAGCCGAGCACCATCTCAGCGATCATGTCCTGGACGAACTGGTACTTGCCGATCTGCTGGCCGAACGTCTCTCGTTCGCGGGCGTACTCGACGGAGCGCTCTAGGCACGCGCGGATGACGCCGCACGCACCGGCCGCGACTGTGAACCGACCCTGGTCGAGCCCGTACATCG
>Ga0307290_10000671_pt1 | contig 11274 bp, 12 predicted proteins | sample ER_DNA_144_FD_194472 | JGI IMG/M metagenome (GOLD analysis project Ga0307290, IMG submission 194472) | Bulk soil microbial communities from the East River watershed near Crested Butte, Colorado, United States - ER_DNA_144 | ecosystem: Environmental > Terrestrial > Soil > Floodplain | place... | reverse complement strand
CCAAGGTAGGTGTTGAGGCCGTCGAAGATCGTCGCGAGCACGGCCTGCTCCGTCGGGGCCGCGAGTGCGAACGAGCCCGCGAGCCGCCAGTGCACGCTGGGCCAGCGCATCAGGCCCAGCATCATCGCGATGGCGCCAAGGAAGGCGAAAAACAGCGCGAGCCGCATGGCGCCGCGGCGCACCGGCGCCAGTGCCTCGAACGCTGCCACGCCTGCCGGAATCCAGATCACCGGCAGGAACGCGTAGATCGTCCAGACCGCTCGCCCGCGCGTCCCCGTGGCGAGCAGGCTGGGCAAGACGGTGTCCGCGGGTCCGTCGAGCACGTCGGGGTAGTTGAAGTTGGCGGCAAGGTAGCTGAAGACGACGAGGAAAGCGAGCGCGCCACCAGCGAGACAGATGCCGCCCCACCGAATCACGCTGGGTTGGACGAGCGATTTCGGCTCCACGCTGTAGACTACGGCGCTTTTTGGAACTGCGCGAGTCAGTAGCCGAGCATGTTGCACTCGTCCGCAGACGTGGTAGAATCCGACAGCATGACGCGCTTCACCCTCTGGATATCCTGTGCCGCCCTCGCCGCCGGCATCCAGCCCGCCCCCGCCGTGGCCCAGGCGTTTCCACCTCCCGTCGGCGACAGCGCGCGGCGCGGCTACACGGCCGACGACGTGGCGTTCATGTCGGGCATGATCTACCACCACGCGCAGGCGATCCTGATTGCCCAATGGGCGCCTACACACGCTGCGGCTCCGTCCGTGCGCACGCTGTGCGAGCGCATCGTGGCCGCGCAGACCGACGAGATCACGCTCCTGTCGCACTGGCTCAGTGACCGGCAGCAGGCGGTGCCCCACCCCGATCCCGAGCACATGATGATGCCCGGGATGGACTCCACGCACATGATGCCGGGGATGCTCACCGCCGAGCAGCTGGCGCAGCTCGATCGGGCGCGTGGAGAGGACTTCGACGCGTTGTTCCTGCGGCTGATGATCCAGCATCACGAAGGGGCCATCACGATGGTGAATCGACTGTTCGCCGCCGGCGCCGGCGAAGAGAACCCCGTGTACAAGATGGCGAGCAGCGTCTTCGCCGATCAGACGACCGAAATCGAGCGGATGCAGCGGATGCTCGCCGCTGACGTCTTCGCACCCACCACACCACGATAGGATTGTCGATGAAATCGCTTCGCGTGCTGCTCCAGGCCGTCGCCGTCGTGTCGATTACCGCCTGCGCATCGTCGGGCGGCGCGAACACTTCCACCGTCGCGCCCACACCGGATCCGCGCGTGGGCCTGAAGCCCGGGCGCTACAACGCCGGCCAGGCACAGTGGAACATGCGGCTCGTTTCGAACAACCCGTCGCGGTCCCCGTTCGATACGTCGACCAATTCCGATCTCGCGTTCTACAAGAACTACGCGATCCAGGGCAGCTACGACGGCTACCAGGTCTGGGACATCTCGAACCCCGGGCATCCGACGCTCAAGACGTCGTACTTCTGCCCCGCGTCGCAGAGCGACGTGTCGGTGTTCCGGAACCTGCTCTTCGTGTCGGGCGAGGGCACGAGCGGCCGGCTCGACTGCACCGGCGCCGGCGTGCACGACTCGGTGTCGCATGACCGGCTGCGCGGCATCCGCATCTTCGACATCTCGGATATCAGCAATCCGAAGTACCTGGCGAACGTGCAGACGTGCCGCGGCTCGCACACCCACACCGTCGTGATCGATCCCAACGACGCGAGCAACGTCTACGTCTACGTGTCCGGCTCGGCGCCGGTCCGCTCGCCCACCGAGCTGCCGGGGTGCGTCCGGCAGTCGCCCGATTCGAATCCCAACAGCTCATTATTCCGAATCGAAGTCATCAAGGTGCCGCTCGCCACGCCTGAGCAGGCCGCGATCGTGAGCTCGCCGCGCATCTTCGATTCGCTCGCGCCGCCGCCGCAGCACGGTGAGATGCAGCAGGATATCGACGAAGGCAAGCGCGTGGTGGATTCGGCGCGGGCACACGGTGGGTACGTCGCCCGGCTGTTCGGCCAGGAGCGGGTCGTCAGCAACCGGTTCGTGACGCCGATGCTCGACAGCATCCTCAAGGCACGGGGGGGCACGGGCGCGGCGACGGCGGCTGACAGCCAGGTGCTCCGCGACAATCTTCAGGGTATCCTCGACCGGATGTTCCAGGTGAACCAACGGCGGCGCACCGGCCCGAACCAGTGCCACGACATCACAGTCTATCCCTCGATCGGACTGGCAGGCGGCGCCTGCGGCGGCTACGGGCTGCTGCTCGACATCCGCGATCCCGCACACCCGCGGCGCATCGGGGCGGTGTCCGACTCGAACTTCTCGTACTGGCACTCCGCGACGTTCAACAACGACGGCACCAAAATCTTGTTCACGGACGAGTGGGGCGGCGGCGGGCAGCCGAAGTGCCGCGACTACGACAACCCGCACTGGGGCGCGGACGCGCTGTTCACGCTCGAGAACGGCCAGATGCAGTTCCAGAGCTATTACAAGATGCTCGCGCCGCAAACGGCGAACGAGAACTGCGTCGCGCACAATGGGTCCCTGATTCCGATTCCCGGGCGCGACATCATGGTGCAATCGTGGTATCAGGGCGGGATCTCGATCTTCGACTGGACCGATCCGGCGCATCCCAAGGAGATCGCGTTCTTCGATCGCGGCCCGATCGACGGGACCCAGATGGGCAACGCGGGGACGTGGTCCGCGTACTGGTACAACGGCCACATCTACAGCTCCGAGATCGGGCGCGGCCTCGACGTACTGGAGCTCGCGCCGGGCGGCTTGATTTCGGCCAACGAGATCGCGGCGGCGAAGCTCGTGCATCTCGACTATTTCAACGCGCAGGATCAGCCCAAGGCGACGTGGCCGGCGACGTTTGTCGTCGCGCGCGCGTACGTCGATCAGCTCGAGCGCTCGAACGGCCTCTCGGTCGAGCGGCTCAAGGCGGTGCGCCAGGAGCTCGCCCGTGCCGAGAAGAGTCAGGGCCAGGCGCGGCGCGACGCGTTGACGCAGCTGGCCAGCGCGCTGGGGCAGGACGCGTCGAGCTCGACCGATCAGTGGAAAGTACAGAAGCTTGCCGACGTGGTGACGGAGCTGGCGAACACGGCGGTGACTGGCGCGCAGTAGCCGCTGGCCCACTGGTCCCTCAGAACATATCAATAATTGTTGATATGTTCTGGGCGGAGCAAGTCGAAAGGCCGCGGAGCGCGGCGTGGGTAGGCGGGCCGCGCCAAAGGTCATAATGGCCCTTCACTCGATCCTGTAATTGACCGGCACGGTAATCAGCACGCGCACCGCGCGTCCCTTGACGCGTGCAGGTCGAAACATGGCTTGCAGGACGTAGGCGCGCGCCGACTCGTCGAATGCGGTATTCGGTCGCGCGACGATCTTCACCGAGGCAGGCTCCGCGCGGCCAAGGGTGTCGATGACGGCCTGCACCGTCACGCGTCCTTGCAGTCCGGCGTGCCGCAGCGCGGGGGGGTACTCGAGCGGCGGCGCGGACACGATCTCCGCGCGTTCATCGACGGTGGCCTCCGCGTAGACCTGATCGGCGGCCCGCCCATCGCCGTTCCCGCCACGTGGACACGCCGCTTCAACCTGCGACAGATGCCGGTCGAGTCCCCGGGCGTTGAAATGGATGAGCTGTGCCGATTTCCCAGAGGGATGGATCTCGAGCCGCAGGTCCGGGTTCGACACGAGCTGCCGCAACAGCGCTCGCGGATCAGGCGCGAACGCCGACGTCGAATCCGTCGAGCGACTCCACCGGCTGTCCGCCGGGGCCGCGCTGCCCCACTGGATGCGCACCGGCGTCATGACCATGTCGTCCGCGTCCAAGACCGACCCCGTCGACACGAAGACGTCGAGTTGCCTGTCCTGGCAGCGCACGAGCAGGACCGCGCGCACCTCGAAGGCGGCCGCCCGCACGGTGTTGAGCGCGGGAAGCTCCAATGTCAGCGATGGCCGGTTGGTCAGCTCGGTGACTTCCCACGGGTCCGTCGACGCCGGACGTGTCGCCCGTTGCGCGTGCCCGGCTGATGCAAGCAGGAGTGTGGCAATGGAGATTCGCAGTGTGCGCATGACGGTGCCCCCTGTCGGCTAGGGCGACCGGTTCGGCTACAACCTGAAATATCGCTTTAGATCGCGTGTCGCGCTGGTGAGCTTCGACACAGCACTGGTGTGGCTCCTGGAACCGCCGGCTCGACGAAGCCGCGAGCCGAGCCGGCGTCCGGACTAACTACAAGCCGGCAGCGTGGCGGGAGCGCTGGTCCCAAACGTGTTCCCGCGCCAGCAATTGCCGGTGCCGGACCCGTCCCAGAGCAAATCCACGGCGGGGAGGAAGGGGATGGGTGAGGCGCCGCCGTTCCCTGTCACCACGTTACGCACAATCCGCGCACGATCGGGGTTCGGCTCGATGTCGGCGAAGGCTTCGGGTGGCAGTCCCGCGAGCGCGCCGAGCAGCAGCGAGCTGCCGACGGCGATCCCCGTGAACTGGTTCCCGGTGACGGTGTTGCCGCTGACCGTCGTGGCATCGGTCCCGACGATGAGGATCCCCGAGCCCGTCGGCACGAATGATTCGAATTCGCCGGGCGTGGCGAAGTTGGGATGATTGTTGTCATGGACCCGGTTGCCGCGCACCAGGATCGTGGAGGACGTCTTGACGTCTAGGCCCGGCAGGAGCACCACCAGGATCCCCGCGACGTTGTCGAAGCTCTCGTTATTCGCCACCAGCACGTCGGAGGAATTCTCGATCTCCAGACCGTTCACGTTGGCGCTCGCGACATTGTCGGCCACGACGATGTGATCCGACTGCCCGACGTAGATGCCCGTGTCGCTGTGGCCGCTCGCCGCGCAATGCACGATCACGCCATGCGATGAAAACACGGGAAAGATGCCGTACTCGCCATCGTTCTCGGCCCGGACGTTCAAGAGTACGAAGCCGTTCACGTGCTCGAGCTTGACGCCATTTTCCTCGAACCCGGACACGGTGACGTTGACGAGGGCGAATCCGTCGCCGGCGTCCGCGACGACGATCCCGTCCTCTGCGGTGCCGGGGTTCTCGATCACGACCTGGCCCAGCCCGACGAGTGTCAGCCGCGGGGTGACGATGGTGAGCGCTTCATGGTAGGTGCCGGCGCTGATGCGGATGATGGCGCCTGGCGCGGCGGCGTCGATCGCGTTCTGGATCGATCCACCGGCCGGGACCAGCGCGGCTGAGATCTCGGCTCGATCGGCGTCCGGCGCCGCGGTGGGCGATGTGGGCGATTTGGTATCACCGCAGGCGATGGCGGCGACAAAGACGAAGGCAGAGTAGAAGCGCGCGCGGAGCATGGTGACCTCCTCGTATGGACTACGTCGAACGAAACACGTCAAATAACGAGCGTCGAGAAGACGGCGTCGAACAAAACCGTCGAACAAATCGTCGAAATGAAGATCTATTTTGGAGACTTGGCTACGGTCGCGGCGATTCCCCGCGGGACCGAAACACCGCTTGGACGGGTTGGCCGTCGAGTTTCGCCGGCTCGAACTTCAGGCGGCTCATGACTTGCACCATTCTCGCGTCCCTGTCCGGATTGCCCGATGGTTGCACGACGCGCCCCACGACCACGTTTCCATCCACCGAGATCAAGGCCGCGACCGGGATTATCGAGCTTGGGTCGGCGGTCACGCCAGAGCCGGGTTGCTCGATCGGTCGAGGGTTACTTCCAACGACCACAGATCCCGTCATGGTGACCCTCGTGGCGAACGGCACATCGCCCTCGCGCGAGACCGGTGGGCAATACATCGAGCGCTCGAGCGTCAGCGCGGGCGCGTCGCCACCGGCGATGCGTACGCGAAACGCCCACAACTCCCGCGGCGGCGCCCGGCGCACATAGTTCGCGAGAATGACGGCCGCGGCCGCGTCGTTCTTGCGGAGCGCGCGCACGTGGGCAATCGAGTCGCCCGCACTGAAGACCACACTGAACACCATGGGCTTGGAGGGTGCGGCGAACGCCGCGAGGTCGGCGATCGCGTGCGCGGAATCGACCAGCGCATTTGGAGCGGACAGTGTGGGAGGATACGTCGTTTCGCGGCAGCCGGTACCTTGCGCGGCGAGACGAGAGGACAACACAGCGACCACGATGACGGCGGTTCGAACGGTGTTCACGGGCCTCCTTGTACACCTCGAGGTTTCCATCGTTCGGGTGGCCGAGCCATCATGTCGTCAGTCGTGATCCGTGCGCCCAGAAGCAACACCCAACGAATCAGCGCGGTGCTGGCGGCCGGACGAGGTTCGGCTTGCCGTGTGCACCGGTGAAGACGACCAACACTTTGGCGGGCGTCGTGCCTTTGTTCTTCCCGTTGTGCCACGTGTTGAGCGCTTCGAGAAATGACTCGCCGGCCTTGTAGCTGTGCGTCGACCCGTCGTCCGCCTCCACGTCGATGGCACCTTCGAGGATATAGACAAAGGTGGGGTTCGGATGCATGTGACGGCCCGTCTCGCCACCTGGCCCGATGTCGAGCACCAGCGCCGTGACTTCAGCGCTGTCGGTCCGGGGATACGCGATCTGCTTGCCCGCTGCCGTGCCGCTTTGAAGAATCGGCGTGGCTTTGAAGTTCACTTGCGCCGCGAGCGGGGTGTTGACTGCCATGATGCCGAGGATCGGAAACACGGTGAGACGGTTCATGGGTGCTCCGGAATGAAGGAAGACGTTTGCGATTCTGGGGTTGCGAGAGCCGTCAGCCTGCGACGCTTCCGCTGCCACCACACGACCAACATCAGAATTGTCCCCACAGGTAACGACCACATCAGAACCCATGGTGCGACATTCCCGGACCGCACGAATCCCGCACCCAGGAGATGGAACGATGCCGGATTGAAGCGAGTGGTTCCTGTCGTCCAGTTGATGTCAAACGATCCGATCCCGACCAGCGATATCAGGATCCACGGAATGCCGAGACGTTGCACGCCGGCGAATATCGCTCCCGTCACACACGTCAGCACCGCAAGGATCGCCAGGGCGAAGTACAGGTAGTGCGTCGGTGTCTTCCCGGAAAGCGTGAAGGCGTTGGCCGCGGCAAGGGGCTGGGCCGTCGCCTCCCAACGAAAGGTCGTAATTTCCGGGGCGCCGCCGTTGCGGACGACCACGATGTTAAACAGCGCCGTCCGGCCGCCTCCCTTCGCCTCATACGTGAGGTATCCCGTCGTATCGCGTCCGGCCATGTACACCACGTTCCACCCTACGAGGGAGAACGAGTCCGCGGGAAACGGGCGGATGAAATCGCGCGCCATGGCCAAGACTTTGTTCAGCGTATCGAGGGGCGCGGTCACGCGTAGCATCGCCCGCGCCGACTCCAGGCGATCGCTTCGCACGTAGCTCATGAGCTGTCGCGCGTCGTGATCGAGCTGGTCGGGCGGTTTAAGGAGTCCACAGCTCGCGAACGGGAGTGCGAGGGCCAACGCCAGAGCCGTTTTCACAGCCACTTCGACGGTGCTGAGCGTGCGCATGCCAGTAGCCCTCCCTGCTCTAGGCTACCGCGCGTTTCGCCTGATGGCTAGCGCTCCGTCTCGCTGTAGACCTCGAGGAGCAGCCGTGACGAGTCGGGCGAGATGGTCTTCGCGTAGCGCAGCAGCGCATCCACGTCCGGCAGATCGGAGCGGCAGTTGAATTTCGCCAGGCTTTCCTTCTGCCAGTCCCCACCTGTCTCACGGAAGACGCAATCGGCCCAGCGACGGGCGTGCGCGGCGGCCTGCTCGGCAGACTCAGTCGGCGCGGGAGCCGCTGTTCCCGCGCGCACGCTGTCGATGTGGTGCTGCCACGCGGCTTTGGGCGGGCCCGCGCTTGCGGGGTCCCAGTCATACTTGATCATCAGGCACCGCCCGAGGGCATCGCCGCTCAGGCTGATGCGGCGGCAGGCGGCGAGCTCCTCGGCGCGGTCGTGCGCGACGGGCTTGGGGGCGCAGCCGGAGAGCGCCGGAAGACAGAGGGCTGACATCAGCAGCAGTTTGTGCACGCGCCAAAGGTGACGCAATTCGCGCGCTGTCTCAAGACTGCGCGAACCGTCTTTCAAGACTTGGCCACTGACTACGGACGCTGCGACTTCTTTTTGATGCTGAAGTCGATCGGCAGGTTGACTAACACTCGGACGGCGCGACCGTGAACCCGCGCAGGTCGGAACAGGGCGCCCAGAACGTAGTTCTTTGCCGGCTGGTCGAACCCCGGGTTCACCGATTGAACGACCTTCACGGATGCCGGCTCGGCACGGCCGGTCGTGTCGATAATCGCTTGGACTAGGACACGTCCCGTCACGCCAGCCTGCCGCAGCAAATCAGGATACTGCATCGCGGGACCGGACAGGACCTCCGGGCGTTCGTCGACACCGGATTCCATGAATACCTGATCGCGACTCGGCGCCACGCTCCGTGGATCCAGAAAGATCGTGACGGTGTCCGTCGACTCCGCTTCCTGCTCGCGCTCCTCTGGGCATGCCGCATCCAGCTGCTTCGTATGACGATCCAGTCCGCGGCCGTTGAACGTGATCACTTTGGGTACGGCATCGAACGGCTGGACTTCCAGACGCAGGTCGGGAGTCGCCAGCAACTGTTTGAGGAAGGGTCGCGGTTCGGGCACGAAGACGACACTGTAGTCGGGAGAGCGACTCCAGGACGTCTCCTGCGCAACGGCTGTCCCCCAGCGAACACGCACCGGCGTCGCATCGTCTTCCTCGCGCAAGACCAATCCCGTGGAGACGTAGACGACCAGATCGTGCTCGAGACAACGGATGATGAGCACCGGGCGAGCGCCGAGAATCGAAGCCGGCCGCGGGTTGATCGCCTCGAGGCGGAGCGTCACCGACGGTTCGTCGGTCATCTCGGAACGGGACGTATCGACTTCCCAGCGGTTGGTCGGTCTGGAAGGAGAGCGCCGCGGGCTGCGCTGCGCGTAGGCAATTGACGCGACCGACAGACCGAAAGCGAGGACGATCCAAGCGCCCTTCATCGGTACCAAGTCGCAACTCCCCATGTTGAGCTCAGGACTCTAGACTATCACTTCTTTGTCATCCTTTCGCCATCGTGCTACGACGTGACTGCCATCTGCGAGGGACAGGTTTTCGATAACCCTCTCTCGAGGCCGTCATGCCGCTCCCTCCGCCCCGCCCTGTCCCGCATATCAACGTGACACCGATGATCGATGTGATGCTGGTCCTGTTGCTGATTTTCATGATTCAGCAGCTGCTCATTCCGGCGTTGGCGCTGCCCAGCGCCAGGAACCCCCTGGACAAACCGAAGCCCAATGCCGTCACGCTGCGAATCGATCGCCGAGGCGTGTTTGAGCTGTCTACCGACAGCGAGTACGGCGGTAAGGGGCGGCGCGTCGAGCGAGCGGATCTCGGCGCCGAGCTGGCGCGGCTCTACGAGCAGCGGCCTGGAGATCACGTGCTGTACGTGATGGCGGACAGTTCGCTCACGTTTCGTGTGATCGATGACGCGCTGGCGATTGCGCGCGGAGCGGGAGTGCGTGTGGTTGGCGCGGTCACGGAGCGCCGAGAGCGGTAGGGCTGTCCGCCGGTAGACGCCCGACGTTAGCGAGGCGCGGTGACCACGATGCGTGCCGTTCCGACCACATTGCCGGCATTCGCGGCGATCACCACGGTGCCCGCGGCATGCGCCGTTACCAAGCCGGCGTTGGTCACGGATGCGATCGCGTCGTTCGAGGACGACCAGAGGAATGGTCGATCCAGCATGAGGGCCCCGCTGGACGCGTACGCCATCGCGGAGAGCTGGCGTTGTTCTCCAACCGCCAGCCTGGTGTCGGCCGGACTCACCACGACCGCCTGCACGAATGGCCCCTCAGGCGGCAGATCGGCTGGATGTTGCCCGTGACGTATGGCAAGTTGCCGGTATGCCGCCCGGCATCGTTTCGCCTTCTTGAAGCCGTTGGCCGCGGAAAACCCTGAGACGACTCCCCAGGCCAATCCCACCGCGACGATCCGGCCGGAGTTGTCATGCCAATCCGGCTTCGCTGCGGCTGACGCGGCGACAAGCACAGTGGCCCCCCCCCCGACAGCGTCGAGGATGGGCCCCGCATCTTGCTCGGTGCAGTTAAATGAATCCATCTGCTCGTGACCGGTCGGGGGGCCATTGGTAAGGAGAAACCCGCAACCCGTGAAAAGCAGGCTCGAGAGGCCGAGGAGGATGAGGTTCGGTTTCATGTGCGAACGGTAGCGGGCGATTGCGCGCGAGGCGGTAGTGCGCATCATCGGCGCGGTGATGGAGAGACCAGAGCGATCATTGTTTCCAACACAGCCACTCGCCGGGCTGTTGATCCGGCCGGTATGGCTGCGCCCGGCCCATGTAAATGCCGCATGTCCATCCGGGCGCCCAACGGTGGGTCGCCCGTACGCGATACGTTCTGCCCTTCACATCCTCGATGATCAACGTTACGCCCGGCGATCGTGATAAGCCCATCCCGGCAAGCTTGGCGTCGAGCGCGCGCATCGACGTCGTATAGCGGGAATCGTCCGCATAGACATTTTCTTCCGCCAGCACGAGACCGACGAGATCGAGGTGCATTGCCTCGAGGTACTGGCTCACCGCCCCTGAGTCGCTCGACGCCCTGGCGGGACTGGCGGGACCCGGTGTGCCTTCCGCGTCCTTCAAGGAGGGGCATGCCGACCGGAGTTTCGGCATGTGTCGCGCCAAGCCGCGCGCGTTGAAGGACGCGACGCGGGGCTGCTCGCGCTCGGGACGGTATTCGATCTTCAGGTCCGGGAAGTTGAGCAGCTCGAGAATGAATTCTTCCGGATTGGGCGCGAACGCCGCCGTGTAGTTGGTCGAGCGCGACCAGTGTTCCGCCGGTTCGGGCGGTTCGGTCCCCCAGCGCATGCGTATCGGCGTGGCCTCGTCCTCGCCTTCCAGCAACCCTCCGGTGTAGACCACGACGGCGAGCTCGCCGTCGGTACAGCGGATCGCGAGCGCGGGAAGTTGTTGCCGGGGCGCCCGGTTGAGCGGGAGCAGGATCGCCGTGATGGCGAGTTGATCGGTCATTTCGTCGCGTGACGTCTGGACGTCCCAGCCCGTGCTGCCCGCGGGGGCGGCCGCTGGGCGCACCGGGCGTTGCGCGTGGACAGACAGTGAGGCGAGCAGGCAGAGGCCGAGTGACGTGCAAGCGGGCCTGAGCATGGCCGGAAAATTCCTTCCTATTGCCCCGGTTGTGCGCTGAACAATTGGTTCGCGGCCTCCAACATCGCGCGCAACTTGCGAATCCCCTCTTCGTTGGTTCGTGCCGTCG
>Ga0307290_10000670_pt1 | contig 11279 bp, 7 predicted proteins | sample ER_DNA_144_FD_194472 | JGI IMG/M metagenome (GOLD analysis project Ga0307290, IMG submission 194472) | Bulk soil microbial communities from the East River watershed near Crested Butte, Colorado, United States - ER_DNA_144 | ecosystem: Environmental > Terrestrial > Soil > Floodplain | place: USA... | reverse complement strand
TCATGCCCCTCCTATCGGCCGAATTCACCAACGGCTGAGGATGGACGGTCCCCGATCATGCGGGCCGTCTGCTTACGACGCCTGGCTATAGGGGTCTTGGCAGCCTGAGGTCGCACAGGTGTTGGGTGGCTGGGTTTGGGGTGAGCGGTCATACCACGGTCCCTTGGTGGTGGGGTTGCGGGGTTGGCGTGGCCGCGTGCTGCTGCTCGAGCCAGTGGAGGAGGTCATCGGCGGGCACGGGCCGGCTGATGTAGTAGCCCTGGATCGCGTCGCAGCCGAGCGCGTCGAGTTCCTGCAGGGTCTGCAGGTCCTCGACCCCCTCGGCGACCACCCGCAGGCCAAGGTTGCGGCCGAGATCGACGGTGGTGTGCACGATCACCGCATCGCGGGTGTTGCTGGTCATCTGGGACACAAATGACCGGTCGATCTTGAGCTCGTGCACGGGCAGGGTCTTGAGGTGGGCCAGCGAGGAGTAGCCGGTGCCGAAGTCGTCAATGGCTACCTGCACGCCCATGGTGTTGAGCCGGCCGAGGATCTCCAGGGCGTGGGTTGGGTCGGCCATGATGGTGCTCTCGGTGATCTCCACCACCAGCAGCCGCGCCGGAAGGTCCCAGCGGACGAGCAGGCTGGCGATCTGGTCGGGGAAGGCGAGGTCGAGCAGGCTGCGGGCGGAGACGTTGACCGCGACGGGCAGCTCGTGGCCGGCCTGCCTCCAGTCGCGGCACTGGTGCAGCGCGGCGTCCAGCACGTAATTGGTCAGTAGACCGATGAGTCCGGTGCGCTCGGCCAGGGGGAGGAAGTCGTTGGGCGGGATCAGGCCGTGGTCGGGGTGCTGCCAGCGCACCAGCGCCTCGACCCCCAGCATCTGGCCGGTGTGAGCGTCGACCTTGGGCTGGTAGTGCAGCACTAGCTGCTGGTGGTCGATGGCGCGGCGCAGCTCCCCGAGCAGGGCCAGCCGGTCGGGGCTGTGCTGGTCGTGCTTGGGGTCGAACAGCACGAACCCGGCGTGGGTGTCCTTGGCCGCGTACATGGCGATGTCGGCGCGCTGCAGCAGCTCATCAGGGTCGCTGCCATGCTCTGGATAGAGGGCGACGCCGATGCTGGCCTCCACGTCTAAGGCCAGATCCTCCAACCTGAACGGCTCGTCGAAGCCGGCCAAGAGCTTGCTGGCGACGGCCGCAGCGCCATCGGCGGTCTGGATCCGGGGCAGCAGTACGGCGAACTCGTCGCCGCCCAGCCGGGCGACAGTGTCGACGGTTCGAAGGGCTGCCTGCAGCCGCTGGCCGACCTGGACCAGGAGTTGGTCGCCGTAGTGGTGGCCCAGGGTGTCGTTGACCTCCTTGAACCGGTCCAGGTCGATCAGCAGCAACGCGGCCGGGGCCAGTTCCCGATCGGCCTGATGGATCGCCTGGTCGGTGCGGTCGCGGAGCAGGGTCCGGTTGGGCAGGCCGGTGAGTGCGTCGTGTACCGCCTGATGATGTGTCTTGGCCGACTGGCCCTGGACTTGGGCGACCAGCCCGGCCATGCGCAACACCACCAGGAGAAACAGCACTACCGAGCCGAACGCGATCGCGCCGACATCGATCGGCTGATGGCGCAGCCCCTGCTGGACAAGCACGGCTGGGGCCATGAGCGAGGTGGTAGCCAGCAGGGCGAGGCGCCAGTGGGTGAACCGTGTGGCCTGGTCGGGGGCGACCTCCGACATTGACCGCATGGACGGATGCAGGGCGGCCGCCCCCCAGATCACATAGGACAGCAGCCAGCCGGCATCGATCAGCCCACCCTCATAGCTGCTGACAAGGGCGAGCACGGCATAGCCGATATCGGCGGCGAGCAGCAGCACCAGCGCCAGGCCGAGCAGCCGGTAGGCGGTGGTGCGGGCCCCTGGGCTGGTCGCAAGCCGAGCCACCATGGCCAGCAGCAGCACATCGCCAAGCGGGTAGGCCAGCGAGATCAGCCGCTCCAACAATGACAGCGAGGCGTCGGTGGCGATCGGCTTCATAAGGAAGGTCCAGGACAGCAAGCCGAGGCCGGTGGCGATGATGGTGGCGTCGATCAGCCCGGCCCGGTCCCGATCTGAGATCCGGCCCCGGATCAGGACCAGCAACCCCACCGCCAGGACCGGGTAGCCGCCCAGGTAGAACACATCAGCCACCGAAGGAAATGGACTTTGGTGCAGGATGGTGTCGATGACCGAATACAGCATGTCGCCGACGACGAACAGCAGCTGCCCGGCGGCGAAGCACCACCAGATCAGCGGCCGGGCCGGCCGCAGGTGACGCACTCCGACCAGGATCGCGGCGACCGATGACAGGCCGATCAGGTCATAGGCGAGGCTGCTCCACAGCCCCTCCAGGGGAAGCAGGAAGTACAGGCCGACCGCGGCCATGCCGCCGGCCAAATAGACGCGCCAGGCTCTTCCGCTCATGCGGTCCCAATCGGCAGGGCAGCCGAATCTATGAGCGCTGGCATAGCCTTCGCCGGTATTCGTCGGATCGCCGGTTGCCAAGTTCGGGGGGAGTCGGAGAGAGAACCGGACGTTAGCGTCTTGTCAGAACAGCTCGGGCTTGGCCAACTTACCGGGCATCCGCGTCCGGGTCTGCTGGACGCGTCCCTTGGACAGGACTGCGGCAGCCGATGGAATGGCGGTTGGAGAATGCCGTGACACAGCGCGAGGCCCGTGGCGGGTCCGACGCCCGATCAGCCCGAGCCAGCGCACAGGCGGCTGCGTCCGCCAGCGACATCGCTGATGCGACTCGGGACAGCGTTATCTCGGCGTTCATCCTGGGTCTGCCGAGGTTGGTGTGGCTCAGGTGGCGCTGAAAGGCCGCATTCAGCCCTGACGGCGCTCCTCGATGCGCGCGATCACCCGTTTGGCGTAGCGCTTGAGCTGGGCGAGGTCATATTCGGTGAAGCTGCGGGCCTCAGGTCCCTGAACGCAGAACGAGCCGATCACATGCCCCCTGAAGGTGACCAGGGGGACACCTGCATAGCAGCGGACTCCCTCCATGCGGACCAGTGGGCTGTCCTGCATCAGCGGATGGGTTTGCGCATCCTCCACCACGAACGGTGCACGGTTGCGGACCACGTGTTGGCAAAAGGACCACTCGGCCGGGGTGCCCCGGGTCGTGGCCATCCAGCCGTCGAGGCCGTGCGAACCGCGGAAGTACTGGGCCTGGTCGAGCACGATGCTGACCAGCGCCACCGGCAAGCCGAACTGCGCGGCGGCCTCGGCGGTGATCTCCGAAAGGATGTCGTCGATGTCCGAATCGTTGAGGCCCAGGTCGGCGATCTCCCGGAGCCGGGCGGTGTCGTCGAGCGTCTGGGCGTCGAGTGTCTGGGTGTCGGGCGGTGCGCCGCGGGAGGGGGTCGTCATGCTGAAGTCCTCGCAGTGGACAGCGCGATGTAGGTATTGACCCGGACCGCTAGTGACCGTCCGAACACGCCAGCGACGTCGGGCCGGGCGGCGAGCTGCTCGGCGATGCGCAGCAGCAGCTCCTCGTTGCCTCGCGGCCCGGCGTCCTGGTCCGGGTCGGAGGCCTCCCGCCAGGCGAAGATCGCGACGTCGGCGCCGACGAGCTTCATCAGGTCGGCGATGACCTCGGCCTCTGACGGCAGCGTCAACCCGTAGTCAGAGGGGCTCAGCTGGTCGGTGCTCATTCGTGCTCCTCGTAGCGGTGTCGATCTGCCCCGAGGCCGGCTCCGCCGCTCACCTTCTGGGCCGGCGCTACCATTTCATCGGCACGTTGCCTGGTTTGCTGGACCAGCGACGAGGGTTGAACGCCCGGCGCACCCGACCGCGTGGGCAACAGCCGCTCCAGGGCCTCCGCGGGAAGTGGTCGGCTGAAGTAGAAGCCCTGGCCGGCATGGCATCCGACGGCCTGCAAGTGGGTGAGCTGGCGGCGCAACTCGATGCCCTCGGCGACGGTCTGGATGCGGAACGCCTGGCACAGGGCGATGATCGCGTCCGGCAGCGCCGATTCCTCAGGTCCAATGCCGACATCTTCAACAAACGAGCGGTCGATCTTGACGACATCCACCGGGAATCGTCGAAGATAGCTCAGCGAGGAGTAGCCGGTCCCGAAGTCGTCGAGCGCCACCTGGGCTCCGAGGAGCTTGCACTGGGCGAGCAGGTGGATCGTGGCCTCCGTGTCCTGCATCAGGGCGGTCTCGGTGATCTCCAGGGTCAGGCGGTGAGGGTCGATACCTGCCGCATCTGCCGCTTGGCGTAGATCGGCAGGGAACGTCTCGTCCTGGAGTTGCCGCGGAGAGATGTTGACGCTCATGCCGATCTGCTCATGGTTATGGTCCCAACGGCGCAGCTGGCGGCAGGCCTCCTGCAATACCCATCGACCGATCGGCACGATCAGGCCGTTGTCCTCCACGCGGTCGATGAACTCCCCGGGACCAAGCAGGCCCCGGGTTGGGTGCTGCCAGCGCACCAGGGCCTCGACCCCGAGGATCCTCTCGGTCCCAAGGTGCATGATCGGTTGGTAGTGGATGACAAACTCGTTGCGGTCGACGGCATGCCGTAGCTCTGCGTCCAGCTGCAGCTGCTGCACGACCCGTTCATGCATGGCCTCTTCGAAGAACGTGTATGACGCCTTACCCGCACGCTTGACCGTGTACATCGAGGTGTCGGCATTGCGGAGCAGCGCATCGACGTCGTGGTCGTCGACCTCGGGGATGGCGATCCCGATACTGGCGCGGGCGAGGACCTCGCTGCCCTGCACGGTATGCGGCTCGTCCAGGACCGAGACGATGCGGTGCGCGACCGCCTCGACCTCGGCGTGGCTGCCGACGCCGTCGAGCAGCACGGCGAATTCGTCCCCACCGATCCGAGCGGGCAGGTCGTGGGCACGCAGGCAGCTCTGCAGGCGTTGGGCGACCTGTACCAACAGTTCGTCGCCGGCGCTGTGCCCCAGGCTGTCGTTGACGGTCTTGAAGTCGTCCAGGTCGAGGAAGAGCACGGCTAGGCCGGACGAGCGCCGGCGGGGGTCAAGTAGCGCCGCCTGGACTCGCTCCTGGAATTGCTGACGGTTGGCGAGGCCGGTGAGGCTATCGTGAAAGGCGTGGTGAGCGAGCCGCTCTTCCAGGGTCTTGCGTTCGCTGACGTCCCGGGTGGCCAGGACCAGCCCGGCGACAGCTGGGTCGTCAAGTAGGTTGCTGCCGACGGTCTCACCGTGCAGCCACGTGCCGTCCGCGCGGCGTAGCCGCCAGGCCACAGGGGGGAGTTGCGTGCAGCTCTGGGCAGGGCCGGCCAGGAACGGTCTGGCCCACTCCTGGTCATCGGGGTGCATTAGGTCGACGAAGGTGCTGCCTGCCAGCGCCTCGGCCTGGTGGCCGAGGACCCGCTGCACCGACGGGCTGACATAGCGGATGGATCCCTCGGCGCTGACGATCATGATGATGTCTGAAGCGTGCTGGACGAGGGAGCGGAAGCGGCGCTCCTCAGGCCCTGGGCGGTCTGGTGGCACCTCGCTCCTCTCAGCCGCCAGCGGTCCGACTGCATGCCGCCACCGCGTGCGCACCGGTCTCTGCCTCGGTGGCTATATCGGGTCGTGATCGCTGGAACTGAGCCAAGTGCCACGGGTGGTCCTGCTCGCTATATCTGTGTGGTGCGACCTCTACATCTGGCCGTGTGGTGTGCCGAAACAGCGGTAAGCGGTGGCCGCGCCAGGGCGGTCGTTTCCCGGAAGGAGGCAGCGACATGGCAGAGTCCCGCACGACCGACCGTCGCGATCTCAGCGGTACGTTCGCTACTCCGGCCGAGCAGCCGACCAGAGCCGAGGCCGCCGCCGCGATCGCGCCGGCCCCGCTCGCACAGGCCGTGGCCGAGCTGTTGGGTACCTTTGCCCTGATCTACGTCGGCGTGATGGTGCTGGTCGCCGGCGCGCCGGCCCTGTTCCAAAACGGGAGCAAGGATCTGCTCGCGGTAGCGCTGGCGCACGGCCTGACCATCGCTGTGATGGTCTCGGCCACGATGCAGATCTCGGGCGGGCAGCTGAACCCAGCCGTCACCGTCGGGCTGGCGGCCGCCCGCAAGCTCCCCATGGGGCAGGCCGGGATCAACATCGTTGCCCAGATCCTCGGCGGCGCACTCGGCGGCTGGGCGGCCAAGGCGAGCCTCGGCGGCGCGAGCATCAAGGACGGCATCCCCGCGCTCGGACAGGGCGTTGGCACCGGCCGCGGTATCCTGATCGAGGCGATCCTCACGTTCTTCCTGGTCTTCGTTGTCTTCGGCACAGGGGTGGATCAGCGCTTCGGTGCTCGCCTTGGGGGCACGGCGATCGGCTTCACCGTGGCGCTCGACATCCTCGCCGGCGGCCCGCTCACTGGTGCGGCGATGAACCCGGCCCGCTGGCTCGGCCCGGCAATCATCCAGGGCACGTATGCGAACATCGCGGTCTATCTGATCGGTCCGGTTGTCGGCGGTGTGCTCGCTGCGCTGATCTGGACCCTCGTCCTACTCGAACGTCGCACGGGCTAATAGGCAGGCGCCAGTATGGCAACAACGAGCCGAGGGATGGCGGCTTGAGGTGCGAGCCTGCCTCGCTGGCTGGTGCTCTGCGTAGAACTGGTCGGCTCAGGACGGATCATATTCAGTGGTGCTTTCAGAACGTCTCACGGTCACCTAACCTCGTACGTCCACCAGCGTGCGGAGTGAGGACTCGAACTGACGCTCTTGCTTACAGGCCAACACCGTAGCCAGGTGGTGGTAGCCGAAGTCGGGAGGCCAGGCGAGTGCCCGCAAGGTCGTCAAGAGGGTCACTGCCTTAGCGTCGGTCGACGACGATCGGGGCATGCGATCGAGATTCGGTGAGTGTGGAAAACCCCCCTGGAGGAATGTGGGAATGGCGGCGCAGGCGCATAAATCGTGCCGCCCCACGATCTACCTCCCGGCTGGGTCGGGCGCCCACATTCCAATCGGCATTCCGTCGCACAACGTCCGAGCCCGACCCAGCCGGGAGGCGGGCGGCACACCTACGTAGCGAAGCGGGGCAATGCGCCTGCGGCGCGATGATCCAGCCCAAAGGAATGACCGCCCGTTGCCGCTGCGCCGTCAGCAATGCCAGAAATGCCCTCTGACCTGCGGTTTTGGAGCCCGAGGTCGGATTCGAACCGACGACCTTCCGATTACGAGTCGGACCGAAACCTTCCAACTGGACCCCCCTAGCACCATCGCGGCTGCTCAGGTGCGGGGCTGATTTCATCTAGGGCGGTCCTGTGGTGCCTGGTAGTAGCGCCTGGGTTGCCACAGAGGTTGCCACTCATCGTGCTTGGCGACGGCGACCTTGCGGCGGCTGAGCACCTCGACCATCCGACTGCAATCGGAAGGTCGTGCCGGCCACCAACATGATGGGCGATGGGTTGTGCATGGTCAGACGACGCAGCATCCCAAAGGGAAACGGGGCATGGCGAGAGAGTTCTACGCTGCAAGCAAGCCAAGGGTACGGGCGCACTGGATCGCCTGGCCGCGGGAGGAGACGCCAAGTTTGCGGTAGATCGACATGGCTTGGGTCTTCACCGTGTGCTGGGAAAGGTGCAGGTACTGGCCGATCTCGGGGAAGGAGTGGTGGGTGGGCAGCAGGGGGAGCAGTCGCAGTTCGGCGATGGTGAGCGATGACATTCCGATGGCATCGCCGCGGATCTGGTGGAGTTGGGAGCGTAGCTGGTTGGCTTGTTCGGGGAGGGTGCCGAGGTCGGGCCGCCATCGGATCAGGTCGTCGACCTCGCGCAGGACCGTTCTGGCGCTGGCCACGTCGGTGCGGGCGAGGTAGGCACGGATCAGCTCCAGCCGGGCTTGGACCGCGTAGTAGGGGAGGGCGTGGGTGGCCTGTGGCCGCAGTTGCCGGGCGCGCGCTAGGTCCTGTTCGGCTTGGTCCATCTTCCCGTTCTGGATGGCCACCCGGGCCGCCGCCGCGTACAGCACAATGCTGGTGGCGCAGTCCTCCAGGTGCGCGTTGTCGACGACCGATCGCGCTTGCTCGACCAGCGTCTCGGCCTCGTGCCAGTCCTGGCGGCCGATGGCCAGGATGGTCCGCTCGGCCAGGGCGACGGTGGCGGCGACGGTCGCCCCAGTGTCCTGGGCCACCTCGACCGCCTCGGCCAGGACACCGTCAGCCACGCTGTGGTCGCCGGCCAGGAGGTGGGAGATCCCAAGCAGGAGCTGCGCCGGCGCCCGCCAGAGGCTGCCCACGGCGATCAGGTTCAGGGCCAGTTCGGCGTCGGCCCGCATCTGCTTGACCCCGTGGCGGCACAGCTTGGCCCGCAGCAGGGCCCGCCAGCCATCGATCGAGGCACTGCCATCGGGCAGCATCCCCTCGTATGATCCGCATTCGGCCGCATCAGCCCAACGCTCAGCAGCGGCCGCGTGGCCGCCAAGCGCCTGGACCCAGGCCCCCAGCATGGCCACCGCGGGATACTGCTGGATCAGCCCGCGGTCGTCGAACCAGTCAAACCAGCGTTGGACGGTGGCCAGCCGGCCGCTGCGGTAGACGCTAATGGCGACCTGCTCGACGCCGCGGGCCACCTGGTCGGCGTCGCCGGCGGCCATGGCGTAGTCGATCGCGGCCTCGGGCAGACCGTGCTGCTGGCACCATTGGGCCGCTCGGAGGGTGAGCTCGCGCACCAGCTCGGGCTCATGGTGTTCCAGGTTCCCACGCAGCAGTTCCCGGAACAGCTGATGGTAGCGGTACCACTCCCGCTGGCGATCCAGCGGGACGACCAGCAGGTTGGACCGCTCAAGCGACGCAAGGACCGCAGCCGACCCGGTGGTACCCAGTACCGCATCACACAACGGCCCCGACAGGCGATCCAGGATCGAGGTCCGGGTGAGGAACCGGACCTGGGTCGGCGACAGTTGCGACAACAGCGCCGACTGCAGGTAGTCGACCAGGAACCGGTCCCGCCCGCTGAGCCCGACGCCGTTCCTGGGGTGCTGGGTCTTGGCCGACAGGGCGGCCAGGTACAGGGCCACCGGCCAGCCCTCGGTCCGCCGGGTCAACTCGGCAACCTCGCCATCGGGCAGCTCGACCCTGGCAGCTCGCAGCAGCAACCCGGCCTCCTGGTGGTCCATCGCCAGATCACCCGGGCCGAGCTCAGCCAGGCGGCCCTCGGCCCGCCAACGCGCCACCGGCAACGGCGGCTCACCCCGACTGATCACGACCAGCTGCGATCCCTGGGGGAGATGGTCGACCAGCACCGCCACCGCGTCCAAGCCCTTCCGGTCATGGAGCAGATGCACATCGTCCAGGACCACCACTACCGGGAGGGCCTTCGCGGACAGGGCCGCTCCCAGCCGCGGGACGACCGTCTGGGTGATCGAGACGCCCCGGGAGGCCAGGGTGCTCAACACCCCAGGGTCGATCGGCTCGACCCGGTCCAGCCCAACCGCGAGATAGGTCAACAGCACGGCAGGGTCATTGTCATGCCCATCGATCGACAGCCACACAACCGGCCGCCGGTCCCGCTGCGCCCACTCGGCGGCAAGGGTCGTCTTCCCATACCCAGCGGGAGCGCAGATGGCCACCACAGGCGTGGCCGCCGACGCCTTCAACTGATCCAGCAGGTTGGCCCGGGGCACGTTGCCGGGGCGGCCGGGCGCCGGGGCCAGCTTCGACTCAAGGACCGGGAAGGCCGGCCCAGCCAGAATCGGCTTCCATGTCTGGACCGGGATGGTTGGCAGCCTGCGCATGATGTCCTTCCCCGGATAACCCCGGTGGTAGGTTCAGGTCGGTTGGGGTCCGGGAGTGGGAGAGTCGGACAACCCCAGGTCGCGCTGGACGCATCCGGTTTGTCGGACGTAAGCGATGCTACAAACCGGGCAACCAGCAAACATCACCCTCGCAGGGTGATGTTTCGCAACACACCGGCTGGTAGAACCCACATCTGAGGCGAAGCCTCTCGGTGGCGACGGCGCGCACGGCAGGGTCAACGACGAGACCGAACCATGCCATGTCGGTCGCCGGGCAAACTCGGCCGCAAGCCCGGGTTCTCTTCGCGTAGCGGACCGTCCAGCCCACGCCGGAGATTGACCTGCTGGTCCAGGAGCATCTGTCGCCTTTCATCCCATTGGAGTGATGTGGGCGAGCCGTTGGTCAGGTCTTCTACCAGCGATGCAGCGGTCAGTCGCCGGGAGGCTGCGTCGAGGGGATGATTATCGCGACACCTGAGGAGCGCCTGCGTCGGCTGGTCTTGCATGATGAGCGCTGCATCCAGTCCATGCTGGCCATCCACCTCAGCGACGACGAAGCTGCCGGGCTGGACTCCAAGACCCGAGCCCTAGTTCGTCTGGGTGGGCTGGTGGCGTTGGGAGGCAGTTGTTTTTCCTACCACTGGGCGGTCGAGACGGCCTTGGCTGCGGGTGCAACGGCCGAGGACGTTGTCGGCACCCTGGTCGCGGTGGCGCCGATCAGCGGGCTCGCCCGCGTGGTCTCCGCCGCCCCCGAAGTCGCCGTGTCGCTCGGCTACGACCTCGACAGGGCGTTCGAGGAGCTCAACGGGGAATCGGGGTGATATTGGGCCGCTGCCGTCCCATGGGGCACGGTGCATGCTGGCAGGCACCTGGCCGCGTGGGCGACCGGATGGAGGAGGCCAGGTAATGCCTGAGGGAATGAACGTCGAGGTCGCCCACAAGCTGAGCGAGCACGAGAAGACCGACCGGCACAAGCAACGCTGGGAAGAGGTCTATGAGATCTTCGAGGTCCTGGTCCTGGCCATCGCCGCCATCGCCACGGCATGGACCGGCTACCAGGCCGCCCGGGGCGACGGCGCCCAGTCGGTGCTGTACGGGCAGGCCACCAGGGACCGCTTCCAAGCCGATGCCGCCTCCACGCTGGGCGGCCAGCAGCTGGTGGCGGACTCGGCCATGTTCAACGGCTGGCTCCAGGCCAGGGCGGCCAACAACCCGCAGCTGGAGGCGGTGTTTGTCCGCCGGTTCACCCCCGATTACCGCAGCGCCTTTGCCGCCTGGTTGAAGACCGATCCGTTCACCAACCCGGCGGCCCCGGCCGGGCCCGGCTATATGCCCCAGTACCGTAACCCCCAGTTGGAGCAGGCCAAGCGGCTGAACGATCAGGCCGCAGTGACCTTCGAGGAGGGGACAGCGGCGCGCGAGAGCGCCGACAAGTACGTCCGGGCCACGGTGCTGTTCGCGTTGGTGCTGTTTCTGGTGGCGGTGGGTCAACGCTTCAAAGTCCGCGGTGTGCGGATCGCAGCGAACGCGGTTGCGGTCGGGCTGCTCGCCTACGCCCTGTTCACCGTCTCCACCCTGCCGC
>Ga0307290_10000668_pt1 | contig 11285 bp, 7 predicted proteins | sample ER_DNA_144_FD_194472 | JGI IMG/M metagenome (GOLD analysis project Ga0307290, IMG submission 194472) | Bulk soil microbial communities from the East River watershed near Crested Butte, Colorado, United States - ER_DNA_144 | ecosystem: Environmental > Terrestrial > Soil > Floodplain | place: USA... | reverse complement strand
CGTCACCGGTCAGGCACTCACTGTGCACGCGGACGAGCAGCGGGTCGTCTCCGCTCGGATCGCCCTTGACGAACGCGAGGTGGTCGACCCCGTCGATCTCCGACCGCCACGCCTGGCAGTTGAACGTTCCGTGCCGCGTGGGCACCTGCGCCTCGGCCACCTGCTGGATGAGCCGCTCGGTGCACAGGCGGTGGCGCCTGAGCGCGGCCACGCTGACCATCGGCAGCCCATGCGCGAGGGCGAGCGCCTCGAGCTCCGACCGCCGCGCCATCGCACGCCGGTCAGAGGTGACCACCTCAGAGAGCACGCCAACGGGCTGGCGTCCCGCGAGCCGAGCGAGATCGACCGCCGCCTCCGTGTGTCCAGCGCGCTCGAGCACGCCCCCAAGCCGGCTGCGCAGCGGCAGGATGTGGCCCGGGCGGACGAAGTCGCCGGCCACGGCGTGAGGATCGGCGAGCGCCCGGAGCGTTCGCGCGCGATCGGAGGCCGAGATGCCCGTCGTGATCCCGTGAGCGAGATCGACGGTCACCGTGAACGCCGTGCGCTGGCCCTCCTGGTTGTCGTTGACCATCAGCGGCAGGTCGAGCTCGTCGAGCCGGGGCCCGGGAAGCGCGGCACAGACGACTCCGGAGGTGTGCTCCAGGAAGAACGCGAGCGACTCCGTCGTGACCGCGTCCGCCGCCGTGATGAGGTCGCCCTCGTTCTCGCGGTCCTCGTCGTCGGTGACGATGACCACCTCTCCGCGACCGATCGCGGCGATGGCCTTCGCAATGCCTGCGGACATCCTCGGTCTCTCTCCTCGAACCTGACTTGAATTCAGTTTAGCGGCGCTGGCAAGGTGACGCAATCGCAACGTCAGGCGGTGGCCACCAGGCCGAGCTTGGGGAGGACCTGCTCGCCGAAGCGGTCGATCTCGCGCCGCGGATCGTCGAGGCAGACCATCAGGCCCTCGAGGCCCTCGACGTCACGGTAGGCGTCGAGCTTCTCCGCGATGGTGTCGGGGCTGCCGGTGAGTACCTCCGCGCCCATGAACGTCGCGACGCGGAGGTTCTGGATGATCTGTGCCGTCGTGCCGGCCGCGTCGAACGAGGCCTGGCCGGTCATGTGGGCGAGCGCCTCCAGGTCCGCCCCGTCGTAATAGCGCTCGACCTTCTCCTCGGCTTCGCGGTCCGTGTCGCCCATGATGCAGTGGATGCTCGCGATCGACTTGACCTTGCGACCGGCTTCCTCGCCGGCGGCCAGGAGCCGCTTGTTCGTCTCGCGCAAGGCGTCGACGCTGGTGCCGAAGATGAAGTTGTAGTCGCCGTGCTCGGCCGTGAAGCGCATGCCTCGCTCCGACGAGCCGGCGCAGACGACGGTGATCGGATCCGCCGGCTGGGGAGCCAGGCGCGCCTCGTCGAGCTGGAAGTAGCGACCCTTGAAGCTGCTCTCGCCTGTCTCCCAGAGCTCCCGGCAGATGGTGATGTACTCGTCGGCGTAGTCGTAGCGGTTGGCGTAGTGCTCGTCACCGCGCCACAGGCCGAGGCTGCCGTATTCGGACTTCTGCCATCCGGTGACGATGTTCAGCCAGAAGCGGCCGTTGGAGATCATCTGGATCATGGCGGCATGCCGCGCGGCGACCGCCGGGTGGTGGGCCTGCAGCCCGACGGAGCCGATGAGCTTGATCCTGTCGGTGACAGCGGCGATCCCTGCGATCGTCGTGAAGGAATCCAGGGCCCAGTGCCAGTGATCGGTCTTGCCGCCGAACCCACGGTACTTGACCAGCCCGAGCGCGAACTCCATCCCGTAGCGCTCCGCCTTGACCACGACCTCCTTGTTGTATTCGAAGTCCGGGGCGTACTGGGGGGCCGCCTCGGACATGATGAATCCGTTGTTCACGGTCGGCATGAACAGCCCGATCTTCATCTGCGCTTCCTTTCCGGGGGCTTCCCCGACGCCTGCTTCGAACCACCGCGACGCGGCGCGGCGTGTCGCCGCTCGACTGTTCCGTGCGGCGCCGCCAAGCTAGCGCTAACCTGAAGTCAAGTCAACTCAATGAGGCGTCGCCCGAGGGCGCCGGCCGGGTGCGGCTCGAGCCCGCGGTCCGCCGGCGCGGACCCCCGTTGGCGATGAGGAAGGCCTCATAGGTCTCGAGCAGCGCCCGCCGCTGCGGGGGCTTAAGGTGTGGGTCGGCCAGGATCGCCTCGCGCACCCCACCTGCCCCCTCGGTGCCCTCGTCCACTACCCGGATCCCTGCCGCGTCGTAGAGCCGCTCCGTGGTCAGGTCGAGGGCGTCGGCGATGGCACCGACCACCGTGTCCGACGGCTCGCGCAGCCCACGCTCGATCTGGCTGAGGTAGGGGTTGCTGATCCCCGTCATGCGGGCGAGCTCACGCAGCGACATCTGGTGCAGATGGCGCTGAGAGCGAATGACGTCACCGAGCGTGTCCATGCTGTCCCGGGACCGTACAAGGCCGGTGCCGACCGCGGGAGGGTCGGGCTCCACTCGGCGTCGCCGACGGCATCCCGGGCCGGCGGCGGCGCAGCCAGTGCCCCGCCAGCGGCGCGGCCACCGCCACGAGGCACCGGTTCACGCTCAAACCGCACACCCTTGTCCTCGGCGTCGCTAGCGGCATCTCCGCCGTGCGGAAGACTTACCGCCCCGACCGCGCCACCGCCTCGTGCGCTCGTCGGGATCGCGGGTGACGCCCGGCGGCGACTGGTCGGTGTGCACGAAGACGCCGAAGGTGCCGGCGGGGTCGCGGGCGGCGCGCACGGTGGAGTGGTGCAGTAGGCCCAGGAGCGCGACGAGGGCACAGGGCACGGCGAGCACCGACCGCGCCCGCGCGGTCGGTGGCGAACGAGGTCGGTCCCCCCTTCGGCGTCGCCGGCCACGGGTCTTGTTGCAAAACTGAATTCATGTCATGCTCCAGCGCGGCTGTCCGGACCCCGGTCCGTTTGGAGCATCAGGCGCCCGCGACGGGTCCTCTCTCTCCTCCCCTCGCGGGCCACGATCGGGGTCCGGCCAGCCGTTTCTCTGCCGAGCCGCGTCCAGGGGTGCCGAGATCCCAGCGGCAGCTGAAGGCACGTCAGTTCAAAATTTGCTTGACATGATCGAGGAAGACGTCCTATTCTCATCCCAACCTGAAGTCAGTTGAGGTGCTCAACTCCAGTGACTCGGGGTTTCGAGGAGAGATGAGGAGAGCTTTGCGATGAGTGATTCACGCGCTGCGGCGGCTGTCGCCGCAGCCTCGAACGGGGCGCACGCCCCCGGAGGCCCGCGCGAGTACGCGCTGCGAGTGTCGGGTCTGTCGAAGACGTTTGGCGCCACGCGCGCGCTGCAGGACGTCTCGATCGACATCCGCGCGGGCGAGATCCACGCGCTCATGGGCCAGAACGGCTCAGGGAAGTCGACGGTGATCAAGGCACTGGCCGGCTATCACCAGCCCGACGGCGACCCGTCGGCTGAGTTCGACGGCGTGCCCTTCTCCATCGGCCACGAGGTGCCCGATGGCCTGCGCTTCGTGCATCAGGACCTCGGCCTCGTGCTCGAGCTCAGCGCGCAGGACAACCTCGCCCTCCACGGCGGCTTCGCCAAGGGGTTCGGGGGTCGGGTCCTCTGGCGCGAGCAGGAGAAGGTGACGCGCGAGCTGCTGAAGCGCTTCGGCGTCGACATCGACATCCATCAGCCGCTGGCCGCGGCGACGCCGGTGGAGCGGACGGTCGTGGCGATCGCCGCCGCGCTGCAGGGTTGGCACGGTGGCGGCGGGCTGCTCGTCCTCGACGAGCCGACCGCGGTGCTTCCCCACGACGAGGTCGAGCGCCTGTTCGCCGTCGTCCAGGAGGTGCGCAAGGCGGGCACGGCGATCCTCTACGTCTCGCACCGGATGGACGAGATCTTCGAGCTGGCCGACCGGGTGACGATCCTGCGCGGCGGCCGGCTCGTGGGCACGCACGACATCGCCACGCTGGATCCGCGCGCGCTCGCGGGTCTCATGGTGGGCGAGGACGTCGATCCGGACTACCGTGCGCCGACCGCGGCGAAGCCGAACGCGCCGGTGGTGCTCGAGGTGCGCGACGTCGCCGGCAAGTGGCTGCGCGGCGTCGACCTCGACGTCCACCAGGGCGAGATCCTGGGCCTCGCCGGCCTCGCGGGCGCGGGCGTGCTCGAGCTGCCCTACGTGATCGCCGGACATGCCCCCCGCGGCGACAAGGTGACCGGGACGCTGCGCCTTCCCCAGGACTCCGACGAGTGGCACGACGTCGCCCAGCTGAAGAACGTCAACATCCCGCTCGTCCCCGCGGACCGGCAGCGCGAAGGCGTCATCTACGAGTTCGGCGTCAACGAGAACCTGTCGCTGTCGATCCTGGGCCGGCTCGGCCGGCGCGGCAAGCTCGGGCGCCGCGAGGAGGCCCGCACCGTCGAGGAGTGGAGCCGCCGCCTCGAGATCAAGTCCGAGTCACCGGGCTCACTGATCTCCACCCTTTCCGGCGGCAACCAGCAGAAGGTCGTGGTCGCGCGCTGCCTGGCCAGCGACCCGAAGATCCTCGTCCTCTGCGAGCCCACCGCGGGCGTCGACATCGGCACGCGCGTCGCGATCTACGACCTCGTCGCGCGACTCGCCCGCGAAGGACTGACCGTGATCGTCTCGTCGTCGGATGAGGGCGATCTGCTCGCGATGTGCACGCGGATCGTGGTGTTGCGCAATGGAACGGTTGCCGGGGAGATGAGCGGCGACGGACTGACACAGCAGGCGCTCGTGAGCGCGATCGAAGGAGAGAGCTGAGATGAGTACTGGAACCACTGGCGGGGCTCTTGCGACTCCGCCGCGCGGGACGAGCACGGCGCCGCCGGACCGACCGCCGGCCTCCCGGCGGCTCGTCTCGGCACTGGCCGTCGACAAGATCGGGGCGGTCTACGTCTGGCTCGCGATCATCGTCGTCTTCACGATCTGGGCGCCGGACACGTTTCCGACGCTGGACACGGCCAAGCAGATCCTGAACACCAACGCGATCACGGGCCTTGCGGCGCTGTCGATCCTGATCCCGCTGTCGGCCCGCGTGTTCGACCTCTCGTTCGCGTACGTGATGACGCTGAGCGGCGTCGTCGTCGCCAAGCTCGTAACGCACGGCACGCCCCTCGGCCTCTCGATCGCCGCCGGCCTGCTGGTCGGCGTGGGCATCGGCCTGATCAACGCCGGCGTCGTGGTCCTCGCGAAGATCGACTCGTTCATCGGGACCCTGGCCACCGGATCGCTGATCCTCGCCCTGATCACGATGGTCACCAACGACACGCCGGTCTCGAGCGGGGCGCTCGCCGGCAACTTCGCCAAGCTCGGCCAGACCACGATCAGCGGGGTCACGCTGCCCGTGATCTACATGCTGGTGGTCGCCCTCGCGATCTGGTACCTGCTCGAGCACACGGCGACGGGACGACGCCTGTACGCCACCGGCTTCAACCCGGATGCCGCGCGGCTGGCCGGCGTGCCCGTGAACCGGCTGCGCTTCATCTCGCTCGTGACGTCCGGCACCCTGGCCGGCGCCACCGGCATCGTCCTGGCGTCGATCCTCGGCAGCGGCTCCCCCACGGCCGGCACGCCGTACCTCCTGCCGGCCTTCGCCGCAGCGTTCCTGGGCGCGACACAGCTCAAGAACGGCCGCTTCAACGCGTGGGGAACGGTCATCGCCGTCCTGCTCCTGGGCACCGGCACCACCGGCCTGGCGCTCGCGGCCGCTCCGCAGTGGTCGCAGTCCATGTTCGTCGGCGTGGTGCTGATCGGGGCGCTCGCGGTCACCGGCCTGCAGCGGCGGACCTCTGTGAGCGCGCGCGGCTCGGGGGTCCACGGCGCCGGCGTAGCCGGCACCGATCAGCCCGGCGTCGCAACCGCGACCCCACTGTCCGAAGAGGACTGACGGCGCGTCCGTCGGTCCGAGCTCCAACACCACATCACCATCGAGGAGGAGACATCCATGTCCATCACCCCAGGGCGGCGCACGCCCCGGCGGCGTCACGCGACGCTGGTCCCCATGGCCGCGCTCGCCGCGGTCGCACTCCTGGCCGCCGGCTGCGGCAGCAGCGGCGGCAGCAGCAGCGGGTCGTCGAGCACCGGCTCGTCGTCTTCATCGGTGTCCGCGGCCAATCAGCTGCTCGACAAGTACACCGCGCGGCCCACGTCGATCACGCAGACCACCCCGATCAAGAAGGCGATCCCGGCGGGCAAGAAGATCACGTTCATCAGCTGCGGCGTCGAGGCCTGCGCCATCCAGGGCCCGATCCTGCAGCAGGGCGCCAAGACCCTGGGCTGGACGGTCACGCAGGTCGGCACGGACGGCTCGCCCGAGAAGGTCCAGAACGCGATCCAGGCCGCCGTGCGCAACGGAACGAACGCGATCATCCTCAATGCGGCGGATGTGACGACGCTGGGGAAGGCGATCGCGGACGCCAAGGCCAAGGGCGTGCAGTTCGTGACCTGCTGCTCGCTGGCCAAGCAGGGCAGTGACGTGCTGTTCAACACCGGGACCCCCGAGCAGAACGCGCCGATCGGCGACATCCTCGCCTCCAAGGTCGTCTCGCAGAGCGGCGGCAAGGCGGACACCGTCTACGTCAACGTCTCGGCCTTCGCCATCCTGGCGGCCGTCGGCACCGAGTTCGAGAAGAAGTACAAGGAGCTCTGCCCAAGCTGCAAGTCGGCGAAGATCGACATCCCGCTGACGTCGCTCGGCAAGGACGCTCCGGACCGCATCGTGTCCTACCTGCGCAGCCACCCGAGCGTGAACTACGTGGTGCTGTCCGAGTCCGGCTCCCTCGGCGCCGGTCTCCCGGCCGCGTTGCGCGCCGCCGGTCTGAACACCAAGGTCAAGGTCATCGGCCAGGGCGGCAACCAGCAGACCTACCAGGACGTCAAGTCCGGCCAGATGGGCGGCGTGACGCCGTCCTCGCTCTACGGCTACGACTACTCGATGCTCGACGCGCTCGCGCGCAAGTGGTCGGGCGAGCCGGTCCTCCAGACGCCGCCGGAGTTCTGGTTCATGACCTCGTCGGACGTGCCTGCGGCGGCCACGAGCGGCGCGGCATTCCCGATCGTCACGGACTACCAGACGCAGTGGGCCAAGCTCTGGGGCAAGTGAGCTGAAAAGCACAGCGCCGCAGGTGCCGGCCGGGATGCCCCGGCCGGCACAGGCGCGGCATGACAGGATTCTGTCGACCCCGGAGGCTGGCGACCGAGGACACGCGGAATGGCGTGCGGCGGGAGCTGTGGTTGTGTCCAACGACGTGTCCAACCGGCCCAAACTGCCCGATGGCTAAGCCAGATCAGGCTGGAATCATAATCCGAAGGTCGGGGGTTCGAGTCCCTCCTCCGGCATCCAGCTGAACAACTCGGCGCATGGCTTGGCTTCCCAGAGCCGTGTTCTAAATCCCTAACGTGCAGCGCGCAGAGGCTGGCACCCCTCGACGAACTGGATGACTGCGCGAGCTTGGAACGTTGGTGTCCAACCGCGTGTCCAACGTGTGCAGGCCGAGTGCCCCCCGATTCGAGCGGTGTCCGCCGCCCCTCGGAAGCCACATGCGCTAGGCGCGAAGGCCCGGCATCGTCTGGCGCAGGCTAAGCGGGTGGGTACCCGCCGTCCGCCCTTTCCCTTTTCGTCCCGGGCAGGCGCGTGCCCGACCGAGACTCGGCACTCGGACTCGGACTCGGTCCCGTGGCGCCCTGCTTTCCGCGCCAAGCAGGGCGCAGGGTGCCGGGCGGAGCGGCGGAACTAGCGACGCGAGAGGAAGCAGGACCAGGCGTCGCCAGTCGATGCGCGTGGAGGCAACGCTCCGCGGCACGACCGCTCGGCCGCTGGTTGCGGCTCGCCGGGTGGCAACGCACGATCCACCGGGTGGGTCCGGTGAACGTCCGCTCCGTGTCGCGCAGGGCCGCGATTGCGGCGTCCATGGCCTCGCTGGCTGGCGCCGTCGCTCACCGCTCGGTCGCGGAAAGCGCTCGATGGTGATCGCGGTGACAAGTGCAGCGCTGTGGCCCGCGCGGCCTCTGCTCCACCGGTTGCTATCGGGGTCTCAGTGGCTGCTGCCCAGACGCCTGCGCCGAATGCGTGCGACGAGCAGGAAGACGGCGCCGCCGACGGCGAGCAGCAGCGCCGCGGTCGACATGACGACAGGCAGGACCTCGTCGACGTTGCGCACGATGGTGCGCTCGGGACGAACGACCTGGATCGTTGTCGGCGCGGTGTACCGGGGTGCGCGCGAGGCGCCGGGGTGGTCGACGGGCGTGTCGCCGCTCTTGGGCGCCGAGGCGACCGGATGGGCGAAGTCGGCGGGCGTATCGCCGATCTTGGCGCTAGCCGGCTGCCGGTGATCGTCGGCCGGCACGGGTCCGGCGGACGCGGCGAGCGCAGCGCACGCAGCGAGCGCGAGGGCGGCGACGCGGCGACGGCGGCGGCGGTGGTGAGACTTCATGGCGTCCTCCTCTGGGTTTCAGCCCGGCGAATTGGTCTGCTCGACCGTACGAGCGCACGCCCGCCGCCGCATCGGAAGAGCGACCTAGTTCGGGGCGGGAGGGCTACCGATCTTGGCCGGCGATGCCGAGCCTGTGAGCCTCGGCGCTCGCCTCGCCGCGCGTGCCCACGCCGAGCTTGCGTAGGATCGCCGAGACGTGATGGCCGACGGTCCTGTCGGACAGGAACAGCCGGTCGGCGATGTCGGCGTTGCGTAGCCCTTCGCTGACGAGCTTGAGGACCTCGACCTCGCGCGCGGTCAGCCCGCCGGGGTTCTTCCTGGTGGTCGCGGTCGGGCCGCGCGGCAGCCCGCGCACTCCCCGCTCGCGCAGGCGGCGGGCGACGATCGCCGCCGCGGGCTGGGCGCCGAGTCGCCGCAGCTCGTCTAGCGCCCGGCGCAGCGCGTCCTCTTCGTCGGCGTCGGCAAGTGCCAGGGCGGCCTCGTAGGGGCATCCGATCTCCTGCCACAGCTCGGCGGCTCGCCGCCACTCACCCGCGATCTGCAGGGCGTAGGGCTCCGCGGCGGAGGGCGGGGGCTCATCCAGCAGCCCGGCACGCCAACGCCAGCAGGCGAGCTCGCCGAGCGGCCATTCGGCACCTCGCCGCAGCGCAAGCTCGAACGCGGGCCCCGTGGCGCCAGCGACCCTGTCGGGCATGCCCTCGAGCCAGGCGGCCTCGGCCCTCGCCGCCGCGACCGGCGCGAGACGCTGAAGCTCTCGCGACGGCTCCACCAGCGCGAGCGCCTCGTCGAGCGGCGCGGACTGGTCCGGATCGCCGCGCCGGGCCCGTACGAGGCCGATGGCCGTGAACGCAAGCGCGGGCGGCAGCGTCGACGGGAACGGTTCGCGCAGCACGAGGGAGGCGCAGTCGAGGCTCTCGGCCCAGCGACCCTGGTTGAGCTCGGAGCACGCCCTGTAGGCGAGAAGATAGACGCGCCAGAGCTCGAGTCCGCGGTCCTCTGCGAACCCGAGCCCCCAGCCGAGGTACTCGTCCGCCACGGCGTGATCACGGCGGCGGATGGCGCCCCAAACGAGGTTCAGGAGCGCGCGGCCCGCTTGCTCGTCGAGACCCGCTTCTCGGCTGAGTCCGAGGCACTGCTCCAACTGTTCGCGCCCGCCTGGGATACCGGTCACGTACCGCGCGGCGCCGAGGTTGATCAGGGCGTCGGTGCGGATCGGGGTGTCGCGGAGGCTGTCGGCGAGCATTAGCGCGCGCTCGGCCCAGACCGCCGCGGCCTCCGCGTCCTCGGCATTCATGTAGACCTGCGAGAGGTTGGCGTAGGCCGACGCCAGCTCGCGCCCGGCGGGCAGCCGCTCGAGCAACCTCACGGCTCCGCGCGCGGCGCCTTCGGAGTCCGCGTTGCGGCCCGGGCACCACAGGATCTGCGACAGGGAGCGGAGGGCCGTGCCCTCCTTGCGGGCGTCGCCCAGCTCTCGGTGCAGCTCGATCGCGCGTTGCAGCGCGTCGATCGCATCGGCGCCCTGGTTCGTCAGGTAGCACTCGTGGGAATGGCGCTCCAGCAGCTCCGCGTAGGCCTCTGGCGGCAGCTTGTGTGCGAAGGCCAGGGCGCGGGCATAGTGGGCGGCCGCCTCTCTGTGCGCGCCCAGCGCGGCCGCGCGGTCGGCTGCCGCGGGCGCGAAGCGGAGTACCGCCTCCGCATCGCCGGCGCCCTCCGCATGGTGCGCCAGCCTGTCGAGATCCGGCTCGCCCGACGGAGGGTCGGCCAGCGCCTGCAGGGCCCCTCGATGCAGCGCCACCCTTCGGTTCGGGGTCAGTGCCTCCTCGATGGTCAGCCGTGCGAGCTCGTGGCGGAACGCGACGCCGGCGGATTCCGGCGCGAGCATTCCAGACGTCAGGCACTCCTCGAGATAGCTCACGCCATCGCCGGCGACCGCCTCGAGGAGCCAAAGATCTGCTCGCGGGGGCAGCGCCGCAACCGCTTCGAGCAACCTCCTCGCCGGGGAGGAGAGACGGGCCGCGCGCGCGAGCACGACGTCGCGGACGGTGTGGGGAATCTCGTCGGCCTCCGCCCCGAGCACCTCGGTGACGAAGAACGGATTGCCGGCGGTCTTGCGAAACAGCTCATCCGGATCCAGCTCATGCGATTGGGCGAGATCGGCGACGGCCGCCGGCGAGAGGGGCTCGATCCCGAGCCGCTCGACATCGCTCGCGGCAGCGAGCTCCCCGAGCACGATGCGCAGCGGGTGCGCGCCGGCGAGGTCGTCCTCGCGGTAGGTGGCCACGATCAGCGCGGGGATCGTCCCCACCTTCCGACCGAGCAGCCTGACGACGTCAAGCGTGGCGCCATCGGCCTGGTGAATGTCCTCGAGAACGATCACCGTTGGCGCCTGCCTGCCCAGCTCGCGAGCCAGCGCCGCCACCACCTCGTGAACCTTCCCGCCGCTGGCCACCAATTCCTCGAGCTCGCCGGCCGTGGTCTCGGCGATGTCAAAGAGCGGGCCGAGCGGTCTGGGCGTGAACAGGGCCTCGCAATTGCCCCAGAGAACGCGCGCCGAGCCACCCTGGACGTCGCAGAAGCGACGCACGAGCGCCGTCTTCCCCACACCCGCCTCCCCGCTGACGAGCACGAGGCGGCCGCGATGGCGGCTTGCCACTTCCGCCAGCGACGCACCAAGCGCGGACAGGTGCTGGGAGCGCTCGAGCAGCTCGCTCGAATCGCGCGACCTCCGCGCTGCTGGTCCGTGAGCGGCTTTCGGCACGAGTCCCCTCCCCTCACCCATCGTCCCCGGGCGGGATCAGAGAATCAAGTGCCGAGCCACGCTTCGAGCCCTCGTAGGCCTGCGGTGGGT
>Ga0307290_10000661_pt1 | contig 11348 bp, 9 predicted proteins | sample ER_DNA_144_FD_194472 | JGI IMG/M metagenome (GOLD analysis project Ga0307290, IMG submission 194472) | Bulk soil microbial communities from the East River watershed near Crested Butte, Colorado, United States - ER_DNA_144 | ecosystem: Environmental > Terrestrial > Soil > Floodplain | place: USA... | reverse complement strand
GCTTGCCGTGAGGGTTTCCCCGCCGGCGAGCCGAACGCCGACCGCTTCGCCCTCGCGGACGACGATGCGCTCGACGTCCCGCCCCGTCTCGCAGACGCCGCCGTTATCTCGGATCAGCTGGACGAGGGCATCTACCAGCCGGGCGCCGCCGCCGCGCGGGATCGGCATCCCGCCCTCCTGAATCGCGACGGCGATCACCTGCGTCATGAACCCCGACAGCGCCGCGTCCGGCCCGAGACCGGTGTGCAGCACCCACGGCGCGAGCAGCCCGTGCGTGCGCTCGGAGGCGAAGGTGGACGTAAGCCAGTCGCGGCTCGAAGCCAGCACGTTCCCCGTGAACTCGGCGAGCCCACGGCGACCGAGCCGGTTGTAGGCCTTCAACCCGAGCGCGAGCCCGTCCTTCGACCAGAGCTCCGTGCCAAGCACTCCGAACGCCAGATCGGCGTTCGGATAGAAGGCGTCGAGCGTGCCGCGCCAGGCGGCGCCGTCACCCGCGGCGTGACGATCGAGCTCCTCGGCATTCGCTTCCGCGCTCCGGAGCAGGAACGCCGCCTCGCCGTCGGGATAGAGCGTCGCGGTCGGGTAGTCGGTGTTCAGGTACTCGAGCCCGCGCGCCGCGAGCTCGTCCCTGAGCTCCGCGTGCGCCGCGCCGCCGACCCAGAGCGGATGCCAGGCGCTGAAGACGTCGTGCTGAAACCCGGGCTCGGTCAGTTCCGCGGTCTGGATCGCGCCGCCGAGGTGCGCGCTGCGCTCGAGCACGCAAACGTCCCAACCGGCGCGAGCCAGCAGCGCCGCGCACGCCAGCGAGTTGATCCCGCTGCCGACGATGACCGCGTCGTGGTCAGCCACGAACGCGATCGTATGCAGGCCTATGCGTTCAGGTGGGTCGGACTGCTCGAGTTTTGCCGGGCGCCTTGAGCGCGTCGAGGCCGCCGCGGAGGAACGTGATTATCGGGTCGATCTGCGCCGCGACGTCCTCTTCTGTCTTCGGTTTTCCCCGCGGGCCTTCGCCTCGCTCGGTCAAGACGTTGAACGCCGCCGTGAGCGAGGCCGCGACGACCTGTGGACGGAGGTCGTCGTCGGCTGCATCGAGGTCCTTGGCGATCGCCGGGGCGATCAACTCCTCGAGCGAGGCGAGCCGGGCGCGCAGGTGACTGCGGAGTGTCTCGTCGCTCTCGATGCAGAGACGCATCTTCTCGTCGAGGTCGTCCCTTTTGTACTCGTGCAGCGAGAGGATGAACTTGCGCACCGTCTCGAGCGCGTCCTCGCCCTCCGGCCGCTCGGCAAGCGCCTGCGCGAGCGCTTCCCTCATGAGCGGAAAGTCGCTGAAGAGGATGTCCTCCTTGCTCGGGAAGTAGGCGAAGATCGTCCGCGTCGAGACGTCGGCTGCCTCCGCGATCTCCGGCAGGGTCGTGTCGTGGTAGCCGCGCTCGGCGAAGAGCTCGCGCGCGGCACGGGCGATCGTCTCGCGCGTCCGCTGCTTCTTCCGCTCGCGTAGACCGAGTTCCGCGTTCACCGGCGCTCAGTATACGCGTATTTCCTGCACTTGGTGAATATTTGCGCTGCGCGCACTATTCCTCTATTCTCTGCACGTCGTGCAAGTTTGCGAAACGTGAAGATTCCCGCGCCGGATTGGAGCTCCCGATGCTGAAGCTGACTCGCTGGACAATCGCACATCGCCGGATCGTGGTCGTTGGCTGGATCGTCTTCGCGATCGGCATCCTCGGGGTCTCACAGGCTGTAGGCAAGCGGAACGCGAACAACTTCTCGCTTCCCAACACCGACTCGCAGCGCGCGGTCGACCTGTTGCAAAGCCGTTTTCCGGCGCAGGCCGGCGATTCCGACCAGATCGTCTTCCGGACCCGCACCGGCAAGCTCACCGACGCGTCGGCGCGCGCGGCGATCAAGCCGATGCTCGTGCGCGTCGCCCAGCTCCCCCACGTCGCAGGCGTCGTCAGCCCGTATGACGCCGGCGCGGACGCCGTCTCGAAGGCGGGGACGATCGGCTTCGCGACCGTCGAGTTCGACCAGAAGGCAAACCTACTGCCGAAGGCGGCGATCGACCGCGTGATCAACACGGCCGAGGCCGTGCGCTCGCCGGCGCTGCAGGTCGAGCTCGGCGGCCAGGCGATCAAGCAGGCACAACAAACGAGCCTCGGCTTCGCGACAGGGGTCGGCCTCATTGCCGCCGTGGTCGTGCTGCTGCTGAGCTTCGGCTCCCTGCTCGCGATGGGCCTGCCGATCGTGACAGCGCTGTTCGGCCTCGGCGCCGGGCTGGGCGTGATCGGGCTCGGGAGCCATCTCGTCGACATGGTCGACTTCTCCTCCGAGCTCGCGCTGATGATCGGTCTCGGCGTCGGCATCGACTACGCGCTCTTCATCGTCACGCGCTTCCGCGACGCCTATCGCGAGAACGGCGGCAACGTCCAGGGTGCGCTCGAGCTGGCGATGAATACGGCCGGCCGGGCGATCCTTTTCGCCGGCACTACCGTCGTGATCGCGCTACTCGGCATGTTCGCGCTCGGCGTCAGCTTCCTGTATGGCGTCGCCATCGCCGCTTCGCTCGGCGTGCTGCTCGTGCTAGCGGCATCGCTAACGCTGCTCCCCGCGTTGCTGATGTTCACGGGGAAGCGTGTTGGTCGCGTGCGTAGCCGCCGCGCACGCCAGCGTGAGCCCCGCGTGGGCTTCTGGACGCGCTGGGTCGGGCTCATCCAGCGCTGGCCCGTTTGGGCCGCGCTCGGATCCACCGCGCTGCTGCTTGCGCTTGCCTCACCGGCGCTCGGCCTGCGACTCGGGGCGAGCGATTCTGGGAACGACCCAACCTCGCAGACGACCCGGCATGCGTACGACCTACTCGCCGCCGGCTTCGGCCCCGGCTTCAATGGGCCGCTGCAGCTCGCCGTCAGTCTCCCGTCTGCCGGTGACACCGGCGGCTTGGCGCGGTTTACGACCACGCTAAGGGACACGCCAGGGATCGCCTCCGTCGCGGCGCCACGGCTCAACCCGGCCCGGGACACGGCCTCGATCGCCGCCTACCCGACCACGTCGCCGCAGAGCGCCCAGACGACGAGTCTCGTCAAGCGCCTGCGCAACGATGTCCTGCCGCCGCTCGCAAAGGCGACCGGCGCGACGGTCTACGTCGGCGGCGCGACCGCGATTCAGGTCGACTTCGCACACGTTCTCGCCGGCAAGCTGCCGCTCTTCATCGGCATCGTCGTCCTGCTTTCAGCCCTTCTGTTGCTCGTTGTCTTCCGGTCCCTGCTGATCCCGTTGCAGGCCGCGCTGATGAACCTGCTCTCGATCGCCGCGGCCCTGGGCGTCGTCCAGGCGATCTTCGAGCGCGGCTGGCTCGCCGGCTTGATCGGCGTCCAGCCCGGACCGATCGAGGCGTTCATCCCGGTGATGGTCTTCGCGATCGTGTTCGGGCTCTCGATGGACTACGAGGTCTTCCTCGTCTCCCGCATCCACGAGGAGTGGCAGCACCGCGGCGACGCAAGCGCCGCGGTGCGGGAAGGCCTGAGCCGCACCGGCCGGGTGATCACTGCCGCGGCCGCGGTCATGGTCGCCGTCTTCGCCTCCTTCGCAGCCGGCGACGACCGCGTGCTCAAGCTCTTCGGAGTCGCCATGGCGACCGCCGTCTTCCTCGACGCGGTCGTCATCCGCAGCATCCTCATGCCTGCCGTGCTCGAATTGTTCGGCCGCTACACGTGGGCGTTCCCACGGTGGGCGGACCGCCGACTGCCGCGACTCGCGATCGAGCCGGCGGCCCAGCCTGTGCCGGCGCTGGACGAGGCGGCCTGATGAATCAGTGATCGGCCGATGGCCGATGCTGCGAGCGAGTCCTAGCGAAGCCTGACTTCGAACCGTTGTAGCGACTCAGGGCAGCTCGACGACCATGCCCTCGCGCGCAAGCGCCGGCCAATCTTCGTTCCGGCCGACAAGGGACCGCGCGCGCGCTTCGAGGCGCTCCAACGAGACGTCGGTGTGGCGCGGTTCGTGGTGGAAGAGGACCAGGCGGCGGGCGCCGACGGCCTGCGCGAAAGCCACTGCGTCCGAAACGCTCGAGTGACCCCAGCCGATCCGCTCCTCGTATTCGTCCTCGAAGTACTGCGCGTCGTGCAGGAGGATGTCGACGTCGTCGGCGATGGCCCCTCCCGAGATCCAGTCGCGCGACCTGTCCGCAATCGTTCCCGCGAGCGCCGGCTCGTGATCCGGCAGGTACGCGAAGCTCGAAGTCACTGTTTCGATGCGGAAGCCGACCGTAGGCCCGGGATGGGCCACGAGGTCGGCTAGCAGCCGCGCGCCGTCGACCGTCCAAGGCTGCCGCGGAACGTCGTGGAACGTCACCTGAGCCGGGACCTCGCGGAGGTCGATTGGGAAAAGCGGCGGAGAGAAGGAACGTGAAATGCGCTCCCGGAGACTCAAAAGCGGTGATGGTGGTCCCCAGATGTCCAAGGTCACCTGCTCGTCCCAAAGTGGCGCGAAGAAACGCAGTCCCTCGAGGTGGTCAAGGTGTAGATGGGTGAGGAGGAGGTGGACTCGCCGCGCACCGCGATCGAGAAGGTCGAAGCCGAGGCGCCTGATCCCGGTGCCGGCGTCGAGCACGAGGATGGTCCCGTCGTCGAGCGAGACCTCGACGCAAGACGTATTTCCGCCGTAGCGAAAGGTGTCTGGCCCCGGTGTCGGCACTGATCCGCGACAACCCCAGATCGTCAGGCGCATGGAGACCTCAGGCTACTCGCGCCAGAAGATCGTCACGATCCCGACGAACTCGTCGGTATGGGCGAACAGCGGGAACGCGGTCACGGCGACCTCGCGCTCGACCCCGTCCACGCTTGTGATCAGAAATCGCTCGTGCGCCGCGCGCCGCTCGTGGAGAGCGATCCCAGTGGGCCTCCGCTCGAGGGGCAGCGGCTCGGAATCGAGCGTTCTTGGCTCGAACCTCGCCGTCCATTCCTCCTGCGGCATCTCACCGACCTCCGCAAAAGTGCGGCCAAAGACGGCCTCCGCCGCCTCGTTGTAGTAGATGAGCCAGCCCCGATCGTCGGCGATCAGGGTGGGCGTCGCGAGGTTCGACGCGAATTCACGAGCGAGAATGAGAACGAGGTGCTTCTGTCGCGGCGTTCCCACCGGCAGAGCGTACGCCTGCCAGAGTTCGGATTGGACCGCTTCTGAGTGGACACGAGGCGACGCTGCGCGAGATGATCCGCGCGAAGGTACGGTGCGTGCGGTGCTCTTCCGAGCGGCCCGGAGAGCGAATCCGAGCCGAAAGGGGAAAAAATGAGCGATGACGAGGGTCAGCGCGACGAGCCAAAGGGCGGCGAGCCGGACCAGGAGCAGGCTTTCGGCGAGCTTCGACATTACGTCCCGGCGGAAATCCTGAACGTCTCCTTCCCTACGGCGGTCCGCGGTTACGACCGACGGGCCGTCGATGCGCACATCAAACGTGTCAATCGCCTGATCGCGGAGATCAAGGCGGGCGCCTCGCCCCGCGCAGCGGTCAGGCACGCGCTCGAACAGACCGAACAACAGGTCAGCGGCCTGCTCGAGCGGGCGCGGGAAACGGCGGACGAAATCACGACGAGCGCGCATCGGGAAGCCGAGGCCGAGGCGGATGGCATCAGGGCAAAGGCCGCGGAGTTGCTCGTCAACGCGAATGCCGAGGCGGACGCCACCAAGACCGAGGCCGAGAAGCTTCTTGTTGACTCAAAAGCTGAGGCGGACACCGGGCTCGCGAAGGCAAAGGCAGAAGCCGAAGACATCCTCGTTCGCTCACGTCTCGAGGCAGAGAACACCGTCAAGCGCGCGCAAGGCGAGGCCGATGAGCGCCTTCAGCAGCTACAAGCCGAGCTCGCCTCTCTGCGGGACCAGACGGAGGCGCGGATGCGCGGGTTCCAGGCCGACACCGACGCGGTTTGGGAGCAGCGTCGTCAGCTGCTCGATCAGATGCGGGGCATGGCGAGCAGGCTCGTCGATTTGGCCGATGCCGCAACTGACCGAGAGCCCGACGAGCCGGACCTGCTCGAGGCGTTGGAGCCAAAGACGCAAGCAATAGAGCCGCAAGCTGCCAACAGCGGCGAAGCCGAGTCGACCGTGCCGACAGTCGAGGCCGACGAGCCTACTAACGGAGAGGCTCGCAACGCGCCAAAGAAAAGTGCCGCCGGCGGCCAATCGAAACAGGGGATCAAGACCAGGCGCCGGCCGAACTAAAGGGAGTCCGAAAGGTGCACCCGGGTGGGATTCCGGGCGCGCTTGAGCCACAGCGGTGGCTCCGCCGGTTCGACCGTAGGTCTGACGTCGCCCGAACGTTTGGGTGTGGCACCCCGCTCGACGATCGCTCATATCTCGTTGGGGCGGTCGGTGCTGCGGTGCTGACCGCCCCGGCACGAAACCGCTAAGGCCATCGGGTCGCACTGCCGACAATCAGACCGAGTCGGGGCAAACGGCCTCCCCTCTTCGCCGGGGGCGTCGGCTAGCCGCAGAGCCTGGATGCCCTGCCCCGACTCCTCAAGGTGCTCGCATCAGCTCTTCGTCGCTTCGCGCGCCCAGGCGCGAGCGGCCGCGATTCGTTCCGGCGGCGTCGGGTGGCTGAAGAGGAGTGCGTAGACAGCCCGCGGTGGCTCGAGGTCGGCGAGGTTCGCCCGTGCCAGGCGACGATGCGCCGACTCGAACGCCTGCGGGTCGTGGGTTAGCTCGAGCGAGGAGAGGTCGGCCTCACGCTCCCAGCGCCGCGAGAGCGCCGCCCCGAGCGGTAGCCCGATCAGCTCGAAGACGCCGACCACCAGGAACAGGAACGGGGCCACGCGCGGGTCGCCGGAGCCGGAGGCGCCGATCGCCTCGAGCAATGCGGGCCACGAGAGAAGCCCCCAGAGAACGAGCACGACGGCCGCGGCACCCGCCATCGCCAGGAGCGTCCCGCGCTCGACGTGCCGAGCGCGTCGGTGACCGAGCTCGTGCGCGACGACGAGCCTGATCTGACGCGGCTCACTCGCGTCGAGCAGGTTGTCGAAGAGCACGATCCGCCGTGTCCCACCGAGTCCCGAGACGTAGGCATTCTCCCGGCGTGTCCGACGGCTCGCGTCGGCGACGAGCACATCTCGGACCGGCACGCCCGCACGCTCGGCGAGCGCACGCAGCTCGCCGGCGAGCGCCGGGTCGCCCAGCGGCCTAAAGCGGTTGAAGAGCGGCTCGAGCACGATCGGCCCAGCGAAGCCAAGCGCGAGCACGAACAGCGCTGCGCCGGGCGACGCGACCGCCGGCCAGGCCCCCGGCAGTGCCCGGACGAGAGCGACGAAAGCGAGCACGGCGACCGCGCTCAGGACGGCCGCGATCGCGAAGCCCTTCGCCCGGTCGAGCAGCCAGCCGCCTGCAGTCTGCGTCGAGAAACCCCAGCGTCGTTCGCGGACGTGTCCGCGCCAGAACGCCAGCGGCAAACGAAGTAGCGTCAGGACTCCGAGCACGAGCATCGGGAAAAGAAAGGCCCGTCCCCACCAGGGAAGCTCGGCGACGACGTCGTACAGCCACGATCCGACGCGCGTGAGGACGAGCAGCGACAAGGCAATCAGCCCAAGCGTGGTATCGACGAGCAGCACGATGTAGAGGGGGCGGTGGTAGCGCCGGGCGCGCTCGACCTCGTCGGGGGCGAACACTGTGCGTGATGACTCCATCGACACACGTTCTAGCGCCGGCTCGGTTGCTCGGGTCGGGACGCCAATGTCTCCAGGCCCGCGGGCCAGGCTAGAATCGTCGCCCGATGAAGCTCGTTGCGATTCGCGATGCGGACGAGTTGCTGGTCCAGTCGATGCTGGCTCCGCCGCCCCTCGAGCAGGCACGCAGTTCGCTCGAGTTCTGGCGCCGGCGTCGGCAGATGCTGCCTTTCTACCGACGCACGGAGCGGCGGGAGGCGGACGAGATGATCCAGCGGTGGCGAGCGCGTGTGGGCGCCGCCGAGCGTGCCCGTTTCGGCACGGGTCTATTCGGTCAGGTTCGCAGGTTGCTCGCCCATGAACCGCTCTCGTTGCCGTTCGCGCGCGAGCGCGCATTCTTTGCGTTCCTCTCGAGCATCCTGCCGCGCCGCATCGCCCTGGTCGCGGTCGCTTCCCTCGGGGCCTTCTTCGTCGCCACCGTTGGTATCGGGCTCGGGCTGACCATCCTCGTCCTTCACGCGGTCTGACCGCACGCCGGCTGTAATTCTTTCTCGCCACGTCAGATCCCTCACCGCCGCGGTCTAGCGCCCAGGAACGCGACGTGCGCCGCGGATCAGGACCGGTGTGCCGAGCGGCGCTGCTCGGAAGACGAAAGGCGCACTCTCAAGGGGTATTCGAATGCACCCGTGGCTTGCCGGCTGGTCGGGAACGATCGGGAAGGCGTGGATCGCCAGTCCGCGGTGGAAGTAGAGCGCGTATGGCAGCCACACCTGATACGGGCGCGACCAGCTCTCCCGGAGACGACGGACAACAGCGAAGCGGCCCTTTGGCGTCGGGGAGAATGCTCCGGTCGAGGCGTGGACGGCACGTTGGACCGCGCCATTTTCAACCACCAGCAGCACCTGCCGCGCCAGATCGATCTCGAGTGCGCGTCGTAGCCTCAGCCAGGGTTGCGGCGCTCGCGCGTGCTTGAGTTCCCGGCGGGTCTGCGGTCCAACGACACCATCGCGGTGAATCTGCTCCCAGCCCTGAAGAGCCACGACGGCATCCCGCGTCTGCTTGCCGAAGATGCCGTCTATCCAGCGGGGCTCGAGGTAGCCGAGCGTCTCGAGCCGCCGCTGCAGCGAGGCGACCGTGCGGCCACGGTCGCCGTAGCGCAACTCGGCCGTCGAGGCCCAACCCGGCAGCTCGACTCCGGACCCCACAACGGGCAGCTCAGCTGCCGACGTCGCACCGGGCAGCACAAGTAGGACGACGGTCGCAGCAAGAAGAGTGCGATGGGGTCTGTGGATGCGGCGAGCCGAGTCGTAGCTGCCGTCGGCCAGGAGCCGCCTTACGGCTTCGCCCACTCGCCCAAGGCGCGACCCCATGACTCGGCGGGTTCTGCGTCAGGTTCTGCCCTCCTGCCGATGGTGTCCTGTTCTGACTCAAACGCGAAGGCCAGCTGCTGTGGCGCCGAACGTGCCGGGAGGGGCCGCCCTGGACGACCCCTCTGGTCGTGGTGGTACCTGGCGTCTCAGTAGTCGGCGCCGATTGCTGTTCGCGGCACCGTCGCGAGTACCTGCTGCTGGTAGTAGATGGGGCCTCCTTCGTCGGCGGTGACGTCCGAGGGGTAGTGCGTCGAGACCATGAGTGCGTAGATGTTCTGCGCCGAGATCGCGAGCCCGAAGTAGTCGCCGATAAAGCCGCCGCCCCTCGGACAGGGATCCAAACCAGCGGCACACGGGTACTGCGAGAGCCCGCCGAGATGCTTGCCGGGCTGCTCGGGATCCCAGGTGAACTGCGAGATGCGCACATTTCCCCCGACCCGCACTGCCCCGGCGCCGCTGTCCTTATAGGCCTGCAGCGAGGTGTCGATGCAGAAGTTCGTCCGTCCAACGTCTGCCGGAAGGACGCTCGGGTCGTTCGGACACGGCAGGCGTCGGTCGTAGAAGGCTACGGCCACCGCGCCATTCGGGCCCGCTGCGACCGACGGCTGGAACTGGTCGGTCGGCGCACCAGGCAGGTCAACGTTGTCGTTGACGACGACGGGCGTCGTCCACGTAGAGCCACCGTCGGTCGACTGCGTGAACTTCACGTCCGCCTGGCCAATGAGTGGATCCCAGTCCTCGTAGGTGAGGTAGAGGTGGCCGGCGTAGGTCGGGCTGGCGGCGAAGTTCTCGACGATCCCACTCCGGAAGCGCGTGTTCGGGTACACCTCGCCCGGAGGGATGTTGACGGTCGTGATCGGCACGAACGGGCCGAACGACCGTGCGTCGTCGGTCGAGCGGGCGACGTAGATCGTCGAGCTCGTTCCGTTGGGCGGGAACGAGACGACCGAGACGTAGACGTTCCCCGCCGCATCGATCTCCGGGTACACATAGGTGGCCCCCGCGCTGACCTGGGAGGGCGGCGTGATCGTGACCGCCTTGTCGAAGGTCTGGCCGCGGTCACGAGAAACAGCCATGCGTACCTTGATCCCACCGCCGTTGCCGTTGAAGACCGCCCAGGCGGCGTAGACGTGGTCCTGGAACCGGTTGCCTGGAATGTGGTTGACAGCCACCCATTGCTTGTCCTCGACGTGGCCGAGCTGCAAGGCCGAGGCGTTGTTCGACGGCTCGAGCGGTATGCCGCCGTTGCCCTTCACCCAGTGGCGTCCCATGTCGTCGCTGTAGGAAATGTCGATCTCGCCGTCGGGGTGCAGCCTCGACGCGTCGAAGAACGAGTTGAACGGCAGCATCGTCTGGTAGACGCGGCCCTTGGTGTCGAAGTCGGCATTCGGGTCGGTCGTGGCGGTCCAGCTCGGCGGCATGGCCTGCGTCCCGGTCGAGATGCAGTCGTAGCCCTGCACCTGGTTGTTGCCCGACGGCGTCCCGCCCAGGATCTGGGTGGCGCCGACGTAAAACATGTAGAAGGTCGAGTACTTGTCGAAGAAGAACTTCGACGTGCCGACGAGATCCTCGGTTCCCGGCTTGACCGCGAGCCAGGACTCTGAGTGATTTGCGTCGAACGGGCCGGCGCGGCAAGTTCCGGCGAGCGGAACTCGCGAGCCCGGCGGCACCGGATAGCCGCCCCCGCTGGTCGGCGACGTGGCGACGACGTTCGTGAAGGCCACGTTCGTAGTCCAAGCGTGGGGGCTCGCGTTCGCGCCCGCCGACGGTGTCGCGACTGCGGCGAGAAGAGCAACTGTTAGAGCAGCTACCCGTGCAGGCAATCCCTTCATGGTTCCTCCTTCGCCTCCTGATGGGCTGCGTAGCGCTTTCTCTATCACCGGTTCTCGACGGACCTAATCGCCGCTCGGCGGTCGCGGTGTCAAGCAGCCCGGGGAAACCATCTGCCCATCAGATGCGCCGTTATCTCGTCAGCGTCGAGTGGTAGCACGGCCAATTCGGGGGGCGGACGGCGGACGAAGCCGTCGACGAGCAGGAGATCTTCGGCCTGTTCGATAGTTAGCGTCTCGCCGGCACGCTCGCGGGCGACGCGACAAAGCGCCAGCCCGGCCTCGATCTCGAGCCTCGCGCCTGCTCCCGGCGGCAGCGAGCGAACGCCGCAGACTCCGCCCCCGCAGACGAAGAAAGCCTTTTGCCAATTCCGCTCGATCGCCGGAGCGATCAGGCAGAGCTCCAGTCCGCGCAGCCGCTCCAGTCGGCGCAGGCGCTCGACGACGTGCTCGAGCGCCTCGATGCGATCCCGCAGCCGGGCCGCCTCCTCGTAGCGCAGGCT
>Ga0307290_10000658_pt1 | contig 11358 bp, 7 predicted proteins | sample ER_DNA_144_FD_194472 | JGI IMG/M metagenome (GOLD analysis project Ga0307290, IMG submission 194472) | Bulk soil microbial communities from the East River watershed near Crested Butte, Colorado, United States - ER_DNA_144 | ecosystem: Environmental > Terrestrial > Soil > Floodplain | place: USA... | reverse complement strand
TTTCGGCGCCCCGCCGCGCTTGCGGTACTCGACGCCGATGGCCCGCTGCCCGTCGAACAGGATCTTCGTGACGAACGCGCGCGTCGTGACCGTCAGGTTCGGCCGGTTCATGACCGGATGGAGATACGCTCGGGCGGCCGACAGCCGACGGCCCCGACGGATGTTCCGGTCGAACTTGGCGAAGCCCTCCTGGCGGTAGCCGTTGACGTCGTCGGTCGGCGGGTAGCCGGCCTGCTTCGTCGCCTCGAAGAACGCCCCGAAGAGGGGGTTCGTCGCCGGCCCCCGCTCCAGGCCGAGCGGACCGCCGTGGCCACGGAATGGATCGTCCGGCTCGGCCGCCAGGCAGTCCTCCATCCGCCGGAAGTAGGGCAGGCAATTGGCATACGACCACGTCTCCATGCCCGGATCGGCGGCCCAGCGTTCGTAGTCGAGGGGATTGCCGCGCTGGAAGATCATGCCGTTGATGCTGCTGCTGCCGCCGAGGACCTTGCCCCTGGCGTGGTAGATCCGCCGGCCGTTCATGAACGGCTCGGGCTCCGATTCGTACTTCCAGTCGTAGAAGCGGCTGCCGATCGGGAAGGCCAGCGCCGCCGGCATCTGGATGAAGACGTCGAAGCGGTAGTCGGGCCGACCGGCCTCGAGGACTAGGACCCGTGTCGAGGGGTCAGCGGAGAGCCGGTTGGCAAGCGCGCAGCCGGCCGATCCGCCACCGACGATGACGTAGTCGTAGAGCGTCGTTGCCATGGCTGCGGATGCTAGCAGCGGCAGCGATCGCTCAGCTGAGGTCTCCCGACGGGCGGTTCAACCCAGGGCAATGCCCTGCCCGTCGCCCCGTCCTTCGCCCTGTCGGTCGTGCGAAGCGTAGGCGTCGACGATGTCGACGAGCGTGCCGAGATCGAACGGCTTGGCCAGGAACATCGTCACGCCGAGTTCCTCGGCGCGGGCCAGGCCGTCGAGGGCTCCGCTGAGGAGAACGATCGGCGCCGGCGAGGCGGCCGCCTTTCGGTAGCGCTCGATGAACGTGACCCCATCGAGGTCGGGCATCGTCAGGTCGAGCAGGATGAGGTCCGGATCCCAGCTCGTCGCCAGCTCGAGACCTGCCTGACCGCCGCGTGCCGTGCGCAGGTCGAGCCCGGATTGGTCGAGGAGAAGTCCGAGCATGTCGAGGAGGCCATCGTCGTCGTCGATCGCAAGGATCCTTCGACGCGAGGCCACGGCGCCGGGACGAAACTCGATGACGGAGGGCTGCACTGCTGCACCTCAGGCGACGCGAAAAACGATCCCTCCTCGCTGCCCGGACGAGGCGGCCCCTGCGCAATCCACGATGCCCGCCCCCGCGGCCGATTCTGAGGATGAAAACACTGCCAAGGCTCCCGAAGGAGTACTCCGATGACGCCGGATGCCGTCCCTCAGTGACCCTCCGCAAGCCAGCCCTGGCGCTCAGCCAGGTGCACCAGCCCCGTGCGGCTGGCAACGTCGTAGCGGTCGAACATCCGGCGGAGCTGGCTCTCGACGGTCTTGACCCGCAGCCCCAGTCGGTCCGCGATCTCGGCATTGCCGTGGCCGTCGGCGACAAGGGTGAGGATCTCGAGCTCCCGCGGCGTCGGCGGACGCATCGCCGAGCGGATCGCGCCCTGCGCCTCCCTTGGGAATGCCGTGCCGCCTGCCGCCACGGTCCGAATCGCGGCGACGATCTCCTTGATCGTCGCCATCTTCGAGATATAGCCCTTTGCGCCGCGCTCCGTCGCCGCTACGTAGTAGCTCGGGTAGACGTAGGCGGTCAGCATGATGAAGGCCGGGCCCGGCGTGTGGCGGGCGAGCACCTCGAGCCCGTCGCCGGTGCCCGCCAGGCGCACGTCGCACAGGACGACGTCGGGCGAGGTGGCGGCAAGGAGACGGTCGGCCGAGGCTGCGTCCGAAGCCGCCCCCACGACTGTCAGGTCAGGCTCGATGTCGAGCAGGGCGATCAACCCGTCGGCGATGGCCGGGTGATCCTCGACGATCGCGAGACGGATCACGGCAGGCCGGCCGGACGACGCTTGACTTTCGCGCTGGGGCTTGGTCCCCCGATCGGCAGCTTGATGGTGATCGTCGTTCCCTGCCGACGGCGCGAGGCAATGTCGATCGAGCCGCCGTGAGCCGTCACGATCTCCCTCGCGAGGTAGAGGCCAAGGCCGAGACCCGCGGACTGCTGGGCTCCCAGCCGGACATACGGCTGGAAGACGAGCGGCAGCTCCGCGCTGGCGATGCCCGCACCCTTGTCGCGAATCTCGACGACGGCCGAACGCCCCGCCCGGCGGACCGACACGTCGATCGTCGGCGTTCCCGCGGCATGCTCGACCGCGTTGCCGAGGACGTTGACGAACACCTGCTCGAGGCGGCCGGCATCACCCTCGAGCTTGAGCGTTCGCGGGGCCCTCGAGAGGTTGATCGGTGGCGCGTCGCGGAGGCCCTCGCTGACGTCGATGGCACTCCGCACGACCTCGACGAGGTCGATCGATTCGACGACGAGATCGAGCTGGCCGGACTGGATGCGACTGACGTCGAACAGCCGCTCGACGAGCTCCCCCATCCGACGGGTCTGGCCGAGCGCCCGCGAGGTGTAGAGATCGAGGTTGGCGGAGCCATCTGAGCTCAGCGATCGCTCGATGAGCTGGAGGTAGCCGTGCAGCGCCGCCATCGGTGTCTTCAGCTCGTGGCCGGCGGCCGCCATCAGTCGCTCGAGGCTCAGCCGCATCGTTCGGTCAGAGACGTCGCGGATCGTGATCACCCCGCTCCAGGTTCGGTCGGCGCCGGTCAGCGGTTCGGCGACGGCCTCGAACCAGCTGCGCGAACCGTCGGCGGCCGTGACCGCGAACTCCATCCGGAACCGTTCGCCGCGGGCTGCTCGCTGGCGAGGCCGCTCCTCCAGCGGCAGCGGCACGCCCGCCAGGTCCTCCGGGACGACCTCCCTCGACCGGCCGCCGAAGATCCGGTCGTAGGCGGTATTCGTGGCCACCACGGCACCCGTCTCATCGACGGCGACCACGGCGTCCCCGAGACTCGCGAAGATCGAGCGAAGTCGTCCGTGCTCCTCCTCGCTGGCCCGCTTGCGCTCCGCGAGCGCCTCCGTCTGGACGCTGAGCTCGGTGGTCCGCGTCTCGAGGTCCTCGTTCGCCACGCGCAGCTCCTCGACGCTGGCGGTGAGCTCCTCGTTGAGCGTCTCGAGCTCCTCGTTTGTCGCCTGGAATTCTTCGTTGAGCGTCTCGAGCTCCTCGCGACTGGCCTGGGAGTCCTCGCTCGAGAGGAGGATTGCCTCGTTCGATGCCCGGAGTCGGGCGACGAGGCCGGTCAGCTCCTCGTTGGCGGCGAGCAGCCGGGCGTTGGCCACCAGCGCCCGGTCGTTGCGGCCCCTGGTCCGTGCCAGCTCCGTCTGGTCCTCGTGGAAGCGGGTGACGTCCGTCAACTCGATGACGGCACCGTCGACGGTCGGCGACGCACCTCGCTGTGGCGTGATGGTGACCTCGATGAAGCGCGAGCCGCTGCCGGCGGAGGCTGGCACATCGATCTCGAAATCGGCCGACGTCTTCGACCCGGTCAGCGCCGCGTCGATGGCCGCCCGAAGTGGCGCAGCCGGGAGGGCCTCCGCGAGATGGATGAAGTCCTGGTCGAAGGCGGTTCCGTGGATTGACAGCAACCGTCGAGCCGCGGAGTTGATCCGGACGATGTCGTAGTTCGGATCGACGACGACGACCCCGACAGCCAAGTCGAGGAGCAGCCCTTCCGCTGCCGCTGCCGAGTCCGAGGCTCGCTGGACATCCCGGCGGGTGGTCCGGATCGCCTGGTCGAGTGGACCGCGGCGCATCTGGGATGTCCGCGGAATCGGCAGGTTCAGCTGAGCCCCCGCGCGCCGCCGGTAGACGCACAGCCGGGCGTTCTCCTGCGAGAACGGAGTGGGCAGGGCCGCAACCGTCTCCGATGGCCCGAGGACGAGCCGACCTTCCGGTCGGAGCGAGTAGGCGAACGTCTCGAGGGCGGCCCGCTGCATATTCGGCGTGAAGTAGATCAGGACGTTCCGGCACAGGAGCACGTCGATTCGCGGGAACGGTGCCCGCTCGCCGAGGTCGTGCTCGCCGAAGACGACCATCGAACGCAACCGCTTGCCGATCTCGTAGCCGCCGTTGGCGCTGCTGAAGTAGCGGTCGCGGATGTCCTGGGGGACGCCTGCGAGGGACTGCGCTGGATACGCGCCGCGCCGCGCAAACGCGATGGCGTCGCGGTCGATGTCCGTCGCGAAGACCCGGACATCCAGGGGCTTCCGCTCCTTGCCGAGCGCCTCGGCGAGGGTGATGGCTAGCGAATAGGCCTCTTCGCCCGTCGCGCAGCCCGCCGACCAGAGGCGGAGCTCGCGGCCTTCCGCATGAGCCTCCTCGATCATCGCCGGCAGGATCCGCTCGCGCACGTAATCCCAGACCTTTGGATCGCGGAAGAACTCGGTGACCTTGATGAGCATGCTGCTGACCAGCCGGGCGTACTCCTCCGGTTCCGCCTCGAGGTAGGCCCCGTAGGCGGACAGCGACGTCCGCGCCGTTGCGGTCATCCGACCCTTCAACCGGCGCAGGATCGTTGCCGGCTTGTAGCCGCTGAAGTCGATACCGCTCCGCTCGCGGATCCGCGCCAGGAGCGCATCGAGCTCGGTCCGATCCATGCCGTCGGCCGAGTCGCCGGCCACGGTCAGGAGATCCTGGAGGAGATGCCCCATCCCGTCGAGCTCGACGGTGGCGTCGACGAGGGAGGGTGGGATCGAGCTCGGCATCGACGGGAACATCGCAGTTGCCGGGTTCTCGATGACGACCGTGCCGCCGGCGAGCTTGACATGCCGAGCGCCAACAGATCCGTCCGAACCGCTGCCGGTCAGGATCACCGCGATGAGGTCTGCGCCGTAGGCCTTCGAGGCACTCTCGAGAAGCACGTCGACCGACGGGGCGATCGATCCGGCGGCGGGCCGCCGAAGCCGGAGCTCGTGATCTGTCAGCTCGACGTGCCGATTGGAAGGCACGACGTAGACCACCCCGGCCTCAAGGGAGGCGTGCTCGGTGACGGTCCGGACCGGGAGCGGCGTGTGGCGGGCGAGGATCTCGCGGAGGTGGCTCGGCCGGCGCGGGTCGAGGTGCTGGGCAATGACGATCGGGACCGGGAAGTCATCGGGCAGACTGGCGACGACCCGCGACAGCGCCTCGATACCGCCGGCGGACGCGCCGACCACGACGAGCTGGGACTCGGGGGTGGTCACTCGATCATCTCGGGCGGCGCGAGGGGCAGACGTGACCCAACTCCTCACGGAGCTCGGATCTGTCGGATCGCGCGTTGCCCTTCATGGCAGAACGCTCAGCATCGACCACCCCCATTCGACCGGCCGGACCCGATCTGCTGCTGATTCGCCGGCCGGACGGCATCGAGCGTCCCAAAAGCTTGCCTGACCCGGTGGACACATTCCGTCGGACCGATCCAACTGTCTCACCGCCCGTGGACGCGTGACGAGGAACTTGTTCCGCGGGCGCCTCCCCGCCACCTCGTCGCTGCACTCGAACTGGGCGCGCTCAGAAGGGCAATCTGAGAGGCGAATCCGATCCGTTGACTGGGCTATCACGCGGCTTTTCCCTCACCCGTTCGCAACGCCACTCTACAACGGGCAACTCATGCTAATCCTCCGAGAGGCGGAGGAATGGGAGGGTTTCCATCCTCGCAACAGCGCCGTGGAAGGGCTAGGTTCGCCGCTGGCCCGATTCGCGGGCCCATCCCATGGCGCCAGACTCGACAGACGACCCGGCCCCCTCCCGGGTCGTCAGTCTTTCCAGCCGCCGGCATCCTTTCTCCCGACTCCTCCCGGCCGAATAGGATGTCGCCGAGCGAGGCGCGGCGGTCGTCCCGTCGCGGCGCGGGATACGCGGAGAGATCGATGCGACGAAGCGGTCATCGGGCGGCCCAGATCTATCGGCATCCGGTCAACAAAGAGCTCGAGGACGGCGCGCCGATCGGGGCCCGAATCGCCGACCGCGTGACCGGCTTCCTGGGCAGCTGGACGTTCATAATCATCCAGACCGTGATCGTGGCGGGCTGGGTTCTCGGCAACATCTACCTCCTCTTTCATTTCGATCCATACCCGTTCATCTTCCTGAACCTCGCCTTCTCGACGCAGGCCGCCTATGCGGCGCCGCTCATCCTCCTGGCAAGCAATCGTTCGTCGGCGCGCGACCGGATGACGCTCGAGCACGCGGCGGCTGAGGCCGACATCGAGGACGAGCAGAACGAGCGTCTGCTGACGGGCAACATCGAGATCCTCAAGAAGGTCGAGGGCCTCGAGAAGCAGATCCTCGATCTCGAGAACCGGATCATGGAGCGGCTCGAAGGTCGCCCTGGCTGATCGGCCGCAGCCCGGCGGGTCTGCCGTCGCCAGCCCGGCGGCGCGTGCGCCGGGCGCCGCCGCTGGGCGCCTCGCGCTGCCTCGCGCCCAGGGCAGCGCACCCAGATCAGCGCGAGCGTTCGATGTCCTGCACCTTATGCCGTTGTTTGCATACTCGCGGCGGGGCTCAGGTAGGCACCGGCCAGCTGGCCGTTGCGCGGTCGCGGTCGCACGATCAGGTCGCGCTCATCTGCCGGCGATGCCGTTGTTTGCATACTCGCGGCCGCGCAGCGGGACGTCGATCGGCCAGGCACGGAATCGATATGCAACCAACGGCATCAAGGATCGAAAGGGAGTTCCGCCGCGTGCTCGCGGCAGCGAAGGGACGGGGGCGGGGTCAGTCGGGCGCCAGCGCGTCCGTGAGCCAGGTCGCCAGGTAGGGGGCAAACGATGGACGGACGAAGATCCGGTAGACCGGCTCATCGGTGAGCTGCTGGACGATCACGTTCGCTCGGGCGAGAAGCGTCTGCGCGCAGCGCCCCGGCCCGAAAGCGCGCGGGTGAAGATCGATCGAACAGCCGCCCTCGAGAACCGCCCGGGCTTTCGGGCCGCGAAGCTCCAGCGCCGTTCGATTGGCCGACACGTCGACGATAGCGACCCGCGCCGCCGCCTCGCCGAGTGCGCGACGAAGGTCCGCCTCGAGCGCCGCCGCCGCGTCCGGAGGCCCCACCAGCAACCATTCGTCTGGCCCGAGCCACAGCACCGATCCGTCCGCGCCGCCTGCAAACGTGTTCGGGTCTGATGGCAGTGGACCGACAACGGACTCCACGGCGTCCAGCGCGACCTGATCGCTCGTCGTGAGGCGGATATCGATCTGGGCGAGGAACGGTTCCTCGCGCAGGCCAGGCGGGAAGTCGAAGCCCTCGACCGGACTGTGGCGGCGGCTCGCGTCGAAGGTCGCGTCAGCCGTCACGACGATGGTTCTCCGGATCGAAGACGACCGAATCCGCGATCGTGGCTGAGATGGTCCGCCCGTCGGCAAGCGGCGCGTGGACCGTCTCGCCAAAGCGCTGCCTTCCCGCGCGAACGAGAGCCAAGGCGAACGTGCGGCCGAGCGCGGCGCTCCGGTACGAGGACGTGACGTGGCCGGTCATCGGGACCGGCCTCCGCTGGATGTTCACGCCGTCGTCGACGAGCTGCGCACCCTCGGGCAGGAGCGCGGTCGGGTCGACTGGGAGCAGCGCGACGAGCTGCTTCCGATCCGCCCTGGACGTGTCCGCCCGCCGATGCGACCGGGAGCCGATGAACGGCTTCGTCTTCGACACGATCCAGTCCATACCGAGGTCCTGTGGCGTCACCGTCCCGTCGGTTTCCTGGCCGACGATCGGATAGCCCTTCTCCGCCCGCAGGACGTGCATCGTCTCCGTCCCGTACGGCGTGATCCCATGGGCGGCGCCGGCGCCCATGACCGCCTCCCACATCGCCAGGCCGTGCCAGGTCGGGACATTGATCTCGTATGCCAGCTCGCCCGAGAACGAGATCCGGAACACGCGGGCTGCCGTCCCGGCCACGTTCGCCTCGCGCCAGGTCATAAACGGGAAGTCGGCCGCGTCGAGGGCCAGGTCCGGGGCAAGCGCGCGGAGGACGTCGCGCGAGCGCGGACCGATGACCGCGACGGTCGTCCAGTGCTCGGTCACCGACGTCGCGTGGACCCGCAAATCCGGCCACTCGGTCTGGAGCCACTCCTCGAGATGATCGAGGACGGGCGCGGCATTGCCGGTCGTCGTGGTCATGAGGAAGCGGTTCTCAGCGAGCCGACTCGTGACCCCGTCGTCAAAGACCATCCCGTCGACCCGGCACATCAGCCCGTAGCGGCACGACCCGACCGGCAGCTTCGCGAAGGCGTTCGTGTAGACGCGGTTGAGGAATTCACCGGCGTCGGTGCCCTGGATGTCGATCTTGCCGAGGGTCGAGGCGTCCATGACCGCGACGGACTCGCGCGCCGTCCGACACTCGCGCAGGACCGCCTGTTCCATCGTCTCGCCGTCGCGAGGGAAGTAGCGTGGCCGCTTCCATTGGCCGACATCCTCGAAGACCGCCCCGTTGGCGACATGCCACGGCTGGATCGAGGTCGTCCGGATCGGGTCGTGGAGATCGCCGCGATCGCGGCCGGCGAGAAGGGCGAAGCTGACCGGCGTGTACGGCGGGCGGAAGGTCGGCATGCCGCTCGCGCCGTCGCGCTGGCCGAGGAGACCCGAGGCTATCGCCGAGGCGTTGACCCATGAGGTCTTGCCCTGATCGCTGGCAGTCCCGACCGTGGTGTACCGCTTGATGTGCTCGATCGAGCGGAGGCCGGCGCCGGTCGCCCTGCGGAGGTCGGCCACGCTCGAGTCACGCTCGAGATCGACGAACATCCGGCTCTCGGCCGCCTCGCCGTCGGGCGACGGGACCATCCACAGGGTCGCGGTCGGACCGACGCCGCCATCGTCCGTCGGCTCGGGCATCGGCGGCGCGCTGCCGTCGCCGAAACCCGCCGAAGCAGCCGCCCGGGCCCCGGCCTCTGCACCCTCCGAGAGACAACCCTCGAGTGCGAACGTGCCATTCGCCGAGCCGGCGACGAACGTGGCCTGAACCGGCGCGTCAGGAACGTAAGCGGCGATGTCCTCGTCGTAGCGGATCGCGCCGCGGGACTGGCTGAAGAGGTGGACAGCCGGGTTCCAGCCACCCGACACGAGAAGCAGGTCGCAGTCGATCGGCGAACCGTCGACGAAGACCCTCTCGAGCCGGTCACCGCCGTCGGTCCCGGTGATCGCCCGACCATCGCGGGCGTCGACGACCTCGAGCAGGTCCACGCCCGCTTCGGCCAGCTCGGACGCACCCGGCAGGACCGATCCATTGGTCGTGAAGATGACCACCCGATCGCCGAGCCGGACGCCGTACCGGTTGAGAAAGGTCCGGGCAGCCGAGGCCAGCACGATCCCGGGCCGATCGTTGTCGGCGAAGACGATCGGGCGCTCATGAGCGCCGGTCGCGAGGACCACCTGGCCTGGCCTGATATGCCAGAGCGTCCCACCTTGCTCACCCTTGGGGCGGCGTTCCGCGACGAGCAGGAACTGATGGTCGTGGTAGGCGATGGCTGTCGAACGAACGAGGACGGTCGTCTCCGGGAGCGTCGTGAGCTCCGTGGTGGTGGCCGCAACCCAGGCTGCGGCGGGCTGCCCGTCGAGGTGGTCGCGAGTCCCGAGCAGCGTCCCGCCGAGCTCCGGGCCTTCGTCGACGAGCATGACCCGGGCACCGGTCCGGCCCGCGGCGATGGCCGCCGAGAGACCCGCCGGTCCTCCCCCGACGACGAGCACATCGCAACGGGCGTAGCGCTTTGCGTAGCGACCGGCACTGGTCGAGTCGCCGGCCGACACGGGAAAACGCGCCGGCTCGAGGCGACCCTGGCCGGCGAGCATCGTCGCGGCGAGGTCGGCGACCAGCTCGACCTGGGTCGCGCGGACCATCGGCTCCGATGTGCCGTCCGGCCAGCGCACCTGGACAGTGGAATTCGGATCCTCGACGCCGGCCGCCATGACCCCGCGCGGCCGACCCGAATAGATCCCGTGGCCGATGACGTCGACCCCGTTCGCGAGCAGCGCCGACGCGAGGGTGTCGCCCTCCAGGCCCGTGTACTCGACGCCGTCGAACGTGAAGGGCAGCGGCCGCAGCCGATGGATCCGCCCGAGGCCCGGGACTCGTCCGCCGCTCATCGCAGATGCGCCCCCTTGGGTCTCGGCGTCGACCCCTCGGCGCCGAGGGCGGGCGTGCCGCCCGCGGCCGTCGCGGGCGCGGCGAGAAATTCGTGGGTGACCGTGTCGCGGACCACGTCGAACCAGCGCCGGCAGCCCGCGCTGTGGACCCAGCGCTCCCCGAACGGCCCCTTGGGGTTGTCGCGGAAGAAGAGGTATTCGGCCCACGCGCCATCGTCGAGCGCATCCGGATCCGCCGGGTAGGCCACGCCGGCCTGCCCGCCGTAGTGGAACTCGACCTCGTCGCGCGGCCCGCACCACGGGCAAGGGATCAGCAGCATCGCTCATAGCTCCGGTCGCCCATCAGTGGGCCACTCCCGCAGCCCCGTGCTCGTCGACCAGGGCGCCGGTCGTGAAACGGGACAGCGCGTACGGCGCCGCCAGCGGATCCGGCGCGCCAGAAGCGATCGTCGAGGCCAGGACCCAGCCGGCCGCGGGCGTGGCCTTGAACCCACCGGTTCCCCAGCCGCAGTTGACGAAGAGCCCGTCGACCGGCGTCAGGCCGATGATCGGCGACGCGTCCGGGGCGATGTCGACGATCCCTCCCCACGTCCGGACGACGTGCGCCTGGGCGAAGATCGGGAACAGCTCGAGGGCCGCCGCCATCTGCCGCTCGATCATGTGGAACGAGCCGCGCTGCGAGTACGAGTTGTAGGCGTCGACACCCGCGCCCAGGACGAGCTCACCCTTGTGAGCCTGCGAGACGTAGACGTGGACCGTGTTCGACATCACCACGGTCGGATGGATCGGCTCGAGCAGGTCCGAGACCAGCGCCTGGAGCGGATGGGACTGGAGGGGCAGCCGCAGCCCGGCCATCGCGGCGACGATCGATGCGTGCCCGGCGGCCACGATCGCGACCCCACCGGCAGCGATCGGCCCGAGGGACGTCCGCACCCCGCGGACCCGTCCATCGACGACGTCGATGCCCTGGACCTCGCAGCCCTGGATCAGGTCCACCCCGAGCTCGTCCGCGCCGCGCGCAAACGCCCAAGCGACGTGGTCATGCTTGGCGATCCCGGCACGCGGCTGGTACGCCGCCCCGAGAACCGGGTAACGAGGGGACGACGAGACGTCGATGATCGGGCAGAGCCGCCCGACGTCCTCGGGTGTCAGCCATTCGGCATCGATGCCGTTCAGGCGGTTGGCACTGACCCGCCGCTGGGCCTCCCGCACGTCGGACAGGTT
>Ga0307290_10000656_pt1 | contig 11368 bp, 10 predicted proteins | sample ER_DNA_144_FD_194472 | JGI IMG/M metagenome (GOLD analysis project Ga0307290, IMG submission 194472) | Bulk soil microbial communities from the East River watershed near Crested Butte, Colorado, United States - ER_DNA_144 | ecosystem: Environmental > Terrestrial > Soil > Floodplain | place... | reverse complement strand
GTCGAGAACATCGCGCATGCGGACGATCGACGTCTCGTCACGCCGCCCCTCGCTGAAGGCTGTGTGGATGAAAGGACCGGTTGTAGAGATGCGCATCCAGACCGCGCCGTAGTGGCCGAGCACGATCTTCTGCTCCGTCGGCTCCCCCAGGATGCACATGTCGGTCACCCCGCCATGCGTCGGCAGGAAGCGCGACCCGGCCGCGTAGCCGCGGTACTCGCGGCCGACGAAGTCGGGATGCCACTGCGTTTTCTCGATCTCGCCGCACACGCACGCGATCATCAAATCGCCCTTGAGGCGCACGCCGGCGTCTTGCAACGAGCGCACAGCTTCGATGTAGCACGCGAGCGCTCCCTTCATGTTCGAGATGCCGAGCCCGTAGATACGACCGTCCTGGACGAACCCCTCAGGCTGGAAGCCTCGAATGCCCGCGAGCCACGGCTCCAGGCCTGAATACGAGGTGTCCATGTGCCCGTTGAACATGAGCGACTTGCCGCCGCCTGAGCCTTGCCAGAGCCCGACGACGTTGGGACGCCCGTCCTCGACCTGCTGCCACTGCACCTGCAGGCTCATGGCCGTGAGCTCGTCGCGGACGCGCTCGCCCATCGCCTGCTCGTCGCCGGTCGGGCTCGGGACCGAGACGAGATCCACCGCGAGCGCGACGAGCCGGTCGGCGTCGATCTCAGCGGAAATGTGGCAGCACCTCGTTGCCGAATAGCTTGATCTGCTCGTGCCGGCGGTCGCCCCAGAGCTCGAGCATCACGTGCGTGCAGCCGGCGTCACGGTACTCCTCGATCGCCGCGATGCAGTCGGCCGGCGTGCCGGCGATGGGCCTGCACTTGTTCAGGATCTCGTCGGTGACCTTCGCCTTCGCCGCGAGCCGTCCCCCCTGCTCCATCGCCTCGGCGACGGGCCGGATCTCGTCCTGGCTCAGCCCGGCGAGATCGAGGAGCGTGTCTGCGGCGCCCTTGATGTTCTGCACCTTGTTCGCCAGGTACATGCCGGCGATCTCGCGGGCGCCGTCTCGCCCCTTGTTGCGGTCGGTCTCGTGGATCGAGGCGACGACGGTGCAGCCAATGTCGATGTCGGCCGCGACGTTCTCGCGCGTGTAGCGGACGAAGGCCGGCGTCGTGATCGACGGCGTGAGGCAACCGTCGGCGATCTCGCCGGCGAGAGCCTGCATCCTCGGCGCGGTCGCGGCAACGTACACAGGCGGCACGTAACGGGGTGTCTCGGCTTCGGCTTGCAGACCGGGAACGTCCGCGCTCCAGGTGTCGCCCTCGTAGGTGAACGGCTCACCGGAGAGGACGCCACGGACTATTGCGACGGCGTCGCGCATCGGCCCGAGTGTCCGCTTGCCGTTCAGCCGCGCGTTGTTGAGGAAGATCTTCGAGGTGCCGAAGCCGAGCAGGAACCGCCCCGGCCCCGCAGCTTCTTGCACAACGCGCGCGTCCATCGCCACTTGAACCGGGTGGCGCGTGAACGGCGAGATGATCCCCCACCCGACCGTCAAGCGCTCCGTCTCCTTGGCGATCAGGCCGGAGACGACGGTAGACGAGCGCGCCTCCATCCCATGCTTTCGCCACCAGGGGTAGGCCTCGGCAAGCCAGATCGTGTCCATCCCAGCGCGATCCATGACGCGAGCCGACTGGAGCATCTCCTCGAGTGGCTCCATGGTCAGCTGCATCACACCGATACGGAATGGCGGCGCCATCAGGCCGATCTTCTCACGCGGACAACTCCTTGAAGTAGAAGGCTCCGGGCCAAAGCGTTCCATCCGGCCGCCGCGAGTAGTTCGGCATCGTCCCCATCGGTATGTAGCCGGCCGCCTCGTAGAACGCACAGGCATCCGTGCCGGCATGTGTCGTCAGCCACAACAGTGTGACGCCGTGCTCGCGGGCGGCCTCCTCGACCGCCGACATGAGCTGCTGGCCGATTCCACGTCCACGCGCCTCGCTGGCGACGCCGACTCGCTGCACCTCGGCCCGGTGGTCCGCGTTCGTTGCGCCACTGAACACGAGCTGGGCCATACCGACGACCTCGCCTTCCTCCTCGCCGACAAGCAGCAGACGCTGGCGCTCGTCGAGCCCCGCAACCACGTCGCGGTAGGAGCGCTCGAGAACTCCTCGGCCCATCGAGTCGAGCGCGCCGAGCGCCATCCCGGACCGGAGAGCGTCGTGATGCACCTTCGCAAGGCCTACGCAGATCTCGTCGGCCTCGGACGGGTCGACACGGCGAAAGCGGAGCAGCGTGTCGGCTACGGGCCCTCGGTCGACGTCATGGGCCCGGCCTTCGCCTCCTGCACCTGCTTGTCGAGCGCGCCGAGCACTTGCGACACCTGTTGGTTGACGATCGGCTGCAGCACCCGCTGTCCCATCGACGCCACTGGACCGAGCAGATGTACCTCTGCCTCCCACTTCATGTTCGTGCCGCCGTCTGTCTCGCTGAGATGGAAGGAGGTGTCCATGTTCAGCACCGCACCGACGCCGTTCCCCTTCGCGTGCAACTTGGCGAACTCCGGCTCGCGCTCCTCCATCTTCTCGAAGTCGATCGACATGCGCAGGCCGCCGAGCCCGAGCGGGATCTTCACGTGTGCCCGCCAGTGCCTGTCGTCCTGGATCTCGAACGACTCCACGCCCGGCATCGTCTGCGCCATCTGCGCCGGGTCGTTCAAGACCAGCCAGACCGTGTCGGGCGGCGCTTCGAACTGCTTTTCCCCGGTGACCTTCATCTGCTCTCCACGCTGACGAGCTTGCGCGTCTCCTCCGGTTTTTGCAGCAGGTCCCACACGCCTTCGTACGGATTGCAGCTCCGCCAGACGATCGGTCCTTCGCCGCGGCGGCCGAGCGCGTTCTGGAGCGCTGCGCAGACAGCATGGATCCCGGCGCCGCCGCCCTCCCCCATGCCCTTCGCGCCGAGCGGCGTGAACGGCGACTCCGACTCGATGAAGCCGTTCTTCATCGGCGGCATGTCGAGCGCGTGCGGCACGTGGTAGTCGTAGAAGTTGGGAGTGAGCAGGTTCCCCTCCTCGTCGTAGGTGAAGATCTCGTGCGTCGCGGCTCCGAGCGCCTGCGCGGTCGCCCCGTGTACCTGGCCGTCGACGATCTGCGGGTGGATGCGGTTGCCGCAGTCGTCCACCGCCGCGTAGTCGACGATGTCGTAAACCCCGGTCTCCGGGTCGATCTCGAGCGCGCAGGCATGGATCTGCGTCGCATACGTCAGCGTCAGGTTGCCAAACTTGCGCTCCAGATCGGGCTTCTCGAATGGCGGTCGGTAGACATACCGTACGTTCAGCGTGACGTCGAGGTCCGGCGGCAGCCCGGCGTTGTTCGCATTGAGGATCGCACCGAGTGCCATGAACGGCAGCGCGGCTTCCGGATTGCCCTTGATGCGGGCCTGGCTCTTGACGAGCTCGATGTCGTCGGGCGAGCAGCCGAAGACGGCGGCCGCAAGCTGCTTCATCTCGCCCGCCAGCTTGTCGGCGGCGCCCTTGACGGCGCCCAGGCCGGTGACTGCGAACTGCGACGCATACGTCCCCGAGAACCCTGCAGTCGAGTTCCAGTAGGTGTCGTGACCGGCGCGGACGTTCACGTCGTCGGGCGTACAGCCCAGGATCTCGGCGACGACCTGGGACGCCGTCGTCTCGTGGCCCTGGCCCTGTGGCACCGTTCCGAGCGTCACTACGATCTCGCCGAAGATGTCGAGCTTGACGGTCGCGACCTCGTTGTTGCCGGAGAACTGCAGCTCCGGGTTGAGGAGCATCGACTGCCCGAAGTTGTTCGTCCCGGAGTCGAGCGTGGAGCCGATGCCGATGCCGAAGAGCTTGCCGCGCGACTCCGCGTCGCGCCGCTTCTCCTCCAGCGAGTCATAGCCGATCAGGTCGAGCGCGATGTCCAGGCAGCGGGCGTAATCGCCCGAGTCGTAGACGCAGCCGTTCGGTGTCTCGTAGGGAAACTCTTCGTGCTTGACGTAGTTCTTCTTGCGCACCTCGATCGGGTCCAGGCCAAGCTCGCTCGCGACAATGTCGATGATCCGCTCGGTCAGCCAGAGGTGCTGCATGCGCGAGTAGCCGCGGTTGGGCGCAACCGGCGATTTGTTCGTGCAGACCTGCGTGAAGTCGACGCGGACGTTGCGCCAGCGGTAGCAACCAGGCGTGACCTGCGCCCAGATGATGCACCCGAGCGGCTCGTAGCGCGGGAACGCCCCACAGTCGTCGATCGCGCGAACGGAGAAGCCAAGCATGGTCCCGTCTTTCTTCACGGGGACGGTGACGTCGAGGAACGTGCGCTCGTTCCCGTGCGTGTTCGCCGTGTGCTGGTCGGTCCGCCACTCCGTCCACTGCACCGGGCGGTTCAGCTTCCGCGCCAGGAGGCAGCAGGCCGTGTACTGCGGATGGAGCGTGATCTTGTTGCCGAACCCGCCGCCGATGTCCTGACTGACGAAGCGGAGCTTGTCGATCCCGACTCGAAGCGCCGGCGCCATCCAGATCGCCCCCACTCCCGGCATCTGATGGTTCCCGTGAATCGTCCACTGGCCGGTGCCACGGTTGTATTCGACGAGGCAGCCGGAGCACTCGAGCGGTGTCGACGAGAAGCGGTCGAAATGCAGGCGCTCGATCCTGACGACGTGGTCGGCGTCCGCGAGCGCGGCATCGAAGTCGCCCCAGTCGAACACGCCGGACCAGACGGTGTTCGACCCGGCTTCCTCGTGCAGCACGACCTCGTCCTTCAGCGACTCCTCGCCGTCTAAGACGTGCCGCAGCGGGTCGTACTCGACTTCGACGAGCTCGGCTGCGTCGCGTGCGAGCTCGCGCGTACGCGCGACCACGGCCGCGACCGGATCGCCGACGTGGCGCGCACGGCCTACCGCGAGCGCGTAGTCCTTGATGTTCGCTCCCGGCGGCGTGGAGAGCTCGAAGAAGGGATCGGTGAGGATCGCGACTTCGTCGCCCGTGAGCGTCCCGTACACGCCGTCCAGCTCGAGCGCCTTCGAGACGTCGACCGACTTGATCCGTGCGTGGGCGTACGGCGAGCGTACGAAATGGACGTAGCCCATCTCGTGGCGCTTGACGTCGTCGAAGAACACGCCCTCGCCCTGGACGAGTCGCTTGTCCTCTTTACGCGGGACGCTCTGTCCGATGAAGCCGGGCTTGACGTCGCCTTCCTCGACGACGAGTGGCCGCTCGGGAGTGACCGTGGTTTCGGTCATTGCGCGGCCGCCCTGATCGCCTCGACGATGTTGACATAGCCCGTGCAGCGGCAGATGTTCCCCTGGATGCCCTTGCGGATCTCCTCTTCGCTCGGGCTCTTGTTCTCGCGCAGGAGCGCCGTGGCGCTCATCAGCATCCCGGGCGTGCAGTAGCCGCACTGGAGCGCGTGATGGTCTGAGAACGCCTGCTGGAGCCCGTTCAGCTCGCCGTCGGCAGCGAGACCCTCGACGGTCTCGATCTTGGCTCCGTCGGCCTGGACGGCGAGCATCATGCAGCTCTTGACGAGCGTGCCGTCGACGAGCACGGAGCAGGCGCCGCAGTTCCCCGTGTCGCAGCCGATGTGACTACCGGTCAGGTCGAGATCGTCGCGGATGAAGTGGATCAGGAGACGGCGGGCGTCGACCTCGCGCTCGTATTGCTCGCCGTTGACGTCGATGGTGATCGTCTTGCGGGAGACAGCGTTCAAGTTAGTGTCCCTTCCGGTGATGCTGCCGAGTTTCTGGGTCGCGAGCACCAAGCCAGAGGCCGCACTCAACCGCAGCAAGGCTGGTTAGCCTTGCTAAGGGCGAGGGCGGACTCTGGCGCCGCGTGATCGCGGGCCAGAAGCCGGTGAGCATTGCTGGGAGGGACACTAAGTCCTTTCAGCGGCTTGCGCGACCGCACGTAGGGCGAGAACCTCCGCGAGGTGACGGCGGTAGTCGGCCGAGGCATGCACGTCCCACGGCGGATCGAGGTTTGCATCATGCACTGCCTTGCGCACGGCAGCGTTCTCCGCGGATTCAGGTGTAAGGAGGACCGGGACGGCGTCGACGCAGCCGATTGCGAGTCGCGTCGCGCCTCCGTTGAGCGACGCCGCGACGTTGACGATGCACGTCCCGTCCTTGCCGATCGGGACGGAGGCGAAGCCGTCGCTCTTTCCCGGTGGCAGCGAGATCTTCGTCAGCAGCTCCCCCGGTCCGGCCGCAGTCATGTAGACGCCGAGGAAGAACTCCTGCGCAGACACCGAACGCTCGCCGCCCGGTCCGACGATCGTCATCGTCGCGCCGATCGCGACGAGCAGCGGAGGCAGATGGTTCGTCGGGTCGTTCGAGCAGACGTTGCCGCCGATCGTCCCGCGGTTGCGAACCTGGACGTCCGCGATCTGGTTGCAGACCTCGCCGAGGATCGGCCGAGCACGCGCCTCCGCCGAGTCGATGATGTCGGTGTACGTCGTCATCGCACCGAGCTCGAGCGTCCCGTCGGCGCCGAGCTCGATCCCCCGCAGTTCGGCGATGTCGGCGAGATCGATGAGAACGTCCGGCGACGCCGCCCGCGCCTTCATCACGTTGATCAGCGTCTGGCCGCCGGCGAGGGCGCGAGCACCCTCGTTGGCGCCGAGAAGGCGCAGCGCATCCTGAACGCTCGCGGGACGAGCGTACTCGACCTCCCTCAAGAGCATGCGCTATTAGTGCAGAAACCCCTGCTCAGGTCAAGAATCTAGGTGTCTACGCAATTGCATTGGCTGTAAGTGCGGCGACGAGTGTCGGCTTCCCCTCGAGAAATGAAAGAGCCCGCTCGCACGGGCTCTCACGAGGCTCCCCAGGTTGGACTCGAACCAACAACCCTCCGGTTAACAGCCGGATGCTCTGCCAATTGAGCTACTGGGGAACGGCAGCGCGGCTAGTTTAGCCTCTGAAGACGAGACTCGACTTCGCTCAGGTACGCCGGATCGCGCGCCTGCGCACGCCATCTGAGCGTGGCATCGAGACCGGCGCGGATCTCGCCAACTAATGCATCCAGGGGTAGCTCCTCGTTGCCGTTGTCCACGATGAACAGCTTGCGCGGCTCAGGCTGTGCGCCCCATGCTGCGTGGAACGCGACCAGGTTGCGCCACGCGTATGCAGGCCAGACGGGCACGACGCACACATGGAGGGATGCGGGCTCGAGCGCGCGGGCGACATCCGTAGCCACCTCTCGACTGGAGAAGAGCGGCTGCGCGTCCCCGGCGGGAACGATTTCGAGCTCGCCGTTGTCGTCGAGCTCGCCGACGGCGAAGAGCGGGTTCCCTGCGGTCGGCGTGCCGAGGGCGAGCGCATGTTCGAGCTCGTCTCGCTGGGACTCCGCCGGCCGGCGCCCCGTCAGCAGCCGGTGCGCGTGCTGACGGGTGACACCGAGCTGTGCGGCCAGGTCCGTGACCGACAACCCCTTCCGCCGGAGCAACGCTTGCCAGACGTCGGATTCATCCCGCATGGGCGACGATCGTAGCCATAACCGGGCAAAGTTACGAGCGTAACCTCAGCGCGAGAAAGCCTGTGCGGCAGCCAATTCCTCGACCGTGGCGACGATCTTGGCCAGTGACGCTTGCAGCTCCAGCGTACGGGCCGGATCGGCCTCGGTGAGCTCGCGCCTGATCTGGCGCTCGCGGAGACGGAGCAGGAGTTGCTCGGCTGTCCGCTCGTCGATCCCTTCCGACGTGGCACGCGCGTCGAGCTCGGCGGCGAGGCCGACGAGCTCTGCGTCCGGCTCGCCACCCGAGACGAGCTGCTCTCGTAGGCGCCGGTGCTCCTCGCGGTCGAAGTGCTCGGGCCCGAGCTCAGCGAGGACCGGCACCAGCGCGGGATGGGCGGCGACCCCGGCGAGAGCGTTCTGCTCGAGCCGCTCGCCGGCATCGAGCAACCGCGCGGAGACGCTTCCGGTCGTGGACGCAGAACCACGCGGCGCAAGCCCGGCCTGCGTCTCCTTCGGCAGATCGAGCTTGTCCGCCGCATAGCGGATCGCGTCCTGCCGTTCGGGCGAGTCTTCGGAGCGAGACAGCACCTCCCGCACTCGAACGAACGCCTCCTGCCGATCGGCGGCTCGCTCGATCTCGAGCCGAACGCGATAGCCGAGGTAGCTTTCCGCGCGCGCAAGCAGCTGCTCGAACCCGTCGGCAAGGTCGGCCGGATCGAATCCCGCCGGCAGCGCGACCACGCGGACGTCGAGACCCTGTGCAAACGCGAGCTCCATTCCCCGCAGCGTCGCCGCCTCACCTGCGGCGTCGCCGTCGAAGCAGAGCCACACGCGCGTCGTCAGTCGCCCGAGCTCCTTCAGCTGCCGCTCGGTGAGCGCGGTTCCCATCGACGCCACCACCGGCTCGATGCCCGCCTGGCTGAGCGCGAGCACATCGGTGTTCCCCTCGACCACTACGGCGCGCTCCTGCTTCGCGATCGCGGCACGTGCACGGTCGAGCCCGTAGAGTAGATCTCCCTTGCGGAACAGCTCGCCCTCGGGTGAGTTCACGTACTTCGCTTTCAGGGGATCGTCTTCGCGAAGCTTGCGCGCCTGGAAGCCGAGCACCCGGCCTCGTGCGTCTGCGAGCGGAAAGAGCAGCCGTCCGAAGAAGTAGTCGTTGCCGCGCCTGTTGATCAACCCAGCCGCGACCAGCTCTTCGCGCGTGAATCCACGCTCGAGCGCCTTCCGCGTCAGTGTCGTTCCGCCAAGCGCGAGCCCGAGCCGGTACTCACGGCAGACCCCTTCGCCGAGACCGCGGCCTGCGAGGTAGTCACGAGCGAGCGAGCCCGCCTGCGAGTCCCAGAGGTAACGCTCGTAGAACGACGCGGCCGCTTCCAGCAACTCGAGCAGACGCTCGCGCCGGCGCCGGCGAGCATCCTGCTGAGGAGACGTCTCCTCGTACTCGATCTGGACGTTGAAGCGGTCGGCGAGCCACTCGATCGCTCCGGCGAAATCGAGCTGCTCGGTCTCCCGCACGAACGTGATCAGGTCGCCCTTCGCCCCACAGCCGAAGCAGTAATAGAACTTGTCCACCGCGTTGACCGAGAAGCTCGGCGTCCGCTCTTCGTGGAACGGGCAGCGGCCCATGTAGCGTGCGCCGGCCTTGCGGAGCTGAGTTCGCTCGGACACGACGGCGACCATGTCCGCGACGGCTTTGACCTCTTCTACCGATGTGTCCTTGATCCGGGCCATCATTAAAGCTCGGCGACGTAGCTGAGGGCGAACCGGTCCGTCATGCCAGCGATGAACTCGACGATCTGCTCCGGCTCCTCCCCACTGTCGGCCAGATACTCGAAGATGCGCCGGATGGTTGCCCGGGCGCGTTCCTGTTCGTGCCGCGTGTGTGGGCCCAGATAGACCCGCTCGAACATGAACGACCGCAGGGCGAGCATGGCGCCGCCGATCTCGTCGCTCTGCACGATGTCCCCGGCACGCTGGGAGCTCTCGACCAGGTCGTGGACAAGCGTGTCGATGCGCCGCGAGCCCCGGTCGCCGAGGAGCGCAACCTCCTCCCGCGGCAATTCTGCGGGATCCAGGATCCCGAAGCGAACAGCATCGTCGATGTCATGGTTGATGTAGGCGACGCGGTCGACGATCCGGACGATCTTGCCCTCGAGCGTCGCCGGCTCCCTCTGCCCCGTGTGCGTGAGAATCCCGTCGCGCACTTCCTCGGTCAGGTTCAGCGACTCGGCGATTCGCAACGACTGCTCGTTGTGCCGGAAGCTCTGGCCGAAACGCTCTTGCAGAGCGGCATCGAGCGCTTCCTCGCCGGCATGGCCGAACGGCGTGTGCCCCATGTCATGACCGAGTCCAATCGCCTCGACGAGGTCCTCGTTCAGCCTCAAGGCCCGCGCCGCGCCGCGGGCGATACCCGTCGTCTCCAGCGTGTGGGTCATTCGCGTCCGGTAGTGGTCGCCTGCTGGATCGATGAAAACCTGAGTCTTGCCCTTCAGCCGGCGAAACGGCTTCGAATGCAGGATCCGGTCGCGATCGCGCTGGAACGGCGTGCGAAGGCGGCAATCGTCATCAGGCCGAAGCCGGCCGCGCGTCTCGTAGGAGCGCACGGCCAGCGGCGACAGCCATCGTTCCTCTTGCTCGCGCACCTGACCCTCGAAGGCATCCGCGACTCTTCCCGCTAGCTCAGGCATCGGTGGCCCTTCCAGTGACATTGGCGCTGGCGAATGTTGCTGGGAGGGCCACCATTCCAGGCTAGATGATGATCGGGACGGTTCCGCCGTCTGCGCTCCAGGCGGAGCCCGTCACGTAGGAAGCACGCTCCGAGCAAAGAAATACGATGACAGAGGCGATTTCATCGGGATCGGCCAGTCGGCCCAGCGGCCGGCCCGCTCCAACCGTTTCCAGTACTTCTAGACGCGTCTTAATAGAGGCGGCTGCCTGCTGGTCTGCCAGACCCCCATCGCCAAGCCATGCCTGGGTCGCGGTCGGGCCGGGCGCGACAGCGTTGCAGCGGATGCCGTTCTTGGCGTAGAGATCGGCCACGAGACGGGAAAGCGAGAGTACCGCCGCCTTCGTAACTGAGTAGTTCGGCATCCCGGTGGAAGGGCGTTTGCCTGCCGTGGACGACACGTTCACGATCGTGCCCGCGCCGGCATGCTTCATTCCGGGAAGAACGGCGCGGATACAGCGGACGTAGCTCATGACGTTCAGCTGCCACATGGCATTCCATTGCTCGTCGGCCAGCTCCTCGAAAGCGACCTGATAGGCCTCGCCGACGTTGTTGACTAGACATTGAACCGGCCCAAGGGCCACAGTGGTCTCGGCGACAAGCCGGTCGGGGGCGCCCGCCTCCGCGAGGTCGCAGGCAACTGCGAGTGCCGCACCAACTTCGGCACGCACCTGTTCGGCCCGATCGGCGTCCCGTCCGTTGACGACGACGCGCGCACCTTCGGCGACGAGCTGGCGCGCCGTCTCGAGCCCGATACCCGCAGTCGAGCCAGTGACGAGACAAATCCGATCCTTGAGGCCGAGGTCCATCGGCTGGGTAGCCTAATTGCCGTGACGACACTGCTCCTAGTTCGGCACGGCGAGACGGATTGGAACCGCGACGGCCGCTGGCAGGGGGGCTCCGACACGCGTCTGAACGACCTCGGCCGCGAGCAGGCCCGCGCGCTCGCCGAGGAGCTCGACGGCAGCATCGACGTGGTCTACTCGAGTGACCTGGCCCGGGCGCGCGAGACGGCGGACATCGTCGCGACGACGTTGGGCCTCGAGGTCCGAGTCGATCCGAGGCTGCGCGAGCGGAGCTTCGGATCGTGGGAAGGACTGACGACCACTGAGATCGAGGAGCGCTTCGCCGATTCGCACCGGCGCTGGCGCGAAGGCGAGGGCGCCGGGGCAGACGACGCCGAGACCTTCGAGGACTTTTTCGCCCGGGTGAGCGCGTTCCTC
>Ga0307290_10000653_pt1 | contig 11454 bp, 10 predicted proteins | sample ER_DNA_144_FD_194472 | JGI IMG/M metagenome (GOLD analysis project Ga0307290, IMG submission 194472) | Bulk soil microbial communities from the East River watershed near Crested Butte, Colorado, United States - ER_DNA_144 | ecosystem: Environmental > Terrestrial > Soil > Floodplain | place... | reverse complement strand
CCTGAGCGACGATGAAGCGATCGCGTTGGCCGTGGACGCGGTCGTAGTCACCAATGGTGAGCGAAAGCAGCGACGTGCATCCGGGCTGGCCGCACTCGCACAGCACCTCGATCGTGTCGGCACCGCGCTCGCCAAGGTCCTCCGCGACCTGCTCGATCTCTCGATTCACCGCGCGATGCATGGCCTCGTTCTTCGCCACTCGATCCTCGCGGGAGTCCACCATTTGACTCTACAGGCCTCCCTCCTCCCACCCAAACGGGGGAGCGTGTGCGCCACGATTTCGGCCGATACCGCAGCCCGGCGGACGTGAAACAAGGAGCGGCGGTGACTGCGGCGGAATTCGAACAATTGACGGCGCCCGAAGCTGAATGTCTGCTGCGCGCTCGCCTGAGGTCCTTCCTCGATGCCGGCGCAGCGCCCTGCGAGGCGCTACTTCTCGCCGCCCAGGTCGAGGTCGCCGAAGATGCGGCGCTCCAGCTCCTGCACCAAGGGCTATCGGCCGATCTCGCGCTACGGCTTCTGCGTTAGCGGCAGCTGCGCCTGCCTGCCGGGTCAGGGCGGTAGCTCGACAAGACCTTCCCGAAATGCGACCGCAACGGCCTGCGCACGCGTTCTGACGCCGAGCTTCCGGAAAACGTGCTCGATGTGCGTCCCCACGGTCCGGGCGCTGATGTAGAGACGGCCGGCGATCTCATCGGGCGCGAGGCCTTCCGCGAGCAGCGTCAGGACCTCCTGTTCACGCGCAGTCAGCCCACTCAAGGGCACCACGGGACGCTCGTTGTGTCGCAGGAGCGCCCGGACGCGCGCCAGCAGCTCGTCGGCGGCGTACGGCTTCGCGACGTAGTCGTCTGCCCCGATCATCAGTCCCGCAACGCGGTCGTGGGACTCCGCCCGATCGCCGGAGATGAACATGACACGCGGATCCTGTCCCACCTCCTCGCGAATCGTCCGGCAAACCTCGTAACCGGAGACGTCGTCGAGGGCGACCTCGAGCAGTGCGAGCGAAAGATCCTGCTCGCGCACGATGCGGATCGCCTCTTCGCCGCTAGTGGCCTCGACAACGGGATATCCGGCGTCGCCGAGAAGAGCCGCGAGCTCGCGACGAGCTTCGTCATCTTTATCGACGATCAGGACCGGGGCGATCCTCCGCTTTCGTGCCACTTAAACCTGCCGCAGTTGAAGGGCGAATGGGAGTACCGAGTTGTCTTCCCTAGGCGACAAACCGCGAAACAACACGCTTGTTTACCGAGTTTGCCACCCAAGAAGCTCGGCTAGGTGGTCCTTCACTCGACAACTAAAGGGGGAGAAGGGATGGCCGATCCGACCACGACCACCGTCACGAGTACTACGTCTGCCACCGACACTGCCGCGAGCACAACCGAGAGCGCGACCACTGCTGCGACGGACACCGCCGCGAGCACGACCGAGAGCGCCACCACGGCTGCCACGGACACCGCCGCGAGCTCGACCGAGAGCGCGACTACCGCTGCCAGCGACACCGCCGCGAGCACGACCGAGAGCGCCACCACGGCTGCCACAGACACCGCCGCCAGCTCGACCGAGAGCGCAACCACGGCTGCTACGGAAACTGCAGCGAGCTCGACGGAGAGCGCAACCACCGGTGCGACGGATACCGCCGCGAGCACGACCGAGAGCGCCACCGCGGCTGCCACGGACAGCGCCGCGAGCACTACTACCGCTGCCAGCGACACCGCCGCGAGCACGACCGAGAGCGCAACCACGGCTGCGACGGACACCGCCGCCAGCTCGACCGAGAGTGCAACCACCGCTGCCGCCGACACGGCCGCAGGCACGACCGAGAGCGCGACTACCGCTGCCAGCGACACCGTCGCGAGCACAACCGACATCGCTAGCAACACCAGTACTGCCGCCACGGAGACTGCCACTAGCTCCGCCGAGGCGGCAACGGCCACGACCGATTCCGCGTCGACTGTGACCGATGTGACCGCCGCCACCGACGCAACCGCGGGCGTCACAACCGATGCCGTAACCGGGGCGACCGATGGGGTTATCGGCAGTACTGATGGCCTCGCTGCTACCGGGGATGCGGCGACGGGCGTCACCGACGCGGCAAGCGCCACGACCGACGCTGTAGCAACCTCCCTGGAGGGCACCGCGACAGGTGCGGTTGATGCGCTGCCGAGTGTCTACGACGCCGGCGCGTCCACCGATGCCGCCACGACGGCAGCGACAGGGGCTGTCAGCGGGCTGGCGGACGCGGGCATGAGCTCGACCGACGCCGCGGCGGCTGTCGCAACCAACGCAACGGTCGCGGTGAGCGACGCGGGCGCAGGTGGAATCGAGAGCCTTACAAACGCTGCAAGCGAGGCAAACAGTGTCATCACCGCGCCCGAGGTGGCCGCGACGGCTGCTCCCGATGTCCTGACAAGCCTCGGCGGCGCCTCGGCGCCGGGCGACGCGGTTGCGGCAGTGACCGACCCCGTCACAAACCTGGCTGACGCTGCCGCGAGCTCGACCGGCGGGGCGATCTCGGCTACCACGACGCTGGCGGACAGCGCCGCCGGCGTTCCCGGTGATGTGGCGTCGAGCCCTGCCGAGGTCCTGCCCGGGGCGGTCGACTCGGCCGTAAGCGGTGCCAGCACGGCGAGTCTCGCGGACGCAACTGACACGGCGCCGCTAGCCGATGCCGTGACCGGAATCGGCGCGAGCGCCTTCGATGCAACCGCGCCCCCCGATCTCGTTATGCCAGCCGGCGACTCTACGACGGCCGCGGCGGCGGCGGCCGTGGACGGGATGAATCCTGTCACCGTCTTGGCCGGCGTCACTGACGCGCCACCGCAACTTGCCGCGATGGGCGGTCCCGTGCCTTCCGCGAACGGGGTTGGTGGTGGTGGTGGTGGACCCGACGCCTCCGAGCCCGTTAGCGGCATCGCCGGAGACTTCCTCGCCACCGCGGCGGACGTACCGAGACTCGATCTCGTCGCTCTCACGAACGCACTCGCAACTCCGGAAGCGCGGTTGGGTCTGCTCACCGCGATCGGGCTCATCGGCGTAAGCCGCGCCTACGGCGTCAGTGTCATCGGCACGGTCCAGCCGCTGATGGAGGCGTGCAGCGCGAGTATCAGGATGACCTTCCAGTCCGTTCGTCTCGTCCCGTGCACCGCTGGGGCTACCGCGAGCGGCCTCGGATCCGTCGGAAGTGCCGGCGGGACTACGGGTACCGCGAGACGGTCGCGGACGTTTGGGGTGCTCGGCGAGCGGGTGGCGCGTGCAGGTCAAGATCAGGCCGCGAGAGCGGCAGGACTCCCGGGACAGGCCGTCGAGCGGCTTCGTCCATGGGCTGCTCACGGCAGCTCACTCGTCGTCCGCCTGATCATCTGCGTCCTCGCAACGCTCAGCGCCGCATTGGCCGCCGCCGGGGCGGTGCGCCACGAGCGCAACCGGCCGCGCACGAGGCGATACTCGTGAAGAGGCGGTTGCTCTTGTCGTGCGTTGGGGCCGTAGCGCTTCTGACTCCCCCGGCCGCCGCGCTCGCCGTACAGCAGCGCGGCGGCTCGGAGGTCGTGACCATCAGGCTCGGCGACATCGTCAAGGTCTCCGGCGCGCGGGTCGGCTGTGTTGCGAGGGTCGAGGCCGGTTCGCGAGCGGTCGACTGCCGCCGCATCGGCGCTCTTCGCGGAACGTACGGAACGATCCTGACGGGCACGAAGGCGCTGGTCGTTAGATTCACGTCCAGCGACACGGGGCGTGTCGTGTTCGTCGCACACCACGGCAGCACGCGCACCCGAACCTGCAAGGCGGGCCGCTGACGACGGACTGCACGAGACGAGCGGCTCGCCGTGACGGCGGTGCGAACCACGAGCCGGACTGGTGGGGCCGGCACGAGGTGAGCGATGGCTCGGTTTGAAGCGTCGGTGATGGACTACCTCCGCGTGCTTCGGACGAGGAAATGGGTGATCGTCCAGATGCTGCTCCTTGCGCCACTTGTGGCGCTCGTCCTCTCAGTCCGCCAAGCACCCGAATACAAGGCTACCGCTGGCGTCCTCCTCCATCTGGACCCTGGCGAGAGCCTCGCCCCGCGGACTTCCGGCGCACCATCCGAGGATCCCGCCCGCGTCGTCCGGAACCAGGCGCGTCGCGCGGCCTCGCTGCCGGTCGCCGAGCTCGTGGTACGTGCGACGTGGCCGGCTTTCACGAGCCCCGTCCAGCTTCTCGACCACTCAACGGTGTCGACGAACGAGGGGATCGACCTCCTTACGATCGCCGTCCGGCACCCCGAGCGCGTGTCGGCGGCAGGTGTCGCTGATGCGTACGCGCGCCAGTTTGCGCTCTACCTGCAGAAGGCCCAGACGATGGCGCGTTCGCAGGCGCTCGCGAGGGTGAAGGAGCGCCTTACCGAGCTGAGAAGGCAGGGTCGCCGAGACGCGCTCTACCGCTCGCTGCGGGTGACTGAGCAGCAACTGGAGGTCGCTGGATCGCTCAGCCCTCAACCCGCGTCGGTCATTCCCGTCGCCCGCGGTGCGACGAAGGTTCAGCCGCGACCACTGCGCTACGCCGTGGTCGGCATCGGCATCGGCCTCCTGCTTGGGCTCGCCGCAGCGTTTCTCTCGGAGGCCTTCGAAGGTCGCATCCGATCTGAAGACGAGGCCGTTGGACTCCTCGGCTTGCCGCTCCTCGGCCGGATCCGCGAAAGCTCTGGTTCCCGGTCGGGGCAGGTCGCGATGCTGGAGTCGCCGAACGGCCCGCATGCCGAGAGCTTCCGGATCATGCGTGTGGCTTTGGACACCATCAACCGCGACGGCGGCGCGCGCACGCTGATGGTCACGAGCGGGATCGACGGTGAAGGGAAATCGATGACCGCCGCCAACCTCGCCGTCGCGTACGCGCGTTCCGGCCTGCGCGTGATCCTGGTCGACCTCGATCTGCGCGCTCCGTCGCTCGATCGCCTATTCGGGCTGGAGGGTCGTGCTGGAGTGAAGGACGTCGCTCTCGGCGATGTGCCGCTCGACGCGGCGCTGGTCGAGGTTCCGATCGTGCCCTCCTCCGGCTCGCTGAGCGGCGACGCGGCGCGCTGGGGCAACCTTCACGTCCTCCCCTCCGGGCCGGTATCTCCCGAGCTTCGCGAGCTGGTGCTCGTGCACACGAGTGCGGAGCTGATGGCACAACTGACGTCCCAGGCGGACATCGTGCTCATCGACGCGGCGCCGATCGTGCCGGTTGTCGACGCTCAGGCTCTCGCTCCGTACGTCGACTCTCTGCTCGTGGTCGTCAGGTGGTCGTTTGCACGGCGGCGAACCTTGAAGGCGCTGCGCCGCACATTGGCTGCCAGCGATGCTCAGCCGGTCGGGTTCGTCCTCGTCGCCGGCCCCGGGGAGACGACCGAGGCGTACGCCGGGCTCGAGCCCTGGACGCCCTTCTCGCGGCCAAAGACGGCGAAGGTAATCTCGGAATCGTCTGCGACCTGGGCGCCAAGGACAAAGACCTGGTGGTCGTAATCCCGCGGGATTAGCTGGATCACGCCGAGGTACGCCCGGCCTCCTTATCCCGAGTCCTCGGGTTCGAGAACTGCGTCCGTCTCGAGAAACGCTTCAACGCCCGCTGCACCTCTCCGCTCGCCTCCTTTCCCCCCTCCGGGATTTCGGCGAACGGAATCACCGTCGATGCGTCGCGAAAAACGAGGGCCACGGCGAAATCGCCTGCAGGGTCGGTCCACCAAGAGTCGACCCGGAGTCGCGCTCGCGCGGCCTCGCGCTCGAACTGCTCGCGGCGGAACTTCGAGCTGATCTCGACCCGCAGCGGTTCCCCCTCCTCGAACGCCACGTCGAGTTCGAGACGCGGGATCGAGACCGTGTGCGCCTGCAGCGCGCGCAGACCGATGTCCATCCACTCGTGCTCCGGATCCCAGCGCGCCTCGTAGGCGAAGCGCCGCTGGTCGAACCTCGCCCCGAGCTCGCGGTTGAGGCCGGCGAGTGCGTTGCGGACGAACGTCTCGGTCACACCTCGGCTGTCGCTGTACGCCGCCTCCAGGCGGGTTGCGTCCTTGACGAGGTCGAGGCCGACAAGGAACGCCTCGTCGCCCGCGAGCATGGAAGCAAGCGTCCCGAGGAACCGTGCCCGCTGCTCTGGGTAGAGATTCCCGATTGTGCTCCCGAGGAAGGCGATCAGCCGGCGCCCGTCTCGTGGGAGCGCGCCGAGATGCCGCTCGAAGTCACCGACGATTGCGTGGACGAAGACCCGCGGGTAGGCAGCCGCGATCGCCTGCGCGCTCGCTCGCAGGGTCTGCTCGCTCACGTCGAGTGGAACGAAGCGCTCGAGGGTGCCTTCGGCCGCGAACGCGTCGAGCAGGAGACGGCTGTTCTTGGCGGTTCCGGCGCCGAGCTCGACGAGCACCCGAGCCTGCGTGCGCTTCGCGATTACGGCCGCCCGGTCGCGCAGTATCTCGGCCTCACGCCTCGGAAGGTAGTACTCCGGAAGGCGTGTGATCTCCTCGTACAGGCGTGAGCCATGCTCGTCGTAGAGCCAGACCGCAGGCAGCTCCTTCACCTCCGCGCGCAAGCCACGCAGTGTCGCGTCGTACAGGGACGCGCGATCGTCGGCCTCGTCGCGGAGCACGTCGACGCGAACCCTCGGCTCCCTCACCACGCTAAGCATCGCGGGCGCACCGAAGGCCGGAGAAGATCTGCCGCCGCTGCGGCAGGTCCCAGTTGCGGAAGGTCGGCCGTACGACCAGCGGATCGGTGGACCATGAGCCTCCGCGCAGCACCCTGTACTCCTCCCCGAAGAAGGGCTCCGAGTATTCCGCGTAGGGAAAGGCCCGGAAGCCGGGATAGCCGTCAAAGAAGGACGACGTCCACTGCCAGACCGCACCGCTCATGTGCTCGAGCTCCCCGTCGACCGTCTTCGCCGCCTTCTCCCACTCGGGCTCGGTCGGCAGGCGTTTGCCCGCCCAGCGCGCGTAGGCCTCGGCCTCGTGAAAGGAGACGTGCTGGACCGGCGCGCGCGGAGACGCGGCGGGATCCCACAAGAGCGGCCGGTCCGCTCGTTCCGCCTCCACGAATGCCGCGTACTCGGCGTTCGTCACAAGGGCTCGGTCGATCCGGAAAGGCGCGACCTCGACCGCGTGCGCGGGCCGTTCGTTGTCGTAGGCCCAGGGGTCGGTGGCGCCCATGATGAACGACCCGCCCGGGACAACGATCTCGCCGCTCGCCTCGACCTCCGGCGGTCCTTGGGGCGCCGGGCCGGGCAACCCCGCAAGCGCAAGCGTTTGCGACATCGTCTCGACGTGCTGAAGCTCGTGCTGGACGACCATCCTCACGTTGTCGAGCGGGAGCTCGGGGAGCAGCTCCAGCACGGCTTCGCGGACCTCCCCCGCGTAGGCGCGTGCGTCCTTCGGCGAGAGGACCGGCAGCCGGCTGCGCTCGCTGCGTGCGTGGGCGAATGCGTCGTAGAGGTCGTCGTAGTCGGATGACGTCGCGTCCCGCCCATCGGTACGTCGCAAGAGCCAGAGCTCCTCGAAGTGCGCGATATGGGCGAGATCCCAGACGAGCGGCGACTGCAGCGGCGACACCTCTTCCGTCACCTGCTCGTCCGAGAGCGGTTCCAGCAGGGCTTCCGTCCGGCGGCGCGCGTGCTCGAGGGCGACGGCGAGCTCAGACCGTGACACCGAGCTCAGCCAGGCGGTTGAACACGAGCGCGGAGACCATCGAGCCCTCCCCCACCGCTGCGGCGACGCGCTTCGTCGAGCCGTGCCGCACGTCGCCCGCAGCGAAGAGCCCGACGCGGCTGGTCTCGAGCGGGAGCGGATCGCGGTCAAGCGGCCAGCCCTCCGGGCGCCTGCCTTCGACGAGCAGGTCCTGACCGGTGAGGATGTAGCCGGCGGCGTCAGTGAGGACGTTTTTGGCCGAGCACCAGTCGGTGTGCGGTCGGCCCCCGATGCACAGGAACAGGGCGTCGGCCGCGTCGGTGCGAGTGTTGCCCACGGCGTCGGCGAAGGTCACGCCGGTGAGCTTGCCGCCGTCTGAATGCAGCTCGGTCAGCTTCGACTCGAGCCGGACCTCGATCAGCGGATGGCCCTCGATCCGGTCGATCAGGTACGCCGACATCGTCTTGTTGAGCCGGTCACCCCGCACGAGCATCGTCACCTGCGCCGAAGCGTTCGCGAAATTGAGCACGGCCTGGCCGGCCGAGTTGCCGGCACCGACCACGACCACGCGCTGGCCGGACGATTGAGCCGCCTCGCTCCGGCCGGCGCCGTAGTAGACGCCGTGGCCGACGAGCTCGTCGACGCCCTCCAGGTCGATCCGCCGCCAATCCATTCCCGTGGCCGCCAGCACGACCGAGGCCGTCACCTCCGAGCCGTCAGAGTCGATCAGCTCGACCGGTTCGTCGTGGCCCGTGAGCCGGCTGCCCCGGATGCCGCGCATGAGCATCAGCTCGGCACCGAAACGCTCCGCCTGCCGGCCGGCCTGCCGCGCCAGCTCGGCGCCGCCGATCCCGTCCGGAAACCCAAAGAAGTTCTCGATCATCGACGCATACGACGCCTGGCCGCCCGGCACGTCACGGTCGAAGACGATCGTGGACAGACCGTCTGAGGCCGCATAGACGGCGGCGGCGAGGCCCGCCGGCCCGGCGCCGATGACGGCGAAGTCGTAGTGCGTCTGCTTCGGCGGCTCCAGGCCACCCCAGGCCGCCACGATCGTCTCGACGGTCGCCGCCGTGAAGGTTTGCTCGCCGTCGACGAGGACCGGCAGGGTCGCGTCGACCAGCCCGAGGCTCGCGACCAGACGATCGGCCTCGGCCGAGCCGGCCTCGTGCCACTGATATGGCTGCGCCGTGCGCGTGAGGAAGTCGCGGAGACGGTAGTGCTCGGCATCCATCCGCCGACCGACGACCTGCACCGTTGGGCGTACCGGGCTCATGCCGTCGATAGTAGTGCGGCGCTGTCAGGTCGCGGCGGCGCGCACCTCAGTTGCTACAACGCAACATGTTGATGGGAGGATTGGCAGGGTGAGCGCGGTGTGTTCGCACATCGACAGCGTCAAGGTCACGGAATTGCCGGACGAGATTGCCGGCTGCACCGATTGCCTCGCGATCGGAGGAACCTGGGTGCACCTGCGCATGTGCCAGTCCTGTGGCCACATCGCATGCTGCGACAGCTCGCCGAACCGCCACGCCACCGCCCACGCCGGTAGCTCGGGGCACCCGATCATCCGGTCGGCCGAGCCCGGCGAGGACTGGAGCTGGTGCTACGTCGACGAGGTGGCGTTCGTGCTCTCGCCGCCCCCTCGAGAAGAGCAGTGACAGGCATCGAGCCCGAGCGCGAGGAAGCTGCCTTTCCGCAGCTGACCAAGGCGCAGTTCGCGCGCCTCAGCTCGTTTGGAACCCCGGAAACCGTCGAGGCCGGTGAGGTTCTCTATGGCCCCGGCGACCCGACTTACGACCTCATCGTCATAGAGGACGCGACCGTCGAGATCGTCCAGCCGGCAACACGGGACGCGCCGGAGGAGTCTCTCGTCCAGTTCGGTCCGGGCGCGTTTCTCGGCGAGCTCAACCTGCTGACCGGCCAGGCGGTCTATCTGATCGCCCGCGTCGTCGAGGACGGCCGCGTGCACCGGATCGCCCCTGAGCGTTTCCGCCGGCTGATGGCCGAGGACCCCGAGCTGTCCGACATCCTCCTCGAGGCCTTCCAGGCTCGGCGCGAAATCCTGACGCACAACGGCGCCTCGCGGGGGCTGGAGATCATCGGCAGCGCAATGGATCCGGCCTCGCTCGCGCTTCGCACGTACGCGGCCAGGCGGCGACTCCCCCACCTCTGGTTCGATGCCGACTCGGTTGCCGGGCACTCGTTGCTCAAGGCGGCGTCGCTGACGAGCGACGACTTGCCCGCGGCGCTGCTGCCCGATCAAGCCCTGAAGCGGGCAACGCCGGGCGAGCTCGCGGAGACGCTCGGGCTCACGTACCGGGGCGACTCAGGCGGCTCGGTCGACCTGGCCGTGGTCGGAGCGGGCCCTGCGGGACTGGCGGCCGCGGTCTACGCCGCCTCGGAAGGCCTCAACACCGTCTTGCTCGACGGGGTCGGGCCAGGCGGACAGGCCGCAGCTAGTAGCCGGATCGAGAACTACCTCGGCTTCCCCTCGGGGATCAGCGGGGGCGAGCTCGCGGAGCGCGCGGAGACGCAAGCGCTCAAGTTCGGCGCGCGTCTTTCGACCCCCTGCGAAGTCGTCGCGATCAACTGCGACGAGCATCTGAACGCGGTGCTTGACGACGGCACCGAGATCCCGACGCGGGCATTGATGATCGCCACCGGGGCCCGCTACCGATCGCTTCCGTTGGAGCGCTGGGACGAGCTCGTCGGCGCGGGAATCTTCTACGCCGCCACGGAGCTCGAGGCTCGAACGTGCGCCGGCGACCCGGTCACCGTGATCGGCGGCGGGAACGGCGCCGGGCAGGCCGCGCTCTTCCTCGCATCGTGCGGCTGCGACGTGACGGTGGCGATCAGACGTCCGGAGATCGAGAGCGGCATGTCGCAGTACCTCGTCGATCGGTTGCTTGCCAGCCCGAAGATCACCGTGCTCGGCGGCACCGAGGTCACGCGCATCGAGGGTGAGGACGTGCTCGAGTCGATCTCACTTGCCGGCCCGGCCGGAGAAACCGAGCAGGCGTGCCGCGGCCTCTTCTGCTTCATCGGCGCCGAGCCGGCGACCGGCTGGCTCAGCGGCGTCGCCCTCGACGAGGATGGCTTCGTCCGCACCGATGTCCAGCTCGCAACCGACGAGCTTGGCGAGATCTGGTCAGCACTGGGACGCGGGCCGCTCCCGTTCGAGACGAGCGTGCCCGGGGTCTTTGCCGTCGGCGACGTACGCCATGGCTCGATGAAGCGCGTGGCCGCGGCGGTTGGCGAAGGGGCGAGCGCGGTTCGGTCGGTGCACACCGCGATCGGCGTCCACGCTTGATCCGGGCCGCGTAGCTCTCTCGCCCGACGTCACTTCATTCTTCGTAGCTACTCTTCTTTCGATAGCAACGATAGAAGGGTGATCAGGAACGTGAGCACTTTGCTGCTTGTCCCACTTGACGACATCGTCGTCTTCCCGAACATGAACGTCACGATCTCCGCCGACGTGGCCGACGAAGAGCGCGTGTTGCTCGTGCCACGGCACGACGGCGAGTACGCAAAGGTCGGCACGGTCGCCGAGGTCGCCGAACGTGTTCGCCTGCCGGGCGGCGTCGGAGCCGTCCAGCTCGTCGGTTTGCACCGTGGAATCGCCGGTGCCGCCCACACCGACGTCCAGGGTCGCCTCCGGGTCGAGGTCCAGGAGCAGCCGGATGTCGAGCCTGCGGGCGTGAAGACCCGCGAGCTCGAGCGCGAGTACCGCGCCGTCGTCGAGGAGATCCTGGAGCTGCGCGGTGACGACGGGCGCATCTCTGCCTTCGTACGCTCGATCGGTGAGGTCGGTACTCTCGCCGACACCGCCG
>Ga0307290_10000650_pt1 | contig 11467 bp, 12 predicted proteins | sample ER_DNA_144_FD_194472 | JGI IMG/M metagenome (GOLD analysis project Ga0307290, IMG submission 194472) | Bulk soil microbial communities from the East River watershed near Crested Butte, Colorado, United States - ER_DNA_144 | ecosystem: Environmental > Terrestrial > Soil > Floodplain | place... | reverse complement strand
CGCTGAAGGTGGGTCTGATCAGCGTCGGGGTCGTCCTTGGGGTGACGTGGCTGGTCTGGACAGCCCTGCTGCACTCACGCCCGATCGCGGCAGGCCACATTCAGTCCTTTCAGATCACCTCGGACAGCTCAGTGTCGGTCACACTGGCTGTTGAGCGGCGCGATCCGTCGGTTCCGGTGACCTGCCGGGTGCTGGCGCAGGCCTCGGATTTCCAACCGGTTGGCGAGCAGCAAGTGCCGGTTGCAGCCGCGTCCGACCGTGTCGTTGAGGTGACTGCCGCCCTGACAACTCTGCGAAAAGCTACTGCGGTTGTGGTCAGAGGGTGCACTGTCGCTTGAGCTTTGGATTGGTCCGCCCTTGATAGCCTTGTGCGATGTCTGAAAACTCCGCCCAGGCGATCTGGCTGACCCAGGAGGCGTACGACAAGCTCAAGCTCGAGCTCAATCAGCTCACTGGGCCAGGACGTGCTGCGGTGACCGCAAAGATCGCCGCGGCTCGCGAAGAAGGGGATCTCAGTGAGAACGGGGGCTACCACGCCGCGCGTGAGGAGCAGGCGCATCAGGAGGCCCGGATTCGCCAGCTCACTGACATGTTGAATCGAGCAGAGGTCGGCGAGGCACCGGCGAACGCCGACGAGGTTGCCCCTGGAACCCGGGTGACAATCGCCTTTGACGGGGACGATTCGGATACCGATACCTTCTTGCTCGGCTCGCGAGAATTGCTTGGACTTGACAACAGCGTGGACGTAACCAACGTCTACAGCCCGCAGTCGCCGTTGGGCTCAGCCATCCTTGGCAAAAAGACGGGCGACGCGGTTTCTTACGTCGCGCCGAACGGTCGCTCCATCAACGTCACCGTTGTCAAGGTGGAGGCATTTCGGGGCTGATCGCGTAAATCAAACGACACCTTGGCCCGCGTGCCGAGGTGTCGTCGTCTCACTATTGCGATCAGTTAGAGCTGACTGATCAACTCCTGCGCCTGGGCTGGACTCAGCGCCCCAGAAGCGACCTCGGAAAGAATCTGCTCGCGGCTCAACGCTGCCTCCGGCTCGGCTGCTTCGCCGAGGCCCAGCTTCTCCAATAACTCCGCAAAACGCACCCGGGCGGTGGGATAGGACACACCAAGATGCTTCTCAACCTCACGGAGATTGCCTCGCGACGAGAGAAAGACGCGGAGCATGTCGATCTCCTTGTCGTTGAGTGCGCAGAACTCACACGATCGAAACACCCCAGCAAGTTCACTTCCGCAGGACGTGCACCCCAACCGAATGATGGCAAGTTGAGCACCGCACACCGGACAATCGCTCGGTGCGCGGTGCTCAATAACCTCTTGCGGCCGGTGCGACCGCTCCGTCATCCGACGCCCGCCTCGCTGGTCGAATCGGAGCCGACGCGGACCAGGGCATGAGCCATCACAACTTCGATCTCGAGCTTGGCGCTGCCGTTGCCCATCACGACCTCATCGCCGGCACCGTTGTGACCACCCGACCAGTTGATCTTGCCGAGCTGAGCTTCACCTGTCACGGTGACATTGGAGTCATCGGTCAATGAGATCGACAAGCTTCCGGACTCGGCGCGGATCCGGTTGCGCCCAGTTGCGATTGTGCCCTTGATCGTTGCTTGCCCCGCCTGCACGAGAACATCGTTGATCTCGGTGACGTCGAGCAGCTTGGCCGATCCGGCCGTCACTCGTACCTTGCCGAGATGCGGCACCCTCTCAGTGTTCAAGCTGCCTGCGGTCACCTCGACGTCGACGATCACATTGGGATTCACGCGCAGGAAGAGCTCCTTACCGAGCCCAAGTGAGCGGAAGTCGTCGAGGCTGCGGGTAGCGCCTCGCAAGATGCTGAACCCGTCGAGTGAGGCACCTAGCTCGCCATCGCTGGAGACCTCGAGGACGGAGCCGTTACGGCGCAGCACATGCGGTCCGTCAGCGGAGAGCGTGGCTACCGAAGTCTCGCCGACAATGCGCACCCTGCGACCGATCGCTCGAACCGAGATACGTTCCACGCCACCGGTGTTGATCGGCTTGTACTGCACTGGCTCCTCGTCAGCCGTCTCCGGCTTCGGCGCCCCGGACTCATAGCTGGCCCGGTCGTAGCTGGCTTGCGGCTGATCGGTAACAGCCGCCCAGGGGTCGGAGTCGGCCGTCGCTCCGGCCAGCTGCTCATTAGTTGGTTCAGAGCGCGGCTCTTCCGAAGTCGGCTGTGACGCCTTCAGGGCGTCGATCCGGCGGGCCGCCTCGGCAGCATCAATGCGTCCCGCGGCAAGATCTTCGAGGATCGGGGTCATGTCTGGAGTGGTCATGTTAGCGAATGTAAACCCGATCTTCTAAGAATGAAAGGTTGGCTTTCTAGTCTCAGGGAGTACTCGGGCTGTTCCCCCACAGGCCATCGACTATGCCATCCTCTACCGGTTGCGTTCAGCGGCGTCAGGCTAACGCCTGTATGCGGCATGCAAGTAGTTATATTGTTGTTGAATGCAAGTTTCTACTGAGCGGCATCCGTCACCTCGAACGACATCGGTCGAATCGCTCATGCACGCACTTTTGGGCATCTCGCGGCTCATGCGACAGCGCGGGCAAGGCGAGACTCTCGACACCGGATCGTTCTGGCTGCTGAAGGCTCTTGCCGCGTCCGGACCGCTACGGGTTACCGCTCTCGCCGCCTGCGCAAACCTCGATGCCTCGACCGTTTCCCGCCATGTTGCACAGTTGCACAGCGCAGGCCTGATCAAGCGGACGCCTGATCCGGCCGACGGACGCGCGCAGCGCGTGGAGTTGAGCGCTCCGGGAGCCAAGAAGATCGAGGCCGTGCTCCGCGCACGCCGGGCCCTGCTCGAGAAGTGCCTCGAGTCCTGGGACACCCGCGATCTCGAAGCACTTGACCGGCTACTGACGCGTTTCGCCGCTGACGCCGAGGCTCTCACCCAGAGCGTGGAGAAAGCATGACAAGCCCTGAGCCGCGTCGCGCCCTGCGCGAAGAAAAGTCCTCGACAGGATCGGCGCCGGAGCCCAAGGCGGCCGGGGCGTCCAGCTCGCCGAATATCGCCCCTGGCCCGAGCGGTGACTATCTGACTCATCGCCAGATTCTGGTCGTCATGGGCGGATTGATGGCTGGCATGTTCCTTGCTGCTTTGGACCAAAGCATCGTTGGCGTTGCTCTGCCGCGAATTACCTCCGAGCTGGGCGGGCTCGACAAGCTCTCCTGGGTCGTTACGGCGTACCTGCTGACCTCGACTGCCGCCACGCCACTCTGGGGCAAGATCTCCGACTTGCGCGGGCGGCGGCCGATGTTCCAGGCAGCGATCGTCGTCTTTCTCGTCGGCTCGTTGATCTGCGGCTTCGCCTCGGAGATCGCCGACCAACTCGGTGCCACCGGAATCAATGTCATGATCGCCGGCCGCGCTGTGCAAGGCCTGGGCGGCGGTGGCCTAATGTCCCTTGCGCTGGCTGTCATCGGTGATGTGATTCCCCCCCGCGAGCGAGGCAAGTACCAGGGACTCTTCGCCGCCGTGTTCGGTGTCTCGTCGGTGGCCGGCCCACTGCTGGGCGGCTGGTTCACGGATAATCTCGGCTGGGAATGGATCTTCTTCATCAACATCCCGATCGGTGTCGCTGCGCTCGTCGTCACCTCGTTTGCCCTGAAGCTGCATCACGTACGCCGCGCGGCCTCGGTCGACTACCTGGGTGCGGCGGCCATCGTCGGCGCGGTGACCAGCCTGGTGCTCTACCTGAGCTGGGCTGGTCCCACCGAGGGCTGGGTCTCGACGACCGGCATCGGGTTACTTGTCGCCATGGTGGTACTGATCGCACTGTTCGTGCTCGCGGAGTCCAGAGCCAAGGAGCCGATCATTCCGCTCGAGCTCTTCAAGCACTGGACCTTCACCTCGAACATTATCTTCGCGATGATCATGGGCATTGGCATGTTCGGCGGCCTGATCTTCCTGCCGATCTACCTGCAGACTGTGAAGGGAATGAGCGCGACCCATTCGGGTCTCGCCATGCTGCCCTTGGTCGTCGGCATGTTTACGACCTCAATTGGCGGCGGCCAGATCATGGCGCGCACCGGACGCTACAAATGGATGCCTATTGCCGGTGCGGCCGTCGTCGGTGTAGCACTCTTCGCGTTCTCAAGACTCCAGGTGGATACCCGTATTACGTCCTGGCCTTGATCATGTACGCGTTCGGCATGGGGTTGGGCTTCACCATGCAGGTTGTCGTCACGGCGGTACAGAACAGCGTCGATCGGCGAAACATGGGGGTGGCTACTGCCTCTGTGACCTTCTTCCGCTCCATGGGCGGCGCCATCGGTACGGCGTTGCTTGGTGCCATCTTGAACATCCGGCTCAGGCATCACCTCAGCGAAATCGTCGGCGCGGCGCAGGGTCGTGGACCGGCCGGGCCGATCGAGACCAACGATGTGACCGCTATCAAAGCTCTTCCGGAGCCTGTCAAAACGTGGGTGCTCGAGGCGTTCACCCGCGCCATGGACGATGTGTTCCTGGTCGCGGTGCCCTTCATGGCCGTGGCCCTTATCGTCGCCGTTACCATGCGCGAAAAACCTCTCAAAGGCCGCAGTCAGCATTCCGATTCTGCAACGGCCAGCGCGTCGCAGGATTCTGAACTCGCCTCCATGGCAGGTTGAGGTCGATTATGAGAACGTCACCCGCGGATGGCACATTTGTACTCAGGCCGTGCGCCAACCGTGTTCACGTCGAACATAGGGATTGTTGATGCCAAATAGGAGCATGCGCAGACTGTCAGTGGCCGCAGGAGCGGTCCTGTTGGTCACCAGCCTGTCCGCGTGCGGTGGGACCCCCACTGCCCCGGCGGGGACCGGCTCCCAGCAGCCGGATGCACAGGCCCCGACCCAGCCCTCGCCGACACCAACCCCTACGCCAGACCCGATCACCTTCACATCCAATGTCAAGAACGGCGCGACTGGCGTGAAGGTCGACACTCTGGTGACCGTCTCGGCCAGCGCCGGAACCTTGACGAAGGTGAAGCTGAGTTACACCAACAAAGATCGGCAGGGTCGTACGCACAAGGGCGCGGTCTCGGGAAAAATCAACAAGGACCGCACCCGGTGGACCGCAAATGGACTATTGGAGCCGGCGGCGGCGTACAAGTTGACCTCCGCGGGCAAGAACACTGTCAACCAAGCGAAGACGGTTGCTACCAGCTTCAGCACCCAAAAGCTGGCCTTGGCTCAGCAGACATACCCGCAGATCTATCCGCTCAAAGGCAGCCATGTCGGCGTCGGCATGCCAGTGGTCTTGACTTTCGATGTGCCAGTCAAGAACAAGAAGCAGTTCGAGAAAAACATGCACGTCAAGTCCTCACCAGCTCAGGTCGGCACCTGGCACTGGTACTCGAGCAAAGAGGTGCGGTATCGGCCCCAGAAGTACTGGAAGCCAGGCACCAAGGTCGCCGTAACCGCCAACCTCAACAGCGTCAACGCTGGTAACGGCGTCTACGGGCAGAACTCGACCAAGACCAATTTCACCGTCGGCCGGTCGCTTGTTACCAAAATCAATTTGTCCTCCCACGTTGCGAGGGTGTATCGCAACGGCAAGTTCGTCCGCAAGATCTATGTCAGCGCTGGCAAGCCTGGTTGGCAGACCCGCAGCGGCGTCAAGCTGATCATGGACAAGCGCTACGTCACCAAGATGACCAATACGATGATCGGCGCTCGCGAGCATTACAGCCTGAACGTGCGGTACGCGATGCGGATTACCTCATCGGGTGAGTTTCTCCATGCTGCACCGTGGAATGCGGGGAACTTCGGCCGTCGCAATGCCAGTCATGGCTGCGTCGGCATGAGCACGGGAAACGCGGCCTGGCTGTTCAGTCGGGTCATGATCGGCGACCCCGTGATCACAACTGGCAGCAGCCGCGGCATGGAACCCGGCAATGGCTATGGTGACTGGAACGTCTCCTACGCCACGTACAAGAAGGGCTCGGCCCTCTAGCTCTCGGTGCTGGCTGTCTGGGGCCCGGTGGCTGTCTTGGGGTCGGTCCGTGCGGTCCGCGAGAGGTGCGGCCGATGCAATGGCAGCGCAGGCAGGTGCGTTCTTCCCAACGGTGGCTCTGAGCCGCCTGCCAGTGATAAGACGAACGACTTGGTGAAGGCCAACAGCGGTACGGCCAACAGGGCTCCCACAATCCCTGCGGTAATGATGCCGATCGCGATTGCGATCAATACCGCCAGCGGATGCAACTTCACGGCGCGTCCCAACAGGAAGGGTTGCAGTACGTGTCCCTCGATCTGCATGACCAAGATCACGCCGCCAAGCATGATCAGCGCTTGGGGCCAGCCAAGTGCGACGAGCGCGACCAGGACGGCAACAAAACCCGAGACGAGCGCACCGACGATGGGGACGAAGGCACCGAGAAAGACCAGTGCGGCCAGTGCGGGGGCAACCGGTACACCGAGGATGAGCGCGACGATGAGCACGCCAATGCTGTCGGTCAGCGCAACCAGAATTGTTGCCCGGACATACGACGCGAGTGACCGCCAGCCGCCCAGCGCCGCTTGATCCACGCGATCCCGTGAAGCCCGCGGAATAAAGTTCAGCAGGAAGCTGAAAATGCCGCGGCCGTCGTAGATGAAATAGAAAAGTGAGAAGAGAGCGAGGGCGAGACCGGCGAAGAAGTGCCCTACCGACGCGCCAAATTCGGCCGCGTAGGTAGCGATTGTGCTGCCGCTTGCTTTCAAGAAATCCGTGATTTTCGTTACCCAGGTCGAAGAATCGAGCCAGGTCGCGTTCAGATGCAGTGGGCCATTTTGCAGCCACGCGGTCAGCGGGCCATTGCTGAGCCAGTTACTCAACTGGTTGAACCCGTTCACCACATTTGTTGACAGCTCAGCGCCCTGCCCGGCGATCTGTCCGCCGATAACGATCAGAACGCCAACAATCGAGGCGACTGCACCCAGTACGGTAATCGCCGTCGCCGCAGCTTTCGGCAAACCCCATTTCCTGAGTCTTTTCGCCACCGGCAACATCAGTGCGGTCAGCAAGATGGCGACCGCCACCGGAATCAACACCTCGGAGAGGTACCGCGCCATCCAGACGATGCCCCAGAGCAAAGCGGCCACCAAGATCGCTCGCCACGACCATGCGGCGGCGACCTGCAGGCCGCGAGGCACGACGGCGTTCACCTCAGCTGCACTGTTGGCCGCGATCGCGGGGGCGGCCGCCGGCGCGGGCTCCGTGAGCGGTGGGCCGGCGTGATCATCAACGGTAGAAGTGGCCGGAAGCACCGGGATCGTGCGGCGGGTTTGACGTGCGGACTGCCGCGACCCGTTCCGAGCCGATGATCCCATTGGGCGCCTCCCGCGTTTGCTCTCAAGGCCATCAACCCTAGTCTCCCTGGCAGACTGTGGCGGTGGAGAGGCTGGGGGCCGTGCGTAGGAGGATTGACGCGCGAAGTTCACTCCCGCGCGAGGTTTACGTGCTCGGCCTTGTCGCGTTCTGCGTCGCTGTCGGCTTCGGCGTCCTGGTCCCGGTATTGCCGGTTTTCGCCCGGAGCTTCGGCGTCGGAAACACCGAAGTCGGAGCTGTCATTTCGGCATTCGCGCTGATGCGCCTGATCTCCAGCCCTTTCTGCGGTTGGCTGATCAAGATCTTCAGTGAGCGGATCATCATGGCCACTGGCATCTTCATTGTGGCCATCTCCAGTGGCTTGGCCGGCATTTCCCACAGCTATCTGCAACTGCTCGCCCTCCGGGGCGTCGGCGGCATCGGCTCGGCGATGTTCACCGTATCTGCGTTCACCCTGTTGCTGACCTCGGTGGAGGCGGGCGTACGCGGTCGTGCGGCTGGATTCTTCCAAGCCGGCTTTTTGATCGGGGGAATAACCGGACCTGCAGTGGGCGGCGCGTTAGCGGCAATTTCGCTGACGGCACCGTTCTTCTTCTACGCCGGCACACTTGCGGTTGCCGGAACCGTCGGCCTGGTGTTGCTGCGCCGCCGCACTGCAAGGCCAGAGGACGAAACCGCTGACTCTGTCGTGTCGTTTCGCACTGTGGTACGCGACGCCCGTTATCAGGCAGCCTGTGTCACGAACCTCGCCCAGGGTTGGACATCTTTCGGAGTCCGGTCCTCACTGGTCCCCGTCCTGGTCGTCGAGCTGCTGCACCGGCCAGCCTCCTGGACCGGCATCGCGTTCGCTTGCGCCGCCGTCGCACAGACCATCGCTGTCGGACCAGCTGGTCGATTCACTGACACGGTGGGCCGCCGTCCTGCCATGATTCTCGGTGGCACCCTCGCGGCGGTATCGATCATGGCGGTCCCGTTCGCACCGAACATCTGGCTGTTGATCGTCGTGCTCTGCGTCTACGGCATCGCCTCGGCCTTCCTGGGCACCGCACCTGCTGCAGCCGTCGGCGATGCGGCTGGAAGTCGGAGTGGTACCGCGGTCGCGGTTTTCTCGATGTGCTCCGATGTCGGGGCGATCATTGGACCGCTCGTGGCGGGCCTGCTCGCAGACACCTTGTCCTATGCGGCCGCGTTCGGTGCTGGAGCGGTTTTGATGCTCGTCGCGGCCGCACTGTCGTGGCGGATGCCTCAAGGTCAGACGCCGTCGTCGAAAAGAGGATGGTCTCGAGGAGGGCCATCAAAGGGGGAGATGCATGAGTCCACGGCCATTGAGTGAGCTGGTCAGCCCAGACTGGGCGGAGGCGCTGCAGCCGGTCGAAGCAACGATCGCAGCGATGGGAGCATTCCTGCGCGCCGAGCTAGCTGCAGGCCGGCAATATCTGCCAGCTGGGGAGGATGTGCTGCGAGCTTTCAGCCGGCCGCTCGGCCAGGTGAAGATCTTGATTGTCGGGCAGGACCCTTACCCCACCCCGGGCCACCCGGTGGGCCTCTCCTTCTCAGTGGCATCGCACGTACGCCCCATCCCACGCTCCCTGCAGAACATCTATGCCGAACTGCAGGCAGATCTAGGCATCAGGCCGGCTGCCAGTGGCGACCTGACACCGTGGTTCCAGCAAGGTGTGCTGCTGCTCAATCGAGTGCTGACCGTGCAGCCGGGGCGTTCGGGATCACATCGAGGCAAGGGCTGGGAGCGGGTCACGCAGCGGGCCATCGAGGCTCTCGTGGGTCGCGGCGGACCGCTGGTGGCCATCTTGTGGGGACGAGACGCGCAGTCACTCATTCCCATGCTCGGTTCTGTCCCTTACCTGGCAAGCGCCCATCCCTCGCCCTTATCCGCTGCAGCCGGCTTTTTCGGGTCGCGTCCCTTCAGTCGCGCGAATGAGCTGCTGGCCGGCGCGGGCGGCGAGCCGGTCGACTGGGCACTCGAACCAACGCCCTGAGCTGCGAGCGTCGGGAATCGCGCGCCGCCGCACGGAGCAGGAGCGAGCAGAGGCGTTCTTTCCTCTGCGAGCGAAGACGACGGCGGCGTGTGAGCGCGATGCGCGAGCAGCTCCAAAAAATCAGGCGAGTGCCCGGTCAAGATCGGCGATCAGATCATCGACATCCTCGATGCCTACGCTCAGCCGAATGAGGTCACCAGGCACCTCCAGCTGGGTGCCGGCCACCGATGCGTGAGTCATCGTGTGAGGATGCTCGATCAAGGACTCGACGCCGCCCAGTGACTCCCCCAAGATGATCACGGAAGTGCCTTCGCACACCTCGAGTGCCGCCTGCTCGCCACCCACCACCCGGAAACTGATCATGCCGCCATAGCGACGCATCTGCCGCTTGGCCAGATCATGACCTGGATGGGCGTCGAGACCCGGAAAGTACACTTCGGCGACGCCCGCATGATCATCCAGAAAGGCCGCCACCTGCTCGGCGTTGTCGCAATGTCGATCCATTCGCACCGCCAGTGTGCGAAGCCCACGCAGCACCAGCCAGCAGTCAAATGGGCTGGCCACCCCGCCGATCGCGTTCTGATGGAACCTCAGCTGCTCGGCCAACTCGTCGTTGTTGACCACGAGCGCCCCGCCGACGATGTCGGAGTGCCCGCCGCAGTACTTCGTGGTGGAGTGCACGACCACGTCTGCACCTAGCTCGAGCGGCTGCTGAAGATACGGCGTCGCAAACGTGTTGTCGACGACGACGAGTGCGTCTGCTGCGTGCGCAACGTCGACTATTGCGGCGATGTCGGCAATGTTCAGCAATGGATTGGTCGGCGTCTCGATCCAGATCGCCTTGGTCTCCCCCGGCATAATGGCGGCGGCAACCGAGTCCAGGTTGGTCAGATGCGCCGGATCGGCCGCGACCCCCCAGCGCTGATGAACCCGGGCAAAGAGCCGATAGGTACCGCCGTACGCATCGTCCGGCACGACGAAATGGCTTCCAGGTGAGGCGATCGTGCGGAGCAACGTGTCCTCTGCGGCCAAGCCGCTGGCGAACGCCAAACCATGCTTGCCACCCTCGAGTGCCGCCATGCACTCCTCGAGCGCAGTACGGGTCGGGTTCGCGGAACGCGAGTACTCATAACCGCCGCGCGCTTGCCCGACCTTGTCCTGGATGAACGTCGACGTGGCGTATATCGGTGGTACCACTGAGCCGACCGCAGCGTCTGGATCTTGTCCGGCGTGGATCGCACGAGTCGAGAAGCCTTGTGTAACTGTCACAAGAGGCCAGCGTACGCGCCGGGCGCGCACTGAACCGGTCGCTTGGCCATCCGTGCACTTCGACAAGCTCAGTGCATGTCCACGGTGAAGATTTCAGCGCAGATCCCCTGTGGAACATGTCGAGGCTGAGTCAGCGTTGCGTAAGTGCAGTCACCGTTCGGAACGGTGTTGCAGGAAGGCAGACTGAATCACATGTTGTTCTCACGCAGGAAGAGCGCCCTCGTCGAGCCCGATCAGGCGCTCCGCGGCCGAAACACCTCAATCCTGGTCAACCCCACCTTCCACGACATCTTTGGCATCCCGGTGCAGAAGGTGCCCGAGGGCTCTGAGGTTGCCTACTTCGCCCTTGGCTGCTTCTGGGGGGCTGAGAAGCTGTTCTGGAATACGCCGGGGGTCACCAACACCGCCGTCGGCTATGCGGGCGGCTTCACGCCGAACCCCACGTACCAGGAGGTCTGCAGCGCTCGTACCGGGCACACCGAGATCGTGAAAGTGAGTTACGACCCGGGCAAGGTCAGCTACGAGAAGCTGCTCAGGATCTTCTTCGAGAACCATGACCCGACCCAGGGAATGCGGCAAGGCAACGACGTCGGTACCCAGTACCGGTCGGCAATTCTCACGACCTCACCGGAGCAGCTAGAAACTGCCCAACGGGTTTGCGAGCAGTTTCAGACCGAGTTCAGCCGGGCGGGCTATGGGCGCATCACCACCGACATCGCGCCGGCCGGCGACTTCTACTACGCCGAGGACTATCACCAGCAGTACCTGGACAAGAACCCGTTCGGCTACTGCCCGGTGCACGCCACCGGAGTGACCTGCAACTGACCGGTACTCAGCGTTGCCTCGCACTGGTGAGCCGATAGAGGGTGCGGGATG
>Ga0307290_10000646_pt1 | contig 11477 bp, 12 predicted proteins | sample ER_DNA_144_FD_194472 | JGI IMG/M metagenome (GOLD analysis project Ga0307290, IMG submission 194472) | Bulk soil microbial communities from the East River watershed near Crested Butte, Colorado, United States - ER_DNA_144 | ecosystem: Environmental > Terrestrial > Soil > Floodplain | place... | reverse complement strand
CCCGCGTCGAGAAGCGCCACGGTCACCCCGGCTCCGTCGAATCCCGGCAGCCGGACCGAGGCGCGGCGGCCTGCGCCCTCCGAAAACTCCGGTTGCCCGATGGTCTGGGTCCCGATCGAGGCGGGATAGACCGTCCGAACCGGATAGACCCCGCTGACGCCTCCGATTCGCTCGAGCTCGGCAAGTGCCCTGTCGTCCAGGGCAGCCGAGAAGCCGTTCAACGTGCGGGTGAACGAATACAACGGCTCCACGTCGATTCCACGCTCGGCGAGCTTCGCAAGTAGGAGCCGTTGTGCTCCCTCCGCCTCCGTCGACCAGCGCCGAGTTTGGGCGGGCGTCGGCGACCGGCGCAGACCAGCCGCCTGGTCGGCGACGGAGGGAGCCGCCAGGACGACGATCATCCGCTTCGAGGGCGCGGCCGCCTGGGGGCGGGCGCCGAACGCTCCGCGCCACGTCGCGACGGCACCGCTCACGACGACGTCCCCGGCTCCTCGCACCGGTGCGACCGAGACGAGCATGGTCGCCACCAGGGCGACGAGCCCCAGGGCCGTCGCCCGACGCTTGTTCTCAGGCCGCGGAGGCGTACGCATCGAGCGCAAGATACTCAGGGTAGGCGATGACCGGTGCAAAGCGGGCCGCAGAGGCGATCATGGCCGCGTTGTCGGTACAGAACTCGAGGGGGGCGAGCGCCGCTTCGGGCAGCGATGCCCGCAGCTCGGAGTTCGCAGCAACCCCACCGACGACGGCGATGCGCTGGGCGCTCTTGGCCACGGCTGCCTTCCGGGTTCGCTCCACGAGAGCCCTGACGATGGCGCGCTGGTAGCTCGCCGCGAGGTCTGCGCGCCTACGCTCGAGCTCGGCTGGGTCGAGATCGCGAACGACGTAGAGGAGGGCGGTCTTCAAGCCGGAGAACGAGAAGTCGTAGCCGGGTACCCGCGCGACCGGGAAGCGGTACGCCTCGGGATCGCCCTCGCGGGCCAGCCGGTCGATCGCGCCGCCGCCCGGATACCCCAGGCCGAGCAAGCGGGCGCCCTTGTCGAACGCCTCCCCGGCCGCATCGTCGAGGCTCCGGCCGAGCACCTCGAACCCGGAGCGGTCTCGGACGTCGAGGAGCAACGTGTGCCCTCCGCTTGCGAGCAAGCAGACGAACGGGGGGTCGACCGCGTCGGGCTCGAGAAAGAGCGACGAGACGTGGCCCTTGAGATGATCCACCGGCACGAGCGGGAGCCGGCGAGACCATGCAAGTGCCTTGGCCGCCGAGAGTCCGACCAAGAGGGCGCCGATCAGCCCCGGCCCCCGGGTGACGGCGACCGCATCGACGTCGTCGAGGGCTGCCCCCGCCTTCAGCAAAGCCTCCTGAACGACCGGGGAGACCAGCTCGAGATGCCGCCGCGACGCGATCTCGGGCACGACCCCGCCGTAGCGGGCGTGAAGCTCCGCCTGCGAGGCGACGACGCTCGAACGCACCACCCCGTCATCCGTGACGAGCGCAGCGGCGGTCTCGTCGCAGGACGTCTCGAGGCCGAGGATCAAGGAGTGCCGACCGAGGACACCGGCACCGGGTCGCGCCACATGATCAACGCGTCCTCGCGGTTGTCCGTGTAATAGCCGCGCCGCACTCCGGTGGAATAGAAGCCTGCCCGCTCGTAGAGCGCGATCGCGCTCGTGTTCGAGACGCGCACCTCGAGCGTGTATCCGCGGCGGGCGTCGGTCTCGGTGCGCGCGAAGAGCTCGTCGAGGAGGCTGAGCGCGATGCCGTGCCGGCGATAGGCGTACGCAACGGCGATGTTCATGATGTGCCAGGCGTCGACATACCGCGAGATGATCAGGTACCCGGCGAGGGTGCCGCGATGCTCCGGGTCGTACGCACCCAGAGACATCGAAGAGGGCTTGGCGAGCTCGCCTGCGAACATCGACCGCGACCAGGGCGTGGGATATGCCTCCTGCTCGATCCGCTCGATTTCGTCCAAATCCGAGAGTGTCAGGCGGCGGATTTCGAGGTTCATGGGCCAACCCCTGGCCTATGAACGTGTGGAGGGGGTGTGGGGGAACCGGGAGGTTCCTCCATGTTGGGCTGCAAGAAGGGGGCTCGCGGGGGGAACATGGTTTCCCCCGCGGGAGCGAGCCGGACGCGAGCGACGGTCATGCCGGCAGTTTCCTCTCGGCGTCGGGCGCGCGGAGGTAGATGGGCTCCGCCGCCTCGGGCGGACCGAAGGCGCTTGCGAGGAGGGCGTGATGGCGTGCCCAGGGCACGTGGACGGGGCTTTCGTCGGGCGGCACGAGGCCACCGGAACCCTGGAGGACGTCGCGGTACCGCACCGCGCCGTCGCCGACCGCGGTCTCGCCCTGCTCGAGCTCGAGATTGTCAGGACGAACGCATCGGTACTCCCCCGCTAAGAGCGTGAAGACCTCCCCGCGCCGGGCATCGAGGACAGGGCGGCTCCCGGGACTCCCCGCGGCGAGTGCGTCGAGTGTCGAGACTCCGGCGACCGGAATTCCGAGGGAGAGAGCGAGCGTCCTCGCTGTCACGAGCCCCATCCGAAGCCCTGTGTAACTCCCCGGGCCCGTTCCGACGACGATCCCGTCTAGCGCAGCAGGCTCCACGCCTGCACCGGCGAGCACCTCGTCGATGTCGTGCAGGATCCGAACCGCCCGGGATGGCCGCTCGCCGAGGACGTCCCCGTCCCGCACGAGCGCGCAGGACGCCGCGTCGGTCGCGGTGTCGAAGGCGATGTTCAACACCGGGCGGAAAGGGCTATTTCCAGGGATTTCTCTGTAGTTTCGACCCCGATGAGTCTACGCTCGGACTCGAGGAGCTGCAACCGCACCGCTGCGCGCGCTTCACCGAGATAGGTCTGAGCCCGCTCGGGCCACTCGACGAACACGACTGCGTCCTCGAAGTACCCCTCCAGGTCGCCCCAGTCATCCTCGGACACGCTTCGCTCGAAGCGGTAGAGGTCGAGGTGGGAGACCGGGACGCGGCCTTCGTACCGATGGCCCACCGTGTAGGTCGGGCTCGTCACAGGCTCGTCGACGCCGAGCTCGCGGCAGGCTCCGCGCACGAACGTCGTCTTCCCGGCGCCTAGCTCGCCCGCGACCGTGACGAGGTCCCCCGGGCGCAACGCCGAGGCGAGGCCCGCTGCGATGCGCTCGGTCTCCTCGGGCGAGGACGACTCGAGCTCGATCATTGCCAGAGCTTAGAAGAGGCCGAGCTGCTGCTGCTGCGGCGGCGTCGCGACGGCCGAGGCGGCCGAAACGGGGAAGCGGATCACCTCTGCGGCGGCCGCGGGTGCAGGCTCCTCGCCGATGAGAGCCGGAATGCCGGCGAAGTCCTCCTCGAGCGTGCGCAGCATCGCGGGCGTGTACAGCGCAGCGGCCGGGTGGTAAAGCGGATAGAGCGTCACCGTGCGCCCGCCGACGGTCGCCTCCTGCGGCCGCCCGTGCACCCGTGTGATCCCGTGTGGCTTCCCGGTGAGGAGCTTCGTCGCGAAGTTCCCGAGTGTCGCGACGAGCCGTGGCTCGACGAGCTCGAGTTGCCGGAAGAGGTGCGCCTCGCACGCTTCGATCTCGTCCGCCTGCGGATCGCGGTTCCCCGGCGGCCGGCACTTGATCACGTTCGCGATGTAGACATCCTCGCGAGCGAGCCCGATTCCCCCGAGCAGCTTGTCCAGGAGCTTCCCGGCCTGACCAACGAACGGAAACCCCTGCTTGTCCTCGTGGAATCCGGGGGCTTCCCCGATGAACATCAGATTGGCATCGGGGTCGCCGGTGCCGAAGACGACCTGCGTGCGGCCCTCGGCCAGCCGGCAGCGTGCGCAGGGCGCAATCTCGGTCGCATAAGCCTCGAGCGCCGAGCGGCGACCGGCAGGGGTCAGCCCCAGAGAAGCTGGGTCAGCCGCAGCCACAGCCTCCGCCGCAACAACCGCCTCCAGCAGTGCCGCCGAAGCTCGGTTGCCCGGCGGTGCCGTGAGCAGCAAACACCGAGAACTGTCGTCTGACCTTCTCGGAGCCGCAATCCGGGCAGCCCGGATCCGCGTCGTCGACGCGCAAGAGCTCTTCGTAATGGCTCTCGCACGTCATGCACACGAACTCATACATTGGCATCGCTCGCGGAGTCTAGGCACCGTCCCGGACACACCGCAAGTGTGGACCGGAACCGACCCTCCCACGGCCTCTGGCATGATCGAGCGGTGGGCAAAGAGGGAACGTTCACGACGGCAGACGGGCTGGAGCTCGCCTATCTCGAGGTCGGGGACCCGGAGGGCTCGCCGGTCCTCTACCACCACGGCACACCGGGGAGCCGGCTCGAGCACCATCCGGACGAGGGGGTCTACCTCGACCGCGGAATCCGCTGGATCGCGTACGACCGCCCGGGATACGGGCGATCGAGCCGGGATCCTGATCGCCGGGTTGCCTCGGCGGCAACCTATGCCGGGGCCCTGGCCGATCATCTCGGGCTCGAGCGGTTCGGGCTCATGGGCGTCTCGGGCGGAGGGCCCCACACCCTCGCCTGCGCCGCGCTCCTCGCGAATCGCGTGACCCGGGCGGCCGTCCTCGTGGGTGCGGCGCCGTCAGACGACCCGGCCTTCGACTTCCTCGAGGGGATGGCCGAGGTGAACCTGGAGGAGTTCGGAGCCGCCGTCGAGGGTAAAGAGGCAATCACCGCTCTCCTCGACCCGCAGGTCGAGACGATCAGGAGCGAACCGGACGAGCTGCTCGACGCCATTGCCTCGGAGCTTCCTGCTCCCGACCAGGCTATGCTCGCCCGCCCCGAGGTCCGGGCGATAGTGCGGGACTCGTTCGTCGAGTCCGTCCGCCAAGGAAGCGGCGGCTGGGTCGACGACGACCTCGCTTTCGCGAAGGCCTGGGGTTTCGAGCTCGCGGACGTGCCGACCGAGGTGAGGCTCTGGCAAGGCGACCTGGACGTGCTCGTACCACGCTCCCATGCCGAATATCAGGCTGCACACCTCCCGCGGGCGGAATTCGAGCTCGTGCCGAATGCCGGTCACCTCCTCCTGGATCACTGGCCGGACGCGCTCGACTGGCTGCTCGGCGGCTCCTGACGCCGCCGCTAGGCTCTGGTCAAGGAGGTGGAGCGATTGTCCAGCAAGGTGGAGAAGACCGACGAGGAATGGCGCCGCGAGCTGACGCCCGAGCAGTACCACGTACTGCGCGAGAAGGGAACGGAGCGGCCCTGGAGCGGCGAATACAACGACGTGAAGGAGGAGGGTGTCTTCAGGTGCGCCGCGTGCGGAGCTGAGCTCTTCCGGTCGGACGAGAAGTTCGAGTCCGGCTCGGGCTGGCCGAGCTTCTACGCGCCCGCCGACGAGGAGGCTGTCGAGACCGAGGAGGACCGGAGTCTGTTCATGCGGCGGACAGAGGTCGTGTGCGCCGCATGCAACTCGCACCTTGGCCACGTCTTCGACGACGGGCCGCAGCCGACCGGGCAGCGGTACTGCATCAACTCGGTGGCGCTGAAGCTCGATCCGGAGGCCGAAGCCAAGAACTGAGATGGACGCGGCGTTCGCCCGCCTCCTGACCGTCCGTATCGACCTGGGGTCAGTCGGTTCCGGGGGCACGCCGACGGGGTAGACTCGCCGTGCCCGGTATCCACAAGGAACTGGAGCCTCAGTGCGATTCGAAACCGTTTGTGTCGTCGGCGCCGGACGCGTCGGGAAGGCCGTGGCCGGAAGGCTCGCGGAGCGCATCCCGACGCGCGTCGCCGGCCGGGAGCTCCAGTGCGGCGATGCGGAGCTGATCCTTTTCTGCGTCCCCGACCGCGCGATCGTCGAGATCGCACGGCAAATCCCCGTTGGCCCCTGGGTCGCACACACGAGCGGGGCCTGCAGTCTCGAGGCCCTGTCGCCGCACGCACGACGCTTCAGCCTCCACCCGCTCCAGACCTTCACGCTCGCGCGTGGCCCGGAGCAGCTCGACGGCGCCTGGGCGGCCGTTAGCGGCGCCGATACGGAGGCCGAGGCGGCCGGCTTCGAGTTGGCGCGGCTGCTCGGGCTCGAGCCATTCAACCTCGCGGACGAGCGCCGGCCGCTCTACCACGCCGGCGCCACAATGGCCGCAAGCTTTCTGGTGACGCTCCACTCGGCGGCCGCGGAGCTCTTTGCAGCGGCCGGGGCGCCGACGGCGGCGCTCGAGCCGCTCATGCGCCGGACGATCGAGAACGGGTTTGCACCCACCGGGCCGCACGTGCGAGGGGACTGGGCGACGGTCGAGGGCCATGTAGAGGCGATTCGCGAGCACAGGCCCGATCTCGAACCTCTCTATCGCCTCCTCAGCGAGGCGACTGCTGAGGCGGTCGCCTCGTGAGGAGGGCGCGGACGATCTCGGGCCTTCGAGCGGCGCTCGAGCCCGAGCGAGGCCGTGGCCGGATCGGGCTCGTCCCCACCATGGGCGCCCTGCATCGCGGCCATCTCGAGCTCCTGGCTGCGGCCCGCCGCGAGTGTGACGCAGTCGTCGTCAGCATCTTCGTGAACCCGTCGCAGTTCGACGATCCAGAAGACCTCGCCGATTACGCACCAGACCTGGAGGCCGACGCGCTCGCCGCAGAACGCGCTGGGGCCGATGTCCTCTTCGTCCCGTCCGTCGAGGACATGTATCCCGAAGGTTTCCAGACCTGGGTCGAGGTCGAGGAGCTCTCACGCGGTCTCGAGGGTGACGCGCGGCCGGGCCACTTTCGCGGCGTCGCAACGGTCTGTCTGAAGCTCTTCAACATCGTTCGTCCGGCGCGGGCCTACTTCGGCGAGAAGGACGCTCAGCAGGCGGCGATCGTCGAGCGGCTCGTGCGTGACCTGAACCTGGAGCTCGAGATTCGTGTGATCCCCACTGTTCGCGATATGGACAATCTCGCTCTGAGCTCGCGGAACACGCGCCTTTCCGCGGAGGAGCGGCAGGCTGCCCGGGCCCTTCCCCGGGCGCTCTTCTCCGCCCAACTGGCCCACCGCCGCGGAGACGACGCTGTCGCCGCGGCACGTGCGGCCCTGGCCGAGGAGCCGCTCCTCGAGCCGGAATACATCGAAGTGGCACGCTTCGAAGCCCGACCGATTCTCGCCGCCGCCGTCCGCGTCGGACACGTCCGGCTGATCGACAACGTCCCTCTGGAAGGAGCAGTGCATGAGTAGCCGACCACCCACCGCTGGAAAGCTCCCGCTCACCGAGCTTCGCGAGATGAAGCAGCGCGGGGACCCGATCGTGATGGTTACCGCATACGACTATCCGAGTGGACGGCTCGTCGACGCTGCCGGCGTCGACCTCGTCCTGATCGGAGATACCGCCGCGATGGTCGTCATGGGCTACGACGGGACGGTCCCAGCGACGCTCGAGGAGATGCTCCTCCTGACCCGGTGGGTCTCCCGGGGCGCTTCTCGACCTCTGGTCGTCGGAGACCTCCCGTTCGGCTCGTACGAGGTGTCTGACGGCCAGGCCGTTGAAACAGCCGTCCGCATGCTGAAGGAGGGCGGCGCCGACCTCGTCAAGCTCGAAGGCGCCGGGCCGAGCCTCTCCCGGCTGCACGCGATCTCGACGGCCGGGATCCCGGTGCTGGGCCACCTGGGCCTCACCCCTCAGTCTGCGACGAAGCTCGGCGGCTTCAAGGCGCAGGGCCGGACGGCCACGAGGGCACACGAGCTCTACGACGATGCGCTCGCGCTGGAAGCGGCCGGCGCTTCCGCACTGGTGCTCGAGGCGGTCCCGGAGCCGGTCGCGGCCCGGATCACGAAGGCGCTCAACATTCCGACCATCGGCATCGGCGCGGGCCGCGGCTGCGACGGCCAGGTACTCGTCTGGCACGACCTCCTCGGCCTCTACGAGGGGCGCTCGCCGCGATTCGCAAAGCGCTACGCCGAGATCGCGCCGCAGATCCGTGCTGCGCTCGAGCGTTTTGTCGGCGATGTCCGGTCCGGCGCCTTCCCGGGCGAAGAGCACACCTATTCGATCCCGCAGGAAGAGCTCACGCGCTTCGAGGCCGAGATTGCGTCGGTCAAGACCTAGGAGGGCCTGGCGACACGCGGGCGCAGTGCCGAGCGACGTTCGACCAATCCCTCTTAGATAAGCGAGGGGATGATCCCGAGCGCGACGAGCGCGAGAGCCGCAAGTACGAGGGCCCCGAGCGAGCGTACTAGGGGCCACTCGTGGACGACCCGGATCCCATAGACGATGAGGACGAGGGCCCACGCGAAGAACGCGATCTCGAGCACGAGGAAGACCCAGGCGCCTGCACCCCCTTCGTCACCGCCTCCGGAGCGAAAGAGGTCGCTCCCGTAGATCGCGATCTGGAGCGGCCAGAGAACGAGGAGCGAGAGGGCGATCGGACCCGCCGCGAAAGCCAGGAGGTGGCGGGCGCGGCGGTACGTCTCGTCGCCTCCCGCGGCCTTGACGCCCAGGTAAAGGGCGCCGCCGCCGATCCAGTAAGCAGCGGCGCCGTAGAGCGCGCCGGCGAGGAAGACGAGCACGAGGACAAGAAGCCGGTCGACCTCCTGGTTGTCGAGCAGGCTTCGGGTCGCATTCGTAACGAGGATCGCACCCATCCCGGCGAGGATCACGAGCGCCATGACGGGCTCCTGCCGCGCAGTTGCCTGCTCGTCGGAATCATCTCGCAACCCCGCGAAGACGGCGCGGGGCGCCTGAACCAGGGCTAGGGCGCGGAGCCACCAGTCCCGTTCGGGCGTGCTTGCACGGAGCTCGGCGTCCACGCTGTCAGCGTATCCGCCGAAGCGCAGGAGAACGTCAGGCAGCCGCGGCGGCGGCGCTCGGAAGCACCGCGCGCAGGAACTGCCCGGTGAAGCTGCCGTCGACTTCGGCGACCTGTTCCGGGGTGCCGGTCGCGATCAGCTCACCGCCGGCCTCCCCGCCCTCAGGGCCGAGATCGACGATCCAGTCCGCCTGCTTGATTACGTCGAGGTTGTGCTCGATCACGAGCACGGTGTTGCCGGCGTCGACGAGACGCTGGAGGACGTCGAGCAGCTTCTCGATGTCAGCGAAGTGGAGGCCCGTGGTCGGCTCGTCGAGGATGTAAAGCGTCTTTCCGGTCGCCACCTTCGAGAGCTCGGCCGAGAGCTTCACGCGCTGTGCCTCGCCACCCGAGAGCGTGGTTGCGGGCTGGCCAAGCTTCACGTAGTCGAGCCCGACGTCGTGCAGGGTCTGAAGTCGCCGCCGAATCTTCGGGATCTTGGCGAAGAAGGCGAGTGCCTCCTCGATCGACATCTCGAGAACGTCCGCGATCGACTTGCCCTTGAACCGCACCTCGAGTGTCTCGCGGTTGTAGCGCTTTCCCTTGCAGGTCTCGCACGGGACGTAGACGTCCGGCAGGAAATGCATCTCGATCTTGATCGTGCCGTCGCCCTTGCAGGTCTCGCAGCGGCCTCCGCGGACGTTGAACGAGAAACGCCCCGGCTTGTAGCCGCGCACCTTTGCGTCCGGTGTCTGGGAATAGAGCTCCCGGATGTGGTCGAAGAGCTTTGTGTACGTGGCCGGGTTCGAGCGCGGCGTGCGGCCGATCGGCGATTGATCGATGTCAATCACCTTGTCGAAGCACTCGATGCCGTCGCAGGCGATGTGGTCGCCCGGCTTGACGCGCAGCCTGTGGAGCCGGTTCGCAAGCGCCTTGTAGACGATCTCGTTCACGAGCGTCGACTTGCCGGACCCCGAGACGCCCGTCACGCAGATGAACTTCCCCACCGGAAACTCGACGTCGATCCCCTTCAGGTTGTGCATGCTCGCGCCGCGGATGAAGAACGATCCGAGGTCCTCGGCGCGACGCTCCGGCACCGCAATCGTTCTCTTGCCGGACAGGAACTGACCCGTGATCGACTTGCCGCTTCGCTCGATCTCCTCGGCCCGCCCCTCAGCGATCACGTGCCCGCCGTGCTCGCCCGCGCCCGGGCCCATGTCTACGACGTGGTCCGAGGAGCGCATCATCTGCTCGTCGTGCTCGACGACCATGACGGTGTTTCCGAGATCGCGGAGGCGCTCGAGCGTCGTGATCAGCTTGTCGTTGTCGCGCTGGTGGAGCCCGATCGACGGCTCGTCGAGGATGTAGAGGACGCCGACCAGCTGCGAGCCGATCTGCGTCGCGAGCCGCAGACGCTGAGCCTCTCCGCCCGAGAGGGTCGCGGATGCGCGGTCGAGCTGCAGGTAGCCGACCCCGACGTTGTCCAGGAACGTGAGCCGCTCGCGGATCTCTTTGATGATCCGCTCCCCGATCAGGTGCTCGGTCTCGGACAGCTCGAGGCTGCCGAGGAACTCGAGCGACCGGGTCACCGACATGCGCGTGAACTCGTGGATCGCCTTGTCACCAACGGTCACCGCGAGCACCTCGGGCTTCAGGCGGGCGCCCTTGCACTCCGGGCAGGGGCGGAAGCTCATGTACTCCTCGATGCGCTCCCGCTGCTGCGACGAGTCCGTCTCCCGGTACCGGCGCTCGAGGTTCGTGACGATCCCCTCGAAGCGGGTCATGTACGAGCGCCGGCGACCCATCCGGTTCCGGTACTGGACGTAAATCTTGTCGTCGCCCGTGCCGAAGAGAAACAGGCTCTGCTCGTCCTCCGACAGCTCGTTCCAGGGCCGGTCGAGGTCTATCTCGTAGCGGTCGCCGATCGCCTGGATAACGGACTCGTAGTAGCTCGAGCTACCAACGGACCAGGGGACGAGCGCGCCTTCGCCGACCGAGACGGTCGGATCGGGCACGAGCAGGTCCGGGTCGATGCGCTGCTGCGAGCCGAGGCCCATGCAGCGCGGGCACGCCCCGTGAGGAGAGTTGAAGCTGAAGATGCGCGGCTGGAGCTCCGGGAGCCCGACCCCGTGCTCGGGGCAGGCGAAGCGCTCGGAGAAGGTCATCGTCTCGCCGTCGACGATGTCGATCGCGACGAGCCGGTCGGCCAGGGCGAGCGCGGTCTCGACCGAGTCAGTGAGGCGGTGGCGCAGATCCGGTTTGATCGCGAGCCGGTCGACCACGACCTCGATCGTGTGCTTGAACTTCTTGTCCAGCTCGATCTCATCGTCGAGGAGTCTCTGCTCGCCGTCGACCTTGACACGGGTGAAGCCCTCGTTCCTGAGGTGCTCGAGGAGGTCCTTGTACTCCCCCTTCCGGTCCCGGACGACCGGAGCGTTGACCGTGAACTTCGTCCCCTCCGGCAAGCGGAGAACCTGGTCGACGATGGCTTGGACGTTCTGCCCTGCGATCGGACGACCGCAGATCGGACAGTGCGGCCGCCCCACGCGAGCGTAGAGAAGCCGCAGGTAGTCGTAGATCTCCGTCACCGTGCCGACAGTCGAGCGCGGGTTCCGGGACGTGGTCTTTTGGTCGATCGAGATCGCCGGTGAGAGGCCGTCGATCGAATCGACGTCTGGCTTCTCCATCATCTGCAGGAACTGGCGTGCGTACGCCGAGAGCGATTCCACGTAACGGCGCTGGCCCTCGGCATAGATCGTGTCGAAGGCAAGGGAGGACTTGCCGGAGCCGGAGA
>Ga0307290_10000645_pt1 | contig 11481 bp, 8 predicted proteins | sample ER_DNA_144_FD_194472 | JGI IMG/M metagenome (GOLD analysis project Ga0307290, IMG submission 194472) | Bulk soil microbial communities from the East River watershed near Crested Butte, Colorado, United States - ER_DNA_144 | ecosystem: Environmental > Terrestrial > Soil > Floodplain | place: USA... | reverse complement strand
ACGAGGGCGCGATGGGTTGAAGCGTGTGCCGCTCGGACGTGATGGACACGACCTGCGCCACACCGTTCATGGCCTGCCACGCCGGATCGAGGATGCCGTTATCGGGCCCGACGAGCAGCCGACCGTTCCCCGTGCGGACCGCGAGATCGAGATCGCGGCCGACGCTCGGATCGACGACGGCGAGCGCGATCGCGTCGTTCCGCATGAAGGGCAGGGAATCGGCGAGCAGGAGCGCGCCGTCGCGGACGTCGAGGGGGGGTATGCCGTGCGACAGGTCGATGACGGCGCTCCCGGGCGCGATCCGATCGATGACCGCGTGACAGATCCCGACCCATTCGTTCCGATACCCGAAGTCCGAAAGGAAGACGATCGAAGGAGTCATGGCCGGGTCACGGGTCACGGGCGCCACGCTACGCGTGACCCTCGTCAGGATGCAACTGCGGCCGCACCGACCGTCAGTCGGGCAGCAACACGGCGCGGACGCGTTTGGCCTCGATCGCCGTGGCGACCTCGTCCTGCACCTCGGCCGGCACCTCCGAGTCGACGGTGACGCACATCAGCGCCTCCATCCCCTGGCCCTCGGGCTTCCGGCCGACGTCCATCGTCGCGATGTTGATGGAGTGCTCGCCGAGGATGGTCCCGACCTTCCCGATGATGCCCGGGCGATCCACGTAGTTGAAGAACACCATGCGGGGAGCGGGCGCGATCTCGATGTCGAAGTCGTTCACGTTCGTGATCCGTTCGGCGTTGCGGGTCACGATCGTTCCTTCCACGCTGGCGGGGCCCTCATCGGTCTCCGCGCGGATCGAGATGAGGCTGACGTAGTCCTGGCTCACGGTGGAGCGCATCTCGCTCACGGTGACGCCACGGTCCCGCGCCAGCATCGGCGCGTTGACGAACGACACCGGCTCGTTGACGGATCGGCCCAAGATGCCCTTCAGGATGGCGAGCGTGAGGACGCGGGTATCGTGCTCCGCGATCCTCCCGAGGTACGAAGCCACGACGCTCCGCACCCCTCCCTGCGCGAGCCCCGCGGTGAGCGATCCCAGCCGCTCGGCCAGAGGGACGAACGGGCGGACGACCTCCGACACCTCTGCCCCGGCCGAGACGTTCACGGCGTACGGCACGAACTCTCCTTTCAGCGCGAGCCGAACCATCTCGGCCACGGTCGTGCCCGCCTTGTCCTGCGCCTCGCGCGTGGACGCCCCCAGGTGCGGTGCGACCACCACGTTGCTCATCCCGAACAGCGGTGAGTCGGTCGTGGGCTCGACGGCGAACACGTCGAGGGCCGCGCCCGCCAGGTGGCCGTCCTCGAGCGCCTTGGCGAGCGCCTCCTCGTCCACGATCCCGCCTCGGGCGGTGTTCACGAGTCGAGCCCCCGGCTTCATCATCCGGAGCTCCTTCGTTCCGATCAGCCCCTCGGTCTCGGGCGTCCGCGGCAGATGGATCGTCATGAAGTCCGACTGCACCAGGAGCGCTTCGAGCGTCGGCATCATCTCGACGCCCATCTCCTTCGCGCGGTCGACGCTCACGTAGGGATCGAACGCGATCGCGCGCATCCCGAACCCTGCGGCGCGAGCGGCGACCAGCGAGCCCACCCCCCCGAGCCCCACGAGGCCGATCGTCTTGCCGGCCAGCTCAACGCCCTCCCAGCGAGAACGTTCCCAGCGGCCCTCGATGAGGTCGGCATGCGCTTGGGGCACGTTGCGCGCCTGCGCCAACAGGAGCGCCAGCGTCTGCTCGGCCGCGCTGATGATGTTGGACTGCGGGGCGTTGACCACCATGACGCCTCGCCGGGTGGCCGACTCGACGTCGATGTTGTCCAGCCCGATGCCCGCGCGCGCGACGACCTTGAGGTTGGCCGCTGCGCCCAGCACCGCGTCCGTGACCCGGGTGGCGCTTCGGATGATCAGGGCGTCGTAGGGTGCGATCTCCGTCGCCAGCGGGCCCGCCGCGAGATCGGTCCGGACATCGACCTGGAAGTCCCTCCGCAGGAGATCCAGACCCTGATCGCTCAGCTGCTCCGTCACGAGCACCCGCACCGTCAGCGAGCCTCCTGGAACACCTGCTCGGCGGCGGCGACCGCGGCCCCGCGCTTCACCGGGTGGTCGAGACGCTCGAGGGTCATCTCGAGCGCCGCGAGGCCACGGATGATGTCCAGCTCGCTCACGTAACCGAAGTGCCCGATCCGGAAGACCCTCCCCTTGAGCGGACCCTGGCCGGGGGCGAGCACGCATCCGAAGTCCGACCGGATCCGGTCGCAGATCGTATCCGCGCTGATCCCCTCCGGGGCCCGGATCGCCGTCACGGTCCAGTTGTCCTCGAGCCCCTCGCCGAACAGATCGAGTCCGAGCGCGCGGACGCCATCCTTGACGGCTCGGCTGAGCCGCTGGTGCCGGAGCAGTGCAGCGTCCACGCCATCCTGGAAATACAGCTCGAGCGCCGCGTGGAGACCCTGCATCACGCTGATCGCCGGCGTCCACGGGTTCTCCGGCTCCGGGAGCTCCGCGAACCGCTCGTACTCGCGCCAATCGAAGTAGAACCGCGGGTTCTGGGCCTGCTGGGCCTCCTGCCACGCGCGATCGCCCACGGCCACGAACGCGATCCCGGGGCTCGCGGATAGGGCCTTCTGGGACCCACCGATCGCCACGTCGACCCCCCACTCATCGAACGCGAACGGCACGGCGCCGAGGCTGCTCACGACATCGACCAGGACCATGGCGCCGGCGTCCGCCGCGACCTGCGCGAGTTCCCGGATCGGTTGGATCACGCCCGTCGACGTCTCCGAATGCGTGAGGAGGACCCCCTTGACCTTCGGAGAGCCAGCCAGCGCGTCCGCAACCTTCGCCGGATCGAGTCGTGTCCCCCACTCCTCCTCGAGGCGGCGCACGGTCAACCCGAAGGCATCCGCCAGCCGTGCCCACCGCTCCGAGAAGAACCCCGCGAGCGGAACCAACACCTCGTCACCGGGTGAGAAGCAGTTCTGGATCGCCGACTCGAGGCCGCCGGTTCCGCTCGAGGTCAGGATGAAGATCCGTGCTCGCTCGGCGCGGTACAGCGTCCGCAGTCGAGCCGTCACGTCTCGCATCAGCGCCCCGAAGCCCGGCCCCCGGTGATACACGAGCGGGCTCCCTTGCGCGAGCAGAACTTCGGGTGGGATCGGGGTGGGTCCCGGCGCGAGGATGATCTCGGGCCTGTCCACGGGTATCAGCTCCTCGATCGGGTCTGGCGGCGCGACTCGCCAGCCTAACAGTCGGGTCCTGGCGCAGAAGCAACCGCGCGCCGGATCACCTCCGTATAGTCCGGCGAGAGCTTACCGATGGCGATGCTCCGCTTCCTGTTCCGACGCTTGGTCGCTCAGCGCCTGCTCGCACTTGGCGTGGTGCTGACGCTCGCCTTCAGCGTGGGCGTGATGGCGTCCGGTCCCATCTACACGGACGCGGCCCGCGACTTCATCCTGGCGTCGTCGATCGCGACCGCCGGCACGCCGATCAAGAACGTGCGGGTCGATGTCTACGGGGACCCGTCCTTCGACTGGACGGCTGCCGACCGACAGGTCCGCACGGCCTCCTCCGTGCTTCCGGTCGACACGATCGTCACGCAAGGAGAGACGACCGTTCGCCTTGGGCCCTCCCAGGTCTCCGTCCCGATGCTCTTCCGCGATGGAGAGAACGACCATCTCGCCTTCCGGTCGGGATCGGGGCCCGGTTCGGGGCAGGTGGCGATCCCCTACGGGCTCGCGCAGTCGTTCGGGATCAGGCCGGGGGATCGGGTGGACGTCCTGGGTCCCACGAACCAGCATCGGAGGCTCGAGGTATCCGGCATCTTCGATCCGCCCGAGCGTCTGGACGCGTTCTGGTTCGGTGAAGGATCGCCCTTCCCGCTCGGTGACTCGGAGGATCCGGTCCCGGTCATCGTGGACCGAGGAACCGCGCGGACCCTGTCGACGGAGCTCGACCTCTCGTCCCACTACGCGTGGGACGTCTATCTGGCCGTCACGGGCATCAGCTACGTCGACGCCGTGAACCTCCCGGACGCGTACGTGGCGTTCACGGCCGACATCAACGATGGGATGGGCGCCGCGCAACAGCCCCCGCACGTCTCCAGCGGGGTCCAGATCTTGATCGCCGGCGTCCAGCGATCCGTCGCCGATCTTCGGGTGCCGATCCTCCTCGTGCTCCTGCAGATCCTCGTGGTCACCCTCGTTGTGCTAGCGGGGGTCGGCGTGTTGCTCGTGTCCCGGCAATCGTTCGAGCTCGCCGTCCTCCACTCGCGAGGGTTCACCGCCAGAACCCTCCTCCTGGCGCAGGGGATCCAGGCGCTGCTGGCCGCGGTGCTCGCCCTTCCCATCGGCATCGCGATCGGCGCGCTCCTCGCTCGCTTCGCGGGGCTCACGAACGGACCGCGGCCCGGGGACTCGGGGTTCCCCACCAGCCTCTCGATCAGCTCGATCGCGTTCGGCGCGGCAGCTGCGGTGGCGGGTGCGATCGTGCTGTGGCTCCCGTCGATCCCGGCCGTCCGTCGAACGATCATCGACGAGCGACGCCAGACGTCCCGGGAGGCACGCCCTGCGCTGGCGCGTGCCCCGGTCGAGCTCATCGTCTTGCCCGTGGGATTCTTCGCGCTCGCGCAGCTCCGGAACGGCGAGGCGATCGCGCCCGCTGCCGCCGGCCAGGGATCGATCGACCCCCTCCTGCTGTTCGGGCCGACGCTCGTGATCCTCGGTGCGTCCTTCTTGGTGATCCGCGTCCTGTCGTGGGGACTCGCATCGCTCGACGGGAGGATCGGACGGTCCCGACGGCTGCCGACCTACCTGGCGGGCCGCCGACTCGGACGGGCGCCGGGGGTGGCCTTCGCGTCGGCGGTCCTGGTGGTGCTGGCCACCGGGTTGCTCTTCATCTCGACGACCTACCGGGCGACGACGCTGCAGAACCACGAGGACGCGGCGCACGCGTTCGCCGGCGCCGACTGGGTGGCGACGGTGGGGAGTCCCACGGACGGGTCAATCGCATTCGACCGGCCATTGCCGCCCGGTATGGCCGACGTCGCTCGGTTGCAGCCCGATGGATTCGAGGGGGCGTACTCGGACCCGCCGGAAGGCCTCGCGGTCGATCCCGCGACCTTCCGTCAGGCTGCCTGGTGGCGGGCCGACTTCGCGACGGATCCCTTCGACGAGTTGCTCGATCGCCTCGCGACCCCGGCCCAGGGGATGATGCTTCCTCCCGGCTCACGGACCCTCTCGTTGACGATCGATGCCCCGGCCGACGCTGCGAGTCTCGAGCTCCGCGCGGCGATCCTCGGAGCGGATGGATCCATCACGGCGACCGAGCCGCTCACCTTAGCCGCGGGATCGCACCCGTACGAGCTCGACGTCTCGGGAGGAAGCACCGTGCTCTCCCTCACGTTCGTCGCTCCGTCGACGACGACCCGCGCGCGGCGTGAGCCCCTCACGTTGACGGCGGTCACGGTGGATGGAACGCCGTGGTCGCTCGCCGGCTGGGTGCCGCTCCGATCGCTCGGAGCCGCCGGTCGGATCACGCCCTCCGCCGGTGGATGGACGTTCGAGGCGTCGTTCGGGGTCGGCTCCAGACTCGTGGGGATCGAGCCGAAGCCGGCCGCCGTACCCGCCATCGTCTCCTCGGAGGTTGCCCAGCGGGAACCCGCCACGATGCGGCTCCGGATCGGCGATCGCATGATCCCGATCGAGCGGGTCGGGACGGCAACGTCGTTCCCCGGGATCGACCCGACGACGCCGTTCATCGTGGTCTCGGGGCCGGCCCTGTTCCAGCTCCAGGGCGCGGTACCGGGGCAAGGTGGTCGTGTCACGGAGGTCTGGGCGCACGGCGACACCGATCCGACGCTCGCGATCCAACAGGCAGGGTTCCCGGTCGTCGACCTCCTCTCCGCACGTGCGATCGAAGGCCGCCTGGCCGAGGCACCGCAGAGCCTCGCGGTGGGACTCGACGCGGCGGCCGCGATCGCGGGACTCGGCCTCGTGATCGCGGGCGTCACGGCGACGCTGTACTTCGCACAGCGCCGCCGTGATTTCGAGTTCGCGTCGCTCCGGGCCATGGGCGCCGGCCCGTCGACGCTGCGCGGCGCGATCGCGCGCGAGCAATCCGCCTTGATCGGTGCGGCTTCCATCGCGGGCCTGCTCCTCGGGTACGTCGTGGTCCGGCTCGCGACGGCCCCGTTGCTGAAGACCGTCTCCACGTCGTTCCCCGCGCCGGTCATGGTGATCGACGTGCCCGTGTTGATCGCCGCGTTGATCGTGATCGGGGTCGCCACGACGATCGCCGTGGTTGCAGCGACCCGCGCGCTGCTCCGCTCGTCGATCAGCGGAGTCCTGCGAGGCGATCCGGAATGACCTGGGCGCACGACGATCGATACGTGGCGCCGGCCCGTGAACGACCAGAGACCGCCGGCGCCCACATCCGGCTGCACCGCGTCTACAAGGTGCACCACATCGTGGACACGGGGGTCGTGGCACTGGCCGGCGTCGACGTCGAGATCCCTCCGGGGGAGTTCGTCGCGGTCGTCGGGCCGAGCGGCACCGGGAAATCGACGATCCTGCATCTGCTGGGCGGGCTCGACCAGGCATCTGCCGGCATCGTGGAGATCGACGGGCAGGACCTCGCCCTGTTGACCGACGTCGAGCGAACGCGGTTCCGCGGGGAGCGCGTCGGGTTCGTGTGGCAAGGAGCCGCGCGCAACCTGGTGCCGTATCTGACGGCGGCGCAGAACGTCCGCCTGCCCCGATCGATCGGCGGACGCACCGAGCGGGTGCGGCCCGACCGGAGCGCACCGCCCGATGCCGAGGCGCTGCTCGCCATCGTCGGGCTCGCAGACCGGGGCCACCACCTCCCGGCCGCGCTCTCGGGAGGCGAACAGCAGCGCACGGCGATCGCGGTCGCCCTCGCGAACGATCCGGCCTTGCTCCTCGCCGACGAACCGACCGCGGAGCTGGACGGCGAGTCGGCGGCGCGGGTCCTCGACGTGTTCCGCACCATCAGCCAGGAGCTCGGTGCCACGGTCGTGATGGCGACGCATGACCTGCTCGCGGCCCGGCGGGCCGACCGCGTGGTCCATCTGCACGACGGCAGGCTCCGTCACCCGGGGATCCCGCTCCCGCCCCTCGGAGCAGACGGTGAGATCCAGCTCCCGCCGGAGGTGACGATGGGCTTCGTCGACGCGGAGCTCGAGGCCGACGTTGCGGAGGACGAGGTCGTCATCCGCCGGCGGGCGGAGCGTGGCCGTGGCTGATCCGCGACCGCTCGTGCAAGCGCTCGGCGTCTCCCGCACCTACCCCGGGACCGTCGAGGTCGCCGCCGTGCGCAACGCCTCGCTCGAGCTCCGGTCTCGCGACTTCACGCTCCTGATGGGTCCGAGCGGGTCGGGGAAGACCTCGTTCCTCGGGATGCTGGCAGGCTTCGACCCGCCCGACGAAGGCGAGATCCGGTGGCGAGAGACGCCCTTCGATCGCCTCACGCGCGACGAGCTGCTCACCGTCCGTCGGACCGGGATGAGCGTGATCTTCCAGTCCTACGGCCTCCTGCCGTCACTCACCGCGGTCGAGAACGTCGAGCTCCCGCTTCGGATCAGCGGCACCGGCCTGGATGAGGCGAGGGCGCGAGCGACGGCGTGGCTCGAACGCCTCGAGCTCGGCCACCGGCTGGATCACCGGACCTTCGAGCTCTCGGGCGGCCAGCAGCAGCGCGTCGCCGTCGCCCGGGCGCTCGTCGCCGAGCCGGACGTGATCCTCGCCGACGAGCCGATCGCCGAGGTCGACAGCGAGAACGCCGATCTGATCCTGTCCGCGCTCTGGGAGGTCGTGGTCCGCGACGGTGCCGTCCTCGCGGCAACGCACAACCCCGAGGCGCTCCGCTACGCGAACCGGGTACTCCTGTTCCGGGACGGGATGATCGAGGCGGAGGGAACACCCGACGAGATGGCCGCGAAGCTCACGACCGACTGAGCCAGGGGTCAGGCGCGCGCCGGATCGAGCGTTCGCAGATCGACCGCCGGGTCGCTCAGCGCCGCTCGATCCGGCGCCACCTCCCGGCGGATCAGCGGGAGCGACCTGCGCACGTCGCGAGGCCAATCGAGGCTCACGCACGCTCGCAGGACCCCGGCGGGGTCGAGGAAGAACGCGCAGAACCGCCGCTCCTCGAGCGATCCTCGGAGCACCATGTCGTCCGTGAACCGGACGCCCCCCATCTGGATCTCGGAGTCGTACTGATCCGACCAGAACCAGTGCGGGTCGTCGAACGGCGCGTCGGAGCCGAGCATCGCGCCGGCCACGTGCCCGCCCATCTTGATCGCGTTGTCGAAATGCTCCACGCGGACCGTGCCGAAGACCGGGTGGTCGTGGGTCGCGACATCGCCGGCCGCAAAGACGTTCGGGAATGCCGTCCGGAGCCCCGCGTCCACGCCGATGCCGCCGACGTCGTGAAGTGCCTCCCCCGCCATCACCTCGACGTTCGGTTCGGTGCCGATCCCCACCACAACGAGGTCGCAATCGATCGAACGACCCCGCTGCGTGATCACGCGCTCCACGCGACCCGAGCCCTCGAACCGCTCGACGTTGTCCTCGAAAAAGATCTCCACCCCTTGATCGCGGTGGATCCGCTCCACGACGTTCCCGATCCGCCCGCCGAGCACCCGGAAGAGCGCGGTCTCGAAGATCTCGACGATCGTCACGTCGACGCCGAGCTGGCGGAGCGAAGCCGCCACCTCGGCCCCGATGAAGCCCATCCCCACGACCACGGCCCTGCTCGCACCGCGAGCTCGGTCACGGATCGCGTCGGCGTCCGGGATCCTCCTGAGCTGCAGCACCCCGTCGAGATCGGCGCCGGGCACGTCCAGCTCCCGGTTCCGCACCCCGGTCGCGACCAGCGCCGCATCGAACGGGAGATCCTCGCCGCCGGCGAGGGTGACGATGCCATCCCGTGGATCGACCCGCCGCGCCGTCGTCCCGAGCCGGAGCTCGATCCCCTGCTCGTCCCACCATCCGTCCGATCGGACGGACAGTTCCTCCGCGGACTCCTCGCCACGGAGGTACGCCTTGGACAACCCGGGCCGCTCATAGGGCGCATGCGGTTCGTCGCCGAGCATGATCAGACGGCCGTCGAACCCCGATCCGCGGAGCGCGGCCGCCGCGGTGACGCCGGCGAGCGACGCGCCGACGATGACGAAGGTCCGGTTGGCCACGGAGGCGTCAGGCCTCGATCTGGATCTGACCGTCCTGCTCGCGGACCCCGAAGGTCTGGATCGGCTCCGTCGCCGGACCCTCGATGACCTCGCCGGTCTCCATGGAGAACATGCTTCCGTGGCACTCGCATTGGATCGTCGTTCCCTCGATCTCGCCGCCCATCGACAGGTTGCAGTGACGGTGCGTGCAGATGTCGCTGAACGCGTACAGCGCCGAGCCCGAGCGGGCCACCGCGACCTCGGCGCCTTTCACCTCGAACGCCTTCGCCGCTCCCTCCTCGACGTCGCCGGTCGCAGCGACCGTGATGAACTCCGCCATCGTTCCCTCCTGTTCGTGGTCTGTCGAAGCCTACGCGGGCGCGGCCGATGGCGGTCCAGCCTCGGGGTCGGGTCCGTCCGCTCCGTCTGCGTCCGGGCGCAGCACCCGCCGACGCGTCCGGACGCGCCAGACGTAGGTTCCCGCGAGCGCCCCGTAGAAGAGCGTCAACACGACCATCCCTTGGCGGAAGGAGATCGGAAGCAGGACCGGCACGAACGCGCCCGCGACCCAGGCGCCTTGGAAGAGCACCTCGTAGCGGACGAACACCCGGCCCAGGGCTCCCTCGGGCGCGTACCGTTGCATCAGGCTCGCGAACGCGAGACGCGCGAACTCCGAGGCGGCCCCCGCCGTGAGCGCGTAGATCGCGAGCAGGGGGACGCGGAAGAGCTCGGCCGCGACGAGCGCACCGATCCCCGCCGAGCACACGCTGGCGATCACCACCGCCTCCTCGCGGGTGTGCGTTCGAAGGGTCGGCGCGACGATGTCCGCCAGGAAGGTTCCCGTGATGCCCGCGCCGGCGACGACCGCGAAGACCCAGGGGGCGACCTCGGCGTCGCGGAGCGCGAACGCCATCAGGAACAGCAGGAAGCCCCCGGCCGCGCGGATCCCGATCGCTCCCATCGCCGGCAGCGCGAGCTGCGGGATCCGGCCGCGTGTCGCCACGTTGCGACGGGCGTGCGGTTCCGCGAGCCTCCCCGGGTGCGGCAGGCGGAGCGTGCAGAGCGCCGAGGTCCCGTACACGAGGGCGGCCGTGTAGATGGGACCGGCGCCGCCGAAGGCCTTCAACGTCAGGAAGCCAACCGGCGCCGCCCCGATCGCACCCGCGACGGCGATCCTGCCGAGCCGCGCGTTCGCGCGCATCAGCCCCTCCTGCCTCGAGGCGTACGCCATCGTGAGCCCGTTCTTCACGAGCCCGTGGATCTTCGACAGGACGAGCATCAGCAGGACGATCGGGAAGAGCAGGTTCGAATCGAGCTGCGGGGCGAGGAAGAGGGCCAGCAGACACCGGCCGGCGGCGGCGGCGAACGTCACCGAGCGACGCGGACCGGCGCGGTCGAGGATCGGAACGATCAACGGGCCCGCCAGGGCGAGCGGCAGCACCGTGAGGCCCAGGAACAACGCGACGCGCAGCCGTGACTCCGCGACCGGGACGTGGAAGAAGATCGAGTCCGCGAGCGAGATCGCGAGCAACGCGTCGCCCGCGACGCTCGTCAGATGGTTGAGGCCGTAGGCATCGATCGGATCGGGCGACCGCCACATCCGCTGCAGCGGGAACACGATGACACCCTGGACGGCGCGCACCACGCCGAGGAGTGCGAGCTGCCACAGCGGGAGGTGCCGCGGCTTCCGAGGGGTGGTCCCCACCTGGGCTTATCCCTGCAATCGCTCCCGCAGGAGCTCCTGCGCCACCTTCGGGTTCGCGGCGCCGCCGGCCTTCTGCATCAGCTGTCCAACGAGGAAGCCGATCACGCCGTCCTTCCCCCCTCGGAACTTCTCGACGACGTCGGGATGCTCATCGATCACTTCATCCGCGAGGGCTCCCAGGGCGCCCGCATCGGAGACCTGCCGGAGCTGCAGCCGGTCGACGAGCTCCGGGATCTCAGCGCCGGACGCGAAGGCCTCCTCGAGCGCGACCTTCGCGCCGGCCCCGGAGACGGTGCCGTCGGCAACCAGGCGGACGATGTCAGCGACGTGGCCCGCCGTGAGGGCGCCCTCCGCTCCGGCGGCGTTGCGGAGCGCCGCAACGTCCTGGGTGATCCAGGTCGCCGCCGGCGCCGGATCGGCGCCGGCGGCGACCGCTCCTTCGAAGAGCACGACGGAGGAGCGGTCGGCGACCAGCACTCGGACCACCTCGGACCTGAGGCCCAGCGCTTCGTAGCGCGCGCGGCGCGCGCGCGGGAGCTCCGGGAGGGTCGCGCGGATCTCCTCGATCCAACCTTCCGACGGTTCCA
>Ga0307290_10000639_pt1 | contig 11514 bp, 9 predicted proteins | sample ER_DNA_144_FD_194472 | JGI IMG/M metagenome (GOLD analysis project Ga0307290, IMG submission 194472) | Bulk soil microbial communities from the East River watershed near Crested Butte, Colorado, United States - ER_DNA_144 | ecosystem: Environmental > Terrestrial > Soil > Floodplain | place: USA... | reverse complement strand
CTGGGGCGTCGGTCCGGCGACTGCGCGGAAGCTCCACGAGCGAAGGATTTTCACTGTCGGCGAGGTGGCCCGTTTACCCGAGACCGTGCTCGTGACGATTCTCGGCCGGGCTGCGGGCCGGCATCTGTGTGCGCTCGCGCACAACCGTGATCCGCGGCCGGTGGTCGTCGGTCGCCGCCGGCGCTCGATCGGTTCGCAGTGCGCACTCGGCCGTACCCGCAAGACGCCCGAGGCCGTCGACGCCGTCCTCGTCTCGCTCGTCGATCGTGTCACCCGCCGGATGCGCATCGCCGGACGTGTCGGCCGCACGGTCGTGCTGCGATTGCGGTTCGGCGATTTCTCGCGCGCGACGCGGTCGCACACATTGCCTCAGCCGATTGCGCACACGCAGGCGATTCTGCTCACCGCTCGCTGGTTGCTCTCGGGCGCGATGCCGGAGATCGAACGCCGAGGCCTGACGCTCGTGGGCGTCGCCCTCGCCAACCTCGAAGACGACAGTGCCCTTCAGCTCGTCCTGCCCCTCGACCGCTTCAGCGGTACCGCCCTCGACGTCGCGCTTGACGAAGTGCGCCGGCGATTCGGTTCGACCGCAGTGACGCGCGCCGTTCTGCTCGGCCGCGAGCAGGGATTCACGGTGCCCCTCCTCCCGGATTGATTCGACGTGGCACCATCATCTCGGTGATGACGCTCGAGATCGACACGCCGTTCGGGACGGCGAACGCACACCTGAACAGCGCAGATGAGCCGCGGGCCGCGCTCGTCCTCGGTCACGGCGCCGGTGGCGGGGTGCAGGCGAAAGACCTTGTCGCGGTGGCGCGCGTCGCACACTCGGTCGGAATGAGCGTCGCGCTCGTCGAGCAGCCGTACCGGGTCGCGGGTCGGCGTGCCCCCGCACCTGCGCATCAGCTCGATGCAGCGTGGACGGCGGTGATCGACGATCTGGTCGCAGGCGAGCTGCACGGCTTGACGCTCGTAGTCGGCGGGCGATCCTTGGGCGCGCGTGTCGCCTGCCGCACCGCCGAGGCCACGGGCGCCGTCGGAGTGCTCTGCCTCGCATTCCCGCTGCAGCCGCCACGCCGATCGGGAACCACGCCTGCGCAGAGCCGTCTCCCCGAGCTCGATGCGGTGACGGTCCCGACGCTCGTCGTACAGGGAACGCGAGATCCGTTCGGCATTCCGCCGGCCACCAAGCGACGCGCGGTAGTGCAGGTGGCGGGCGACCACAGCCTGCGCACCGATCTCGGCGCAGTGGGTGAGGCGGCACGAGCCTGGCTTCTTCGGGTCGTGCTCGTCTCGCACGCCACGCGGACGTCATAGGCTCAGAGACGGATGCGGTATCGGCGCTTGACGGCGCGAACACCGGGACCGAGACGGACCTGCACGACCGCAGTGACAGGACCGCGCACGCGGCCGCCGTACCGCAGCGTGAGAAGGGCGCGGGCGCCGGGGGGCAGCGCACGTCGGGCAGGAGGCCTCAGGCGCGCCACCTGTTGGCCGCGCCGGAAAAGCGAAGCCGTGACGCGGCCGCGGAGTTGCACAGTCACGTTGCCGCGGTTCGCGACCGAGACGAACAGGAACCGCGCGCCGCGCGACCGGTGGACGCGAAGACCTCCCCACGCGAGGCGGCGCACGATCCGCCCGGGTACGCGCACCTCGACGCGGACCCCGAGCCGCACGTGCACAGTGACGCGACTGCTGCGCAGCGGGCGTGTCGTCAATAGGACGAGGACGTGATGGTTGCCAGGTTCCGCGCCCCGGGGCAGCCTGACGCGAAGCGTTAAGACCGCAGTCTTCCCTGGGCGGAGGAAGAACCGTGCTGGCACGACCTGGAGCCACGTCTTCGCCGCCGCTTGCGAGCCGAGCGTTCGCCGCGCAGCGTCGACCACGACCCGCTCGGCCCCGTCGTTCCGGAGGTTGATCCTTCGCGAGCCTGGTGCGATGACTGCGAGCTGTGCGGGTGAGACGGAGAGCGCAACGCGAGGCCGGTCGGCGCCCGCCCCCTCCGCGGAAGGGGTGGGCGCCAGCACAAGCACGGTGAAGACCGCGAGCGCGAGGCCTGGTCTCACCGGGCGACCACGGTGAACGTCACGGTTGCCGAGTAGCGGCCGGTCGCGGCGAGCGGCAGCGGGGAGGAGAAGCCGATGTTGGTCGCCCAAACGTCCCCGCCCGCTGCGCTCGACGCGGACCTTGTGCCGACGGTAAGCGCTGCCGCCGGGGTTATCGGAATCGGAACGAGCGCGCCAGCGGTAAATGCGCCCCCGAGCGCTCCGCCCGCCGGTGCGGTCGCGGCGAGTGCCAGTGGAAGGTCCGTCGGAGCAAACGCGGTCCGAGCGACGGCGAGCGAGTAGCCGGCCGTGTTGTTGCTCGACACGGTGACCTGCTCGGGAAGTGGCGCAGGTCTATCCCCGAACGTGAACGTGCCGAAGCTGAGCGAAGGACGGTCGACCGACACGGACAGAACGGATGCCACATCCAGGTCGACGCTCACGGAGCCACCCGAGCCGGGGGGAGGTGCGCCGGCGCACGGGCGCGCGGCAGAGGCGGAGTTCCGGGGCACGGGCGCGTCCGCCGTGAAGTCGGTCGCGTTGTTGCCCGTGTCCGTGCAACCGTCGTTCGCGCGGAGCGCGGCCGACGTGCTGGAAAGCCCCGCTGCCGAACCAGCGCCCTCGAAGTCGCTCGCGTCGCCGTAGCCGACGAAATCCGCCACGAGTTGGTCGGACGAGCAACTCCCGGCCGAAGCGCCGCACGTGAGTGCGGCAGCGCCGCGAACGAGCGCGATTTTCCCACTCGTGGCGGCGACGTTGCTGGTGCCGGTCGCGTCCGCGGGCGGGAGGGCGGCGCCGACGTCCGCGTTCGATGCGAGCTGGACCAAGTAGTAGCGACCCGGCGCGATCGTCCCCGAAAGTGCCGTCGTCTGCCACGTCGTTCCCGCAGCGGTGGCGTACTGCACCGTCCAGCCCGACAAGTCGACGGAGGCGGATCCTACGTTGAAGAGCTCGACGTAGTCGTTTCGGAAAGTGGCACCCGCATTTCCGCCGCCACCGTAGATCTGGCTCACCACGACATCCGATGCGCCCGCACGGGCGGCGGTAGGGAAGAGGAGCAGTGCGGCGAGGAATGCGAGCAGCAGGACTCTTGACATGTGCGCTCCGATCGTTGGAGAACGAATCCCTTCGTCATAGATCAGGGCGGAAGCGAGCGAAAGTGTCCGTGAACGTTCCGGCGCGATGTCTGCGCGCTTTGGTTACATCGCTGAGGGGCTCGAGTGAGGCGACTACGTGTGGATGACCCGACGAACGCCGACGACTCGCGCCCCGTAAGACGAGCGTCCCAACCTGACGACCTGGACTCGGGTGCCGGTGTGCGGTGCGTGCACCATGCGCCCCCGGCCGATGTAGATGCCGACGTGTCCGAGTCCTGAAAAGAAGAGCAAGTCGCCAGGCATCATTCTGGATCGTGCTATGCGTCTGGTCTGGTCATAGAGCGCATACGAACTGTGTGGGAGTTCAATGCCCAGGCGCCCGTACGTCCAATAGACGAGTCCGGAGCAGTCGAAGCCGCCGGCGGGCGAGGAACCTCCCCATCGATAGGGCACCCCGACCTCTTTGACGGCGATCGCGGCCGCGCGTTCGCCGACGGTCGGCTTGGGAACCACGGGGAACGGAGGAGCGTGCCTAGTCGGACTCTGCCCCGCGACGGCCGCGGCTGCATCCTCCTGTGGGAATGCGTAGGCACAGCCGAGAACGAACGCGGCAAAAGCGAACGCCAGCAGAGGGCTGCGGAAGGGGGTCGGCACGGAGGAAAGAGAACGACGGGCTGCATCTCAGGCGACGGCGCAGCCCTAGGCCTGTTCTTAAGCGTCGGATCGTAGTGAGAAAACGAGCTCTGTCTACCCCCCTTTGCGCTCGTGGCATCGGTCACCAGCCCGTGAAGCTGCCGGAAACGTTGGGAAGGAGCGGGGGAGCGATGGGTTCGAACCCGTCACCTCGGGCGTGACAAGCCGGCGCCAAGACGACAGGGTGCAAAACGCGCCCTCCTCGCCCGAGGCGATTTGAAGTATCTCCTCGACTAGTGAAAAGCGCGCGCGCTGAACGTGCTATCAACGGTTGGCGTCGGATCGAGCGGCGCTTCATCGCGGAAGGTTGATCTCCAGTGGGTGCGCCAGAAGACGAATCGAATCCGGGAGCCGCTTCCGTCGAGTAACACGACGGCGCAGAAGACCCTGAGGCGGCGGCTCATCGGGTTACCTGAGGGGGCCTGCAGGGCGGGGCCCCCCGGGGCCTTTCCTTTGGTCGGCATGATGCAGGAGATGGGGACTCTTGCCGGCTCGGCCGACAGTGATCGTGGTGAGGCTATGAGTTCCGCGGAGCGGCGCGTTGTCGTGACGGGTTTGGGCGCAGTGACGCCGTTGGGCTCGGATATCGAGATGACATGGCGGCGGTTAATCGCTGGTGAGAGTGCGGGTGCGGTGATCACTGCCTTCGCCCCGGAGACGCACCCCGTTCGTATCGCTTGCGAGGCGGTGGCGTTCGAGCCGGAGCGTTGGCTTGAGCGGCGAACGTTGCGTCGGCTTGATCGGTTCGCGCAGTTTGCCGTGGCGGCGGCGCGTATGGCGGAGGCCGATGCTGAGCTCGACATCGGGAGTGAGCCGGATCGGATGGGCGCGGCGATCGCGACCGCTCAGGGTGGTGTCCGGAGTTTGGCTGAGTGCTGTCGCGAGCTTGCGCAGACCGGTCGGATTCATCCGACATTGGTCACTGCGTTCATGCCGAATATGGCGGCGGGTTGGGTGTCGATCGAACTCGGGTTGCGGGGTCCGCTTGCGTCGCCTTGTACCGCTTGCGCTGCCTCGGCGATGGCGGTTGGGGAGGGGTATGACGCGATTAGACTCGGCCGCGCCGAGGTGATGCTGTGCGGCGGGAGCGAGGCAGGCATCACGCCGTTGGCCATGGCCGGATTTGCCGCGATGCGTGCACTATCGCGTCGCAACGACGATCCCGCCAGTGCGAGCCGGCCGTTCGATGCCGGCAGGGATGGGTTTGTGATGGGTGAGGGTGCGGCGGTGCTCGTGCTCGAGGAGTTGGGGCACGCGCGCGCGCGCGGCGCGAGAGTGTATGCGGAGGTAGGGGGCTACGGCCTTAGCTCGGACTCGTTTCACATGACCGAGCCCGACCCGGCGGGGACCGGACAGGCGCGAGCGATCCGTGCCGCGCTTCGAGACGCCGGAGTAGCAGCGCAGGATGTCGATTACGTCAATGCGCACGCGAGCTCGACCGAGCTGGGCGACACCACTGAGACGGTGGCGATCAAGGCGGCGCTCGGCGAGGAAAAGGCCCGGTCGACGCCGATCTCGTCGATCAAGGGTGCGATCGGTCACTGCCTCGGCGCTGCCGGAGCGGTCGAGGCAGCCGTCACCGTTCTAGCGCTCAGGGAAAACATCGCGCCGCCGACGATCAACTACGAGAACCTCGATGCGAGCTGCGATCTCGACTACGTCTCAAACGAGGCCCGCCCCGCCGAGCTGAACATCGCGCTCAGCAACAGCTTTGGGTTCGGCGGCCACAACGCAGTCCTCCTCCTTCGCAGCTACGAAGACGGACGAGCGACTCAAAACTCCTGACCCGGAGGTCGCAGGTTCAAATCCCGCTCCGCTGCTAGAAGAGATGCGTATGCGAGTGCCGCGGATGTCGCCCCGCGCCGGCCCAATTCGAGGCCAGGGAATGGCGGCGCCGCCTGCGGCAACGACGCCGCCTTGCATCCCGAACGCGCGGCCTTGTGCGCGCTCAGGCCAGTCCCTGGGCTTCGGCGGCATTCAACCTCCTCGGCATCAGTCCTTTGAGCGATCTTTGATTTAGCCGCTCCTGGAACTGTCGATCCTCCTTATGGGCTGGCGCGAAGGGTTCTCGCTCGGGGACTGACGGCGTAACTCCGAGCGTTTCCGCTTGCGCGCCGGCCCTGCGTGGGACGAACGAAGGCCACTGACCGCACGTTGGGGCGGGCGTGGAGAGTTGCTGGCAACTCTCCCTCAGACGTCCTTTGCCACAGTCGCAACGCGGCGACGGGGGAGACAATCGTTCGCGTTGCAGAGGCCGCAGGGCCCGCCCCACGTCGATTCTCACCAAAAGGCGGCAAAGGAACAAGAGGGGGCGCGCAGACTCTCTGTACCACGTTCTGTACCCGTGCCACGCGGATGTTGTGGCGCAACGAGGGAGCGAAAATAAGCCTTACCCCCATGGCCGCCTAGAGGCACTGCCTCCCCCGCTCCCCCATCAAAAGACTAGATCCTGGGGCACCCTTTCTCCAGCGTCGTAGGCTGGATCAGAAGGGTCCGACACGCGGGGGGCCGCGTCCGCGTGGCGGGCCCTTCGGTCGAACCGCCTGAGCCCGGCTAACGAGAGCGGAATGCCCGACACTGAGGCTCGGTCTTCTTACCCTCTCGGATCTCCCTCGCCTCGATCGCAGGAATCGCACCCAGTGCCCTTGAACGAGGGATAGCCCATGCGCCTCGATCCACATAGCCTGAGCCCGAAGGGCGGCGAACGGAAGGGAACTGCGGCGGTGGCGAGTTGGACTCGGGGAGGAGCACGCGCGGATAGACGCGCGCGATGTTTGGCATGTGGCGGTCGAATGGAGCCGGCGTTGCGTCATGCCGGTTCGCTTCGATGCATGGAGTGCCGCGACCTGGACCGCTCTTTGGACGCGTCCCTGGTCGAAGCACAGCGGCGGCGATCGCGTGCCCGGTCGCTCGCTGAGGCGTTCGGTCGACGGCTTCCTGGTTCAGGAAGAGGTTAAGCGTCTCGCCCCGTTTCCGGGGCTTCATGGAGCGGGAGCGAGGGGACTCGAACCCCGCCCTTTACCCCCGTGATCCGGTTACGAAGCGGGCCGTCGAGGCGCGAACCGTTCCGCTTTGGCGCGGCTAGGGGTGGTTGTCGCGCGGGTTCCAGAGTGGGATCGGCGCGGTCGCCTCGTATGCCATGCCGTGCGGGTAGCTGATCAGCTCGACGTCCGTTCCGAACGGGTCGTGGAAGTAGTTGATCGACTGCCCGGACGCGGGGCCGTCCGTCAACGTGACCGGGCCGAACAGTTTCGTCCCCGCTTTCGTCTGCAGGTACTCGACGCCCTTGTCGATGTGGCGGACGTACAAGGCGATGTGGTGACCGCCCCAGTCGGAGTTCTGCCGGAACGTTTGATCCTGATCCGGGGACGTGTACTGGAAGAGCTCGATGTTCGGCCCGTCGCCGCCGCGGAGCATCCGGATCTGCTGCACGACGGCGCGGGGGTGCACGTCGACGAGCTGCGTCATGAAATCGCCGGTCGGATCGCTAAACGGCCCGAATGTGAGCGGGTTGCTGAACCCGAGCTTCTCCTCGAGCCACGCGGCCGCCACGTCGATATTCGGAACGGTGAGGCCGACGTGGTCGATGCCGAGCAGCCCGGGCACGTTCGTGACGACGGACTCCGTGCCGTTCAGCTTCGGCGACCAGAGCGGCTTCACGCTCGGCACCTGGTACGCCATCCCGTCGGGATAGCTGATGAACTCGATGTAGCCACCCCACGGGGTCTGGAAGTACTGGATCGTCTGTCCGGCCGCCGGTCCCTGGGTGAGCGTGAACGGGCCTGCCGGCATCTTGCGCACGCCCTTCGCCACCATGTACTCGACCGCCGTGTCGATGTCTGTGACGTAAAAGGCCACGTGGTGGCCGGACCAGTCGGAGTTCTTCGGCATGTCGTGCCGCTGCCCGTCCGGCGCGGTGTACTGGAACAGCTCGATGTTGGCGCTGTGGCCGATGCGGAGCATCGTGATCTGGTCGATCGACGTCGTCTCCGCAACGTCGACGACGCTCGCCACGAAGGGCCCGGCCGGGAACGGACCGAAAGTGAGTGGCGCGACTGCGCCCAGTACGTCCTCGAACCACTCAATCGCCTGGTTGATGTCGGGCACGGTCATCCCGACGTGGTCCAAGCCCACGAGTCCCAGCTCGCCGCGCCCGACGCCCGCGAGCGCCCGTTCGGCGGCGGCCTGCGCGGCGGCGGCGCCGACAAGCGGGGCGGCCACCGCCGCGCCCAGCGTGGCAGCGCCTTTCGTCAGAAACTCTCCGCGCCGCATTGTCACGTCGTCCGCCATGAGTCATCCCTCCCCTGGATTCATGGCGCACTCTGTCACGCGACCGACGGCTTGTCGACCAATGCTCGGGGCGGTCCCGCGGCTTGTCCTAGGGCCCCATCTGATTCATCTGTGACATTGAACCGCTAGCAGGGACGGTGAGACCTGGGACGGCATGCGGGGCTGCGAGCAGGAGAAAGCCGAGCGCGAGTAGTACCGCTGTCGTTCCGTATGCCGCAACACGCCTCCATGGGAGAGTTTTCTCGATTGCGATCAGACCGGCGATCACCGTCATCCAGACGATGCTCATGATCCCCAGCGCGAAGAACGACGCCATCAACGCCCAGCAGCAGCCAACGCACCAAGCGCCGTTCTTAACGCCCATTCGCAACGCGCCGGACCAGCCGTCACGCCAAGAGCCGAGTAACAAGCCGAGCGGACTACGGCATTTACCCAGGCAGGCATCCTTCATCGGCGTCAGTTCGTACACTGCGGCGACGATGAGCGTCGCGCCCGCGACCCAGCGGCCTGCCCGATCCCACGAGAGCACGTCACCCGCTGCTCGGCCGCCGGCGAACGCAACGACAAAGGTGAGGGCTCCCGCAGCAGCCCACGTAACGAGATAGCCGACTGCGAACAGCAGTGGACGAACGCCGGACTGCGCACTCGCCATGCGGGCGTACAGGGCGACCGTCGGCGAAACCGACGGGAACATCATTGCGGCCATCATCACCACCCACACGCCGAGGAACCACCCGAGCGTTCCGAGCTCGGTCCACGGACCATTGTCCATGCCGCTCATCTGATCGACCGTCCACCACCAGCCGATGCCGGCAAGGACGAAGAGCACAGCGACGAGTCCTAGCCGAGTGCGTGCGGCCGCGAAGGCAACGGCAAGGTCACCGCGGCCGCGGAGCTGTTCGTCCGCTGAGGCGATCAATCGCTCAGGCGGCCCAGGAGAACTCGGACGTCGAGAGCCCTGTCTTTCCCTCGTACTCGATGCCGAAGGCGTTGATCCGCGATCGTCTCGCTTCAGCGATGGTGAGGTCGGACGCGACCGGGTGGAACATGCCGGAGAAACGCACCGGCTCGCCGGTCTCGACGCCGAACGGGACGATGTCCTCGATCTCGAAGTCGATGACGTCTCCGATGCGCACGCTGTGACGAACTCCGTCGTCGCGAACCTCGATAGTTGTTCGCTCCACGCCGAGCATCTCTCCCACGAGCGGCGCGAGCCCGGCCATTGGCCCGCCGAGTTGACCGGTGAACACCTTTACGAGCTTGTCCGCCTGTTCATCCGTTGCGTTCTCGTCGACGAACACCCCCAGCCGCCAGTTCCCCTCGGTCATGACCTTGGGCGTGTCTGCAATCGCGGCGATCTTGATCCCGCCGATGTCGGTGCCCTCGATCTCGCCTTCGCGAAGGTTGAAGACAAGCGTGACACGGCAGTAGTCGTACGTCGCGCCGTGGTCGAACGTCGCGTTACACGGACAGATCAAGTCGCACGAGCATGTCTCGACGTAGCTGCCTTTGAGACTCCAGGCCATGCCGGACCTCCTTCGAGGGAGTGAGCCGGCCGATTCTCCGGCGTTTCCGGAGCTGCGTCAACCGACTGCGGCGACGGCGCGAGATCCGCGAGTAGCTGGGACGTGTTACGAATGGTTCTGCGAACCGTTTCCGGATCGAGCAGCTCCGAGTTCGGAACGCTTCTTCAGGCCTCGAACCCAGGCGGCTCGACGTGCGGCGGTGAGAGGCGGTGCATGATTGCGGCCGCTTCCCGTCGATTTCGGGCGTCGAGCTTGCGCAAGATGTGCGAGACGTGGACGCTGGCAGTGCTGACGCTGATAACGAGTGTCGCGGCGATCTCGCGGTTGGTGAGGCCGCGGGCGACGAGGGTCAGGATCTCGGCTTCGCGCGGCGTCAGGCCGAGGAGCTCTTCCATGTTCTGTCTTTCGTCGGCTGCCCGGACGTTCGGTGACTCGAGATCGAGGCGGGCGCCTCGTGCGAGCAGTTCGAGCTCTGCAGCTAGCGGCCTCGCTCCGATCCGTACGGCAACGGAGTACGCGTCCCGTAGCGGCTCCTCCGACTCGGCTCGTGAGGCGCCCGCGGCGACGAGTGCCTCGGCCTGTCGCCAGCGGCAGTAGGCCGCGCGGGGCGGACGCTCGAGGCGTTCCCACGCCACCGCAGCAGCCGCCCAGAGGTCGGGTCGCGCCACGTCCCGGGCGCGCTCGTACTCCGCCTCGGCAAGCGCGCGCCAGCCGTCGGCGTTCGGCGTGACGGGGGCCGCGCTCGCCGCCGCCCTTCGAGCGGCTGCACGCAGCTTCCTCGACCGGTCGAGCCGGTCGCGGACGGCATCCGGATCCCGGCGGGCGCGGGCAAACGCAGCGAGCTCCGCCTGCGCGCGCAGTCCGACGGCGCACAGCCGGATGCGAATCTGGGCAGTCTCGCGTGAACGCGCGCGGGCTAGCCCGTCGCGCACCTTCTCCTCGGCGTCCGCCCAGCGGCGCTCCCAGAGGTCGAGCTCGGCGACGAACGCGTCGTACCAAGCCATGGCGAAGTCGAGGCCCTCAAGGTTGGAACGGGCCGCCTCGAAGTGTGCCCGCGCCTCGCCGAAGTCTCCGCGTCCGGCCTCGAGATCGGCGCGCACGAAGAGCAGGTGGTGGGGGTAACTGCCGGTCATCGCGCGCAGCGCGGCCCTGCTGACGCGCTCCGCTTCGTCCCAGTCGCCGCTCGCGATCAGCGCCTCTATCCAGTTGGAGACGAGCGTCGTCTCGTCGATGCTGTACTCGCGCAGCTCCTCGAGCGCCGCCTCCGCCAGCCGCGCCGACTCCCTGGGGCGGCCGAGCATCGTCAGGACATCGGTCAAATGGGCGTACGTCCGGTCGAGCGCGATCGGGTCGCCGCTTCGCTCCGCGAGCTCGAGTGCAAGCCGAAGCTCCGCGACGCCTTCGTCGCCGCGGCCGAGATACGCGAGGTCGATGCCGAGGACGCCGAGCGCGTGAAGCTCCGGGACACCCGCGCCGACCGCGCGCGCGACGGCGAGCGCCTGCTCGCAGACCGCGAGCGACTCGTCATGGCGCCACACGAGCATCAGACCGGCCGCGAGCGCGGCGAGCACGCTCGCGCGCTCGGGGGAGGGCGGATGCGACGGGACGAGGTCCACCGCTCGCCGATCCGCGGCGAGCCCGGCGTCGTACTCCCCGTTCTCGAAGAGGTAGCTGGCGAGACGCTCGTGTGCGGTCGCGGCACGGAGAGGGTTGCTCTCCCCGACGAGCTCGACAGTTCGCCGCGCGAGCTCGAGTGCCCGAGGCGCGGCGCCCGTTCGGCTCGCAAGCTCGGCTGTCCACGAGCAGAGCTCCGCCAGGTCGAGGCGTGCGAGCTCGGCTGCGGCCGGCACCGAAGCCCACAAC
>Ga0307290_10000627_pt1 | contig 11641 bp, 8 predicted proteins | sample ER_DNA_144_FD_194472 | JGI IMG/M metagenome (GOLD analysis project Ga0307290, IMG submission 194472) | Bulk soil microbial communities from the East River watershed near Crested Butte, Colorado, United States - ER_DNA_144 | ecosystem: Environmental > Terrestrial > Soil > Floodplain | place: USA... | reverse complement strand
TGTACGACAGAAGCGTCCGGAGCAAGCAGCACCGGTACCACGACCAGGTGACGCTGTAGTACTCCTTCTGCGGGTCGAGCGATGCGCTCACGTCGCCGAGCATCCCGAGCTCGACGGTGCCGCCGGGCTGAAGCTCGCCGGTCGTGCCGGTCGCCGTGGCTCCGGTCGCACCGGTCCCACCCTCGTCATCGCCGCCACATGCCGCGGCGACGAGGCCGAGCGCGGCGACGAGCGCCAATACGCTGAGATATCGCCTCACGTAACCCCCCTCTCCTCTTCGATCAGTTCCCGTGTACCACCCGGGCCGTGCCCGGGAAACCGCTGCCATGCCTCAGGCACGCCCTTCCCTCCACCTCCCTTCAGGAAAGCTGCCTCCCGTCTAGATACGGTCAGCCGCCCGTCCTGGGATCGAGGGCATCGCGGAGCCCGTCCCCGACCAGATTGAAAGCGAGCGTCGTGAAGAAGAGGAACAGCCCGGGGAACAGCATCATCCACCAGGCGTAGGTGAAGACCGGACCAGCGTCCGAGAGCTGGCGGCCCCACGAGGGCGTCTCCTGCGGGACCCCGATGCCGAGGAACGACAGCGCCGCCTCGAACAGGATGTTGTTCGGGATGATCAGCGTCGTGTAGACGATGATGGGAGCCGCCACGTTCGGCAGGACCTCGCGGAACATGATCCGCCGGTTGGTCGAGCCCAGGGAGCGCGCGGACTCGATGAACTCCTTCTCGCGCAGGGACAGCACCTGCCCGCGCACGATGCGCGCGAGGTAGGGCCAGGTGAACAGCGCGATCACATAGCTGACGAGGAGCAGGCCCGGCTTGATGATCCCGCCGAGGCACCCGTTCGGCGACAGTCCGCACGCCGACACGAGCCCGAGCGACAGCAACAGCACCGGCAGTGACAGGACGACGTCGATGGTTCGTGAGATCAGCGTGTCGATCTTGCCCCGGTAGAAGCCCGCCAGCATCCCGAGGGTCACGCCGATCAGCGATGCGATCCCGGTCGCGAAGAACGCGATGAACAGCGACGTGCGGGCGCCGTACGCCACGCGCACCATGAGGTCGCGACCCGCCGTGTCGACCCCGAACGGGAAACCGGCCTGCGGACCCGTGGGGATCCCGAAGGAATCGAGCCGGTCCAGGTGCACATCGTTGGGTCCGTGCGTGAAGCTCGCGAGCACCGGAGCGAGCAGGGCGATCGCGAGGATCATGATCACGATGAAGGCGCCGCCGATCGCGAACTTGTCCCGGCGGAATCGCCGCCAGAACAGCTCCCACGGAGAGCGCCCGACGACCTGCTGCGAAACCTCGACGTTGGTCGCTTCCGGATCGATGGGCGCATCGGGACCCGAGTCGGTGAGCGCGTGCTCCATGTGGGCTCGTGCCATCTGGTGCGCCTGCACCCCTTCCCGGATCGGGACGGCGCATCTTAGCCCTCGGTCCCGTGGCCAGGCAATGCGCCGGAATTGCAACTATACGCCGCTCGGAAATCTCGCGGGTTGCGACATCTTGCGGTCGGCCGTGCGAAGGTCGAGGCGCGGCGTCAGTTCCGCAGCAGTCCCGAGATCCGCGGGAGGATCTCGATGCCTTTCAGCGCACCCAGCTTCCCCGAGGCGCACGCACGCTCGCCGAACGACTCGGTTCCGTCCGGACGAACCGGCCCGCCGCTCACCAGCAGCGGGACCGGCTCCGCCGTGTGGGCCCTGCGGACGCACGAGGTCGCGTGGTCCGCCGTCACGGCCACGATCGTCTTCGCGGGGTCGATCCCCGGGAGGAGCTCACCGAAGAACGCCCGGTCGATCACGCTGATCACGTCGCGCTTGTCCTCGGCACGGCCGTCGTGGGCCGGGATGTCCGGACCCTTGATGTGGATGTACAGCGCGTCGAAGCCCTCGAGCGCGTCGATCGCCAGGCGCGCCCAGGTCGCGTAGTCCTCCTCGGCCAACAGCCGGGGGGCGTCCACGGGCTCCATACCGAGGATCAGCGCGATCCCGCGCTCGACGGGCATCTCGACGAAGCACCCCCACGACGGCCCGAACCGCTCCGCGATCGGTTGGAGCGACGGCCGGCGGTCGCCGCCGTCCCGCGTCAGGATCAGGTTCGCGGGCAGCTTGCCCGCCCTCCGTCGCGCGGCGTTGATCTCGGACGCGTCGAGGACCTTCGCGGCGCTCTCGACGAACGCGTTGGTGAGCTCGGCCGCCCGTCGAGCCTCCGCCGTGTCCTCGAGCGGCTCGCACCGGGCCACCACCGGCTCGAACGTCTCGAGCGCCACGCCGAGGTGCCCGTCTTTCCGGTACGCGGGGTCGGTGTTGGAGACCTCGGCGGAGAGCGTGCCCTCGCTCGCGCGGATCACTAGGACCCCCCGATGCTCCACCGTGGAGCGCAGGTCGAAGGTGGCGTTCGGGAGCGGGAGTTCGGCGTTCACCTCGTCCGCGAGGGCTCGGGCCTCGTCGGAGGGCAGATCGCGCCCGACGCGGCGGTCGACGATCGTGGGCCATTCCGCCGTCGCGAAGTTCACGCGGTAGGCGAGATCGCCGTCGCGGAAGTCCATCCCCACGCCGAGCGCCTCCACGACGCCTCGTCCCGGGTGTTCCTCCCGCGGGTCGTAGCCCAGGATCGCGAACACCGCGATGTCCGACTCGGGCGCGATCCCCTCGCCGACGGTCGTCACCATCCCCGTTCTACCTTGCCGCGCAAGCGCGTCGAGGAACGGTGTGTCGGCCGCTTCCAGCGGGGTACGGCCGTCGAGCTCCGGGATGGGGTCGTCGGCCAGGCCATCCAGGCAGACGTAGAGCAGCCGGTTCAACGCATCACCGGTACTTCACGATCAGGGCGAGCTCCTCCGGATCCAGGCTGGCACCCCCGACGAGCGCCCCGTCGACCTCGGGGTGCGCCATGAAGTCGCGGATGTTCCCCGCCTTCACGCTCCCGCCGTACTGGATCCGAACCGCCTGGGCCAGATCCCCGTCGTACAGATCCGCGATCGTCTGCCTGATCAACGCGATCACCTGGCCCGCGTCGGACGGCTCGGCGTTGCGACCGGTGCCGATCGCCCAGACGGGCTCGTAGGCGACGACCAGCTTCGCGGCGTCGGACGCCGACACGCCCGCGAGGTCCGCGCGGACCTGGGCCGTCACGCGGTCCTCGGTGGCTCCGACGTCGCGCTCCTGCAGCGTCTCGCCGACGCACAGGATCGGCGTCATCCCATGGGCGAAGACCGCACGCACCTTCCGGTTCACGGTCTCGTCGGTCTCGCCGAACATCGCACGGCGCTCCGAGTGCCCGACGATCACGTGGCCCACCCTGAGCGCCACCAGCATCGGGGGCGAGATCTCGCCGGTGAACGCCCCCTCGTCCTCCCAGTAGACGTTCTGCGCGCCGAGACCGTACGGGAGCCGATCGCTGTCGATCAGCGTCTGCACCGAGCGCAGCGAGGTCGCGGCCGGGCAGATCACCACTTCCACGCGTTCGGCGTCGTCCTGGTCCAGCAGGTAGGAGAGCTTCTGCACGGCCTGGATCGCCTCGAGATGCGTCTTGTGCATCTTCCAGTTGGCCGCGATGATCGGACGGCGGGCGCTCACGGGGCGGTCTCCGAGACGCTCAAGGGGAGACCTCCAGGACCATGATGCCGGGCAGCTCGCGCCCCTCGATGAACTCGAGGGAGGCGCCCCCGCCGGTCGAGAGGTGGTCGAACCCGCCCTCCAGCCCGTACCTCTTCACGGCCGCGAGGCTGTCGCCACCACCGACGACCGAGAACGCGCCCGCGCCGGCGATCGCGGTGGCGACCCCGCGGGTCCCCCCGCTGAACGGCTCGAGCTCGAAGACCCCCATCGGACCGTTCCAGACGATCGTCTTGGCGTCGGCGATCGTCCTCGCGAACTCCTCCACCGTCCGCGGCCCGATGTCGAGGCCGAGCTCCCGCGCCGGCACCTGCGCGCTCGGCACCGTGTGGCGAGGGGCGTCCACGCGCCTGGAGGTGGCGGCGACCACGTCCTCGGGCAGCTGCAACACGACGCCGCGCTCGTCGGCCCGGGCTCGAGCGGCTCGCACCTCGTCGAACCTGTCGAGCTCGACCAGGCTGTCCCCCACCGAGCCGCCGTCCGCGGCGAGGAAGGTGAACGCCATCGCCCCGCCGATCAGGAGCGCGTCAACGCGTTCGACCAGGGCGCCGATCGTGGCGAGCTTGTCCGAGACCTTGGCGCCGCCGAGCACGGCGACGTAGGGACGCGCCGGATCGTCGACCAGCCGGGAGAGCGCCTCGACCTCGCGCTGGAGCAGGCGTCCCCCGGCCGTGTCCCTGCCCTGCTCCTGGACGACGGCCGGAAGCGCGACGACGGATGCATGGGCGCGGTGGACCGCGCCGAACGCGTCGTCGACGTAGAGGTCGGCGAGGCCGGCCAGCCGCTGCGCGAACGCCCGGTCGTTGGCTTCCTCGCCCGGGTCGAATCGCAGGTTCTCGAGCAGGACGAGCCGGCCGGGCTCGAACGCGAGGGCCTGGCACGACTGCTCGACCTCCGGGCTGAGGACGCCGTCCGTCGGCACGTATTCGACCATCCGGTCCAGGAAGCGCTGGAGCAGCTCGGCGACCGGGCGGAGCCGGAGCGCCTCGTCCACACGCCCCCTCGGCCGGCCCAGGTGCGAGGCGGCGACGATCGAGGCGCCGCGGTCGAGCAGCTCGGTCAGCGTCGGCAGGCTGGCTCGGATCCGAGCGTCGTCGGTCACGACCCCGTGCTCGAGCGGGACGTTGAGGTCGAGCCGGACGAAGACGCGCAGGCCGGCGAGGTCACCGAGGTCGTCGAGCGTTCGCAGGCGCACCGGCGCCTACAGCGAACGCGCGACGAGGTCCGCGAGGTCCACGAGGCGGTTCGAGTACCCCCATTCGTTGTCGTACCAGCCGACGACCTTGGCCACACTCCCCATCGTCATCGTCGAGGCCGCGTCGAACGTGCACGAGGCCGGGCTCCCTACGATGTCGGACGACACGATCGGATCCTCCGTGTAGACGAGGCGGCCGCCCGAAAGCGGGCCGCTCTCCGCAGCAGAACGGTACGCGGCGTTGATCTCGTCGACGCTCGCCTCTCGCCTCAGCGTGGCGACCAGGTCGGTGACCGACCCGTCCGGGACCGGGACCCGCATCGCGATGCCGTCCAACTTCCCCTGCAGGTGCGGGAGGACGAGGCCGGTGGCCTTCGCGGCCCCCGTCGAGGTCGGGATGATGTTGATCGCCGCGGCTCGAGCTCGGCGCAGGTCCTTGTGCGGAAGGTCGAGGATGGACTGGTCGTTCGTGTAGGCGTGGATCGTCGTCATGAACGCCATCTCGAGGCCGAACGCGTCGTCCAGCACCTTGGCCATCGGCGCGACGCAGTTGGTCGTGCAGGACGCGTTCGAGATCACGTTGTGCTGGGAGGGGTCGTAGGCATCGTCGTTCACGCCGAGGACGACGGTGAGGTCCTCGCCCTTGGCCGGGGCGCTGATCACGACCTTCTCCGCGCCCGCCTCGATGTGCTTGTTCGCCTTCTCGCGGTCCGTGAACAGCCCGGTCGACTCGATCACGATCTGAGCGCCGAGCTCCTTCCACGGCAGCTCGGCCGGATCGCGGACCGCCAGGACGCGCAGCTCGTCGCCGTCGACCGTGACGCCGCCATCGAACGTCCCGACCTCGCCGTCGAACCGCCCGAGCACGGAGTCGTACTTCAGGAGATGCGCGAGCGTCGGGGCGTCGGTGACGTCGTTGACCGCGACGAAGTCCCAGTCCACGCCGAGCTTCCTCGCCGCCCGGAAGAAGTTCCTCCCGATCCTGCCGAATCCGTTGATGCCGATCTTCACGCTCATGGCGTCCTCCAGGGTAGGACCCCATCCTAGCCAATCGTCTGTGTGGCCAGCCGGGAGGCGTTCGGATCGGGAGGCGTCGTCAGCGATCGAGGTCGCGGTGGTCGACCGATGCCGGGAGGCCTTTGTCGCGGAAGAAGCTCGCGAGGTCCTCGACGACGACGACCGAACGGTGTCGCCCGCCAGTGCAGCCGATCCCGACGGTGAGGTAGGCCTTCCCCTCGGCCACGAAGCCCGGAATCATGAACCCGAGCAGCGCGCGGAGCCGGCGGAGGAACTCCCGGTACATGGCCTGGCCCTGCACGAAACTCCGGACGCGCTCGTCGGTGCCGGGGAGCGGCCGGAGCTCCTCGACCCAATGGGGGTTCGGAAGGAACCGGCAGTCGATCACGAGGTCGGCGTCGCGCGGGGCCCCGTACTTGTAGCCGAACGACACGAGGCTGACCTGGAGGCTCTCCTCCGGGGGTGCGTCGGAGAACGCGTCCCGCATGCGGTCGCGGAGCTCGTGCGGCGTGAGTCCGGACGTGTCGATGATCAGGTCCGCGTCGCCGCGGAGGGCCTCCATCATCATCCGTTCCTTGCGGATCCCCTCGACCACCCGGTCCGCGGGGGCGAGCGGGTGCCGGCGGCGCGTGGATTCGTACCGATTGACCAGGTCGCCATCGGACGCCTCGAGGAACAGGATCCGCGAGGGGACGCTCAGCTCCGCGAGCTCCTGGAGCGCCTTGGAGAGCTCGCCGAAGTACACCCCGCCGCGGACGTCGAGCACGATCGCAATCCGGCCGGGTCCGCCGGGGCGCGACCCGAGCTCGGCCATCTTCGGCAGCAGCGCCGGCGGGAGGTTGTCCACCACGAAGTAGCCCAGGTCCTCGAGGCACCGCGCCGCCTCCGAGCGGCCGGCGCCGGAGAGGCCGGTGATGATCGTGAACCCCTGGTTCGCGGGGTCGGTGACGACCGCTCGCTTCGCCGCCCGCGTCCGGCGGTCCGAGAGCTTGCTCGGCTCCTCGGTCGACCCCTTGCTCGGCACGTCGCTCGGTTTCGGGGTGCCGGCGGCGCGCTCCGGCCGGACGGTCACGCGCTCCGCCTTCCCCCGGCCGGCTCGAGTCCGGTGAGGCGTTCGTGGATCGCTCTGGCGAGGTCCGGCCCGACCCCCGGCGTCGAGGCGATCTCGTCCTCGCTCGCCCGCGCGATGCGGGCCACGGAGCCGAACCGCTTCAGCAGCGCCTTCTTCCGGGACGGACCCACTCCGGCCACGTCGTCGAGCGGCGAGGCCAGCGCGCGCTTTCCTCGCTTCTCGCGGTGGTACGTCACGGCGAACCGGTGAGCCTCGTCCCGCAGGTGCTGGAGCACGAACAGCGCCTCGGAGCCACGCGGGATAACGAGCGGGTCGGGCCGGTCGGGGAAGTAGACCTCCTCGAGCCGCTTCGCGAGCCCGATCGCCGGGATGTGGACGTCGGCGTCCGCGAGCGCCTTGGTCGCGCTCGAGAGTTGCCCACGGCCGCCGTCGACCACGATCAGCGCCGGCGGGTAGGCGAAGCGGCGGCGCTCACCGGGCTCCCGGTCCTTGGCGAGGCGCGCCAGCCTGCGGCGGAGCATCTCCTCCATGCTTGCGAAATCGTCCTGTCGGGGCACTCCCTTGATCTCGAAGCGCCGGTAGTCGCTCCGCTTGGGCAGGCCGTCCTCGAACACGACCATCGAGCCCACCGTGTCGGTCGGACCCAGGTTCGAGATGTCGTAGCACTCGATCCGCAGCGGCGGCTGCTCGAGCTCGAGCCGCCGGCCCAGCTCCGCCAGCGCGCGCGACCGGGCGCCGAAGTCCGAGGCCCGCCGAAGCTTGTGCCGGCGGAACTGATCGCTCGCGTTCTGCGTCACGGTCTCCATTAGCTTGCGCTTGGTCCCGCGCTCGGGGACGGCGAACCTCACCGGCCCCTCTCGCCGGGACGCGAGCCACTCGCCGAGCACGTCGGCGTCGGCCGGGAGCTCGGGGACCAGGATCCGCGGCGGCACGTCCTGCCGCTGCATGTAGAGCTCGCGGAGGAACGAACCGACGAGCCCGGGCCGGTCCAGATCCTCCACGCGGTCGACGACCCAGCCCTTGCGGCCCATCACGCGACCTCGGCGGACGAAAAACACCTGGAACCCGGCCTCCAAGTCGTCCTCGGCGAGCCCGACGACGTCGAGGTCCTCGGGCTGCGACAGCACCATCTCCTGGCTCTCGAGCGCCCGGCGCGCCGCCGTCAGCTGATCGCGGTGCTTCGCCGCGAGCTCGTACTCCTGCCGGCGGGCGGCCTCCTCCATCTCGCGCTCGAGCCGCTCCATGATCGGGCGCTCGTGCCCGGACAGGAACTCGCCGAGCGCGTCGACGTCGGCTCGATACGACTCCTCGGTGACCCCGGTCTGCTCCGGGACGCACGGCCCGGAGCAGCGACCGATGTCGTAGTACAGGCACGGCCGGCGAGCCCGGGCGCGTTGGTCGAAGAAGGAGTTCGAGCACGTCCGGACGGGGAAGACGCGCGTGAGGGCATCGAGGGTCTCGCGGATCGCGTAGGCGTGCCCGAAGGGGCCGAAGTACCGGACGTTCTTGCGCTTGGCACCCCGCAAGACCTGGGCACGCGGCCAGCGCTCCCCCACCGTCAGCGCGAGGTAGGGATAGGACTTGTCATCTCGGTAGCGGACGTTGAAGCGGGGCCGGTGCTCCTGGATGAGGTTGTACTCGAGCAGGAGCGCGTCCACCTCGGTGGAGGCCATGATCCACTCGACCGAGGCGGCGGCGGCCACCATCGCCTCGGTCCGGGGATGGAGGTCCCGTGCCCAGTAGTTGGCCAGCCGCTTGCGCAGGGACCTGGCCTTGCCGACGTAGACGACCCGCCCGTCGTCGTCTCGGAACAGGTACGCGCCCGGGCCGTCGGGGATCGACGAGGGATCGGGTCGCGGGACGCTCACACGACCCATCGTAGCGCGGCAACCTGCGGGAACCGGGTTGGACGCCCGAAGGTTGCTTAGGAGACGTTCACCGTTCCGTTCATCGTCGGATGGACGTCACAGTGGAAGTAGTACTTCCCGGCCTCGAGCGGGTCCACCGCGTAGTCGATCTCGCCCGGGCCGGTCAGCAGCTCGCCGCGGAACAGTGGGTTCGCGAGGTCGTCGGCGCTCGGGTAGATCGCGATGTTGTGCTGGGTGGCGTTGTCCTCGTTGACGAAGTGGATCGTGCTCGGTCGGTTCGCCGGCAGGTCGATCGTGGAGGTGTCGAACGCGATGCCCGAGGCCGTCACGGTCACGGTCGCGCCCCCGCCCCCCCCGCCGCCCTGGCCACCGCCCCCGCCGCCCTGGCCGCCGCCACCGCCACCTTGGCCGCCACCTTGGCCGCCGCCGCCGCCACCGCCGCCCTCGGCGACCTCGATCGAGCCGATCATCGTCGTCGGGTGGACAACGCAGTTGAACGCGTGGGTGCCCGCGTCGAGGGCTGGCACGTCGTAGGTCGCCTTGTCGGGACCGGTGACGAGATCGCCGGAGAAGACGGTGTCGCCCGTTGGCTCCTCGCCGGCGAAGATCTCGATGTTGTGCTGTGTGCCCTCGTCGCGGTTGTCGAACTCGATCGAGAACGGCTCGGCGGCGGTGGCCTGGATGCAGTCGCCTTCGGTGAACGCGATGCCCTGCGCCACCACCGCAACCGTGCCGTTCTGCACCTGGGTGCATCCGGTTCCGTTGCTCGGCGGAGGCGTCGTGATCGGGCCGGTCGGCGTGGGGCTGGGCTCGGCGAACGGAACGTCCTCGAACGCCCCGTACCCGCCGACGAGCAGGTCCGCCTCCGTGGTCGCGTACCAGGCGAGGTGGGTGACCGAGCCGTCCTCGTTCACGGTGATCGACGGGAACGCTCCGTCCACCGTCGAGGTCCCCGTGTCGACCGTCTTCAGCGAACCCGGGTTGCCCGTCGCGAACCGAACACCCTCGTCGGCGTCCCACCACGTGACGTCGACCGAACCATCGGAGCCGAGCGCGATCCCAGTACTGGCACCGGGTCCCTCGGCGCTGCCCTCCGGGATCTCGGCCGCCGCCGCAGTGTCGACCGTCCCGTCGCCGTTTCGGGTCGCGATCGTCACCTGGCCGTTCGCGGCGTCGTAGTACGAGAGCGCGAGGCCTCCGTCCGTCGCGACCCCCGACAGCCCGCGGCCGCCGGTGGATGAGACCTCGAAGCTCACGAACCCGTTCTCCCCGTCGTTCGACGCCACCTCGACGCCCGCGCCGCCTTTCGAATAGGCGACCGTCGGCCGTTCGCCCCCGATCACCGCGGTGCGGCACGTCTCGCACCCCGCGCCCTCGGCGATCGTGTCGTCCGACCAGGTGTCGCCGTTCGGCGTCGCGAGCTGCACCTTGGCGTTGGACGAGGTCGACGTGTAGAAGGCGATCGCCGGGTTCCCGCCGGCGAGCCCGATCGACAGGCCGTACCCGGGCGTCTTCGTCACCTGCGTGACGACGGCCTGCGTGGTGGTGGCGGGGTCGAGGGAACCGGTCGCGTAGTACACGCCGGCGTCCGAGCCCCAGACCGCGTGGTACGTGTCGCCGTCGGCGACCATCGCCAGCCCGGTGACCTTGTCCGGGGTGAGGTTCGCCACCGACGGCACGAACGCCGGGTGGAACGCGATCGGCACGTTGGGGATCTCCTGCTCGATCGCGATGGCTCCCCGTGTCCAGAACCCCTGCTCGCTCACCGTCGCGAGGAAGACCCCCGGGATCGACGGGGAGCCCACAGGCCGGGTGATCGGCACCTCGCCAGGCTCGAGCTTCTCCTCGAACCCGAAGTAGGCGACGACGGGGAGGCCGTCCGGGTTCGTCACGATCGAGGCGTAGCGGCCGGCGTCGTTCAGCGAGTCGGCGACCTCCGGGAGGAACCGGACCCCGGACCCGAGGTTCACGGTCGCGGTGGGAGGTTCGGCGCAGGCCGCGGCGCCCAGGGCGAGCACGAAGGCCAGCGGCAGCAGCTTCCATCGGAGGGCCTGGGGCATGAGCGGGCGCAATCCTAGCAAGGTGACGGGCGCGGAGCGGAGCATCCAGCCGACGACGTCAGGCCTCGCGCGACGCGCCGACGGGCTCGAGCGGCAGGGTGCCGAGCACCTCGGCCAGGAACCGCCCCGTGTGTGAGGTCGGGTGCGCCGCAACCGTCTCGGGGGTGCCGGTCACGACGACCTCGCCCCCCGCGTCCCCACCCTCGGGCCCGAGATCGACGATCCAGTCGGCCGTCTTCACGACGTCCAGGTTGTGTTCGATCACGATCACCGTGTTGCCCTGGGCGACCAGCCGCTGCAGCACGGACAGGAGCTTGCGGATGTCCTCGAAGTGCAGGCCCGTCGTCGGTTCGTCCAGGATGTAGAGCGTGCTCCCGGTCGCGCGCTTCTGGAGCTCGGACGAGAGCTTGATCCGCTGCGCCTCGCCGCCCGAGAGCGTGGGCGCCGGCTGCCCGAGCTTCACGTAGCCGAGCCCCACGTCCGACAGCGTCTGGAGGTGCCGCTTGATGACCGGGATGTTCTGGAAGAACTCGAGCGCCTCGTCCACGCTCATCTCGAGCACGTCGGCGATCGACCGGTGCTTGTACCGAACCTCGAGGGTCTCCCGGTTGTACCGGTGGCCCTTGCAGACCTCGCATGTGACGTAGACGTCCGGCAGGAAGTGCATCTCGATCTTGATCTGGCCGTCGCCCGCGCAGTTCTCGCAGCGGCCGCCCCGCACGTTGAACGAGAACCGGCCGGGCTGATAGCCGCGGACGCGAGCCTCCGGCACCTGGCTGAACAACTTGCGGATGTGATCGAACATCCCC
>Ga0307290_10000625_pt1 | contig 11660 bp, 6 predicted proteins | sample ER_DNA_144_FD_194472 | JGI IMG/M metagenome (GOLD analysis project Ga0307290, IMG submission 194472) | Bulk soil microbial communities from the East River watershed near Crested Butte, Colorado, United States - ER_DNA_144 | ecosystem: Environmental > Terrestrial > Soil > Floodplain | place: USA... | reverse complement strand
GCCTCGCGGGCGATCGCGTCGAGCTCGTCGGCGGCGCTCCTCGCGGCGTCCAGGTCTCCGGCCGCGAGCGCGGCGTCGGCGAACGCCCACAGCAGGCGGGTCCGATGCAACCGTCCGCCGGAGGTCCCGGTGATCGCGACGCGCAGCGCCGCGACCGCGGACTCCACCTTGCCCTGCGCGAGGCGGAGCAGGGCCAGCCCGGGCTGCGGCTCGAACCCGAGCTCGTGCGCGCGCTCGAACGCGGCCTCGGCGCCGACGAGGTCGCCCAGACGCCGGCGCACGTCGCCGGTCTCGTACAGCGCCTCACCGGCGAGCGGCGAGTTGAAGCTCAGCAGCTCCTCGGTGGCCCTGACCGCCTCGGCCTCGGCCTGCGGCCAGTCGCCCCGGAGGCTCGCGATCTGAGCGCGGTTGATCCGGCACATGCCCGGATACGGGGACTCGGGCGGGATCGACTCGGCCCACGCCCGCGCGGCCTCGCCCCAGTCACCGGCCCGCCGGACGTCGGCGAGCTCCAGGCACGCCCCCATGACGTTGCAGTAGATGGCGCCGGTGTAGTAGTCGCTCAGCTCGCCGGCCACCACCGAGGTCATCGCCTCGTCGAGCAGCGCCACGCCCTCGGCGACGCGTCCCTGCGCGATCAGGATCAGGCCTTGGGTGTGGATCGCCAAGCTGAGGAGATCCCGGTCTCCGAAGCGCCGGCCGATCTCGATGGCTCGCGCGACGAGCGGCAGCGCCGAGACCGGGTCCCCCGTGTACCGCAGGATGGTTGCCTCGAGGAACACGGCGAAGCCGAGCTCGACGCAATCGGGCAGGTCGTTGGCGTGTCGCTGCGCGCGGGCGAACCACCCGGCGCCGACCGCTTGCTCGTCCCGGAGGAAGTGCTCCATGCACAGCCGCCCCGCCATCCAGGCTGCGCGACGATCGTTGCCCGCCTCCGTATAGCCCGTGTACGCCTTCTGGCGTGCCCCGATCGACTCCTCGATCCGGCCGGTCCACCACGCCGCGTCGGCGAACCGCTCGCGATCCTCGGGGCGTTCGAGCGGCTCGAGCGCGAGGAACAGCTCGTACGCCTCGGACCACGAACTCCGTTCCACCGCGTCTCGCGCGCGATCGATGTCCGCGATGCTCTCGGTCAGGGCCGGCCTCCTCCCTGTCGAACGCCGTGCGCCGGAAGCGGGAACAGCCTAGCCGCAACCATCGAACGCAGGCCGCCGAAGGGCCGGCAGGTGACTCAGCCCAGATCGAGCGTGTCCCGTTCGGGGTGCTTCAGCCACACGGCCGAGCCCGCCGCCACCGGGGCGAGGAGCAGCACCACCATCGCGGAGAGGCTCGCCTTGGCACCCCAGTCCGTGAGGCCGACCGCCACGCAGATGAGCGCGCAGACGGGCAGGGCGATCTCGGCCGTGCGATAGAGCTCGGGGTCGGTTCGGCGGAGCTCGAGGGTCCAGGCGATGAGTGCGTTCGAAAGCATCGCCGCCGCGAGCGAGCCCACCAGGAGCCATCGCACCGCATCGGGAAGGGGCCGGCCAGCATGCTCGACGGTGTTGAGGATCGCCGCACCGCCCGCGGCGATCGCGACCACCAGCGGGAAATGCAGGTTGAGCCAGACCTGGGTCCGTCGCGGGACCGGAGCTCGATACGAGACGAGGTCGAAGTAGATCCACCACAGACCGATGGCGACCACCACCCCCAGGAGGCCGATCACGATGCCGCCAGCCTCGAGGGGTTCGACGTCGGCCATCCCGGTCACCGCGCCGACGATGACCTCGCCGAGGACGATGATGACGAACAGCCCCATCCGTTCGATCAGCGATGGCGTCGTCGAGATGCGCGCATCGCCCCCCTGGGTTGCCGGTGGCTTCCATCGATACATGCCGACCACCCACCCCGCCACCTCGGCGACCAGCGCCAGCGCCCACAACCAGTACCGCACCGGCCCGTCGAACCCCACGCTCGCCACGAACAGGGCGGCGGCGGCGAGGTAGCCGGCGGAGTACGGGAAGGACCCCGGCCGGTGGTGCGGGTCGTGCAGCCCGGTACGGAACCACAGGATCACCAGGATGAGGGTGTTCGCCGCATACGCGAGCGCGAACCCCGTCGATCCGTCCCCCGGCACGTCCCCGATGAAGACCGCCATGACCGCGACGGCGAGCATCTGCCCGAACGTGAAGACCCGGACGCTCAGGTCGTTGGTCGTGTGGAGGTCGTGGTACAGCGTGCCGTTCAGCCACGAGGACCAGACCGCATAGAAGAGGAACACGAACCACCCGACCCCGGACCAGGACGGGTGCGCGGCGAGGCGGCGGGCAAGCTGCGAGATGACGACGACGAAGACCAGATCGAAGAACAGCTCGAGGAAGGTCACCCGTCGGTCGGTCGCCCGGTCCTCGTAGCGACCCGGCGGCTGCCACAGGCGCCGGAAGATCGACGGCTCCGCCATGGGCTCGAATCTAACTCGCTCCGGCGGCCGAGGGTACGGCGCAACGCCTTCGAGATGCCGGGCCTGGAGCGCCTCGAGGCCACGATTGCCGAAGCCCCCGGGGACGTGGAACACTCCCTCGCCGCCCGAAGCGGGCTCCTTGCCTCCCGGGCGAGCGGGATGTGAGGAGGAGCGGATGCGGCGCCGAACCGGGCACGTCCTCGTCGTCGACGACGACGCGCTCAACCGTCGGCTCGTCGCCGCGACGCTCGCCCGTGAAGGGCTCAGGACGACCTCGGCGAACGACGGCGCCGAGGCCCTGAAGGCCATCGGCGAGGACCCGCCCGACGTGATCCTGCTCGACATCGAGATGCCCGGGATGAACGGGTTCGAGGTCCTGGAGCACATCAAGTCCGACGAGACGCTCCGGCACCTCCCGGTGATCATGATCTCGGGCCTGGACGACACCGAGAGCGTGGTCCGCTGCCTCGAGAACGGCGCCGACGACTTCCTCCCGAAGCCGTTCGACGCGGTGATCCTTCGCGCCCGGATCAACGCCGGGCTGAGCCGGAAGGCCCTGCACGACCTCGAGCACGAGCGGGTCCGCGACATCTTCATGCGGTTCCTGCCCGAGCCGATGGTGGACAAGGTGCTCGCGAGGACCGACGGCGACGCGCGGATCCGGCCGGAGTTGCTGACGGGGACGGTCCTGTTCGGAGACCTCCGCGGGTTCACGAGCTTCGCCGAGGGGCGACCCGTCGACGGGGTGATCGAGGCGATCAACACGTACCTCACGCTGATGACCGACGCCGTGCTCGATCACGGCGGCACGCTCGTCGACTACATGGGCGACGGCATCATGGCCGCGTTCGGCGCCCCGGTCGCGAACGACGAGCACGCGGATCTCGCGCTCGCCGCCGCGCGCGACATGGCGGGCGAGCAGCTGGCCACGTTCAACGCGTGGCTGAGCGCCACCGGCGTCGAGGAGCCACTCCGGATGGGGATCGGGATCAACTCGGGGCCGGTGCTGTCCGGGAGCGTCGGCTCCCCACGCCGCCTGGACTACGCGGTGATCGGCGACACGACGAATACCGCGTCGCGCATCGAAGCGATGACGAAGCAGCTCGATCACGCCGTGCTGTTCTCGGAGCAGACGAAGGAAGCGTTGCACGAGCTCCCGGGGGACGCGGTGTCGCTCGGCGAGTTCGAGATCCGGGGTCGCAGCGCGGGCATCGGGCTCTGGGCCCTCGACGTCGAGGACCCGACGTGACCTCGCTCGACGACGAGATCCGCGCGCTCCGCGACCGCGTCTCGGAGCTCGAGACCTTCGAGGGCGACCGCGACCGCGCCGAGCGCGTGCAATCCGCTCTCTACCGGATCGCCGAGACCGCGAGCGCCGCCCAGGACATGCAGGCGTTCTACGCCGAGATGCACCGCATCGTCGCCGAGCTGATGTACGCGGACAACTTCTACATCGTCCTGTACGACGAGGAGCGGCAGGCGATGAACTGGCCCTTCTACGTCGACACGGTGGGCGAGGGCTGGCCGGACCCCAACGTCTGGGAGACGATGGGGACGGGTGACGCTCGAGGGATCACCGCGTACCTCCTCCGGTCGGATCGCTCCCTCTTGCTGACGTTCGCCGATATCGACGAGCTCGTTCGCCTGGACGAGGTCGACATGATCGGGGTCCCGTCGGTCACCTGGCTCGGCGTCCCGTTGCGAGCGGAGGGCCGGACCGTCGGCGCCATGGTCGTCCAGAGCTTCCGGGACGACGTCCACCACACCGAGCAGGACGAGGAGCTGCTGACGTTCGTGGCGAACCACGTCGGAGCGGCCCTCAGCCGCGCCACGGCGATCGAGGAAACGCGGCAGCGCAACGCAGAGCTCTCGCTCATCAACGACGTCCAGCGCGGCCTCGCAGAGAACCTCGAGATGCAGGCGATGTACGACCTGGTCGGCGACCGCCTCCAGGAGATCTTCGACGCGCAGGTCGTCGACATCGGCATCCTGGACGAGTCCGCGGACCTCATCCACTTCCCGTACACGATCGAGAAGGGGGTTCGGTTCTCCGATGAGCCGATGGGCATGATCGGCTTCCGCAAGCGAGCCCTCGAGACGAGAGAGCCCTTGCTCTTCGAGGTCATCACCCCGGAGCTCCTTGCCGAATACGATCAGCCGGCGGTGATCCAGGGCGGGCCGGCGAAGTCGTCCGTGTTCGTGCCGCTGGTGGTCGCCGGCCGGGCGACCGGGGTCATCTCGCTTCAGAACGTCGACCGCGAGCACGCGTTCAGCGACGCCGACGTCCGCCTGCTGACGACGCTGGCCGGAAGCCTGAGCGTCGCGCTCGAGAACGCCCGGCTGTTCGAAGAGACCCGCCAGCGCAACGCCGAGCTCGCGCTCATCAACGACGTGCAGCGCGGCCTGGCCGAGAACCTCGACATGCAATCGATGTACGACCTCGTCGGCGACCGCATCCGCGAGATCTTCGACGCTCAGGTGGTGAACATCGGCACCGTCGATCGCGAGGCGGGACTGCTGCGATTCCCGTACGGGATCGAGCGCGGGGTCCATTACGCGAACGAGCCGATCGGGCTGGCGGCTTCCGGTCTGACGCTCCAGGTCCTCGAGACGCGCGAGCCGCTCCTGATCAACGAGAGGTTCGCCGAACGGTTGGAGACGGAATTCGGCGGTGCGCCGATGATCGGATCGGGCGAGGTGCCCATGTCGGCCGTCTACGTTCCGCTCGTCCTAGGTGGCGAGGCGACCGGGCGGATCTCGCTGCAGAACCTCGACCGGGAGCACGCCTTCAGCGAGGCCGACGTCCGTCTCCTCACGACGATCGCGGGCAGCCTGAGCGTCGCCCTCGAGAACGCTCGACTGTTCGAGGAGACGAGGCAGCGCAACGCCGAGCTCGCGCTGATCAACGACGTCCAGCGTGGCCTCGCCGAGAACCTCGAGATGCAGACGATGTACGACCTGGTCGGGGACCGGCTCCGTGACATCTTCGACGCGCAGGTGGTCAGTATCGCCGTGCTCGACCAGGCCAACGATCTCGTCAGTTTCCCCTACATCATCGAGAAGGGAGAACGATTCACCGTCGACCCGATGGTGCCCGCCGGGTTCCGCAAACACGTGCTGGAAACACGGGAAACGCTCTTGTTCGACGTCATCACTCCGGAGCTCCTCGCCGAGTACGGGCAGGCCGAGGTGCTCGTGGGGGAACGGCCCAAGTCGTCGGTGTGGGTGCCCCTGGTCGTCGCGGGCAGGGCGACCGGCGTGATCTCACTCCAGAACGTGGAGAAGGAGCGCGCGTTCAGTGAGGCGGATCTGCGCCTGCTCGCGACGCTCGCAGGGAGCCTGAGCGTCGCGCTCGAGAACGCCCGGCTGTTCGAGGAGACGAGGCAGCGCAACGCCGAGCTCGCGCTCATCAACGACGTCCAGCGCGGCCTGGCCGAGAACGTCGAGATGCAGGCGATGTACGACCTGGTCGGAGATCGCCTCCGGGAGATCTTCGACGCGCAGTCCGTCGATATCGGGGTGCTGGACCGGGAGACCGGCCTGATCAACTTCCCCTACGCCATCAAGCGCGGTGTCCGCGACCCGGTAGAAACGCTGGAGCCGAGCGGTCTGACGGCCCACGTCATGCGCACGCGCGAGCCACTCCTGATCAACGAGGCGATGATGGACCGTACCGCGGAGATCGGCGGCCCGGTGCAGACACGGGCGGGTGGTCACCCGAAGTCGTTGCTGTTCGTGCCGCTGATCGTCGGCGGGGACGTGACCGGACGGATCTCGCTGCAGAACCTCGATCGGGAGCACGCGTTCACCGAGAGCGACGTCCGGCTCCTCACAACGCTCGCGGGGAGCCTGAGCGTCGCGCTCGAGAACGCGCGGCTGTTCGAGGAGACCCGGCAGCGGGCGGCCGAGCTCGCGATCGTGAACAACGTCGGGCAAGCGCTCGCCGAGCAGCTCGACCTCGATGCGCTGATCGAGGCGCTCGGCGACCAGCTCCGCGAGGTCTTCGCCGCCGACCTCGTCTACGTGGCGCTGCACGACCGGCAGACCGACATGATCGAGTTCGCGTACTACAGCGAGGCGGGCGAACGCCGTGCGAACCCGCCGTTGCGGTACGGCGAGGGGCTGACCTCGAGGATCCTGCAGACGCGCGAGCCGATGCTCCTGAACCAGGCGACGGCGTTCGAGGAGGTCGGCGTCCAGGCGATCGGCACGCCCGCCAAGTCCTACCTGGGGGTCCCGATCGTCGCCGGCACCGACGCGATCGGCGTCATCAGCGTTCAGAGCACCCTCCAGGCCGGCCGGTTCGGGGAGGCCGACTCGCGACTGCTGACCACGATCGCGGCGAACGTCGGGATCGCGATCCAGAACGCGCGGCTCTATCAGGAGACCCAACGCCGGGCGAGCGAGATGGCGGCCCTCGCCGTGCTGGGGCGAGAGGTAGGTGGTCTCCTCGAGCTGGACCCGATCCTGGGCCGGATGGCGGAGCGGGCGAAGGAGTTGCTCGACGCCGACACGAGCGCCGTGTTCCTGCAGGAAGCGGAGGGGGAGCGCCTCGTCCCCGCCGTCGCCCTCGGCGAGCTCGCCGAGCTCATCCTGCAGGACACGATCACGTCGGGCGAGGGGATCATCGGGGATCTGGCCGATCGCGGCGCCGCCGAGGTGGTGAACGACGTCGCTCACGACCCCCGCGCGGTGTTGATCCCTGGCGAGGAACAACAGGAGGAGGAGCGGCTCATGGCCACACCCCTGCTCGCGCGGGGCCGGGTCATCGGGATGATGACCGTGTGGCGGATGGGACCCACCAGCCCGTTCACCGACGACGACCTCAACTTCCTCATCGGCCTGTCGCAGCAGGCGGCGATCGCGATCGAGAACGCCCGCCTGTTCGCCGAGGTGAGGGAGGCGCAGGAGGTCGCCGACGCCGCGAACGAGTCCAAGAGCGCCTTCCTTGCAACGATGAGCCACGAGATCCGAACGCCGATGAACGCGATCATCGGGATGAGCGGGCTGCTCGGCGAGACCGAGCTCGACGCCGAGCAGCGCGAGTACGCCTCGACGATCTCGCGCAGCGGCGAGGCGCTCCTCGCGATCATCAACGACATCCTCGACTTCTCGAAGATCGAGGCCGGGCGGATGGAGCTCGAGCTCGCGCCGTTCGACCTCCGCGAGTGCGTCGAGGCGGTCGTCGACCTGATCGGGCCGAGCGCCCAGCGCAAGGGTCTCGAGATCACCTACGGGATCGAGCCCGGGACGCCCGAGACCGCGGTGGGCGACGCGAGCCGGCTGCGACAGATCATGCTGAACCTGATGAACAACGCTGTGAAGTTCACCGAGGAGGGCGAGATCGCGGTCCTCGTCGAGCAGGCGCCAGTGCCGGCGCCGGACCGTATCGCGTTCCACGTGATGATCCGCGACACGGGCATCGGGATCCCACCCGAACGCATCGACCGGTTGTTCCAATCGTTCACGCAGGTGGACGCCTCGACCAGCCGCCGGTTCGGCGGCACCGGGCTCGGGCTCGCGATCAGCCGCCGGCTCGCCGAGCTGATGGGCGGCACGGTGACGGCGGAGAGCAGCGGGGTCCCGGGCGAGGGCAGCACGTTCCATGTGACGTTCGAGGCGGGCATCACGGACATGACGCCGACCGCCCTCCTTCGTGACGGTTCGTACGAGGGACGCCGGGTGCTGATCGTGGACGACAACGCGACGAACCTCATGCTGATGACCGCGGTCCTGTCCGCCTGGGGGGTCGAGACGACGACCGCCTCCTCGGGCGAGGACGCGCTCGCCGCGATCAAGGACGGGGCGTTCGACGTCGCGATCCTGGACATGCTGATGCCGGGGATGGACGGACTCGAGCTCGCGACGCGCCTGCACGAGCGCCTGCCGGGGCTGCCCACGATCCTGGCGTCGTCCGTCCCGCGCCACGACGTCGCGGGAGATCCCCGATGGGAGGCGGCCGGCATCGGCGCGGTCATCGTCAAGCCGATCAAGGCGTCGGCCCTGCACGGCGCGCTCGCGATCATCCTGGACCTGGGATCCGCTGCGGAGGAGGCACGCGAGCACGCCGGGGGGATCCTCGATCCGGAGCTCGCGACCAGGCATCCGCTCCGGATCCTGGTCGCGGAGGACAACGTCGTGAACCAGCGGCTCGCCCTGCGGCTGCTCGAGAAGCTCGGGTACAGGGCCGACGTCGTCGCCAACGGGCTCGAGGCGGTCGAGGCGGTCGGGCGCCAGCCGTACGACCTCGTGCTGATGGACGTGCAGATGCCGGAGATGGACGGGGTCCTGGCGACCCAGCGGATCCTCGAGCGATGGGCGGACGGCGACCGGCCGTGGATCGTCGCGATGACCGCCGAGGTGATGCGCGGCGATCGCGAGGGCTTCCTCGCCGCCGGGATGAACGACTACGTCGCGAAGCCGATCCGCCCCCAGGAGCTGATGGCCGCGATCGCGCGCACCCCGAGCCGCGTGCGGGCGGCCGCCGCCCGCGACACCGGGGTCGAGCGGCCACCCGTCGACGCCTCGGTCCTCGACCGGCTCGCCGAGAGCATGGGCGGCGACGACGCCTTCGTGACCGAGCTGATCGAGCAGTTCGTCACGGATTCTCCGGCGCTCGTCGCGGCGGCCCGGCGCGGGCTCGAGGCCGGCGACGCGGACGAGGTCCGCCGTGCGGCCCACACCCTCAAGTCGAACGCCGCGACGTTCGGCGCGAACGAGCTCGCCGACCGCAGCAGCCGGCTCGAGGCCGCCGCGAAGGCGGGCGGGCTCGACGACGGCCTCGCGCAGATCGAGGCGATCGACGAGGAGCTCGGCCGGGTCCACGCCGCGCTCGATGCGAGCACCGCGTAGTCGTCCCTCCCCTGACCCACCGTCGCGCCGATGTCGAGACGGCGAGGGCGGCTCCGACCGTAGGGTGACGGAACACCCGTGGCGGTGCAGCAGCCCGTTGGACCGGGTTCGACACCGCAGGAAGGAGCGAGCGACATGGCAGCGGACGAGTACGACGCCACCGCACAGCCCCCAGGTCCCGATCCCGCGCTCCGGCGCCTGGATCGGTTCGTCGGCACGTGGGACGTGCGGGGCCGCACCCTCGACGCCGAGGAGGACAACGTGTCGGGCCGGCTCGCGTTCGAGTGGCTGACGGGCGGGTTCTTCCTCCAGCAGCGCGTCCACCTGAACTTCATGGGCCTCGAGATCGCGGCGCTCGAGGTCATCGGCTACGACCCAGCGACCGGGAAGTTCCCCTCGGCCGTGTTCGCCAGCATGATCGGCGTCCCGATCCCCTACGAGTACGACGTGCAGGGCGATCGCGTGACGATCCGCACGGAACTGGCCGGCGGGGCGACCTTCACCGGCACCTGGGCCGAGGACGGCTCCTCGATGTCGGGAGGCTGGCGCCCGGATCCGGGGAAGGAAGGTCCCGGCAACGTCGCCTACGACATCAGCGGCACGCGCGCGAGGTAGCGGCGATCTTGACGAACCGATCCCGCCGCTTCGGGTTCGGGCCGGGATCATTCGGGAAAGCAACCCTGTTCGGGGGCCGGGAGACTCGGCCCCGCGTCCGGACCCCTCGGCCCGTACGGGCCGGGGAGAAGGAGGAATGAGTCATGAGGGTCGAGCACGTGTCCAAGATCGGGCCCTGCCTGTGGTTCGATGACCGGGCCGAGGAGGCCGCGGACTTCTACGTGTCGGTGTTCTCCGCCCGGCGCGCGACGTCGTCCGACGGTGGCGAATCCAAGATCCTGGGCGTCTCGCGGTACGGCGAGGCCGGACCCGGACCCACGGGGTCGGTGATGACGGTGGACTTCCTGCTCGAGGGGCAGGAGTTCGTCGCGCTGAACGGCGGTCCCGAGTTCACGTTCACGCCCGCGATCTCGTTCATCGTGAACTGCGAGACGCAGGACGAGGTCGACGGCCTGTGGGAGACCCTGTCCCAGGGTGGCACCCAGGGCGAGTGCGGCTGGCTTGAGGACAGGTTCGGCGTGTCGTGGCAGATCGTCCCGACGGCCCTCGGAGAGCTGCTCACCGACCCCGATCCCGAACGCACCCAGCGCGTGATGCGCGCGATGCTCGAGATGCGCAAGCTCGACATCGCCGGATTGGAGCGAGCCGCCGAGGCGGCGTAGGGCGACCAGAGGCCCACCTTTTCCGGGGAGGTCCCGTACCCTCGATCGTCCGAGGCGCGGGCCGGCTCCGCGCGTGGAAGGAGGCCTCGATGCGCAGGAACCTGCTCGTGGCGATGCTGGCGCTCGGCCTGGTCGTCGTCGGGGCACGTGGCGTGATCGCGGGGACGGCGACGGGACGGACGCCGGTCGACTGCATCGACACGGTCTGGCGGTCCTCGACCGTCTCCACATCGTCGACGACCTGGGAGGCGGTGCCGGGGTTCGAGGCCGACCCGACCGCCATCTTTCCGATCACCGTCAACGTCAGCGCGCTGGTCTCGGGCGCGCCCGCGCTGTTCCGCATCCTCAGCACGAACGTGGGCGAGCAGACGTTCGTCAGCAACCCCGGTCCGACACGCTTCGAACCGGGGGCGACCGGTCCGAACGCGTTCTCGTACCAGTGGGTCGAGCGCGACGACGTCGCCGCCCCACACGCCAACCTCATCCGGCTGCAGTGGCGGAGCCCATCGGGTGATCAGGTCTCGATGCTCCGTGGCGACATGGCGCTGCTGTACCGGACGGACGGGTGCGACGGGTCGTCGTAGGCGGGGAGCGATCTCGGCGCGGCGTCAGCTCGCGATCGTGATCACGAACTTGCCGCGCGAGCGCTCCTCGCCGACGAGCCGGAGCGCCTGCGGCAGCTCGTCGAACGTGAACGTCCGCGTGATCGGGACGCTGAGCGTGCCGTCCCCCGCCATCTGCACGAGGCGGGCGAACGCCTCGGGGTCGGTGTGGCCGATCACGTTCGCCGCGACCACCCCGCGCTGGGCGAGCGCCTCCTGGTCGGCGCCGCCCACCGTGGAGGCGATCCGCCCTCCGTCCTTCACGAGGTCGGTCAGCGCGCCGAATCCGTCACCGACGTGCGCCGCGACGATCAGACCATCGACGCCCTCCGGATACCGCTCCAGCATATCCGCCACGACGTCGCCCGAGTAGTCCACGATCTCGCTCGCGCCCAGCCCGCGGATCCAGGCCTCGTCCTGATGGAGCGCGGACGCGACGACCCTGGCGCCGCGAGCAGCCGCGAGCTGCACCGTGTACGCACCCACGCC